>Ga0172376_10002651_pt1 | contig 21701 bp, 22 predicted proteins | sample Lak35m_FD_121114 | JGI IMG/M metagenome (GOLD analysis project Ga0172376, IMG submission 121114) | Freshwater microbial communities from Kabuno Bay, South-Kivu, Congo - kab_092012_35m | ecosystem: Environmental > Aquatic > Freshwater > Lake | place: Democratic Republic of the Congo: South-Kivu... | reverse complement strand
GGAGGAAGGAATGGCGAGAGGGTCAACGCATCCAGGGCGCCTGCGGACGCGGACCTGCGCCCAGAAAGGCGTGGTCCAGCACGGCGGCGAGGTGCGCGGCGACGGATTCGGCGGACATGCGTTCAGCGAGCGTCCGGGCCTGCGCCTGCTCCTGGGCGACCAACGCGGGACTGAGCAGCCGCTCTCGCAGCAGGTCCCGCAGACGGGGGACGTCGCCCGAGCGGAAATGCGCGCCCACGCCGTGGCGACGCGCGATGTCGACCGCACCTGCGGCCTCGCTCACGATGACCGTGGCGCCGGCCCTGAGGGCCTCGGTGGCGGCCATGCCCCACCCTTCATGCCGGCTCGGCACCACGCAGATGTCGGCCTGACAGAGGCGGCTCACGACCTGATCCGAAGGGATGACGCCATGGAAATGCAGTCGCTCACCGATGCCATGGGCGGCGGCACGGGCCCGCAGGAGATCCTGCATCGCGCCATCGCCATAGAGATCGAGACGCCATGCGAGATCCCTGCAGCCGGCGAGGGCCTCGACGAGGACGTCGGGGCCCTTGTAGCGCTCGAGCCTGCCCACGAAGGCGATGCGGCCCTGGCCCGGGCTCCGGGGCGACACTTCGCCCGTGGATTGATACAGATAGGGGAAGATGACCTCGTCACGCAGGCCCATGCGGCGGAAGAAGCGCTCTCCGGCCTCCCCGATGCCGAACGCCGCGCCGATGAGATCGCGGAAGGGGGCGTAGGCCAGGCGACCTTTCATGTAACGTGGCAGGTGAAGGATCGGCTCCTTGAACACCGTCTCCGCGATGACCCCGATCTTCGGAGAACGGACCCTGCGCAGCAGGGAGAGCGCGAGGTCGAGCGGCGGGTAGGCGCCGATGCCGGAGAAGACATGGATGGCGCCCGCGTGCTCCGCGACCAGGGCGCGCACCGGCTCCTCCCATCCTTCCGAAGGCAACGTGATCTGCCTCAAGGACGCGCAGGTGAGGGGGCGCCAGCCGTCCGCGATCCGCCCGGGGCTCAGGCCGCCGGCCCAGACAGCGGTGACGGGCGCGCCCCACTGCGCGGACAATCGGTCGAGTGCGCCCGCCTGATGATGCGCAGGCATGTTCTGCCAGAAGAATGCGGGCGGGCGGCTCATCGGGATTTCCTGATGGCGGACCAGATCCTCAGCGTCGGACCGTAGAGGAAGGGCGCGAGGGTGAGCAGGGAGAGTTTCAGCGCATGCCGGATGGACGCGCGCCCCGTCAGGAGCCGTCGGCTGAGCAGGCCCGCCCGGCCGAACCAGGACCCCGCGGCGAGGACGTCCGTCTCCAGCTCCGAATAGTCGGACTCGGCCCTGAGCCATGCGGAGAGCGCGGGCTGAACCGAGGATTGGGCCGACTGCACCAGGGCGAGGTCGCGGCGCAGCTGTCGGCTGAAGGCGGCCCGGCTCGGCGCGAAGCGGAGGATGCGACGCGCCATCTCCGAAGAGGACTGGCTGTGCGAGGGGCTGAAGAGATTGCCCGCGTGGGTGCGGTAACGCACCAGGGCGCGGCCGTCGAATCGGGCGCGACTGAGAAGCATTCCGCGAAGGGGCAGGATGACGTCCTCCTGCATGAGACCTTCGTCGATGGGGCCAAAAAACGCAAAGACCTCCCGAGAATAGGAGCACGATGCGCCGACGACGGGAGGCATCTTGCCGGAAACGAAATCCGAAACGGCGCATTCCATGTCCTGTCGCATGCCGGTCTCTTCGATGAACGCGCCCGCCGCGTCCGTCTTCCTCACGGCCGAGTAATGGAATCCCGCCCCGGCGCTGATCGCCTCATGGGCGGCCCGGACTCGGTCCGGCTCAGAAACGTCGTCTCCAGCCACGAACACCAGCGTCTGCCCAACAAAATGCGCGGAGGCGTGGTTGATGATGCCGCCGATGCCGAGGTTGGTTTCCGCATAGGCCCTGACGACCTCGATGTCGGCCGGGCAGGAACGCAGCTTGTCCTCGATTCTCGCCCGCGTGGCGTCGGTCGAGGCGTCGTCACAGACCACGAGCCGGAAAGGGCGGAAGTTCTGGGCGAAGACGCCGTCGAGGGCGGCTTCGACGAAGCGCTCCTGATTGTAAGCGAACAGCGCCACCGTGACCTGGTGGCCGCTCATGAATGGGCGTTGACCGCACGCACGACCGTCGCGGCTTCCTCGTCCGTGAGCGCCGGACTCATGGGCAGGGAGACGACCTCGCGATGGATGGCCTCCGTGACGGGCAGAGACAGGGCGCCCAGGCTCGCGGCGAAGGCGCGCTGCCGATGCGGCGGGATCGGGTAATGGATCGAGGTCTCCACGCCGGCGGCCAGCAACCTTTCGCGGAAGGCGTCGCGATCGGTGACCCGCACCACGAAAAGGTGCCAGACGTGAGATTCTTCCGCGGCGCGCACCTTGGGCAACTGGACCTTGGCCGAGCGGATGCCTTCGCGGTAGATGCGGGCGATCTGACGGCGGCGGGCGTTCTCCGAGTCAAGATGGGGCAGCTTCACCCTCAGGAAAGCCGCCTGGAGCTCATCGAGCCGATCGTTCGGGCCCTGGACCTCATTGTGATACTTCTCGGCCGATCCGTAATTGCGCAGCTTGCGCAGCATGTCGGCGAGCGCGGCGTCCTTGCAGGTGACCGCGCCGGCGTCGCCCAGCGCGCCGAGATTCTTAGTCGGGTAGAAACTGAAGCCGGCGGCGTCGCCCCAGGCGCCCGCCTTCACGCCTTCGAGGACGGCCCCATGGGCCTGGGCCGCGTCCTCAATGAGGAGCAGCCCCTTCCGGCGGCAAAGCTCGGCGATGTCGGGCATCTCAGCCAGTTGTCCGTAGAGGTGGACCGCCATGACGGCTTTCACCTGGGAAGTCAGCGCGCGCTCCAGCCCGGCGGCCGAGAGATTGAACGTCGCCTCATCTGGCTCGACCAGGACCGGCGTCAGCCGGCATTCCGTGATTGCGAGGACCGAGGCCACGTAGGTGTTGGCGGGGACCGCGACCCCGTCGCCCTCCTTCAGCAGACCGAGTTCCTTCCAGGCGCGCAGCGTGAGCGTGAGCGCGGCCAGTCCGTCGGACACCCCGACGCAATGCGGCGCGCCCACGTAATCGGCCAACTCACGCTCGAAGCCGGCGACCTCCTCACCGAGGACATACCGCCCGCGCCCGATGACGCGGTTCGCCGCGGCATTCAAGGCCGCGGCGTGGGGCGCGTTTATCAACTTAAGGTCAAGGAAAGAGATGTTCATCGGAAATCTCTGTTCTGGGTGAATTTCTGGAGCCGCGCACGGGCCTGGCGATAATCTTCCACGCCGTACTCATAAAAGCGATCCAGCGAGTCTTCTCGCACCAATTTGGCCCCCATTTTTTCGTGGAATTTCCAGACGCTCAAGTTGGCCTGCCGCACGTCAAAGTGCGCGTGCTTGAAGCCAAGAGCACCGAAAGCCAAATCGTAGGCGATGACGGCTGACTGGTAAGCAGTCGCCGCTGGCGCGCCAGGGCGGACAATCCAGCTGCCCCAGCAAAATGAATCTCGTTCAGGATGGTAATCGTAGAGCCGCAAAGATCCCTGCGCCTCGCTTGCAACCTCAATAATGAAATAAGCTTCCAAACCCGCTGCGCGACGATCGGCATAGCTTCGCATCCAAGCGATCTGAGCTTCGAGATGTGCGCTGGTCGCAGAGATATTCTGGTTGCGCAACGGATCAAGCCGAAGGCCGAGCAGGAAGGTGGAGTCGGCTTCTGTCGCTAGCCGAAGCTGGGTAACGTCGCCCAGCCGGTCAGCCAGGAAGGACGCCATAGCGGAGCCGTGTCTCTCAGACGGCAGCATGACGAATGAATTGGTCGCGATCGCGAATGTAGTCGGCCTCGTCGTATTCGGCATCGGCGAAGACCATAAGGATGCAATCTGGCGAGATATCGTGCATCTCGCGCCAGAGGCCGGGGCCGATGAACAGTCCTTTGGCGGAGGAGTCCAGCACCACGCTTTCCTCGCGGCGGCCGTCGAAGAGGCTAATCCGAACTGAGCCTTTCACGCATACGCAGAGCTGGTTGAGCTTCTTGTGCGAATGGAAGCCGCGCGAGACCCCCGGCTGAGTGCCATGAAGCCAGTAGGCGCGACGCACGACGAAGGGGAGCGCCCCGCCCAGCTCGGCGACGCTGAGGGACCCGCGCTGATCGCCATGGGTGGGGATGTCCACCAGCCGGATGAGTCCGCTCATGAACGTCCGGCGGCCACGAGTCCGCGCAGGTATTCGCCATAACCCGACTTGGCGATGGGTTCGGCCAGCTTGAGCAACTGGGCGTCGTCGATGTAGCCGCGCCGCCAGGCGATCTCCTCGACGCAGCCGATCTTGAAGCCCTGCCGCGCCTCGACGACCTGCACGAACTGCGAAGCCTGGAGGAGGGAATCGAAGGTGCCGGTGTCGAGCCAGGCGGTACCGCGGGGGAGCTGACGCACGCTGAGACGACCCTGCCTGAGATACTCGCGGTTGACGTCGGTGATCTCCAGTTCCCCGCGCGGGGAGGGCTTCAGAGCCTTGGCGACGGCGACGACGGAGCTGTCGTAGAAATATAGGCCGGGCACGGCGAAGTTCGTGCGGGGCTTGGACGGCTTCTCCTCGATGCTGAGCGCCCTGCCCTCGGCGTCGAATTCGACGACGCCGAAGCGCTCAGGGTCCTTGACGTGATGGGCGAAGACCACCGCACCGGCAGGCTGGAGACAGGACCTGAGGATCTGCCCGAAGCCGGCGGCGTAGAAGAGATTGTCCCCCAGGATCAGGGCGACGGGATCGCCGCCGATGAACTTCTCCCCGATGACGAAAGCCTGGGCGATGCCCTTGGGCTCCGCCTGAGCGGCATATTCGAAGCGGCAGCCCAGACGCGTGCCATCGCCCAGGACCTCGCGGAAGCGAGGAAGGTCCTGCGGCGTGGAGATGATCAGGATCTCCCTGATGCCGGCCAGCATGAGCACGGACAGAGGGTAGTAGATCATCGGCTTGTCGTAGACGGGCAGGAGCTGCTTGCTCACGGCCGTCGTCAACGGATGCAGACGGGTGCCGGTGCCTCCGGCGAGGATGATGCCTTTCATTGGGAAATGTTCAGGTGCGGGAATGAGCGAGGGCGCGACGCCCAATCGCCCAGCACGCAAGGGCGGTGAGGGCGGTCGTCGTCCAGCCGAGAGCAGGATGCGAAGCGGCGGCCCATTGGGCGGCGATCAATGCGACGGCAGATGCAAGCGTGCCGATGATCGTGCGGCTCGAGAGCCAGCTGCCGGAACGACGGCGTGCCATGATGAGCAGGATTCCGGTGTAGACCAGATAGCCGATGGCGTAGGCGACGGCCGCGCCGACGAGGCCCATCCTGGGAAGAAGCGCGAGCGGCATGACTGTCATGATGGCGCTGCCCAGGCCTTCCACGAAAATCACGGCCCGGGATGAGCCTCGGGCGAGCAGCCAGTATCCCAACGGCCAGGAGATGAGACGGAGGAAGACGCCCCAGACCATCCAGTCGAGCAGCGGAAGCGCCGGATCGAAGCCCGCGGCATACAGCGTCGCCATGATGGGCCCGCCGGCGGAGAGGAGCAACGAGAGCAGCGGAGTGCCGAGGATGAGGCCGGCCGCCACCTGATGATCGACATGGACGGCCGCCTCGGACTCGCTGGCCGCGCCGGCGACACGAGGAAAAAAGTCCGCGCCCATCGCCACGAAGACGAAGCCCGGGAGGCTTCCGGCCACCGCGAAGGCGGCGTGATAGTATCCCGCGGCCTTGAGGCCGCCGAACTCCACGAGCTGCATGCGCACGAGATAGGCCGAAGCCTGGGCGAAAAGTCCCACGAGCATCAGCGCGCCGCCCATCACGAGGAGCGGGCGCAGACTGGAAGCCCGTACGTCGGGCTCCGGAGGCTCGAGTCGCCGTGTGGCCACCCAGAGCATCAGGGCCGGCACCGCTGCCGCCAGGGCGAGAGAAAGGGCGAGTCCCTTGGTGCCGAACCACCAGATGAGGGGAGCCCCGATGATGAGGCCGATGACCGCGCCGACCACCTGGGCCCGAGCAAGCGGCCTGAGATGTCCTTTCGCCTGAAGGATCGCGGCCCAGCCGCCGGAGATCACGAGGCAGGGAACTGCCATGCCGGCGATGAGGATTTCCGTGGTGGCCGGATGGCTTTCGAGCAGAATCCAGCCCCCGGCCGGCGATGCGAAAATCAACGCCAGCGCCAAGCCGGCCAAGCTAAGCAAGGCACTGAGACGACGAACGGAGGCGATGCGGGCAGCCCTGGCCTCGGCCTCCGCTGAGGCGATAGCCCGCACGCCGGACGTCCCCAGGCCCCAGCCGGCCAAGGCGGAAAGGTTTCCATTGAAGGAAGTGAGCAGGCCGACGAGACCCACGCCTGAGGGCCCGAGCACCAGCGCGGTCAGTTTGGCGCGTGCGAAGGCGGCCAGGAGCTGGATGACCTGCGAGGCGCCCATGAGGGCGCTGGCCTTGAGGATGCGTTCGAAAGCCATTCAGGCGATGAGCCGCTGGTAGGCGGCGGCGATGTTCCGACGATAGATATCCCAGCCCATGCCTTCCGCCTTCCGTCGTGCGGCCTGGCCGACCACCAGCAGGCCAGCCGGATCCTCCAAAGCGGCCTGCATGACGCTTCGCAGGGCGTCAGGGTCTCCGGCGGGCACGACATAGCCGTCCTTGCCATGAGTGATGAAATCAGCTCCGCCGGTGGCATCGGTGCAAAGCACGGGCACGCCGCAGGCCATGGCCTCCAGGATGACGAGGCCGAACCCCTCCGCGATCGAAGGCAGCACCAGCAGGTCGCAACGCCCCAGGTCCTCCGCGAGCGCGTCATCCGAAAGGCCGCGACGATACTGGACGTCAACCGTCTCCGCACCCGCGAGGAGCTCCCGGCTCACCGGAGCGCGGGAGTAAACGATGAGGCTGACCAGGCCGGCAGGAAAGGAAGCGAGGGCTTTCAGCAGATGGCTTGCGCCTTTTCTCTGTGAAAGCGCGCCCAGGAAGGCGACTTTGAGCGGGCCGGACCTCGGCGCCCGGGTGCGCGACGTGAAGACCCCGGTATCGACGCCGTAGGGAATGACTTCAATCGGAACCTTGCACCCCGCCTCGAGCAGGGAGCGACGAGTGAACTGGCTGGTGCAGATCACGCCGGTCGCCAACGCCAGCGCATCATCGTTAGGCGCAAAGTCCGCAGCCATCTCGGCCTCTTCCATCAATGAAGCCCGCGCCTGCGGCACCCGGCCGATTTCTTCCCGATAGAGGCGCCGAAGCAGGCCGCCGTGCGGGTGGACTTGGAAGAGGATGCGGGGCAGGCCGGATTTTTCGAGGATACGGAACGCAGGGCCGGCGTAGTAGCTGTATGCGACGAGAGGAGACTGCGTCCGCAGGGCGAGCCGTCCGGCCTTCTCGCTGAGAGCCCGGTCCGACCGCGCCAGCCAAGGCGTGTTCTTGGCGCCGGCGATCCTCGCCATCGCCGCACTGCAGAAAGCCGACCATGAGGTGCGGACACCGGAAGAAGGAATGGCGGGATGGTGTCGGGCGGAGGCGAACCTGTGGAAGGCGTGGCCGAGGAGCCCGGTATGAGCCAACCCAGGCCCAAAGTAGGCCTCGGTGACCAGGCAGCCCAGCAGACCGCGCTCCTGCAAAGCCAGAGCGGTCTGATAGCGGTCACGAGGACCGGCGAACACCATGACGGCGGGGCGGACGCTCATTTCAGGCCAAGAACCGCCACATGGGGGGCCGTCCGATAGAGGTTCCCTGACGGCCCTCCTGCTGTGTTAAGCAGATGGATTTTCCTGCAAGCTCGACGGATCGCCGGAAGGTCGTTGAAGACGGAGTAGGAATAGAAGAGCCCGTCGCCCTCGGACTCGGAGTAGCCGCGGCCACGTGTCTTGATCCAGTTGGCCAGGGGCCAGAGTCCGAATGCATTCAGCGACTGCTTGATGAAGCGAGACAACGCCCCGCCCTGCCCGAAATTGTTGCAGTCGGAGATGAACACGGCACGGGAAGCGACCCTGAGCATCTCGTCCACGACCGCGGACGGGGTCCGCACGTGATGCAGGACGGCGAACTCACAGACAAGATCGAAGGCGCCGGCGGGGTGCTCCAAGGCCAAGGCGTCGCCGTCCATGAGTTCCGCGGGCGAAAGGCCCGCGCGATGCCCGACCTCCCTCAGCTCCTTCACTGGTTCGATGCCGACGAAGCGTACGTCGGGATGGCGCGCCTTGAGATAGGCCAGCGCCCGGCCGGTGCCCGAACCGACATCGAGGACGGACTTGAAACCGTGATGGCTGATCATCGCGGACAGGAAGGCGAGCGCCACATAGTGCTCATCGCCTTCGGCGAGGTGCATGGCCTCATAATCGGCCGCCGTGCGACGATAATACTCCCGCTGCTTTTCGGATTCCGAAAGGGACATGAGTCAGGCCTTGCCGAGGCGCTCCATGCGATAGGTGCCGTCGAGCACGGCGGACACCCAAGGGAAGTTCTCGAGATACCAGCGTACGGTCTTGCGGAAGCCGCTGGCGGGGTCCTCGACAGGCGACCAGCGGAGCTCGGTCCGGGCGCGACCGGCGTCGATGGCATACCTGAGGTCATGGCCGGGACGATCCTCCACGAAGGTGATGGACTCGGCATGGGGGCGACGGTCATCGCGCGGGGCCATCTCGTCCATCAGGCCGCAGAGGAGACGCACGAGGTCGATGTTCCGGAGTTCGTTGGAGCCGCCGAAGCAGTAGGTACGACCGGGCCGGCCCTGGGCAAAGGCGGCGATCAGGCCGGCGGCGTGATCGTCGACGTAGAGCCAGTCGCGGACGTTCTCACCGCGTCCGTAGACGGGGATGGGCTCGCCCCGGAGGCATTTCTGGATGACGACCGGCACGAGTTTTTCAGGAAACTGCCGCGGGCCGTAGTTATTGGAACAGTTGGTGACGATGACGGGCAGGCCGTAGGTGTCATGCCAGGCGCGGGCGAGATGGTCGCTGGCGGCCTTGCTGGCGCTGTAGGGAGAATGCGGATCGTAAGGGGTGCTCTCGTCGAACGGCCGGGCCTCCGGCCCGAGTGAGCCGAACACTTCGTCGGTCGAGACATGGACGAAGCGGAACGCTCGGCGGGCGGAGTCGGACAGACCGCGCCAATGCCCCAGGGTGGCCTGCAGGAGCTGATAGGTGCCGGTGACGTTGGTCTCGATGAACGCGCCGGGCGCGTCGATGGAGCGGTCGACGTGAGATTCGGCGGCGAGATGGAGCACGCCGCCGGGCTGATGCTCGGCGAAGATGCGTCGCAGGGCCGCAGCATCGCAGATGTCGGCCTGCACGAAGGTGAACGCAGGGCGAGCGGCCACCTCGGCCAGGGAGGCGAGGTTCCCCGCATAGGTCAGCTTGTCGACGACGACCACGCGCAGGCCGGACTGCAGCGCGCGACGCACGAGGGAGGAGCCGATGAAGCCGGCTCCGCCGGTGATGATCAGGGAAGATTGGGACATGGATCAGGAGGCCTGCGCGGGGAAGACCCAGCGGTGGGCGAAGAGGAAATTGGCGACGGGCTGCACGGGGGCCTGGATCAGGAATGAAAGGTCCGGGCCGAGCCGCAGGACGTCATGGGCGAGCAGGAACACGAGGTAGGCGAGCAGGAAGCCGATCGCGCGGGACGGAAGGTAACGGAGGAAGTCGGCGCCCCAGGAGCGGTCGGACCCAAAGGTCCAGACGCGATGCAGGCCGAAGGAGAAGATGAAGGCGGCGGCGAAGGCGGCGGGCCTGGCGTAGGTGGGATCCAGACCGGCCAGGAGGAGGGCCCGGAAGGCGGCGTAGTCGACGCCGGTGATGAGCAGCCCGGCGAGGGTGAAGCGCAGGAGCCGACGACGGAGCTCAGGAGACATGACGGGCATCGGGGCTGGCGGGCAATCGCTCCAGGACGGGCCGGCCGGCGAGGCCGAGGCGGAGCCGGAGCAGATCGAGGAACATCCGCGCGCCGGTCCGAATGAGGCTGACCGTCGTGCCGGGCTTCTCAGTCCAGCGCACGGGCACCTCCTTCACGAGCCCGCCGGCGCGACGCACCCCGACCAGCATCTCGACGTCGAAGGCCATGCCGGAAAGTCTGAGATGCGGGAGGATCGCGCGCAGCGCGGTGACGCGGAAGAACTTGGCGCCGCATTGCGTGTCGCGATGCGGCAGGAAGAAGAGCGCGCGCGCCCAGAGATTGAACAAGCGGCTCGGGAAGCGACGGGACAGGGGGCGGCCGGACATGTCACGCACGGCGATGAGCGCCGCGGCGTCTCCCGCTCCGTCCAGCAGGCTGAAGAAATCCCCCGGAGGCGTGGCGCCGTCGGCGTCGACGAAGCCAGCCCATTCATGACCGGAGGCCAGGGTGAGGCCGGCGATCACGGCGCCGCCCTTGCCGATGGCGGCGTCATACCTCAGCCAGGAGACTTCGGGCAGCTCCGCGGCCGCGGCCTCGACGACCTGCTGCGTGCGGTCGCGGCAGCCGTTGAGCACGACGAGGAAGTCAACGCGGAGTCCAGGCCTGGTGCGGGCCTCCCTCACGTATTCGCGCAAGGGAAGCCCCAGTCGGGATTCCTCATTGTGCGCCGGAATGACTACCAGTACGCGGACGGGCTCAGGGACGGAACTCATTCGGGCACGCGACGCAGCAGGACGAATCCTCCGTGGGCAGGGGACATGGACGAGGCGGGAGCCCGGCGGACTTCCTCCCACCTTCCGGACAGCTTTGGGCTGACAAGGGGTATGTCTACATCGCTTAACAACGCCCATCGCACTTGCGTCATTAAAGCTGAATCCGGAGTGGCACGGTGATTAAAGGCTACAACTACGCCGTATCCGGCACCGCGCACGTCATAGTAGAGAGGAACGGAGACTAGCACTGGGCCGACCTTCTTCTCCGCAGATTCACGCAGGCAGGCGACGGCCCGGGCGCGCGTCGCGCAATCGGAAGCCGACTTGAAGAGATCCCGCGCCCTGGCCGCCAGCCCGAGGACGATCAGGCAGGCGCAGACCCCGGCCAGGAGCGTGAAGCGCGATTCATACGGGCGCGTCATGTGCAGGGCGCAAAGCATTGCGGGCGCCACGGCCATCCAGACATAGGGCGCCTGATAACGTCCGACGAAATGCATCACCAAGGGAACGCTCACGATCAACAGCAACGGCATCCACCGGCGCAGTCTGTCATTGCCGGGACCCTTGCCCACGAAGGCCAGCGTCAGCATGAGCGGGGTGACGACGTAGAGGTCCGGGCTGACGAGCCAATGATTCACCTCCAGGGGGGAGCGCGCGCTGGCCGAGCGATGGGCGATGAAGTCGTCCCATGCGCCAAGGCCCGAGAATGCGGCCCAGAGGGCGACCAGTCCGACGAACGTTCCAAGGGCCTGCCAGAGGCCGAGAATGAAGGACTCGGAATCCCTTCTCCAAAGCCAGATAGCGATGGCGCCCAGAGCGAAGAAGGCGCAGAAATGAAGCCCGAAGAAAACCGACAGCAGGCCGAGGGCGAAAAGGCGCGACGCACGTTCGGATCCCGTTCCTGCGCCGAAGGAGGCAGCCAGGAACAGCCAGAGCAGCAAAGGCCAGAGGGCGTCCGGCCGAGCGTGATGCATGGCGTTTCCCGACATGGCATGGGAGGCCAGGCCATAGGCCATGAGGAACGCCCGGCTGCCTTCAGGCAGACCGGCCCATCGCCTGATCCATCCTGAGAGAAGCCACCATCCGGACGCATAGCACGTGGCGAAGAAAAGATGGACCGACCAGGCCGTGACGCCGAAGAGCTTGCACCAGATCGCAAGCATAAGGCCGATGCCAGGGTTACTCAGGCCCCAAACGCTGTCTTGTTCCAACGTGCACCAGTCACTGGAACGGAATCCTTCACCAAGGGCCAGTCCGATGCCGGGGTCGGCATAGAAGACCTCATCGGTCCAGGGAATGGCCATGAGGCAGGCGACGAGCGCGAGGGCGCACGCCAACCAGCAGATAACCTGGATGACAGGTCGGCTGAAATCTGTCCTCAGGAGCGGAAGCAACGGCGGATGATTGAGATGACGCGGTCGCGGTCCTCACGGCTCATGGCCGCGCCGGAAGGCAGGCAGAGGCCGCGCTCGAAGAGGCGGTCGCTTACGCCCCGGCCATGATGCTCGGCGGCGGCGAAGACGGGCTGGAGATGCAGGGGCTTCCAGATGGGGCGGGACTCGATGTCCTCCGCCTCCAGGGCGAGACGCAGGTCTTCGCGGGTGACTCCCGCCGCTTCGGAGTCGACGGTGAGGCAGGTGAGCCAACGGGTCGACTGACCCCAGGCGGCCTCGGGCTGCATGACGAGGCCGGGCAGGTCCGAAAGGGCCCGCGCATATTCCCTGAAATGCCCGCGGCGGCAGGTGACCTTGGCGGAAAGGCGGGCCAGCTGACCGAGGCCGATGGCGGCGCTGACGTTGCTGAGGCGATAATTGTAGCCGAGGACGGAATGCTGGTAGTGGGGCGCGGAGTCGCGCGCCTGGCTGGCGAGGAAACGCGCCTGTCGCGCGAGCTCCGCGTCCTCGGTGACGAGCATGCCGCCGCCGGAGGTGGTGATGATCTTGTTGCCGTTGAAGGAGTGGATGCCGGCCAGGCCGAAGGACCCGGGGCAACGGTCGCCGTAGGTCGCTCCGAGGGCCTCGGCGGCATCCTCGATCAGCTTCACGCCATGCTTCTCGCAGCAACGGAGGATCGGGGTGATGTCGGCGGACTGGCCGTAGAGGTGCACGAGCACGAGGGCCTTGGGCGTCCGGCCCGCGGCGGCCTTGCGCTCGATGACTTCGCAGGCGAGGGCGGGGTCCATGTTCCAGCTCAGCTCCTCGGAGTCGATGAAGACGGGCCGGGCGCCGAGATAGGCGATCGGGGCGGCGGAAGCGACGAAGGTGAGGGAGGAACAAAGGACCTCGTCGCCAGGGCCGACTCCGGCCAGCCGCAGGGCGAGATGCAGCGCGGCGGTGCCGGACGAGACGGCGACGGCGTGACGCGAGCCGACCGCGGCGGCGAACTCCTGTTCGAACTGGTCGAGCTTGGGGCCGACGGGCGCGATCCAATTGGACTGGAGCGCATCGAGCACGTGCTCGACCTCGGCCTGACCGACGTCAGGAGGAGATAGGTAGAGGCGGGGCATTGGGGATGAAGGGGTGGGTTAGCTGGCAAGAAAGGCAGAGCTGACCGCTTCGGTCAGCCGCGGTTGAGCGAGGGCGCTCAACCCTACCTGAGGCTGGCTAAAGGCCGTGCAAAAGTGCAAATCGGAGCAAAGCTCCTGTGCAAAAGTGCAAAAGTGGTGTGACGGAGTCGCAGGAGACAGACCGGCACGAGGGCAAGAAAGGTAGGGCTGACCGCCTCGGTCAGCCGCGGTTGAGCGAGGGCGCTCAACCCTACCTGGGGCTGGCTAAAGGCCGTGCAAAAGTGCAAATCGGAGCAAAGCTCCTGTGCAAAAGTGCAAAAGTGGTGCGACGGAGTCGCAGCGAAGTCCGTCGCAACTGCATGTCGCTCGGCGAACGGACGTGATGGCAATCACGTCCCTACCTCTCACTTCCAACCCTGGTCCTCGAAAACGCCGAGGGAGGAGAGGGACTGGAGGAGGCGGGCGAAATCAGGATCGGCCATGGCGTCCGCCAGGGCCGGGGTGAAGCTGATGCGGACGAACATCTGCTCGCTCTTCTGGTTGAGGCCGTAGTCGCGGATGTCCTTGAGGAGAAGGGGTAGCCGCTCGAGGCGGCCGATGAGTCCGTCGCGCCATCCGGACTCCTGCTCCTCATAGCGGTTGGGCACGCCGTTCACGAGATGCCAGAAGACGACGTTCTGCCTGCCGCCGCCCGGCACGAGATACTGTCCGTATTCATAGGGGCGGAGGGCACGCCCGGCCAGAAGGCCGGGGACGGCGTGACGGCGTTCGGTGCGCACGCATCCGGCGTTCACCCAGCAGGAGTCGGGGTTGTGAGAACCGGCGTCGACGACGGAGACTTTGCCGGGCTCCCAGTAGGCGACGTAGACGAGCACGCGCCGGCCGTCCTTCTCATACATGGCCTGCTCGGCCTGACTGAAGTTCAGGATGCCGAGGACGTTCGCGGCGCCGGCCGAGGTGCCGGCGATGGGCACGTCGCGACGCACCCAGCCCGCGGCCTCACGAGGCAGGGCGTCGGTCAGACGGCCGGTGAAGCGACGGGGGACGTCGGCGAGAGAGACGGCGACGACCAGGACCAGCAGGCCGAGGATCAGGACGAGCCCGAAGATGAGCAGGGCCTTGCGCACGTTCAGAGGACGCGGGCGGGATTGCCGACCACGGTGACGGACGCGGGCACGTCCGCGATGACGACGGCGCCGGCCCCGACGGTCACGCCGTCGCCGACGACGCGACGCGGAATCACGGTCGACTTGCTGCCCATGAACACGCGGTCGCCGAGCCGCACATGGCCGGTGACGTCGCACTGCGCGCTGAGGGTGCTCCAGGCGCCGATCCGCGCGTCATGCCCGACGGTGGAATTCAGGTTCACCATCGCGAACTCGCCGAGGACGATGTCGGCCGAAAGGACGGCGCCGGGGCACAGGACGACGCCGCGGCCCAATGCGACGCGCTCACCCAAGATGACGGCGGGATGGACGAAGGTGAGGAACTCGGCTCCCCGCGCGAGGAGGGGGCGGACCAGGCGTTCCTTGACGGCCGGCAACCCGAGGCCGCACACGAAGACTTCGTCTGCCGCGGGAAGATGCGAGGACAGCGGACGGACGGGCGCGAAGGAGCCGAAGGGCGCCAGGGCCTCGGGGTTGTCGTCGAGGAAGGCCTCGAAGGCCCAGGCGCGGCCGTGATCCGGATGCTGGTGGCACCAGGCGTGCATTTCGCGGCCGAAGCCGCCGGCCCCGACGATGAGGAGTTTCTTCATGGCTGAGAGGAAGGCAGCAAGGCGAGGAGGTCACGCACGGTGGCGCAGGCGCGCACCTGGGCGCCGGTGACGGCCACGCCGTAGTCGTGTTCGAAATGGGTGACGACCAGCAGCACGGCGAGGGAGTCCCAGTTGGGCCGTGCCGCAAGACGGTCTTCAGGGGCGGCGTCGGTCAGGACGTCGACGGCCTTGCGCAAAGCGGAGAGTCGGGCGGCTTCGTTCATCGGCGCAGAGGCAGCATGGGCAGGCACACGCAGGGGCCGATCGGGCCAGCGGCGGCGGCCCAGGAAAGTCCCACCCCATAGCCGCAGGCCAGCAGGCGAAGCGAAGCGGTTGAAAGAACGGTGCCGTAGGCGTGGGCGAGCACGGCGGGGACGGAAGCGGAACTGAGGTTTCCGAAACGCTCGGTGAGGTCCATGGGCACGCTCGCGGGATCGAGACCGCACGCCTTGGCGAGGGCGGAAAGGACGAATCGGTTCGCCTGATGGAAGGCGCAGGCCTCCGGAGCCTTCCAACCGGCGGCGGTCAGCGCGGCCTTCACCGCGCCGGGCACTTCGCGAAGGGTGAAGCTCATGACGGCGGCGCCGTCCATACGCAGGTTCTCCTCGGAACGCCCATGGCCCTCGGCGTCGCGTTTGACAACCCTGGTCGATTCGGAGGCGGGCGAACGGGCCCCTCCCGCGGGCACGGCGATGACGTCGGCGGCCGAGCCGTCCGTCCCGAAGATGAAATGCCAGGGGGCGTCGACGCCGGTGCGCTCGACGAGGGTCGCGGAACCAGCGTCGCCGAAGATGGGGTCGACGGAACGGTCCGCAGGATGAGTGAGGCGGCTGAGGGTGTCGCCGGCGCAGAGAAGGACGCGGGCGGCGCCGCCATGCGCGCAAAGGAGGGCCGCCTGATGGAGGCCGTAGACCCAGCCGGAGCATCCGTGGGAAAGGTCGAAGGCCATCGCGGCCTTGGACAGGCCGAGGCGGCCGTGCAGGAGGGAGGCGTCGTTGGGCTGAGGATGGTCCGGGGTCTGGGTGACGAAGACGACGGCGTCGATAGACGAAGGATCGACGTCCAGGGCGGAAAGAAGGCGTCGCGCGGCGTCCTCGCAGAGATCCAAGGCGGTGACGCCGGCAGGGGCCACGAAGCGCTTGCGCAGTCCGACGGCGGCGGAGACGCGCTCCAGCTGGGCGCGGTCGATCCCGGCGGCAAGTCCGTCGGCGATGAAGTCGCGCTCGACGGAGCCGGTGGTCACGGCCACGCCGGCGACGCGGAAATGGGAAAGGGCGGAATGCAAGGCGTGGGATTCTAACGGGTGAGGCCGAACTGACGGAACCAAGATTCGACGAAAAGCACGCCGAGGAGAGGATAGGCGGCGTCGACTTCACCCCGTGCGTCGGCCTCGAGGAGTCGCAGCACGCCCTCGCGGTCAAAGACGCCGGAGGCCTCGAGGCGGCCGTCGGCGGCGCTGTCGCGGAGGCGACGGCCGAAGGTGCCGCGCATCAGGCCGCGCAAGGGATAGCCGAAGCCGGTCTTGGGCCGGTCGAGGATGGAGTCGGGCAGGACGGAGCGCATGGCCTCACGGAGGGCGTACTTCCCCTCCCCGCCGCGCTGCTTGAGCCGGCCGGGCAGTCGCTCGGAGAAGGCCACGAGGTCGCGGTCCAGGAAAGGCACGCGCACTTCGACGCCGCACGCCATCGCCATCTTGTCGGTGTAGTTCAGGTTGTGATCGGCGAGGAAGTGGCTGCGGTCGAGGTGCAGCATGCGGTTGAGCCGCAAAGCGGAGCGCGGAAGGCCGGCCAGCGAGGCGATCAAGGCGTCAGCGGGGCGGCGCCCGGGCTCGGCACGGAAGGCGGGGGCGAGAGCGGGAGACAGCAGGTCATCGTGGAGCCACTGGAAATAGCCGGCGATGCGTTCATCCGGCGACCGGTCGGCGTAGCGGAAAAGCTTGGAATACCGGCGGCCGAAAGCGGAGCTGGGCGAGAGCCTCGCGAAGGAGGTTCGCAGAAGCGCGCGCACGGGACGCGGCCACCAACCCCACCAGCGCTCGGACTCGAGGGCGCGATGGCGACGGTAGCCGGTGAAAAGGTCGTCGCCGCCCGCGCCGGAGAGGAGCACCTTCACGCCACGGGCGCGGGCCTCATGGCAGATGGCGTAGGTCGTGAACGCAGCCAGGTCGGCGGTGGGCTCGTCGAGCTGACGGACGACGGAATCGAGATGCTCGAGCGCGGACTCCGAAAAGGGCGCGACATGCAGGGGGACGCCGAACTGCGCCGCCACGGACGCGGCATAGGGATGGTCGTCGACGAAGCCCTCGCCGGCAGCTGCGGCGAGAGGGCCCAGGGTGAAGCAGGGATACCGCGAGGCGTCACCGAGGGCGCGTACGGCGTAATGGGCGACGGCCGAAGAATCGAGGCCGCCGGAAAGGAATCCGCCGAGCGGGACGTCGGAGACGAGCTGCCGACGCACGGCCTGCGCAAGGTAGTGGCGCACGGCCTCCCCGGCCTGCCGCTGCGAGTAAGGTTGGATCTCCTGCGAATAATGCGGCGGGACGAACGATGAGGCGACGGGGTCCGTGGCATCGTTCCACTCCAGAATCTGGCCGGGCAGGACCTTGCGGATGCCACGCACGGGCGTCATCTCGCCAGGAGCGTAGAGAAGGGACAGGTAGCAACGGACGGCGGCGGGGTCCGGCGTCCAGTCGACGCCGGGGACTTCCCGGAGCGCCTTGAGCTCCGAGGCGAAGGCGGGGCCGGCGGGCGTCGCGGCCCAGTAGAGCGGCTTCACGCCCTCGGAGTCACGGGCCAGGAGCAGCTTCCTTTCGGCGGGGAACCAGGCGGCGATGGCGAAGATGCCGTTGAGCCGCGCGAAGGCGGCGGCGCCGTGGCGCGCCAGCAGTTCGACGAGGACCTCGGTGTCGCCCGTGCCGCGGAAGACGGCGCCCTCGCGCTCAAGGGCGGCCCGGAGCTCGCGGTAGTTGTAGATCTCTCCGTTGTAGGAGACGACGACGCGCCCGTCGGCCGAGATCATGGGCTGACGCGCGGCATCGCTGAGGTCGAGGATGGAGAGGCGGACGTGGGCGAGGCCGGCCGGACCGGAGACGCGCTCACCCGACCCGTCAGGGCCGCGATGCCCCTGCGCACGGTTCATCCGCAGAAGAAGCCCGGGCTCGAAGGCTCCCAGATATCCGGCGATGCCGCACATGTCAGACGCGCCCTCCGTAGATTTCCAGAGTGCGACGGGCGATGGTCGCCCAGTCATGCGCCCGGGTGACGTATTCGCGTCCGGCTGCGCCGAGGCGCCGGGTGGTCGCAGGATCGGCCAGCGCCGAGGTCAGGCCTTCGGCCAGCGCGGACGGGCCCTGCGCGCATTGGACGAGGGCGCCGGCCGCGGCCGCCTCCCCCATGTAGCAGCCTTCGGTCACGACGGCGGGCAGGCCCGCCGACATCGCCTCGAGGATGGCGAGCGCCATGCCCTCGGATTCGGAAGCGTGGACGAACACGTCCGCCGCGGCGTAGGCCGCGGCTTTGGCGCGCTCGTCGAGGAAGCCGGCCCAATGCACGCGATGCTCGCAAGCGGCCGAGCGGACTTCCCCTCTTAGCCGGCCCGCATAGTCCGGCTCGGCCTCGGGATTGCCGGCGATGACAAGATGCACGTGCGAAGGAAGTTCGGCCAGCGCCCGGATGACGTCCTCGATGCGCTTCTTGGGCGTGATGCGTCCGACGAAGAGGATGACCTTGGCGTCGTCCGGCACGGCCAGGCGGCGGCGGAAGGCGGCTCCTTCATCGGCCGAGGCGACGGCCACCGGGCTGATGCCGTTGGGCACGACGTGCACGGGCGCGGTGACGCCAATCTCGCGCAAGCCCTGCGCCTCCAGAGGCGTGAGCGCGAAGAGCCCGTCAGCGAGGTTGAGGCTGCGAAGTTTGAAAAGGCGGAGGTAGATGCGCTTCTTCAGCGGCTTCCAGGACCAGCCGCGCAAGAGGACGGGGTCGAGCGCGCCATGCGGAGAAAAGAAGTGCCGCAGGGCGTGCCGTCCGGCGGCCCGTCCGACCTGCAGGTTGAGCGGGTGGAAGGAATTGTGCGCGTGGAGGACGGCGCCCTGCGGCAAGGCCGAGAGCGCGCGCTCGAGCCGATGGGATTTTGCGAGCCCGAGCTCATAGTCAGGCATGAAGTAGCGGATCGGCAGTCCTCCATGGTCTTCGACGGATCCCGCGCGCACGCCGTCCGGCGCCCAGATCTCGACGTCGGCGCCCGCTCGACGCTGCGCGGAAGCGAGTTCGAAGACCATCTTCTGCACGCCGCCGGCATAAGCGCCGGGGATGCATTCGTAGACGATGTGACGGACGGGGGGCACGAAGGGTCAGGGCAAGAGGCGGTGCGGGAGGCAGTGCGGGAGGCAGTGCAAAGGTGAGATTAGGGACAGGGGCAGGGGCAGGGACAGGTAGGGCTGACCGCCTCGGTCAGCCGCGGTTGAGGTAGGGAGGCGATTGCCATCGCATCCGTTTGAGACCGCAGTGGCGAAGTCGTCGGGTCTTAGCCAAGTCCGTCGCAACTATGCGTCGCCGGGCGAACGGACGTGATGGCAATCACGTCCCTACCCGAGACAATCACTTCATCGACACCCCATGCCCCGGTTTGCACCTGCATCTATCAGCTCTGCCCCTGCCCCTGTCCCTTGAAATACTTTACTTTTGCACTTTTGCACAAGCCGTAGGCCGATTTGCACTTTTGCACCTGCATCTATCAGCCCCGTCCCTGCCCCTTGAAATACTTTTGCGCCGCACCCGGTCAGGCTTCCGCCGCGTCCTCCATGGCGAGCGGATCGGCGGGAGGGCGGTCCAGCACCTTGGGCGCGACGCCGGGGATGGCATGCAACATCCAGGCGAACACCATGGGCAGGTTATGGCAGACGGTGAAGACAACGAGCGAGAGAAGGCCGTCCCGATACAACTGCAGGGAGGCCATGAAGAAGACGCAGTAGAGGTAGCGGTCGAAGCGCGCCATGGGGCCGGTGGTCGCCCGCAGGGCCCAGAGGGTCAGGAGGTAGGAAAGCAGCAGCGGGATGAGCACCACTCCGACCTGGCGGAAATTGAAGTAGGCCTCGCCGATGTAGGTGATGATGCGACCTTCGATGCCATACGGTCTCAGCGGAGTGGAGACTTCATGCTGGTGGTCAGCCAAGCCGGGTTTCTCAGGCCAAAAAATCCGCGGCAAAGGCAAGGTGACGATGGCCAAGTAGGTCTTCCCCAAGTAGACCTTCTCCGTGTCATCGACCATGGAAAGAGCCCCCGCATACTGGTCGAGGAACTGCTCATTGGAGACGGCCTCCGCATAGGCATCACGTGTGACGAAGGCCTCGGTGACCTGGCGCAGAGCCTCCTGCTGATCGCCATACTGCAGGGCCTGGCCGATCATCTTGAGACGGGGGAAGACGAGCAGGAGGCAGAAGCCTGCGATGAGCAGGGGCCAGCTCGGCCAATGGAGGCGCTTACGCTGCAGCACATAGGCCGTGAAGAAGAGCAGTGGCAGCAGGAGCATGTGCCGGTGGTAGCCTTGCGTGGCCACCATCGCCAGATAGACGCCGGTTGGGATGAGCAGGATGAGCCGGAAGCCGTAGGTGAAGATGAGCATGGCCAGACAGCCCATCGGCCACATGGCCATCACCTGGAAATAGTTCGTCTGCGTGAAGGTGTTGTCGACGAAGGCGCCGCCGCGGATGGTGAAGTAGACATAGAAACCGACAGGCAGGCAGACCAAGGAGACCAGCGTGACGACGGTCCGATTGATGGGCCGTCGCTCGACTGGCTGGCCAGCACGCTGCTCCGCCACCTTGTAAGCCCACCAGGCGCCAACCATGAAGGCGATGAGCGCGAAGTCGGCGAAGAGCACGGCCCGGGACAGTTCGTCAGGGGCGATCTGGTCGCGTTCCGCCTGACCGGCATACATCACGGGCGCACCGGCGACGAGCTGCCAGGCGCGCCAGGTCACGGTGTAGCCGTGGAAGAGCAGATACATCGTCAGCGGATGCCAGAAGGCGCCGCGCTGCACGACGAGCAGCCCCGCCACGATGAACAGCACCGTGTCGATCAGGGCGTATGGAAGGAGTGAATCCAAGCGAAGGGGATGGGTTGATTGGTGGATCCGTTGAACGGTCGGCTAGCTGGCAAGGGTGACGCAACAGGTAGGGACGTGATTGCCATCACGTCCGTTCGCCGGACGACGTTTGGACAGTAAGCGCTTGGCTGAGACCCGACGACTTCGCCACTGCGGTCTCAAACGGATGCGATGGCAATCGCATCCCTACCTTGGCCGCTGTCTTGGATAGGGTTGAGCGCCTTCGCCGAACTGCGGCTGCCTCGGGTAGGGACGTGATTGCCATCACGTCCGTTCGCTGAGCGACCTTTGGATTGGAGCGCCTTGGCTGAGACCCGACGACTTCGCGACTGCGGGCTCAAACGGATGCGACGGCAGTCGCCTCCCTACCTCACCTTCTTCAGTCGCTCGCCGCTGACGGCGGGGACGAAGGTGACGCGGGTGGGGACTTTGTGCCGGGCGAGACGGGCGCGACAGGCGTTGCGTACGGCGGCGCGCAGGGCCTCCTGGTCGGCCGAGGACGCGGCGACGACGTCCGCCACGACGGTCTGGCCGGTGAGGGCGTGCGGCTCGCCCCGGACACGGCAGTCGCGGACGCCCTTCACGGCGAGGACGACGGACTCGACCTCGGCGGGCATGAGCTTCTCGCCGCCGACGTTGATGAGCTCGCCCATGCGGCCGAGGACGCGCAAGGTGCCCTCGGGCCCGAGTTCGACGCGGTCGCCGGTCC
>Ga0172376_10002650_pt1 | contig 21701 bp, 39 predicted proteins | sample Lak35m_FD_121114 | JGI IMG/M metagenome (GOLD analysis project Ga0172376, IMG submission 121114) | Freshwater microbial communities from Kabuno Bay, South-Kivu, Congo - kab_092012_35m | ecosystem: Environmental > Aquatic > Freshwater > Lake | place: Democratic Republic of the Congo: South-Kivu... | reverse complement strand
TGAAGTTTTAGATGGCCACCACAGGTGGTCTGGGGTTTGGGGGATCGTGGGTTCCAAGGGCGAGATTAGCACACAGGATTTGGGTTTCACGGGTAACACCGCCCAAAAGCTCGCCCAGGCTCAGCTCGCAATTGCTGCTTACAAGAAGCCCGATCTCCCCCACCCCTCAGCTGCAGAACCAATCCCTTACAACATCATGGGAAGTGATGGACCCCTTCCCAAGGTGGATATCAAGAAAATGATTCTTGACAATGTCGGGGTGAAGACCGACCCCGAAGCGCCCGGTCCCCTTCTCAATGACGACGTTCTCGACAAGGCCTCAAAGAGTAAGGTCGTTGCAGATTGGGCTGGTTTCGATGTCGGAGCCGACAAGGAGACTGTGAAGGACAAGATCGCTGATAAGGTTGCGGACAACCTCTCTACGCTCCCGGCGAACAAAAACGCACCCCCTCGAGAAGACATGCCGCAATTTGACCACAAGTCAATGGGCGAGAAGCAAGAAGTGAAGGCTGCAATCTACGCGGGTCTTGAGGGCGGAAACTTCAATGTCAATGCGCCCTTTGCGCCGAGCGGGGGAGAGTCTAAGAACGAATCAAGATTCCGCCATGACAACGTTATTCTTGAGCGTTGGCAGAAGCTTGCCGGTCTCATCAAGGACTGATGCTTCCTGGGAGCTGCATTTATGCTATGCCGCCTACCACGTGCACAAAGCGCGTAAGGGTTTGGTTTGTGTCGATTGAGACCCCCGGGGATCCACATTGTGGATCCCCATTGTCAATTTTGCTGCAAAATTCACCCCTGTGAGCATAGATAGAAGCTGCCACAGGAGATTTATAGTGAGAATCACAGAGACAGCACTCCGTCATATGATAAGACGAGAGCTCCTTCGAGAGGCTGCTGTGACACCTGAGGAAGCTCAGGAAATGGGCGTCGAGTTTCGAATAATGAAATCATCTGGCACTAGTGGCCGGCCGCAATGGTCAATTACAGCTAATGCGGAATCTTATTCCGGTTGGCCACGGTACCGTCAAGCCATCATAAACATTGCTAAACCTGTAAAAAAGCAGGGCAAGTGCAATGATGCCTGGGAAGTCACTTGGTCACTCTCGGATATTCCTAAACTTGGCCCCCTCATGTATGACATTGCGATGGAGATTGCAACACTTGAGGGTGGCGGACTTATGTCAGACAGGGAGGAAGTGTCTGATAAGGCTCGTCGTGTCTGGCGAATGTACGGTGCCCGGGGTGATATCGAAAAGTACCAGCTGGACAACTTGCGAAATGAGCTAACACCCGAAACAGATGAGGATAACTGTCGGCAAGATTCAGCGGAACTCGATGCCGATGTTGCCTGGGAAGATTCGTCCCTCTCTAAGAGATACTTAAAAAACAATCCCTCGATCATAACTAAGCTGAGGTACCTGGGAATGATTAAAGCCGGCAGTGATATGCCTAGGGGGTTATGAATATGAGAATCACAGAGACAGCACTTCGAAGGGCAATCAGGGCTGAGGCTTTACGCATCCTGCAGGAAGACATTCGGGTGGGTGATCTTAGGGCCCAGCTTCGTGCGGCGAAGGGAAAGAAGCTGAGGGATGCTGGCGTGCACACTGCGAAGAAGATGGGTGTTCTGGGCCTCAAGGGCGCGCTCTCACTCGTTCCAGCCGTTTCGTTCATTGGCGATGCGATTGAGGCGGGCACCGAGATTAAGGACCTTATCGATGTCGCGAAGAACCTGAAGCCGAAGGAGAAGGAGTCTAGTCCGCTTTGGGACTTCCTCACCATCGATCCGGATGTCTCTGATATCCTTGACAATGGCGTTGAGGACAAGTTTCTTCTCGATCTTGGCAAGGATGTGGAGTCGCTCCCTGACGATGCCATCTTGCCTGACGCCGATGTGCAGCTCAATAGTTGGCTCAAGTCAAATTATGGCGGAACTCAGGTTCTCAAGCAAAAGTAAATAAATTTTGAAATTCAGAATAACTAGTTGTACTATTAACTCGGAGGATTACCCATATGGGTGGCGCAGTTGGACACTTGATGCACTTGTATGACAATCCTGAACTCTACTTTTGGGAAATGAAGGACATTCTGGCATCAGCAGCATCCGGAAAATTGACATCTGCCACCGAGAAACTCGACGGTATGAACCTCGTCTTCACCTGGGATGAGCGAGAGGGCAATGTGAAAGTTGCCCGAGCAGGTGGTGACATCAAGCGTGGCGGAATGAACGCTGACGAGCTGGCGGCGAAATTCGAGGGCCGCGGCAACATTAAGGACGCTTTCGACTCAGCCTTCAGTATCCTCTCCAGGGCACTTCGAGTCATCCCGGCTGAGAAGCGGTCGCGAATTTTTGGCCCAGCAGGAGAACGCTGGTTCTCTATGGAAGTCATTTACACGAAAAATCCCAATGTCATCAACTATGACAAGAACACCCTTGTCTTTCACGGTTGGCCCGTCTTCAATGTCTCCGGTGGTGAAGTGGAGGCAGGTCCGGATGTCGATGGAAGCGTCGATGTGCTTGACAGCTATGTCAACCAGATGCAAGACACAGTGACAGACAGGACTTGGCAGGTGAAGGGTCCTGCTATCGCCAGGCTTCGTGCAATCTCCGACGGCAGTGTCCTGGACAGGGTCGTCTCGGTAATCGATGACACACTCTCGGCTGTGGGACTTGACGACTCGGCAACGATGGCACAGTTCTCGGCAGCCTGCATCAAGCGGGAGGTGAGCCAATTGGGCCTCCAGCCTCAGGCCGAGAAGATGGTGATTGCTCGATGCGTGAAGCTTCCTGGCGCACCTTCACTTGCTGACATCAAGAAAATGCTGACACCTCAGGCCTATGCTAGTGTCAATAACTTTGTCAAGGAGTCACCGAAGATCCTTAAGGCCTGTGTCAGGCCCATCGAACTTGCAATCAACGAGTTTGCTGTCGAACTCCTACGTGGTCTCAAGTCAACGCTCATCGATGACAACGATGCCGAGGTGGTTCGCCTTCGTCAGGAGGTGAGCAGTGCGATCACAAACATCAGGGCCGGCGGTGATGCCGGCTCTATGAGCTTCCTTCAGGCTCAGCTTGAGAAACTTGGATCAGTTGAGAATGTGACGACTCCGGTGGAGGGCGTTGTCTTTGTTTACAAGGGCAACGCCTACAAGTTCACGGGGAGCTTCGCGGCTGCGAATATGATCCTGGGTATCTTCAGGTATGGTAAGGGTAGCACAAAGCCGGCTCCGGTCGCCGAGGGTCGACACACTGTGAGCCTCCTTCGAATGCTCATTCGTGAGGAAGTGAAAGCCGGCTAGTGAGGATCACCCGTGCTTCAACCATTAACGAGGTTGTCTCACGTTAAATCCTGTTAAGAAGATGGTAATAACCATAGGCCAGCAAATCCTCGTTATGCCATGATCATCCTGAGATAACGAGGATGTCATTTTTAATGCATTGGCCGGCCAAGAATTGAAACCGGTGCATAGTTAGCTTATGTCTAAGGAAGATGCTATGAATGAGATCCAGCTTTGCCGACTCCTGATGAGACAGCTTAAAGAGGCATCTGGTGCAGTTCAAGAAACCAAAGTGCACACTGAGGGATCGAAAGCGCACAGAAAATTGGTCGAACTGCTCTCCAAGTTTTCGGGCGGTATCCTTGTTCCCGTCACATTGAACAAGGGAAGGCTGCAGACCGACCTCAGCCCAGGATCTTTAGTTGGAAAAGGAAAGGTTTCATCGTGGGACACGTTTGACGAGGCACTGGATGGGAAGGAAGCGAGTCCGGGACAGGAGAGAACACTCGGGCTCAGTGAGTTGGCAAAGCGGGCAGGAATGAGCCTCGAGAGGTGGAATGGTGTAGAGCCAGAACCCAGGGACGGGGTGGGATCGGGTAAGTACGAATGCTTTGTCGTCACTGTTCCACCAGGGAGCAGCGCCGATCCAGGTGTGTATGTTGTTCCCTTTGTTCCCATCTTGGCGAAGGGAGGCAAGACCACGCTTGCAAGTGATAAAATGAGAGGATACGCTGCAGAGTGGGCAGTCTGGTTTGCCCTGGGTGGAATGAAAACTCCCGCTGGTGGCGATGAAGGATTTGCCAAATTTATGGCATCATCACTCAATGATGAGTCACTGTTCTCGAGTGACAAGCGCCTGAGTGATGCCTGGGCAAACTCGCGCATAGCTGATCGTGAAAGCTTTATGGGATCTCTCAGAGAGATGACAGAAAACCTGATGGGATCAATGGGAGCCCTTGATGGTGCAAGGGTCGATATGTCAAACCCGCCGGCCGGAGGAAGTGGCGCTGTCGATATGAAAGCTAGGCTGAGGAATGGGAAAAATATTGACATTTCTGTCAAGTGGGGCCCCACTGAGAGGCTGGGCGGGTCAAGACTGACAAGTGCCGGCTCATCAAGCGGCATTTTTATGAAAATCTCTCGTGAGCCGGCACCTGGTATTACCTGGAGAAGAGACAAAAATCCTATCAAGGGCAGGACACCCATTGAACCCTCCATAGATGATGCGCTAGACCGACTGGAACGAGAGGCAGATTGGGAAAAATCTCTATTAGCAGAAGCCCGTGAATGGCTTGGTATTGTTGAGGGCGCCGCGACCTATGTCATTGTCCAGTTTGACAGAAAAAACAATCCCAAGGTGACACTACCTGACGGTGATGACTCTGTGATCGTAGAGCTGAGACGAGGAAAGAATTTCGGTAATGCATACTACATCGATGTGCTGTCTGACACAGGCAGGGCGCTGGATGTCTTGCGTGTCGAACTTCGATTCACTGACAACAAGTATGTCCAGTGGCACAAGGGAAAGAACTTCACGAAGACTGTGATCGAGCCAACCCAGCGCCTGGACAATCCTACCCTGGAGACACGTCTGCTTTTGCAGCACTTATTGGACCCCTGACCCTTATCAATCTCTGGTGTCTTGTGTACAATAGATTATGAGAACCTACACGGAATGGATCCAATACTTCAACTCTAAGAGGGGTGAAGTTTTTACCATTTTGTATGATGTGCATCTGTACGGCTCTAAAAAAGTGACTGCTACTGCTGGAACTAACATCATAGTTCTGAGCTGCTGTGACTGGAGAGCTGGTGGCATTGCGACGGGGGCACAGGCATCTCTTAGGCAAGATGTCCTGCTAAGCTTCGAGGTACTACTGGATGCCGGCATCCACACCTTTCGTTTGAAGCCTGATGGTCTAAAAATTTTGTAAGTATTTAACAAAAATAGTGTTCAACTGTCAAAAACCATAATAATAGATCATTATGGAGATGATGATGAACGGTTTCATCGATATCCTGTCGATGCCCGTCACCGGTGGAGCCGGAATGGTTTTCTGGTGGATGGTAGGTCTGTCACTGGTGTTGCCGGCAACTGCTTTCCTTGGCACCAAGTAGGAGCGCGTTATGAAGAACATCGTTGAAAAGCTTCACAATAAGCAAGCTGTCAGCTATGCCGACCTTCACGGGGCCGGAATCACCAATGAAACTGCATTGAAAAATGCGATTTCTGTCAATTGGCCTAAGTTACTCCCCACGGGAGTCACCCGTCGAACCAATGTGTTCTGGAAGCGGATAAAGCCTATCCTCAATCCTGAGGATACGGAAGCCATTCCGGATTCCGTATGGATGATCACCTGGGATTTTTATTCCGCTTCCCGTGATGAAAAATACCCGCACATTTTCGGGAACTCATACCCGAGCGATATCGTAGATAATGTCTCGACATTTGAGACACTGGGGTGGGTCTCTGCACCTGACATCATCTCGGCAAAGATGATGGCCCAGACAATGCTGGGGTCTCGGGCACACGATAAGATCAATCTCCGTCGCAAGGGCATTGGCGGTTGGCAGCGAGCAAATGCGGAAAACAAAAAGCTTCTGCAAAATTGTCAGAAGCTTGTAGCCGGTTATCACAAGAGGATCCAGCAGAAACTGTGGGCAGTCGAGACAATCGAGCACACCCTCACCATGGTGCAGATGCTCAATCAGTACGATGAAAACAACAACTCTTGAGAGGTGCACTATGACTAGTCAAGACTCTGATGTCCTTATTGCCGTTGCAGAACAGTCGTGGCTCTATGAGCCCCTAGCTCGCCGAGAGGGAGAGCGAGTCGTGCTGTGGCCGGCCGACTTTGCTCAGGATGAGAGTCCCGAATGGGAAGATTGATTGAGGCGCTGAGGCGTCTCAAGGAGTGGCTCATCAGTCGTCCGGATCCTGTTCGGCTGACGAGTCGTCTCGTAGGAAAGCTGGTGCTTCTCAATCACCCCTTGGTCACTGTCGATGGTCGATGTAAGTGGCCAATGGGTTATCCCGCTCTCCTGGTAGATATTCATCCTGAGCAGTTCAGGATATCTGTCTTTCATCGGCCAAAAGACTCAGCCACAACGGGATGGTATCGTCCCGGTGCCGAGATATGGGTTATTCTCCTGGTCGATGGTAGGCTGCTGACAGCCGAGATTAGAGACGGTGACCTGGTTCCATTGGCATAATTTTGCAATATTGTTGATCCCAGGCCTGTTCAAGTGCCTAAAAAGGAATTATATTCCTGTTAGGAGAATGATAATGTTTCCGTCCGAACCTACAGCACTGGTTATTGTTCGTGGTAGCACCGGAGTTTATCACGTTGGATACTGGCGTGGCCAACGCCGTGAGTGGGAATGTGAGTGTGATGGGTTTCGATCATTTGGTCGAAACTGCAAACACATTCCCATTGCACAGGCAGCTGTCGGAGGACGCCCCTCTGAAAAGGTGATTGACACGTGGCTGAGCCTTGACCTGAGGAGCAACTGATGATCAGTGTCGGCGATAGCGTCACCATTGCAACCCCGGGACACCCCCTGAGTGGGTCCGTCGGAAAAGTAGTGAGCCTCATTGATGCATTTGAGGACTTTCGGAATCACTGGACCGAGGCGGTAGTCCTATTTAAGGAGAGTCGATTGCAAGTCGATGTCGATGTTCTGATTCTTACTGAAAAGAGGTGAAATATGTCAATGTCCGATATTCATATTGAAATGCAAGATGAAATTCTCCTAATGGCCGAGGAGCTTGGTGGTGAATTCACAGTTGAGGATGCTGAGCAGCACCTTGCTGAAAATTTCCCTGATTTCTTTGGCGGCCCCAACTCATACACACTGACGCAGGAATTCCTTGCCGAGATGGTCGAGGCAGGTCTTCTTACCGGTGGATATGAGGATTTCTTCCAACTTCCTGGGTGAGATATGTCGAGGCGATACCAAAATAATCGTGCAGCCGATGTGATTGAACATAGCAAGCGCCAGCGTGGCTATGATCGTCAGCATCACTTTGCAACTGGCGGATCGCTTTCTGACTGGCGCGGTATCCGAAGTGTCCAGCTGGACAGGGTAAAGGAGGCGAATCGCCGCCTCTGCCGTGACGGAATTGACGATGAACTCTACGAGTGGGATGAGTGACTTATGCTTCGTGAATGCAAGCACTGTGGGTCTGAGTTCTCTCTTGATTCTGCACACAAGCGACGTGTGGGAGGTCGTATCAATGAGTGTCCTGACTGTGTAGAGGAACTGGATACTGAGCGGGCGCCCGTCCTCATCGGTGTTACGGCCGGTGAGGGCAAGATGGCCGGTGTCACTGTCCTCCGGTTTCCGGATCGACAGCGTGCGGATGCGTATATGCAGGCCTGGCGACACAGCACTGGCCACAACAAGGGAAAGTCCTGCCAGATTGGCAATACTACCACGATCTCTATGGATACTTACGGTGCCCAGAAAGTTGGCGAGTGGGGCGGAAATCCCAATCACAAGGGACGGATGTAAAAATGCACAACGCTATTGCTGCAATGTTTTTGACTTCTCTCTCCTGCGTCTCTTCCACCGGTGACACCGGAATGCTCGAATGCCCAGAGAGCATTATTATCGATTGTCAGGATGACACGCTTGGCACTGGCCAGATGATTTTTCGCGTACAAGTCCCTGACTATCAGGAGAACTATGAAAGAGTTTCAGTAAAGCTCCTGAGGCATCAGGGTGATCCGCTCCTTGGAGAGTCCCATATGTCTGACACAGAATGCGGCACCCTCTGGGTCGTCGAGTTTCGCCTCTTCAATGAGTCCTGTGAGAACATTGCCTCCCAGGAGATCGCCCTCTTTCCGTCTCTTAGTGGAGATCACTGATGGACATCGCCACCCTGATTGCGGGCTCTGCATTCTTTTTACTGCTATTCCTGACCCACAGGGGACGTCAATAAGCCTCCTTGAAGGGCATACATACCGGTATGCCTTACAAGATCAGAAAACAAAAGTGCAAGCAGTCTGATGGTGACAGTGGAAGTTATGTGCTCTCTTACACCGACAAGAAGGGGAAGAGTCACTCTAACTGCCACACATCCAAGAAGCGAGCAAGGGGGCAGATTGCTGCCATTGAAGGTCCTAAGGAGTCGATAGTGAGGCTCACGGTTCGCGAGATGATTCGTGAGCTTGCAGAGACATACTCGCTGCGCTCCACTTACTTTCGAAACCCATACGAAGAGCCAGGTGAGGAATTTTTACCAGATCCTGAAGATCCTATAGGATTGCAAAGGGCCGCAAGGAAGATCAGGGCTGAGGAGGAGATTCGTGGAAGAGAATGAGAAAATCTGGCTGACACGGGCACTGCGCAGCATAAAGTCTGCAAGCGATGACATTCGACGGTCATCGACTGTGGATCCTGAGGTTGCAAGGCTCAGAGCTGATATTCGAGAAATTATGGTTAGAATCGCTAGACTTTTAACCCGATGAGATCTCAGTGAAACAGCGCCTGATGAGAGTCACCGGATATGGGACTTCTGGTTACTCCCCACCAGGTGAGACCTACAGGGACAGAAGGTGGATTCCCGGGAACACGTTTCTCCTCTGGATCAAGAAGTCCAACACGCCTGGCTACAGCACGGTGATGATTGATGGTGAGCTGCTGGATGTGCCCAATGCTGTGATCACAGCAGAAGAGATTGAAGAATAATTTTGCAAAATTATTCTCATTTGACCTGTCCAAACTTTCAAAAAGTGATTATATTGTCATATCAAATGGAGGCTATGGTGGTTACCGAAAAGACTCAGCGTACCCCTCTCGAAACCGCTTTCCTGGGAGCTTTTACCTCGGCGACCGGCATTGCCGGAGACCTTGTTGTCAATCTCCTTGTCGGTGAAATGATTGACAAGGAAGCCTCTTACTCACAGTTGGGTGATGGTGTTCCTCCACTCGATTTGGGAATTACCCTTCATGAAGAGTGGCAGGCCATCACCCAGATGGCGAAGAGCGATTTTCACTGAGGAGAGAGAATGCAGTTTAGCTGGGAGAGGCCGGGTCTCAATATTCCCGAGTCAGTCAAGTCGACGTTTGCGTGTGCTGTTTGGGACTTTCGCAATGGGGCTCTGCCTCCGGATGGACAGCGGATCCTCGAGACAACTTACTACCATGAAGTTAACTTTATGGAAGCAGTAGAGGAAATCTACAAGACAAATTTTTGGCCCTTTGACAGGCCTGTGAAGACTAAATTTCGAGCTCTCTTTCGGGAGCGTAAATCAGCTGGGTGAGGTTCTCTGATGAAGGTCTGGCACATTTCCGATACGCACGGGCTGCACGAACAACTGAGCCCACCAAGCGGGACTGATATTGTCATTCACAGCGGTGATGCCTCAAACTCGCACAACCCAGCGCTTAATGAGCACGAACTTTATCGTTTTCTTGCCTGGTTCTCAGCGCTGCCTGTGAAGCACAAGATCTTTGTGCCTGGCAATCACGACACTTCCCTTGAGCGAGGGCTCATTCGAAAGGTCGATATCATTGCAATGGGAATTGTCCCTCTCATCGATTCCGAAATCACGATTGGTGAGAAGACCATTTGGGGATCGCCATGGACACCTCGATACGGTGACTGGGCATGGATGACAAAGCGTGAGACAATCAACAGGAAGTGGGAGCAAATTCCCGATAACATCGACGTGCTTGTGACGCACGGCCCGCCATTTGGCATTCTCGACGCCACTTATGCCAGAAATGGCAATACCGAGATGGTGGGATGCCGCGCTCTCCAGAAGCGGGTGTTTGCACTGAAACCCCAGTGGCACCTCTTTGGGCACGTTCACGGCACAGTTGATATTAGAAACACGGGAATTCGCAATCTTGCTGGCCTTCGAACCCAGTTCAGCAATGGTGCCTGCTGCGACGACGGCTTAATGCACAGTGTCACGAGCAATGGAAACGTTTTCGAACTTGCATAACACATCTGCCGGGTGGTGGGTCTATGTCATCGTTTCCAGCACAAGAAATCTCACCTATGTAGGCTCAACGACTGATCCGATTCGAAGGGTTCGGCAGCACAATGGTGAGATTCGTGGTGGTGCCAAGAGTACCCGCGGAAAGGGACCCTGGTTGCTTGGGAAGGTCTATGGTCCCTATGCCTCGAGATCATCAGCATTTAAGGCAGAAATTGCACTTAAGCGTGGAAAACGTTCCAGGGGTAGATTATTATGGAGTAGCCTTGACTCTGCTCACTGCGTTGACTCTGTAGAGTCAAGTTCGATTCTTAAAACTTACCTTGACTCTCTAACCGCTGAGACTCCTCGCGAGGAAGTGAAAGATGGGCACGAACTGGTACCTTGTGAAACAAGAGATGGTTCCTGACATTCTTGACGATAAGCTATCGACACCTGATGATAGCTGGACACGTCTGTCAAATGCACCTGATACCGGCATCCTTCACATTGGCAAGAGCTCAGGAGGGTGGCGTTTTTCTCTTCATATCATTCCTGACCAGGGAATTCATGACTTCAAGGATTGGTTGGTACTGGCCACCGATCCTGACTGGACCATTATGGATGAGTACGGTCGAATTTTTGATTATGTTGCCCTTATAAAAGTCGTCGCTTACAGACAACCTATGTCCGGACGTGAGCTTAAGTATCACGATATTGATGGTGTTCGTTGCGTGGGTCACGGAAGTGGCACGTGGGATCTTATCACCGGCATTTTTAGTTAGGAGAAAATTATGGAAATTTTCGATATTCGCAAGTTCCAGATCAGCCCGGGTGAAAGGGTTAAGCTTCTTGATCCGGGCATCACTGTCACCGTGAGAAAGCTTCGACAGGTTGCCTTTGGTGCAAATGGCAAGGTCAGGCACGTGATTGAGGCCCTTGTTGATGATGGTGAAATGACCGATCCAAACCTCGAGACCAACGGGTTTCACGTGGCTCGGTGGGTCGAGGGTCACGAACTTGAAGTCATCTAAGAATTTTTAACTATTTTGTAAAGAGCTGTGTCATCTTTGCACGCAGTGAATTATATTACAAACTGGAGGCTGCTTGGCTGTCGGTTTTTGGATTGCCTTACACACTGTTTGGTTTGCTGAAGGCGTTATTCGCCGACAGTGCATTAACTACGAATCTGTAGGATACCTGATCCTGCAGTCAGTAATCGGTGGATGTCTCCTTCACACCGGTGCCTGGTTACCTTTTTTAGTTTGCAATGTCACCATTGCTAGCGTTATGATTGCACGAGGTCTGACCAGTCTTGTAGAACCACCAGGCCCTGACAATGAGAGGAATTTCGAGACTTCGATTTGGCGAGGTATTGCATTGACTTTTGCCACAGCTATAGCTATGGCCCTCTCCTGAGGAGTGAATAATGAAGTCGATTGAGGAAAAGTACAGAAAACTCACAGACATCGAGCATGTTTTGCTGAGGCCTGGGATGTATGTTGGATCCACGAAGCCTCGTGATGAGGAGACGTGGCTCTTGCAAGATGCCAAATTTGTCCGGCAAAAAGTTTCTTACAACCCAGCACTCCTAAAGATCTTTGACGAGATTGTCTCCAACGCTGTCGATGAGCACCGGAGAAATCCCAAGCTCAATCAGCTTCGTGTCACGGTCGACGGTGAAAAGGGCCGCATTACGGTTTGGGACAACGGTGGCATCCCGGTCGTGAAGCACTCCGAGTATGATGAATGGGTCCCGGAGATGATCTTCTCCAATCTCAAGGCTGGATCCAACTTTAACGATGATGAGGAGCGTCTCGTCGCCGGTACCAACGGTGTCGGTTCTACCCTCACCAACATCTTCTCGAAGCGATTTCGTATTCGCACCGCAGATCGAAAGAAAGCTTTTCAGCAGACATTCACTGAGAATATGCGAAACCGGAGTGAAGCAAAGATTGTCCCGTGGAAAGAGGGATTTACAGAAATCGAGTTTGAGCCTGACCTTGCTCGCTTTGAACTGTCTCTCATCGATGGTGATCACATTGCGATGATGCAGAAGCGCTGCATTGACCTCGCTGCCTGCAATCCAAAGCTCACTGTCTATTTTAACGAACAAAAATTTAGCTTTCCTACATTTCGTGACTATTGCGGTCTGTATGCTGACGGGATTATCTACGAGGAGATCGATCGTTGGAAAGTCGGCATCTCTGCTTCTGAGGGTTCGTTCAGCCAGGTATCATTTGTCAACTCGGTAGAGACTCGTGACGGTGGAACTCACGTAGATTACGTGATGGGACAGGTCGTCGAATGGATCCGGGAGAAGATTCGTAAAAAGCACAAGATTGAGATGCGACCCGCCGAGCTTCGCAATCACTTTTTCCTGATGGTCCAGGCTGACATTGTAAATCCTGCGTTCTCCTCACAGACGAAGGAGAAAATGATCACAGAGTCAAAGGAGTTTGGCTCAAAGTTTGAGATCTCTGAGAAAACTCTTAAGGCCATCCTTGCATCGGAAGTTGTGCAACGTATCCTCGACTGGGCCCAGCAGAAAGCCCTGGCAGACGAGAGGAAGCAGCTTCGTGAGCTCAACAAGCAGGTGGGCAAAGGAAAAGTGCTAAAGCTCATTGACGCAAAGGGAAAGGATCGGGAGATCTGCACCCTGAGCCTTTTTGAAGGCGACTCAGCCTCCTCAGCATTCAGAAAATTTCGTGATCCCAATACACAGGGAGCGTTTCCCCTTCGAGGCAAGTTTATCAATGTAATGGAGCTTGCAAATACTCGTGTCATTCAGAACCAGGAGGTGAAAGACCTCCTCACAGCGATTGGACTGAAGATGGGTGAGGAGCCCAAGGACCTCCGCTATGGCAAAATCCTCATCTATTCTGATGCCGATCCTGACGGTGACTCCATCGCTGGTCTTCTAATGAACTTCTTTGGTAAGTACTGGCCCGAACTCTTTACACAGGGTCGTATCTGTCGAGTGATGACTCCTCTCGTTGTCGTTCAGAAAGGCAGTGAAAGGATTGCATTCTACACAAACGATGATTTTGAAAGCTGGTCTCGAAAGACCAAGGATATCAAAAAGTGGGACATCGGCTACAAGAAGGGGCTAGCAGCACTGGAAGATAGTGACTATAACGAGATCATTCGTAACCCCAGGATGTTTGCTCTCTCTGGTGGTGAGGGATTACGATCGACACTTGAGACTTGGTTTGCTGCTGATTCGGCGCCTCGTAAGGTTAAAATTCTTGGAGTTGCGACTAATAGTTCTTCAACTGAAGAATAAATAGCCTTTATGACACATCCACATCTCCTCCGTTCCCTCATTCGCGAGACACTGCTCCTGGAAAAAGTTTACGGAGCCCAAGCCATTGTCTACCATGGCACTAAAGCCGACCCTCAAGCTCTTATCTCGGCACTGTTGAAGGACGAGTTCGAGGCAGGTCATCGCCTCGGTGCCGGTGCGATGTACGGGAAGGGTCTCTACACCGTCTACGACATCGAGGGCACGAAGACTGAAAGTGGCAATTACGGTGACCACATCATCAAACTGAAGGTTAACCTCTACGGTTACATCATCTTTGATCCTGTCATTGCTCTTCTGGTCTACAAGAAGCCGCTCACACCAAAACAGCAGGCTGAGGAAGTCGGTTATAGTGAGACCGTCGTCAAGGCGCTAGGTCGGATCAACCCTCCTCAAGACGGAGACTTCACTTCAGATTCTGCGCTGGAGGTTAGTGATAAGCTTCAGTACGAAGTGAAGGGTCTCGTCTTCACCGGTAGGAGGGACGGGAAGGTCGTCGTCGTCTACGACCCGACGACAGCGGTTCCAATGGCCTGGAAAAGGGTCGCGATAACCGTGGAAGGGAAAAAAGAGACAGTGAACGAACCCTGGACACCCGTCGACAGAGCCTCCCTCCTCGAACCCAGAGAGCGCCCTGATGTCAGCGATCGAGTGGGCCGGCCCGTTCAGCAGTCAGCGCTCCGGCGCTCAGCTATAGGCGACTTTGAGGCTGGGAAGTGGGATCCCATGATGATCCTGAAACGTCTGGAGAGATTGCCCAAAGATCAGAGGATCGTGAAGGGCCATCTCAACCTCTCCTACTCCTCTATCACCTCCCTCCCAGAGGGTCTCCAGGTGGGTGGGTATCTCAATCTCAGCCACACTCCCATCACCTCCCTTCCGGAGGGTCTTCAGGTGGGCGGGTATCTCAACCTCATCAGCGCTCCCATCACCTCCCTTCCAGAGGGTCTCCAGGTGGGTGGGTATCTCAACCTCTTCCACACTCCCATCACCGCCCTCCCAGAGGGTCTCCAGGTGGGTGGGGACCTCAACCTCTCCGACACCCGCATCACCTCCCTTCCGGAGGGTCTCCAGGTGGGTGGGTATCTCAACCTCCGCGGCACTTCCGTCACCTCCCTTCCAGGCGACCTGCAGGTGGGTGGGTTTATACTTGGTCTTGATCGCGAGTACCGGGACAGTGTTCCTAAGCGTCTCAAGAATAAACTACGATGATATCTTTCCTATTGATTATGCACATTAGCCAGTTACACACAAGAAAATTAAGCTGTAAATAATAGAACAAGCCTAATTATTGTGTAATAATTCACATAAGACCTATTGCACAATTAGGCATCTGATACCGATATGTCAAAAATCGTCAAAGTAAAAAAGCAAAGAAAGTTTGAAGACCTTGCCGCGGCTGGGATTATGTTTTGCTGCTCTGAGGATAATACGATCCTTCTTTTGCTTCGTGCTCCTTGGGTAAATCACGGACTCACTTGGAGCATTTCTGGTGGTGGAATTGACAATAAGGATGCAACGATACCAGGCGTTATCACGCAGGAGCTTCTGGTTCGAACAGCATTTCGTGAGACCCTCGAGGAGTGCGGATCTTTGCCACCTGACTTCTCAAGTGATCAGATCTTCGGTCACACGCTTTGGCAAGGCAATGGGTTTATGTATCTGACGCTCATTGCCGATCTCACGATGGAGCAGAAGCTAGCTTGGCAGTGTGTCTCAAATGACAACGAGAATGTAGACTTCAAGTGGTTTCCTACAGAAGAAGTGCTCCAGTCCAAGAAACTCGATGGTCGTTCAATTCACTTCGGCGTCAAATTCACACTTAAGCGTGCTGGTATGTCTGCAGAGACTTACTTTGATGACAAAAATTTGTCATAGCAAGTGTTCAAGTTGAATTCTGTGTTATGATGATATCATCACATCATGGTGAAGTTTTGGAAACACAGCAAGCATCTGTTCGTAGTGTTGATGACTTCTTCGATAACGAATACAGAAATTATGCAGTTTATGTGGTAGAGCAGCGTGCCATACCTTCGGCCGTAGATGGCTTTAAGCCCTCGCAACGAAAGATTGCATATGCCGCCAACCGACTCTGGAAGACCGGTAACGAGAAGCCGATGAAGGTCTTCCAGCTCGGTGGCCAGGCAGCAGCGATCTCATTCTTTCACCACGGAAGTCTCGATGGCACCATCGTTGGAATGACTCAGGAGTTCAAAAACTCAATGCCCATCTTCCAAGGAGTTGGGCAGTTTGGCAGTCTTCGATCTCCTGTTGCTGGTGCATCTCGCTACATTGGTGTGAAGTTCAACGAGAATTTTCGACTCCTTTACAAGGACTTTGAACTTACGACGCCAAAGTTTGAGGAAGGTGAGGAGATCGAGCCTCACTTCTTTCTGCCCATTATTCCGACTGTCCTGCTCAATGGCGGGTCTGGCATTGCCGTGGGCTTTGCGACTAACATCCTGAACAGGCATCCACTTGACTTGATCAATGCTTGCCTGTCACACCTTGATGGTGGGGAAATTCCTATCCTGAAGCCCTGGATCAACGGTTTCTGGGGTGATGTGGAACTTGCCGATGGCTCAGTGAGATCCTGGGTGTTCAAGGGGAAATGGGAGGTGAAGAACACCTCCACAGTTGAGATTACCGAAATCCCGCCCAGCTTTACTTACGAAAAGTACGAATCACACCTTGACAGCATGGTTGAAAAGGGAGTCATCTCCTCTTACGAAGATCACTCCACTGATAGGGTGAAATACATCCTGAAGTTTCCTCGTGCTGGGCTTGCTGAGATCCTGAAGAAAGACAAACTTGGTGACCTCCTGAAGATGCGTGAGGGCGAGGGCGAGAACCTGACGACGCTTGATGAGAATGGCAAGCTTCGTGTATTTGAGCGTGCCGAGGATCTTGTTCGATGGTTTGTGCAGTTTCGGCTCTCCTATTACCAGAAGCGCAAGGATCTCCTGGTCTCTGAGCTCTCCAGCGAGATTGCTGCACTTGATGCCAAGGCAAAGTTTGTCGATGCCGTGATCAACAAGAGGATCGTCATTGCAAATCAGAAGAAACCTGACATCATCAAGTCGATCGAGGTAGAAGGCATTATGAAACAAGACGACTCGTATGATTACCTTCTTGGTATGCCTCTTTGGTCACTAACATACGAGAGATTTACAGAGCTCCAGAGAAAAATGAGCCAGAAGATGAAGGAAAAGTCCAAACTCGAGAAGACAGCCCATCAAGAACTTTACAGGTGTGACCTCCTCGAACTTCGTCAAAGGGTTGAAAAGTCATATGCACAATGACAATGCTCACTTTGAACTTGGAGACCTTGTCACCTGGACACAGTGGAGGAATGGAAAAGTCGTTAACTACATCGGTGTAGTGACGAAAGAGATGATGTCGATGCCAGGCACCCAGGAAGTTTATGTAAATTTCACTGCTGACAACTTTATGGGTTGGTTTCTCTCCTCCAACTTGAGGAAGCTTACGACAGGAGATGCAAGTGAGTAGCGTAGATCATCCATCACACTATCGAAAGAGCACAGGTCACGAGGCAATCGATGTCATTGAGGCCTGGGAGCTTGGGTTTAATCTTGGGAATGCTGTAAAGTACATTTCGAGAAATGGCCTGAAAGATCCACAGAAGAGAGTTGAAGACCTTGAGAAAGCGCGCTGGTACCTGAACAGGGAAATCCAGCGAATAAGAAACACAACCGCCTCCTGAAATCTGCCAATCTTTCAGCATACATAGCAAAATGGAGCTATGATGAAGAAACGATTGGCAGATTTTATTTTTTCTACTGACCCATTGCGCATTAATGAGTCACAGTTCGCAGGTAAGGATCTTGCCCTAAGGGCCCTGGAGGACTTTGAAATAGCTCTAGAAGAGACTGAACTTGAACTGCAGAGGTTGGGAATACTGCCTCCCGATGGCATCCGATTGACAGATTTTCGAAAGGGAAACTATAGTGAAGAAGTGTTGGTCATCATTGAAAAGCTATACAAGAAAATAGGTGAAATCAGGGATTACAATGATAAACTAACACAATATGAATATCCGGGAGTGCTCGGAACCAGTATTGCAATTGACACCGGTACCTTGCGTACGGCAATAATGAGCCCTCAAAAGGGAACACTTGCACAAAGGCGTAAAATAGGAGACAAGATAGCAGCAGACGGTAAGGCATATGTCGATGCAATAGCTTCTCTCTCCCCCAAGAGCAGAGGCTATTACTACTAAGCATTCTCGAGCTGCAATACCGAAGATGTGTCAGTGCATATGTAGTAAAGGTGCCGGCACATTGCAGTACCGCAATCCCTTCCGACTAGTTGCGTGATGCTGACTGGGTTAGGCGGATTCACGAATGTGCCGGTGCCAAATTTTCATTTCGGACGATAACAATGGGCAAATCAATCGAGACATTGCTTCGATCCCTCATTCGGGAGGAAATCAAGATGAGCAACCGCCCCAGTACCAGAAGTCTCGTGCTGGTGAATGACGGCTCTTTCAACCCACCCCACCGCGGTCACGTCAATGTCACCCTCACGGCTGGGCAGACCGTGGAGAAAATGGGATACGACATTGCAGGCCTCTATATGTGCCCGAACCATCCCAGGTGGCTGGAGAGGAAGTTCAAGGATCACAGTGAGATACTGCCACCCGATGATAGGTTCAAGCTCTTGCAGTCAATTACGGCCGGCACAGGCATCGTGGTCTCAGACTGGGAGCTTCGGAAACCCACGTGGCAAACTTCGGCGGAGTACAGGAGATACTTTGAGTCATTGCACCCCGGAGCCTCATTTGTTAGAATAATCGGCGAGGACTATGGAGAGTGCTCACCGATGCCCTGTTTTGAGATGAGAGACGGCGCGTGGTTCCTGAGGCTACCAAGGACAGAGGGACTTAGCAGCACTCTTATCAGGAAAGCCATCCGATCAGGTGATGACACCAGCGACATTGCACACAAGAGTGTCAGCGACTATATGCGAGTGAGAGGATCGCTAGGGAAGAAAAATAGTTGAAGTATTTGACTCCGGAGGGTGTCCTATTTGCAAAAACCATAATAACAGATGATTATGGAGAATGCAAATGGACATTGAACAGGCACTTCCGCTCGCCGAGGCGATTCGCCTCTCCATCCTTCCCCACTGCGAACGGGCTGAGGTTGCCGGCTCTATTCGCCGGCGAAAGTCACAGGTGAAAGATGTCGAGATCGTTGCGCAAGTGAGTGACTGGGAGGGGCTCTTTACTTCCCTCAACACCTGGGGAGAGTTCATCAAGCCCGGTGTTCCGGATATCATTCCGTGGCCGCCGAAGCCCGGGGCACGCTACCTCCGTATGATGCTCAACGACGGTCTCAAGCTGGACCTTTTCATCACGTCGTCCCACAACTGGGGTGGCCTCTTTATGATGCGCACCGGATCCGGTGTCGGTCCCAATGGCAATCCAATGACGGGATTTGTTCCTGGAATGTTTGCACGCTGGAAGAAGGTGAGCGGCGGGGGGAGAATGGTCGAGGGATATCCCTCGCTTCCGGATGGTCGGCGGCTCATTGTCCGTGAGGAAGAAGATTTCTTCCGCGCCTGTGGTGTCGAGTGGATTCCGGCCACCGAGCGCACCAGCAAGGGATCCATCAAGAGCATTCGGGATTTTAAGCTCAGGATTGAAGATTTCGAAATTGCCTGATCTCGTTCCCACGGTGAGGAATAGATATTTCGAGGAGGGTGAATGGCCCTAGTCGGAACAATATCAGGAAGCAATGGGACTTCTAATACTGCTGTCACCGGTACCCTGGTGATTGCCAATGTGTCCGCCGGTTTCCCACAGATGCCGTCGGACGCCGTGCTTTTTGTCTCCGGAGCGATTGGTGGTAGTTCCAAGACTGTCATCGGTGGAGACCTTGTCGCCTCAGGCTCTCTCACAGTCCCAACGGGATCCATCTACTCACTGACGAGCTCACACATCTTTGTCAGTGGATCCATCTTTAATTCAGGAAGTGTCGGCTACAACTTTGGCAACAAGTCAGCAAACTTCAACTTCACGACAGAGTCTTTTGTCGGTGTCGATACTTCCTTGGGTGCTTACACTAGAACACTTCCAGTAATCTCAGGTGATTACATTGGCAGAATGTATGTCATCAAGGATGTCGGCGGCCTCTGTGGAACTACGGCATTCGTAATCACAGCATCTTCACCCAATAAGATAGATGGGGCGACTGAGCTGAAGATCAATGCGGCTTCGGGATCGGTCTCACTCATTGCCGGTATCAGCGGCTCGTCTTACAACTGGTACATTGTGGGGTCAAATTGAGCACATTCGTTCGAAGTGGTGATACAATCACACAATTTTCATCTCCATCTTTGAGTTCATTTGAATTCAATTTTACTGATCTTACGGATGGGAGTTGGACATTGTATGATCCTGACAGTATAGTTTCAGGCTCACCAACATATGATCCTTCCACAGGCGCCAATACTGTCACATTCAATACGAAAGCTGCATCAGCTGATTACACATTCCTGAGCACAAACAGCAGGTGGCCCAGATGGTACAAGGAGCTCAAAATAGAGGGTGTTAATCCAACATCTGATAACTTGCTTATGTGTGGATACACGTCTGAACTGGTCACGACATCATCGGCTGATTACACGGTCTCAAGAGGCATATGTGTTTCTCCAACGGCTTTGTTGTCCTCAAATGTTCAAGGATGTGGATCTTATCATTACACAAATGTCGGAACACCTTTAACACCTGTGGGTGCAGGATCAACAGATTATACTGCACAAGTATCTGCAACTACGGCGATCGGTAATAACAAGCTATATGCATCAACAGTCACAGGTGGAAGACACGTAGGTTCATCGGCAACTATGATACTCTCAAGTGCAGATCTTCGAGTGCAAAATAACAGTAGAAATAGTTCAAATTCTATGAGTGCCGGCCAGACACTGTATGAAATAGTCGCGATTGGTGCCAGAGTCAATACAGTAAGCTTTACATCAGGACACACCATTCAATTCAAGTTAGGGGCTAAGCACGCAATTTGGAGCAACATATGATAGTTATCGATAGCACGCAAGTTATGAAAAGCAGCAACTTTCAAAATAATGATATGCAACACACACTGGTAAATGCAACATCACTTGCAATCTATTTCGAAGAAGAAGACATAGCACGACTACTTGATGGATACTCATCAAGTGATATTATGTCAATAAGCGCCGAGAAGGCACGTGAAGTGACAAAAATTATCTTGGATGCACTTGCTTCCAATACTTGATCTATAAGTTGATATAGTCTTTAAAGAGGGCATTATAGGCGTGATTGATGTCATTAATGATATCGTAGGACTGCTACTTATTTTCCTCTTTGACACCCGATACAACTGGGTGGTCTTCGGCGGCCTTGTCACGCTCTCACTCTTCTGTGCCCTATCACTGATTGGGCTGAGGTCTTTCGAGAAGCAGGAAGACGAAGATGAAGATCATTGAGACACATTCCTGCAGGGATCCCGCTGCACAGCACCTCGAACAGGGCTCGCTAGTCCGTTCAAGAAAACTCCTTTCAGGCACAGTGACGGGATGGAAATTTCTAGAAATAGCTGAAAGGGGGAACGTTCGGGTGATAGGAAAGGTGAATGTTCCTATCGGGCAAATCGGTGTTTTCATTATCTCAGTGGGCAAGTGGTACAAGCTTCACATTGACGATAAGCTGTTGTGGCTGCACGCAAACAATGTCCTTCCGGAACACCTGTGGGATGTGCCTCAGGATGATTCAGGAATGACCCAGGATGCGACCAATGGTAATATACTACAGGTCAATCTCCTTACCCCTGTTAATAACCTCGTGCAACAGGATGACACCTGAGTGAATACCAACAGCCTGATATCGGCACTCTTTCTGGGCACCAGCCTCTTTATACCAGTCAACGTCAGCACAGACTTACACAAGCTCTCGGGACTTGATCGCTGTCAGGCACCTCACTGTCTCTGTCCAGTCGATGTTCCCTGGGAGCCCGTTCCTATGGAGGTGCAGGAATCACGCAGGAGCATCGACATTGAATTTTCCGAGGGAAGCAGTGTCATCGATCCATCCCAGCGTGTTGAGCTCGAGGCATTCCTGAAGGGTGCCCCTCCTGGCAGCACCCTGACTTTGACAGGAATGACCGATGGCTGTGGTGAGCCCG
>Ga0172376_10002649_pt1 | contig 21702 bp, 18 predicted proteins | sample Lak35m_FD_121114 | JGI IMG/M metagenome (GOLD analysis project Ga0172376, IMG submission 121114) | Freshwater microbial communities from Kabuno Bay, South-Kivu, Congo - kab_092012_35m | ecosystem: Environmental > Aquatic > Freshwater > Lake | place: Democratic Republic of the Congo: South-Kivu... | reverse complement strand
ATACGAGCAACTTCAATAAAATCATTTGGGATTTGATTGATTAATTGTTTAATTAAAAACATCGCTACTGGCATTGTAATCAGAGGGAAAATATGCGCAAAATAGGTATCAATCATTCCTGACTGAGCGACCACAATATAGCGAGGAATTTGCACCGCAATTGGCACAAACATTAAGGAGATTGTATTAAACAATTTATCGATCAAATCCCTAATGATTTTATTGAAGCTGCTCGTATTGATGGCGCCAGTGAAATGCAAATTTTCTTTAAAGTGATTATGCCAATGATTGCACCTGCGGTTGCCACTGTTGGGATTTTAGCCTTCCAATTAATTTGGAATGATACTTCAACCTCGACGCTATTTATCAATGACGAAAGTTTAAGAACGCTAGCATTCTTTTTACAAACTTTAACCTCTGGGGTTGGTAATACGGTTGCCGGACAAGGAATGGCAGCCGCTGCATCTTTGTTAATGTTTATTCCTAATTTAGTATTATTTGTTATTTTACAAAGTCAGGTGATGTCGACCATGGCACACTCGGGGTTGAAATAAGATGAAGCGTTGGTTATCACTTGTCATCCTTGCCAACTTAGGTTTGGTGATGCCTCAACGAACGGTTTTACCAACCCTTGCCGATAATGGTTTACCTTATCAAACCTATACGTATGCAAGTTCTCGTCAACAACTGATTCAAACCCAAGATGCCTATTTACCTTTATCTTTAACCACGCAACTTGGAGACTTTACATTATCCTCTCCGCAAGACGTGTATGTGGATGCCCAAGACACCATCTATGTTGCCGATAAAGGAAGAAAATCGATTATTCAATACAATTTACAAAATGATGAAGCGATTGAAATTGGCTTAGGGGTTTTAAACGAACCTACCGGGGTTCACGTTGACGATCAAGGCGCGGTTTATGTTGCAGATTTTGCGAACAAAAAAGCGTATCAATTTGTTAATGTTGAAGGTACCTATGTTGTTGAACGTGTATATGAAAAACCACTCAATTCTCCTTTTTTTGGTGAAGATGACCCATTTGATCCCACCAAGGTGGTCACCGATCGTGGTGGTAACGTTTATGTCTTACTGGCAGGTAATGTCAACGGTCTTGCTCAATTTAAAAATAATGGAGAATTCTTTGGTTATTTTGGTGGTAACCGCATTCCTGCCACGATTGAAAACACGATTCGTTCTTTATTATTCGATGAAGAAACTAGACGTAACTTCTTCCAAATTATTCCCAAACCAGTCTATAACCTCAGCATCGATCAAAGTGGTTTGATTTTAACATCAACCAAGGATCAAGATGGTTATCTAAAACTTAATATTGCAAACGTCATCTATAACCAATCGGTTTGGGGTTTTAATACCGTTGAAGATATTGCAGTCGGACCTTATAACACCATCTATACCCTAACGTCTGAAGGCTATATTGTGGAATACGATCCCAATGGTTCGGTGCTATTTTTATTTTCAGGTCCGGATGCAATCGGCCAAAAAGGTTTATTTAAAAGAGCAAAAGGGATCGCGATTGATTCACGCAATAATTTATATGCTGTTGACGAAGCTACAGCTGCTTTACAAATTTTTATTCCAACTGAATTTGCTGATCTCGTTCACGAAGCGATTGATTTATATTTTGATGGTCAATACGCCGAATCTCTAGTGCCATGGCAAAACGTATTAAAGATGAATCGCCTTTTTGATTTAGCGAATCAGGGTCTAGGTGATGCGTATTTTGCCTTACAAGATTATGAGTCTGCTTTAACGTATTATCGATTAGCAAGAGATACAAGAGGATATTCCAATGCTTATTGGGAAGTTCGTAATCAATTCTTATTAGCGAATGGCAATGGTTTTGTCATCTTTTTAATTATCCTTGCTGTGTTCTATGCCATCCGCAAATTAATTCCAGGATATGCTTGGGTTCAAACTCGAATTTCAACTTTAAAACAAAAGACAACCCTACCATCATGGATTAAAGAATTACGGTTCCCTTTCCAAGTGTTTGCCAAACCCGTCGATGGATATGATGATATCAAACGCCATCAAGCCTTTAGCAATCGCAGCGCTCTTCTCTATATCCTTGCATTCTTTGTCACATATTTAATTTGGATTTATGAAACTAATTTCTTATTCAATGGCTTAATTTCCTCTGAAATTAATATCATTGAGCAAGTGATCGGTGTGTTTGTGCCGTTCGGTTTATGGGTAGTCAGTAATTACTTAGTCTGTTCCATTCGTGATGGTGATGGAAAGTTATCCGAAGTCTTTCAAGCATCGGCTTTAACCTTACTCCCGATGATCATCACCTTCCCAATTTTGACGGTGATATCGCATGCATTAACTGCAAATGAAAGTTTTATTTATGAATTGATCTATGGAATTGGTGTTAGTTTCACAGTGATCTATATGTTTATCATGGTGAAAGAAATTCACTTCTATGACATCAAACCCACGTTTAAAAATATCCTTATCACCATCTTTACTGCGGTGATGTTACTTGCTTTAACCTTGATTATTGTCTTCTTACTTGGCGAAGTGTATCAATTGATAGCCGATATCATTCAGGAGGTGAATAGCCGTGTTTAAACTTTCACGATTCATCATTCCGATGATTGTCTTACCGGTTTTGATTGTCACAACGCAAGAGGATCCAACATTAATGGTAGCGCCTCGGGTTGATAATTTTGCCTTTATTGAAAACCAATTATTAAGTAGTTCACGTTACACACAAGTTGATGAGCAAAATGCCGCAGTCTTAAATCGCTTTGAAGAAGACTATGCTTTACATTACACTGAAGCCCAATTAGACACGCTTGGTTATGAATTAATGCTTGAAAATAGCAATCTTAATCTTTATTTTGAAAAAGATTCATTCTCCTTAATTCTTGAAGATAAGGCGACCGGTTATATGCTTTCTTCACGTCCAGAATTCCAAGGGTATTCTGAAACCCGAGAAGACAATACCGCAAACCGCAATCAAATGAATTCCGGTTTATGGATTGAATCCATTCGCACGAATAACATCAGTAGTAGTGCCATCAAAGTTGAATCTCTTTATACGATTGCCGATGCCAGTTATCAAAACAATGGTGCTCAAGATTTAGCTAATATTGATTGGACAAAACCTTATTTATTAGAGGCGAATAGTTATTTGCGCAATCGTGTGCAAGTGACAACCAACGATCTCGATTCATTTACATTCAATACGAATGTTAACATTCTCAATTATGGTTTTGAATTCTCGATTCAAATTGGATTAGAATCCCAAGGCTTTACGGTTCGTTTTGATCCGACTTCCGTTGAAGAAACCAATGATCAATATCGCTTACTAGGATTACAATTCTTTCCATATTTTGGTTCGGCTCGTGAAGATGTTTATCCTGGGTATATCGTCATTCCAGATGGCGTTGGGGCATTAGTAAGAACCAATCAACGGTTTGATAAAACCTATCAATCTGATTACTATGGATCTGATTTAGGATACTTAAGACAATCCATCGCCGACTTATCATTACCGATTTATGGGATGATTCATCAGGTTGATCGCATTGGGTTTTATCACGAGATTGTTGAAGGAGCAGAACACGCCACTTTATTAGCGAATTTTTGGGGCCGTAATACTAGGTATCACCGCATCACCAATCGTTATAATGTCCGGAGAATCTATCGAAATATTATTAACCGTGCAGGGGATGGTCAAGATGTTTTATCCGTGGAAATGATTACCAAAACCTATCAAGGAATCTATCAAATCTTAAAACAAGACCAAGCAAGTTATGTGGGATTGGCCCAAACTTACCAAGCAAACCTTGAGACTCGTGAAGCCATTCGTTCACTTGAACCAACTCGTACACCGATGCAAGTCGCGATGATTATTCATGAACAAGAGCCGACTTTCTTTGGCACTTCCAGATTAACGATGACGTCCATGGATCAAGTACAACGGATTAGAAATGAATTGAAAGTAGATGGGATCGAAGAACAAGTAATCGTGTTAAAAGGATGGTCAGGTGATGGTTTATCCTATCGTCAACCGTACTATTTTAATTTACCGAATCGTCAAGGTTTAATCGACGTGTTAGAAGCGGTGAATGCCGATAATCAATCGTTATATCTTGAGCAAGATTACTTAGTAAGTAGTGAATTATCCTCACGGGTTGAATTTAATCGCGATGTCGCAAGAAACTTTTCTAAACTCAAAATGAGTTATCGTCTTAATCGTCTTGATAACCAACCGATTAATCAATACTATCTTTATCCATCTATTGCCGAGCAAAAACTTGAAAACGATCGCCAAGACATCCTTAATTTAGGCGCATCAGGATTTGCATTTCCCACTTTAGGTAACACCTTATATAGTTACTATGATGATGCACGTTTCGATCGTTCTCAAACCCTGGATACGGTCACGAACATGGTCGCATCGTTATCCGCATCTGCCATGGAACGGCCTTCAGCCTATATGTTTCCTTACCTTGATCATTATCTGAATATGCCCATTACCAATAGTCAACTCGATTTATTTACTGACTTAGTTCCTTTAGTGCCTTATGTGTTAAAAGGGTTTATTCCAACCTTCACTCCTTATTTAAACTTCAATGCCTTAGGGAAAGAACGGCTGCTACAAATGATTGATTTTGGTGTCAATCCTAGTTACTTATTGACTGACCAACCCAGTAGTGAACTACGTTACACGTATAGTAATAAATATTTCACCACCGCTTATGATGACTTTAAAGAAGACATCCAAGATGTTTATGCTTATGTTTCGCAAGCGCTTGATCCCGTTCTCGGCGCCAAGGTAATCAGGCGTCTCGTTTTGCAAACGGGGGTCACGCAAGTCGACTATGATAATGGCGTGACGCTTTATATCAATTACCGTTCTACACCGGTCACCGTCCAACAAGTGACCATTGCCGGATTAGATTATGAGGTGGTGTTATGAGAACAAAACAACCAACCTTTTTAAAGCGTTTATGGATAGGCATACTTCGTATTTTTACCAAACTAAACGAGTTTTACCAACAAAAAATTCAACCTCTATTGGATCGTTTTTTCTATCGCTTAAGCCATAATGTGGTTTATCGTGAAATTGGCAATACGATTAAGATTTTCTCGTTAGTAACAATTAGAATCACCCGAAAAAGAAGACACGCGTTTTATGGTTATTTGTTTATTTTGATTTGGCTTATCGGCATTTCAATCTTTACTTTATATCCGTTAGTTTATTCCTTTTATTTGAGTTTCCATGAAGCGTATTACAACTTGCAAGAAGGGGTTATCACGACCTTTATTGGTTTCACCAATTATTTAAATATTTTCCGTAGTCAAACGCTGGTGCCAGCGTATGCGAATTATCTAGGCCGAATGGTGGTCGCTGTTCCTATCATTATTGTTTTTTCTATCATCATTGCCGTCCTAGTCAACATGCCGATTAGAACCAAAGGGTTATGGCGAACCGTTTTCTTCTTGCCCGTGATTATTTCCACGGGACCGGTGATTAACGAACTCAATGCTCAAAGTGCCATCACCTTACCGAATTTACAAGCGAGTGGCATTTATAGTTACATCGTTAATAATCTACCCGAATTTCTCGCTGATCCATTAACAACGGTGATTAATTCGATGCTTTTGATTCTTTGGTATGCGGGGATTCCCATCCTCATTTATTTAGCGGGTTTGCAAAAAATTGATCCGAGTTTATATGAGGCGGCTAGTATGGATGGGGCCTCTCCTTGGATGCGTTTTTGGAAAATTACCTTACCATCTTTAATGCCTTTTACTGGCATCTCAATTGTATATGTCGTGGTTTCAATGTCATTATTCGTAGAGCCAGGTGGCATCTTAGATTTAACCAGAACCCACATGTTAGTGGGCGCCCCTGATTCCGCGTTTTGGTTTGGTTACGGTTATGCAGCAGCGATGGCATGGGTTTACTTTTTATGTATGGTGATTTTGATTTTGGTGTTTACCAGTCTGACAAGAGAAAAGCGAGGAAAAGTAAAATGAAACTTTTCCAATTGATCTCACCTACCCAACAACAAAAGTTGAAAAAAGTTTGGTTGGGAAAAACCTTAACCGATGGATTGTTATACAAATTTGTCATTTATTTATTGTTGATTAGTTTTAGTTATATATACCTTTATCCTTTGTTATTTATGGTGATCAATAGTTTAAAATCGGTTGATGATTTGATTAATCCAGGTGTGCAATGGATTCCCACGGTTCTCATGTGGGAAAACTATGAACGTGCATTCCAAGTGTTGAGTTTACCTCAATCGTTGATTGACTCCACGGTTTATGTTTTGAAAGTGAGTGTGAGTGCCACGTTATCGAGTGCTTTAATTGGTTATGGTTTTGCCCGCTTTGATTTTCCATTTAAACGGTTATTTTTTGCGATTATGCTAGCGACTTTTATTCTCCCACAACAAGTGACAATGGTGGCGAATATGCTGATCTTTAGAGAATTAGAAATCATCTCAACGGAATGGTCGATGCTATTACCCGCGATGACCGGTCAAGGGATCAATGCGGCGATTTATATTCTTATTTTCTATACTTTTTACCACACCATTCCTGGTATTCTCATTGAGTCTGCCGAAGTCGATGGTGCCGGTCAATTAAGAATTTTCCGAACCATCATTCTGCCTTTAGCGATTCCTTCTTTTGTGATTGTGTTTTTATTTAGTTTTGTCTGGTATTGGAATGAATCCTTTATTACCGGTTTATACGTAGGGGATAAAGTTACCTTACCATTATGGCTCCAAGCATTCCGATCTTCTTATGAAACCATTTTCCCACCGGGTACACCTGGAGCAGAATTGAATGAAGCGATTTTATTATCTGGGAATATGTTGACCATTTTACCTTTGTTATTACTCTATTTCTTTGGCCAGAAGTTATTTACCCAAAGTATTGATAAAACTGGTATCACAGGAGAATAATATGAAAAAAATCTGGCCCCTTACTTTCTTAGCCTTTACCGTGACAGCTTGTGTCAATCCCAGTGTGAGTTCGTCATCCTCGAGTGGCGTCCCTAATGGCCTGTTGCCTTTAACGCCAGTAGAAGGTTGTGGTGTCCAAACGATCGATAATCAATGGGTTTGTACTTGGACAGATGAATTTAATGGAGACACACTCAATAGCGAACATTGGAATGTCGAAGTCAACGGTGATGGTGGCGGTAACCAGGAAGCCCAGTATTATCGCAATGAAAATATTTCAGTCAGTGATGGCACGTTAAAAATCACCGCCAAAAAAGAAAATTATTTAGGTAAGCAATACACGAGTGGTCGCATCAATTCTCGTTATAAAGTGAATCCCCAATTTGGTCGGGTGACTTTCCGAGCAAAAATGCCGGCGGGAAGAGGCACATGGGCGGCAGTGTGGATGCTACCCTTATTCAACCGTTTTGGTCAATGGCCCAATAGTGGTGAAATCGATATCTTAGAATATGTGGGATATGATCCCGGTAAGATTTTTTCAGCAACGCACACGACCAAGTTTAATCACACCAAAAATAATAATCCAAGTGCTTCTAAGGTTTTAGTTGATCCTGAAAATCAATTTTATGAGTATGAAATGATTTGGTTACCAGGAGAAATTCGGATGCTTGTGGAAGGCAATCCTTATGGAACGTACCGTTACGTGCCTCAATTTAATCAAGATGTCCCACACGATGATGTGTTTCCCTTTCAAGAGGAATTTTATTTCATTATCAATTTAGCTATCGGTGGCAGTTGGGGTGGCGTTCAAGGCATTGATGCCCTTGCCTTTCCCACCATCTTAGAAATTGACTACCTTCGCTTGTATCAATGGGACTATGCAAACCATGACCTGACGGCCCCGGAAACACCATCCGCATTAGCAAATTCTCAATTAGAAAACACTATCCATTGGAATCGACCAAGTGATGATACTTGGGTAAGTCATTACGCGATTTATTTAGATGGGGTTAAATATCGCGAAGCAAAAATCAATCAGTATACGTTCGTAGGTTTGGAAGCACGTAGTTATCAAGTGCAAGTTGAAGCGATTGATTTTGTGGGTAGAACTTCACCATTATCAGACGCCATCACGTTTAACTTTGGAGGTTAAGAGTATGTTAAAACCACACCGTAAATTAGTTTTTAAGGAAACGTTTAAAACCTTAAATCGTGATGTTTGGAATTTAGAAGTGGGAGAAAAATGGTTCAATGATGAACGCCAATGCTATGTCGATTCACCCAAAAATTTACAACTCACCAAACAAGGTTTAAGAATTATTGCCGATGTCAATCCTGCAGAAAAGAAATGTCGCTATCAATCGATACGGATGAATACGAAGGATAAAAAAGAATGGCAATATGGAACGTTTATTGCCCGTGCCAAACTTCCTCATGGGAAGGGTTCGTGGCCGGCAATTTGGTTTTTAGGTCATGATATCGGTGAGGTTAAATGGCCTTTGTGTGGGGAAATCGATTTATTGGAAATGGTGGGGCATGATCCTGAAGTATTGCATTTTAGTTTGCATTCTCAACTTTATAATCATATTATCCGAACGCAGCGAACTAAATTTCAAAAAATTCCTGGAATTATGGAAGAATTTCATGATTATAAAATGATTTGGAGACCTGAAGGTATCAGCTTTTTTATTGATGAAGTTCACTATGTGACTTTTGAAAAAAAACCAGGTGACTCGATCGAAAGTTGGCCGTTTGATAAACCTTTTTATTTACTCGTTAATATTGCTGTTGGTGGCACTTGGGGTGGCAAGATTGAAGAACAAGACATGCCATACGTGATGGATGTTGAAAAAATTGAGGTGTATCAAGAATGAAAGTTATTCACAGTTCTGCTGCCGGTGCAAGATGGTCGCCGCAAACGATTGAGACGAACCCGTCATCGACAGGTACGATTTTAAACATCAATGCCAAACAACAATTTCAAACACATCTAGGTTTTGGTGGTTCCTTAACAGAATCCGCAGCTTACACGATTAAAGAAAATCACGATGAAGCCCTCATTCAAACTTTATTAAATTTATATTTTTCCCAAGATGGTTTGGATTATAACTTCACGCGAATCCATATGAATTCAAGTGATTTTGCCTTAGGCAACTATACGTATGTGAATCATGGTGATACCACGCTCTCAAGCTTTTCTATCGCTAGAGATTCATGGTATGTTTTGCCAATCTTGAAAAAAGTATTGGCGAAGCAGAAAAATCTGAAGATTTTAATTTCTCCATGGTCCCCTCCTGGTTGGATGAAAGATAATCAACAAATGAATCATGGCGGTGTATTAAAAACAGAATATCAATCGCTTTGGGCAGAATATTACATTAAGTTTATTCAGGCATTACAAAAAGGAGGGATTCAACCCTGGGGTGTCACCGTCCAAAATGAGCCCGCGGCAAGACAAGTATGGGATTCTTGTTTATATACGTCTGAACAAGAACGAGACTTTGTTAAATTTCATTTAGGGCCACGTTTACAAAAACATTTTAAGGATCAAATCAAGTTATTGGTATGGGACCATAATCGCGACATTATGATTGAAAGGGTCAGTCCAATCTATGCTGATCCGGAAGCGAATCGATATGTTTGGGGTACCGCTTTTCATTGGTATGGTGAAGAAAAATTTGAAAATGTCGGAAAGACCAAAGCGTTATTTCCCGACAAACATTTACTATTTACTGAAGGTTGTATTGAAGGCGGTCCTAAACCTGGATCATGGGACACGGGTGAACGCTACGCCCGAAATATCATCGGTGATTTTTTACAAGGTAACGAAGGTTTTATTGATTGGAATTTAGTCCTGAATGAACAAGGTGGTCCTAACCACGTCGGTAATTATTGTGATGCCCCAATTTTGTTTGATCGCCGAAATCAAACCATCATCAAGAATAGTAGCTACTATGTCATCGGTCATTTTTCAAAATTTATTCCACCTCAATCGCAACGAATTGCATTGGAAGCGACGCTGCCAGAAGGGATTCAAGGGGTCGCGTATTTACGTCCCGATCAACAAAAAGTGATGGTGCTGTTAAATGCGAGTCCTTTAACGCATCTATTTTCAATCTTCAATCAAGGAAGGTGGCAAACCTTTTCGTTAGAAGCTAAATCCATTGCCACAGTTTTAATCGATGAAAAATAAACGTCATAAACTTACCATTCATGAACTTGCTGCCGATCTTGCCTTATCACCTGGTACGGTCAGTAAAATTTTAAACGATAAAGGCAGTGTCACGGCGGTAACCCGAAAACGTGTTTTAGATAGGGCAAAAGCCTTAGGTTATGTCGCCAGTCACTCTGCGCGGATTCTCAAAGCAGAACATACGTGGACGATTGGTGTGGTGTTTTCTGACATCGCTGCATTTGGATTAGAGCATCCTTTTTTTGGATCGATTATTCAAGCATTTAAAAATTACATTGAAGACCAAGGTTATGAAATGGTATTCATTCCTAAAAAGATTGGTGAACAAGAACAAACTTATCTTCAATGGGCCCTCAATAAAAGTGTCGATGGGGTTTTATTATTAACCGGTGACATTAATGCGATTGATATTCAAGAATTGATTCGTGCCGATATTCCATGTGTGTCTGTGGATATGGTTGATAAGGGACTCGCAACGGTGATCAGTAATGATCATCAAGGAATTGAACTCATCTTTAAACATTTTATTCAACTTGGATTTCAACGAATCTATGGATTTTCTGGTTCAATCTTTTCAAGAGCCTACCAACAACGGACGGAAGCGTTTGAGACATTAACCTTACAATTTAAAACGGATCGACCAAAGGAATCCTATTTTACAACCGACAAATATGGGGTCAAACATTATTATGAGCAAGCACTTTTATGGATTCAAAGTTGGCAGCATAAGCCCCAAGCTATCATTGCCTTTTCAGATGATATCGCGATGGGTTTAATTATGGCATTAAAAGAACTCGGTTATCGTGTTCCAGAAGATATTTCAGTTTCTGGATATGATGACATCCAATTTGCGAGTTTATTTTCTCCACCCTTGACCACAATTAGGCAAGACAAAAAGCGCATTGCGGAAACCGCGGCCATTAAATTATTAAATATGATTGAAAACCAAAATGAACCCAAAGGATTAACGACAGTCCCAGTCCAGCTCATTGTTCGGCATTCTACCAAAAGAATTAAATAACTTTTACTTTAGTTTTGATTAAATAAATGCTGATGGATACAATTGCCAAGATAATACTGACAATCCAAATGGGTAAGTCTAAAAATATCAGTTGAATCACCCCAAAATAAAGTAACAAATTTCCGACTGTAAGGACCCCATATTGTAAAAAGGTTTGCCAAAAAAACGGAAAAAACTTTTGGTGTCCGATGGTAAATGCAATCCTCAGCGGATACGTATAGACAAGTGGCATCCCAATCACCACAATATGTTTCCAAGTTGGTTGACGTTTGACCCATTCAATCGCTTTTTTAGTTGGCTTAAAAGTTTCAACCACTCGATTTGATTTTTGATGAAGCCAATGGATCAGAAAATAAAACATACAAAATCCAATCGTATAGGCTAACCAAAGCAGGATACTAGCTAGCCATACGTTATCAAGAAAGATGGTCAGGATGGTTAACAATAAAATTGCTGCCGGACCTTCTAGGGTTGGATGGAGGCATGCGAGGGTGAACACCAATACCATCCCGATTGTACCGAGAGAAAGGATCCATACTTCAAAGGTTATCCATAGGTTTTCAAGCATAGATTCATTGTACATTCTTTAAGATTAGGTTAAATAGAAATCCGCAAGCGAGGAAATTCAGAAACAATGGTAAAATGACATCTAGAGGTAAATTATGGAAAAATCATTGAAAAAAAGTCCTGCTAAATTTACAAAAAAAGAATGGGCCTATATCTTTTATGATTGGGCTGAGTCTGCATTCACCGTTGTGTTTGCAACTTTTATTTTTCCTGGACTTTATGCTTACTTATCCACAGAAGGTGGCGGTGGTTTAACCAATGACCAATCTTCAATTCTCTATCAAGTCATCATTTCCACGATTTCCATTATCATCGCGATTAGCTCACCGATTCTCGGAACCTTGTCTGATTATCGAGGCACGAAGAATCGCTTCTTTAAACTATTTTTCTACGTCGGTATCTTTAGTAGTGTCCTCATCCCACTTTACCCATATTTTCCCTGGTGGCTTGTTTTAATTCCATTTGCGATTGCTTACCTTGCATATAATGCGACCAATGTCTTTTATGACTCGTTTATTGTTGATGTTACCTCCGATGAAAGAATGGATAATGTTTCCACTACCGCTTATGCTTTTGGTTATTTGGGTGGTTCCACGATTCCTTTAGTGATTGGGATTGCGTTTATCATGCTGTTACCAGACCCCATTGATTTGCAATTGACCTTTTTAGTGACAACCTTATGGTGGTTTGTATTTTCGCTGCCATTTTTAAGACATGTGAAACAAGTTCACGGTATTGAACCAGAAAAAAATCCTGTCAAACAATCATTTTCGCGGCTTTTCTCAACATTTAAAGAAGCGAAAAAATATCGAAAAGTTTTCTTATTTTTAATTGCCTTCTTTTTATATATTGATGGTGTCCATACCATTATTTCCCAAGCGGTTCCCTTTGCTGTCAACGCCATTCCTGAAGTCACCGGTGAAAATGTTAATGATGTACTATTGCCGATTTTCTTAATGATTCAAATTGCTGCCTTCATTTTTGCGTTACTGTTTGCAAAATTAGCAAAGCGCTTTAAGACTGAACACCTGTTACTTGTCACCATTGGCGTTTATGCCTTTATTAGTTTATTTGGTTACTTCATTAATAACGTGACGATGTTTACCATTTTAGGTTTATTGGTAGCGACCTCTCAAGGGGCGATTCAATCGTTATCTCGTTCTTACTTTGGAAAAATTATTCCCAAAGAAAAAGCGAATGAATTTTTTGGTCTTTACACCGTCTTTTCACGAGTCGCCGCCTTCATGGGCCCGGCGATCATCGCCTTGGTTAGCTCGCTTGTCTTAATCATCAACGATACCACTGAAATTGTCGATCCCAATTTCCCCGGAGCTATGCGTTATGGCATTCTCGCTTTAATCGTGTTGTTCTTTGTTGGTGGTTTCTTATTTAATCGCGCTCGTAAAATTCCGATCACCTATTTAGATAAGTAGGAGTTATGCCTTCAATTTTAACGCATCAATATTTTGCCAATTTAATCTTGGAAGATGTGAAGAAAATGCTTCCTTTTTTAGTCAAACAAACCTCGTTGGTTTGGTTGGGTTCTCAAGGACCTGATCCTTTCTTCTTTTTTGGTCACGCTATTTTTAAAAAAAGATTATCAACGACTACTATCAATCAATTTGGTTCGACCTTACACAATCAATTACCCGTAGATTCGTTATGGCCTTTACTGGAACATGGTTGGTTTGCGGCAAAAGCAGATGAGGTTAGCAAAGCTTATGTCATCGGCGCATTAACACACTACGCATTAGATCGAACTTGTCATCCCTACGTATTTTATCGAACTGGATTTGATGAACATGGTTCTTTAACGGGGCATTATAGTGCTGACCATGCTCGCTTAGAAGTGGAAATGGATGTCGCAATTGTCGAAAAATTTAAACTTGATCCTAAGGTTTATCAACCAAAGGAAATCTTAAATGTTTCAAAGGTCAGTCTCCAAACGATTAGTCAACTTTATATGTATGCGTTTCCCAAACAACTCCAACATGACACTTATCAACTAGCAGTCGAAGATATGCACGCTACTTATCGTTTCTTATATCATGGTTCTATATTGAATCGGTTACTGGTTGTTTTAGTTTCAGGTTTTCGTTCATTACCCTTAAGTTTAATTCATCCACTGCGATTATCCTCATCCGTTAAAGAACGCTCACTCAATGTGTCGCGTAAATTATGGAAAGATCCTGTGACCGGGAAAACCTCACAAGCAACCATGCTGCAATTAATTGAAGATGCAAGGGACTATTTACGACCGATTCTTAAATTGCTCGCGCAAGGGAAACTAACGAAAACGCTTTTAAAAGATTGGACGGATGCGATTGACTATGATGGTAAGACCGTTGGTAAAACCATGAAGTATTTTGCCTCTTATTATTCAGCTTATAAAGGCAAACCTAATCACGACAATATTCGCATTCAATCTTCAAAGAAAAGCGTATAATATTTTTTTGTGAACCCAACTTGGCACCGATTTTCAATTCGTTTTATTACTCTATATTTTATTGGCATTTTAGCTTTAGGTTTAGGTGTTGCTTTATTTTCCCGAGCCAATCTTGGGGTTGCGCCTTGGGACACTGCCGTGATTAATTTAAGAAGTTTATTACAATCGCAAGAAATTTCAATTACCTTGGGTCAAAGTTCTTTAATCCATACTACATTTTTATTAATTCTAGTGTTATTGATTGGCAAACGATGGCAAGCTCTTTTAGCTATTTTTCCCATGCTACTTATTTCTTTATCGATTGATTTATGGGATATAGTCATCTTGCCGATTCTCTTTTCTTCACCCTTACCTTTATGGTTGAGTATCACATTCTTCTTAAATGCCTTAGTGATCATGACCTGGGGGTTGGCTACCATCATCATTAGTGGATTCCCACCAAATGTGTATGATGATTTGCAACTCACCTTGATTCGCGTTTTCAAGATCAAGTCATTTACATTAGCAAGATGGATTATTGAATTTTCTGGTCTCTCACTAGGGTTCATCTATGCAATGTTAGAAGGCAATGGATTAGGTAGTATCACCATCTTTTCTTTTTTATTAGCGGTCGCCTTTGGTGGTTTCATTACTTTCTTTGTCAAACTTTATCAACGTTTAGAAATCATTAATCGGACATTATGAAAGAAAAAATACTCGCATCTCGTTACCTTCTTTTACTCTATATTGTTGGTGTATTGACTGCTTCGTTTGGTGTATTTTTGATGAAATCTAGCACCTTAGGATTAGGGCCTTGGGGTGTTGCAGCTTTTGAACTCAACGCCTTACTCAATCCCATTCTTGGTTTTTTTACCTTTGGTACCGCCTCAACGATACACACCTACATCATGATATTCATCATTTTGGTGATCAATAAAAATATCAAATCTGCCTTTGTCTTTGTCTCTGTGTTTCTTATCAATGGCATGGTTGATGTGTATGATTTTATTGTCTTTCCTCAATGGTTGATTGCGAATTTAGGCTCCGCAATCTTGAGTCATGCCTTTGGATTTGTGATTTATTGTTTAGGTTCTGCGTTCCTCATCTTATCAACCTATCCAGGGATGGTGATTGAAGAGTTAACTTTTGCATTAATGAAAGTATTAAAAATCAAAACTTATTCAATTATGCGAACGATGGTTGCTTATTTTGGCTTCGTCTTAGCCTTCATGTATGGATTATTATCAGGCACATATGCCAGTTCCATTACGGTTTTATCATTCTTTCTTGGCGTAGCTTTTGGCCCGGTGATTCAGGCGATCGTCAAAAGGATTCGCCGATCTAAATTTGGCAGCAAATTAAAACCGATTAAAGTCTAGTCAATTTGATATTCTGGGAAAACTAAGGTTTGCAGAATCGAATCGGTTGGGATGTCATAGCTAATCATTTGTTGATTCGATAAGGTGTGAATCACTTGATTGATCATCACGCCACGATCGACTTGCACATAGCCTAATTCACTTGCAGGATGTTCCACTTTTTCAATTAAAGAAATGGGTTCTGCTTGTGTAAAATCAATTTTAAAGATGAAGTAGTAACTGTGATACGTAAAGGTGTATTGATAATAGACATCCGTATTTGGTTCACCGTCTTCGGTTTCTTCAACCGAGACATCTTCCACAAGATGATAACTATATGCGTTAACGGCAAACGCAAAGATACCATCCTCTACGGAAACCGTAATGGCTTTGTGATCCCATAGCGCTTCCGCCCAACTCCATCCCCAAACTTCGCCTTCATTTTCCGCCATATCATTTAATAAAAATTGAGAGAAGTTTAAGGTTTGAATGACATCACTTTCACCGGCAATGGTTGAATAAGCGGATAATTTCATTCCCGTTAATTGACCGTCTTGGTTTGCATCATAACCTAAACCAATCAGTTGGTTATCACCCCATGGATGTTGATAGGTGTCAAAACCAGGTAAGACAATTTCTTCACGAATAACTGGATTTGCAGGATTGCTTAAATCCACGATGTATAAAGGATCAGTTGTTAAGAATGTGACGATATAAGCCAAGTCTCCTTGAAAACGAACTGACATAATCGATTCTCCGGGTTTACCTAATCCTTCTTCGATTAAAGCAGTGATGCCAAAACTACCATCTGCTAAATCTGTTAACACGTAAAGACGATTGGTTATCGAGCGATTTTCCCAGGACCACCACCATTCGCCTGCGCGCCAATCCCAAACGGTATCGGTGGTGGCAATTCTAAAGTTACCTTCAAATTCATCAAGGGCAAATTGATTGACCGCGACCCCGCGAATCGAACCCACCGCAACCAAGGTTAATGCCCCAGTTTCGATATTAAGATCGAATTTCATAATGGTCGTGGTTTGATAACTTTGAGGTTCTTCCCAAACATAATTGGATTGCGCTAAATAAAGATGTTCAAAATTAACATATAATTTTTTGTAATCGGGCGTGGTTCCTAAATAACCCGATGTTTCATAGGTTAAAGCGGTTGAATCAGACACAAGTGGAATCCCAGTTAAGGTTGTCATTGCATATAAATTATCTTCGTTGATATAGGTCATTGAGGTGAACGGCATGTAGGCTTTTTCACCATCATTTTCAATATAAGAAGGTCTTAATTCTTGACCTTGTTGATATGAATAAAAATAATAGTGACCCACTAAGAAAAGGGTTTCTTTAACAATCGTATCACCATCCATGATTGGAACAATACGGTGATCGATAAAGGCGGCATCCGTTTGTAGACTATAAACAATTTCTAAGGAGTCGCGATCAATCATCATCACAGATCCCGTAGGTTGCCACCACATAAAATCGGCACAGAAATAAATATCGCCATTTTCATCTTCTTGGGTACAGGTAGATTGGGTTAAGTTATATCGGTAACCAATAATAATTAAGTAATCTTCAGTAAGATACATCGAATCTGTATAGACCGTTTCACTTTCGGTATTTAATTCAATCGTCGTAACATACTCTACTAAATTTTGATTATCCACCGACATCACGCGAACTTTGGAATCCCATCGACTCGCATAATAAATAAATTCTCCATCGGTCTTGACGACATCGCCTTCTTTAACCCCGGCAACTTGACTGTTGGTATCGACAAAAGAATTATCTTTACTCGTTTGTTCAGTACTCATGTTTGCATCTTCGGCCACACCTGGAGTTAACTCACCTGTAAACTCACCTCTGGATTCATTGGCTTGTTGTAATAAATTTCGTAAATGATTTTCATCACGAACTTGATTGACGCCAACTGGTTGAAGTGGAACTGGATCATTGGCTTTTGGTGTTAAGGTCCCAACGATAAGTAAAGCGGTGGTTGCAACAAAACCTAAGACCGGCGTCACCTTCATTTTGAGCTTAGGATGAAGAGTGCGTTGTATCAACAAATAGGCAAGAGTACCTAAAAAACCCAAAAAACCTACAAAAATCATTAAATTTAGAATGTTATTCATTATTCATTCCGTCCTATCTACATTATAGACAATTCAAAAGGCGTTTTCTTTCTCGAATTCACCCCAGCATTAAGTTAAAATAGATTTAATGAGAAAATTTCGTTAATGTTAACTTATTTTCATAGAAAGAAATAAACCCTTATGATTTATACCATCACCTTAAATCCCAGTTTAGATTACTATCTAGATTTACCCAAATTAAAGTTAGGAACTTTGAATCGTTCAACCGACGCTAGAGTGGTCGCTGCCGGTAAGGGTATTAATGTTTCGGTGATGCTGAATTCTCTCGGTGTGAAATCCACAATCTTAGGATTCTTTGGTGGGTTTACTGGTGATTACATGTTGGGTCAACTCGGGCGTTATTTAAATATTCATTTACGACCAACGATAATAAAAGGTACTTCAAGAATTAACGTCAAATTAATTCACGAACAAGAAACGGAATTAAATGCGGCCGGTCCAGAAATCAGTGGTTCAGAACTCAACAACCTTTTGAATCAACTCAATACCATTACACCTAAAGATATTGTGGTGATATCCGGATCAACCACTGCGAATGATAAAACTGGTTTAATTGAGCAAATCATTAAATATATTATTCAACGCAAGATTGATTTTGTTTTAGATGTGTCGGGACAAGAATTAAAAAAGTTAATTAAGTATAAGCCATTAATTATCAAACCGAATTTATCGGAGTTTCAATTTTTAGCGGATACCGAAGCAACAGACATTAAAAAACTTTATCCCCAAGCTAAAAAAGTTGCCGAGATTACCCAAAATAGAGTGTTGTTATCACTCGGTGAAAATGGGGCCATCTTTGTTGATAAAAACAAGGCTTACCATGTTGAAGCCCCCCAAGTCAAAGTCAAACATACGATTGGAGCGGGTGATGCATTACTGGCCGGATATATGTCTAAATTTGAAAAGACCTCTGATCATAAAGTTTCTTTAGCGTTTGCCATGGCGTTAGCGGTTAAAAAAGTTGAAGGTGGCGATGTAACCAATCTTGCTGAACTTGAAACTTTAGCCTCGAGTATTAAAATTAAAACACTTTAATTATGAAGTTAAATTATCAACGGACGATTCTCATTGGTTTAGCTTTTCTCTCAATCCAATTGTTTTGGGGTTTTTATGAAGCAGTGATTTCCAAGATGTTAGTCGATTCATTTGGTCTTAATCCATTTTGGTCTAACTTTGTGATGACGTTTGATAATTTATTGGGGTTATTTCTATTACCTTTTTTTGGAACATTATCGGATCAATCTAGATCTAAATTAGGAAAAAGAACCCCGTTTATCACCGTGGGAATTATCATTGCCGCCATCTTCATTATTGGCGTGGCACTCGTTGATTTTTATCAACAATCTGCCGTGGTGGATGCCGGGATATTAGGAATTACTCAATCCAATGACTTATACAGTTTTGCCACCGAAGCAAGTTTAAAAGAGTTGATTATCGAAATTGCCTCGACCAACAATCGCGCATTTACCGTTATCGGTGATGTGGTATTTTTCTCAACGAAGTTAGATGCATCGTTTGTTCGTTACACCCTCATCTTTAATCAAATTACTACAATCTCACCCATTTATTTAATTTTATATATTGTCACCCTTTTTATTGTGTTAATTGCCATGTCCTATTACCGAACTCCTGCGGTGTCGTTAATGCCTGATATTACACCCAAACCTTTTCGCAGTGTTGCCAATGCCATTATTAATTTGATGGGTGTGTTAGGTTATATTGTTGCCACCTTGATTATTAATGCCGCAACGGAAGAATTTACGCCATATGTTCGCGCCTTTATCACGCTCTCATTGACAATGGTTGCGATTTTATTATTGTTCCGTTTTATTGTGAAAGAAGTGGCTTGGGTAAAAGACATGCATCGCGTTTCGCTTGAACAAGGTTATGAAACGGAAGCGGAAGAACAAGCAAGAAAAGACAATGTTGTCACGCCTCTAAAAAAAGAATACCAACTCAGTTTTTGGTTGATTATGGTATCGGTATTTTTGTGGTTCTTTAGTTTTAATGCTGTGACAACGAAGTTTACAGACTACGCGAGTAATGTTTTAGAAATTACCAATTATGTTTTACCAGTGACGGTTGCCAACATCGCTGCATTGATTGGATTTTTACCTCTTGCTGCCTTGGCGAATAAAATTGGTAGAAAAAAGACTGTTTTATTAGGAATCCTGATGCTCGCTTTAGGAACCTTAGTTGGGTCTTTTTTAACCGTTGAAACTTCATGGATTGTCTACCTTATTATGCCAATTGCCGGGTTAGGGTTTGCGGCCATCAATGTCAATTCCTATCCCATGATTGTGGAAATGGCCTCTGGAAGTAATATTGGAAAATATACTGGATACTACTACACGGCATCGATGGCGGCTCAAATCTTTACCCCATTATTATCAGGCGCTTTAATGACAGCATTTGGTTTAGGACTGTTATTTCCTTATGCAACCTTTTTTGCTTTATTTAGTTTTGGCACCATGTTTTTTGTTCGTCATGGCGAAGCAAGCAAACTTAAAACTGAGTGATATAATATTGGCGAATCGAGGAGACCGCAATGATCATTGGTGTCCCAAAAGAAATTAAGAAACTAGAATATCGCGTTGGCTTAACCCCAGCATCTGCAAAGGCTTATCTTCAAGCTGGTCATCAAGTTTTGATTCAACAAGATGCAGGATTAGGTTCAGGATTTACCAATGAAGAATACATCAAAATCGGGTGTAAAATCCTTTCCAGCATTCAAGAAATCTATGCGAAAGCAGAGATGATTATTAAAGTAAAAGAACCACTCAAAGAAGAATTTAATTTATTAAGACCAAACCAAATTCTATACACATTTTTACATTTGGCGGCTGCTAAACCTTTAACAGATGCGTTGTTAAAACAAAAAGTAACCGCCATTGCCTATGAAACCATTAAGGATAGCAACGGGCGATTACCTGTTTTGCGACCGATGTCAGAAGTTGCAGGCCGATTAGCCGTTCAAGAAGGGGCTAATTATTTAGAAAAATCATATGGGGGCCGCGGTGTGCTTTTAGGTGGTATCCCTGGTGTTGAGCCTGGACACGTAGTGGTGCTAGGTGCCAATGGTTATGCTGGTTTTAACGCCACTCAAATTGCGTTAGGAATGCAAGCAAAGGTGACGGCGATTGATGTGAAGTTTAATCAGGTAGAAGCCTTATTACCCATCGCAAACGGTCGACTGATGATGTTACCTTCGAATGAAACGAATATTGTGAATAGTATTCAACACGCCGATCTGGTTATTTCTACGGTGTTAATTCCGGGTGATGCTGCACCGAAACTTATCAAAAAAACGTATTTGAAAATGATGCCCAAAGGTTCAGTCATCGTTGATGTGGCGATTGATCAAGGTGGCAGTACGGAAACCAGTAAAGTAACCTATCATGATCAACCCATTTATGAAGTCGATGGTGTCATTCATTACTGTGTGGCGAATATGCCAGGTGCGGTGCCGCGAACCGCGACGATTGGTTTAAATCAAGCGACGCTTCCATTCGGACTGGCGATTGCGAATTTAGGATTTAAAGAAGCGATGAAAAAAGATCCTGGTCTAGCAAGTGGATTAAATACTTACCAAGGCAAGATTACCTTCCCTGCTTTAGCGCAATTATTTAAATTACCGTTACTGTCTGTTAACGAAGTGATTTCAAAACTTTAATCATCGATAATGCTGCGATGGCGCATTCATAACCTTTATTGGTTTTATCGGCTTTCGCACGAGCTTCTGCTTGCGCTTCATTGTCAGTGGTTAACACCCCAAAAATAACAGGTTTCATTAATTTTAAACCTACATCCATAATGCCTCGAGCTGTTTCTGAACATACATAATCATAATGACTCGTTTCTCCACGGATTACGGCCCCTAAACAAATCACCGCTGCGGTCCTCATTTGTTGACCAGCAGCAAGGGCAGCGATTGGTAACTCAAACGCCCCAGGAACTCTCGTCACAACAATATTTTGTTTGGAAAACTTTTGGTCAGATAAGGCTGTTAATGCACCT
>Ga0172376_10002647_pt1 | contig 21706 bp, 16 predicted proteins | sample Lak35m_FD_121114 | JGI IMG/M metagenome (GOLD analysis project Ga0172376, IMG submission 121114) | Freshwater microbial communities from Kabuno Bay, South-Kivu, Congo - kab_092012_35m | ecosystem: Environmental > Aquatic > Freshwater > Lake | place: Democratic Republic of the Congo: South-Kivu... | reverse complement strand
GCTCGGGCTGGAAAGCCCGAGCTGTGGTTCGAGGGTTGGGGTTAGTGGTTGACGATGAATTCGCGGGTGTTCAGCAGTGCCCAGAGGACGCCGCGAATCCCTTCCACCGGGTCTTTTGATTCAGAGATCCAGGTTTTTGCGGTCTGCAGTTCCGAATCGGTGGGCATTCGGGACAGAGTTCTGAGCCAGGCGTCGGTGATGATGGTGTCGGTGTTGAGCTGTGTGGTGTCAGCGGCAGCGACATCGGCCGAGTCAGGCTGACTGTCCTGCTGCGGATCCGCTTCGATGACTCCGCGAGCAACGGCCTGCTTTCGCAGCGTGCGAATCTGGTTTTTCAGCGAAGCGATCTGCTTTTCTGACTGTTTTTTCTCGGCGGCGGCCAGCTGATCTTCCAGTTTTTTCAGCTGTTCCTTGAAACGTGCTTTCAGCTGCGTGCGGGTACGGGCCTGCTGTGCGGCTGCCGCGTCATCACTGCTTTTGCGGGTGAACTGCAGGCCGTTTTGTTTGCAGGTTTCTGCCAGCCAGCCATCCTGGGCATCCAGCATCGACAGTACCTGGCCATCATTCTGTACAAAAATCGTCTGCAGCAGGCTGGGTTCGTCTGAACGATCGCAGTCACAGTTGCTTTCGCGGATTGAGCGACCGAAGACGGTCAGAGCATAATCGGCGGGGTTGCGATTGCGCTGCCGCAGTCCGGATCCCGGGATAGAAAGAGCTCGTTTGTCCAGCGCCGTGACGAATTCGGAATTCTTTTCGGTGCTGAGTGAAGCCTGCATCATGATGTCCCAGGCGATTTCGGCGGGCAGGCGTCGGGGCACCGCGCGACTGAAGTTGCGTTCGTCCTGGCGGTTGGTGGAGTTGGGGATCCAGCTCAGCTGATAAGTGCGGCTGTTCAGAATCTCACGGTGCAGCCACTTCATGTCGAACTGATGTTCGATGAAGCCTTTTGCGAGGTAGTCGAGCAGCGGGGCATTGACAGGCGGGTTGGCCAGGTTCAGGTCATCAGCTGGCTGGACGATACCCACATTGAAGTAGGAGGCCCAGACGCGGTTGACGAAGGCTTTGGCGAACAGCGGGTTTTCCGGTGAGCGGAGCCAGTCCATCAGCGGCTGTCGGGCATCTTCGAACTGCGTGAGATCAACGACCGGACCGGCCAGTACTTTGGCGGTGGCCGGAGCCGGTCCGTTGCCGCGTCGCTGCGGCGGAGTATTGGGGCGGTTGCGGGCAGCGGCACGGGCCTGAACCTTCGTTGTGTAAACTTCGCCCAGTGGCACGGTTGCACCCTTCGCCAGCTGCTCGGCAAGGACTCGCCGCAGGTCATTGCCCTTCAGGCCTTCGGTTCCGGCCAGTTCGGCCAGCATTTTGTCGTAGTCGGCTTTGGCATCAGGTCGGGCATTCTGGCGACCGGTGGTGGCCTTGAAGAAACCTTCGAACTGTTTGAAGTCGTCCTGAGTCCACTGGTCAAACGGATGTTTGTGGCACTGAGCACACTGGATGCGGGTGCCAAGGAAAGTGTATGCGAAGGCAATGACGCGATCTTCGGAGGACTGGAAGTTCTGGCGGGCCCAGAAATGGGCCAGTCCCTGGCGTTCGGCGTACCCGGAAGCTCCGGGGCCATCCTTGTGATACAGCTTCGAAACATTCTCGCAGTACTGCTGATAGGTTTCGCCAGGATTGCGGCTGTTGGCCAGCACAATTCCCTCGACGATGCGGTCCCACGGCATGTTCTCGCGAACGCGTTTTTCGACCCATTCGTACCATTGTTTGGAGGCTTCGGCCTGCACCGGGGTGACGTTGTTCAGCTTGTCGTCGCTGTTGCCCGTGATATCGCAGATTTTTGTGGTCCACCAGGCGACGTAGCCCGGTCGTTCCAGCAGTTCGTCGATTTTGCGGGAGCGTTTGTCGGGGGACTGATCTGCGAGGAATTCGCGGATTTCTGCGGGTGTGGGCAGGGTGCCGGTGACATCGAGGCTGGCGCGGCGAAGGAATTCGGCATCGGTGCAGGTGTCTGACTGAAGCACGCCGATTTTGCGAAGTTTCTGTACGACCAGTTCGTCAATTTTTGTGGGTGCTGCGACCTGCGGGTACTGGTCGCCGTATTGCGGAGTGACCGGGCGAATGACGGGTACGGGGACGACTGCACTGTCGTAGAAAGCGACCACGTGTGTGTCGCCTGGTTCGGCAGCGGTAACCAGGCCCCCGGCGGTGATGTCGGCAATCTGGTCATCATTGGTCTGGAAGCGACACAGCGCGGTGACATCTTCGCGAACTCCATTGGACCAGACGGCAACGGCTGTCAGCGGCTGCTGCTGACCTGCAGCGCTGAACAGGATTTCGGCGGGCGTGACGTCGAGCTTAACGAGTGTGGGCGGATCCTGGATTCGCGGCGGGGCGCCGGCCTGCACCCAGCGCTGCATCAGGTGATGTTCCCAGCTGCCCGGTTTCAGTCGCTGCCCGCCTTCGTGCTGAATTTCCATCAGGCCCTTTTGCAGGATCAGGCTTTGAGCAGCCGTTTCGGTGTCGACGCGACCGTAGAGTTCAGCATGGTCGGTGGCGAAGTCGTACCCGAACAGCGACAGTCTGAATCCTCCGCGTCCCTGGAACGAGCCGTGGCAGGCGCGGCCGTTGCAGCCGAGCTTGCCAAGCAGCGGGACGATGTGTTTCTGGAAGTCCGGGACTTCTGCGACCTCTGCAGCGGCAAATCTTTGTGCCACTGAAGGTACAACGGTTGTCGCGGGTTCATCAGCGTGAAGGCTGGTGTTACCGGCAGCCAGCAGGGCCACGAGCAGAACGAGGGGAGTGTAAATTCGCATGCGAGTTTCCTCAGTCCTTGACTGAATATAACGAACGTGGCTTCAGCGTGAGCCTGGAGAGGGGCTGGTTGCTGCCGGTTCCTTTTCTGATGACTTCTTAGCGGTCGTTTTTTTGTCGCCAGTACTGTTGGTTTTCTGTTTTGTAGTTTGTTTTGCGGCGGTGGTGGCGCGGCGTGAGAGCTGTTCCCATTCTGCCTGAACTCGTTCAGTTTCCGGCTGCCTGAAGGATTGCAGTTGTTCGTCGAGTTTTTGCAGTTGTTCGGTCAGTCGTTGTTTTTCGGACTGTGTTTGTTCCAGTCGCAGCTGTTGTCGGCTGGCGATCAGTTCGCGAACTTTGGCTTCGGTTTCAGCATCCGGTTTGCGGGACCAGCGGGCCATCAGTACGCGGATCTGGGAATCCACCTGCCATGCACGAAGCTGTGTTTCGTAGCGAGCGGGGCTGCGTTCTTTCAGTCGCTGGATGGCCTGAGTCTGTGGCACCAGTTCCCGAAGGGCTCGTTCAAATTCTGCCGGACGCGACTTTTGCAGCTGCGTCAGCAGGGCAGCCAGTTCCGGGTGATGTTCAGCGACGAATGTCTGAGCAGCAGCGCGTTCCTGGTCAGAGATTGCGGGCCGTGCCGGGGCAGCGACACCGGGTGCCGGCTGCTGTGCCGAGATTGTGCCGGTCAGCAGGGTGAACAGGATGAGGGAGCTGTAAGACAGGGAGTGCGACATGCCTGGGACTGTATGCTTTCGAGGAGTGTTCAGAACAGGGCTTCTTCTTCGTCATCGGCAGTGTGCTTGCCGTCTTCAGCGGATTGCTCGTCCAGGTCGAGTGCTGTGAGCAGCCAGTCCGGTGGTTCCGGCAGATCGTCAGCGGGGGTCCAGGGATCACTGTCTGCAGTACGCAGCTCGGAGTTTTCAGACTGCAGCAGAGATGACAGTGTGACCGCGTCACTGAGCTGTTCGGGGAGCCCCGAACGGACGGCAGTGCAGACGAGTCCGAGTGCGAAGAGTGCTGCGACAGTGGTGGTGGCGACGAGCAATCGGCTGCGAGTGTTGCGGCGAGCCCAGGGGCTGGTTGTCGGTGAGGCTGGCGGTGTCATTGCCTGAGCTGGCGGTGTATGACGCAGTGTGAGCAGCAGCTCGGTGGTGTTCGCCAGCTGCTGGCAGAGCTGCTCGTCGTGCAGCAGCAGGTCTTCCAGCTGAGTCTGCTGAGCGGGAGTGAGTTCTCCGAGGGCGCAGCGGGCGAGCAGCCAGGCGGGGTCTGAGGATGTATCGAGGATGTTTTGCATGTCAATTCCACTGGTCATCAGAAGGAATTGTGGGGGAGTTATTCGTCAAGCAGCTGTCGAAGTTTTCGATCTTCGCGAAGTCTGAGGAGACCACGACGCATCCAGGTGAGCACTGTGCCGAGTGGCAGATTCATCTCTGCGGCGATTTCGGCGAACGTTTTGCCTTCGTAGATACGGCGGTGAATGACTTGTTGCTGATCGGCCGGCAGGTTTTTGAGGGATTCTCGGACGGCCTGCCGGACTTCTTCACGGATGAGCAGCTGTTCTGGTTCGCGGTCAGCGCCGCCGGATCTTCCGGGTGGACTGCTGGCCAGTTCTGTGTTGACTGAGTGATCGTTGCTTTCCGGGGCTGGCGAGTTCAGTCGTTTTTGTTCGCGGAGGACGCCACGAGCTTCATTGAGGGCAATCCGGAACAGCCAGCCTTTGAGGGTTGGCAGTCTGACGGCGTGTGCAGCCTGAATTGCCTGAACAAATGTTCTCTGATAAGCGTCTTCTACGAGTTGTGGATGTCGGAGCAGTCCCAGGAGGAACAGTTTGAGTGTTTTCTGGAGTTGCAGACAGGCTGCTTCGACTTCGGCGCGGGGGTTTGGGGCATCCGGTGGTGGTGAGCCAGCCGGAGCATTTTGATCATCAGCAGGTTGTGGACCGACCGTTGTCAAATGAGCCAAACCTCCTGCGACACTCAAAGATGAACCGGGGTGCCGGATTATTTCAAAAAATGTTTGCGAGGTTCCGGGTTGAGGGTGGAAAGGTGCAGGCGACATTGGGAATGCCAGCATCCGGCAAACCGGAGGCTGTTTTTTCGAAAAAACAGGAGCATATGGCCGAGCTTTCCCATATTCTCTTGTTTTTCTGACCGTGCGGATTGCCAGGAATCCGGTAACAGATTGCACAATCCGGTTTCGCGGAAATCTTCTGTTGGTTTTTCAGAGGCGTTTGCGTCCGATACTAGCAGGGATTGCATTCGTCGGGCTTTGGTTGCGCCCTCAGCGGAACCGGGGCGTTTATTGGCTGTGGCTGGCGGGCGGTGTTTGGCACTTGTGCGGCATCGGTCCGGTTTTGAATTTCTTCAGTGACGTTTGTCGGGACTGAACGATGGGATCAAATTCTGGCGTCCGGCACGTATTTCGTTCGATTTTCTCGACGGCCGCTCAGCGTCGTCGTGCGGTGTTGCGTCGGACTTTGGCTGTGGATGTACTTGAGCAGCGAATAGTCCCGGCGCTGGTTGTGCCAGTGCTGAACAGCCTGCCGAATGCTCCGGTGAACATCTACCTCGATTTCGACGGGCACGTGGAAAGTTCCAACTGGAACGGCGGGAACTCGTTCACTACTCCGGCCTTTTCGGTGGACAATGACGCGACGGATTTCAATGCGGAAGAGCTGCGACGGATTGAAGAGATCTGGTATCGCATGGCAGAAGATTTTGCTCCTTTCACCGCGAACGTCACGACTGTCGAGCCGGCGACAATCAACGATTTTGAATCTTTGCGGGTGGTCATTGGCGGTGATGGCGGCTGGAGCAACAGTGGTGCCTATGGTCTGGCATTCGTCAATTCATTCTCCTCGGGTGCCTCAAACAGTGTCTTCGTATTTTCTGCGATCGATACGTGGCCCAAGAACGTTGCTGCAGCGGGTTCTCACGAGGTCGGGCATGCTCTCGGGCTGTTCCACCAGAGCTCGGACAGCAGCACGAATGACTACCGGTCCGGCAACAATCGGCTGGGGCCGATCATGGGAACTCCCTATGCCGGGCTGCGTGATGTGTGGGATATTGGTCCCAGCTTTGGCGTGGGCGGAATTCAGGATGACATGGCCGTGATGACTCGGCCGGGCAACCGGACTTTCCGTTTCCGGAACGACGACTTTGCCTCGACCGCTGCCACCGCCGTCTCGATCCCGGCATTGAATGGTGTGGTCAGTGTGGATGGTGTGCTTGAGACGAACAGCGACAGCGACTATTTCCTGATTGAGGCGGATACTGGTCCGTTGACAATCAACCTGACAACTCTGGATGTCAATCGTTTCTATCCCGGTTTGAATTTGAACCCCGGCACAAATCTGGACCCGATTCTGCGGCTGTATTCCGAGTCGGGGACGATGCTGGTCGAGGACAATCCGTCAACCAGCCTGAATGCATCATTAAGCACAACGGTACAGCGAGGTCGCTACTATCTTGAGGTGACGTCGATTGACGAACCTGGTGCGGTCGGTGAGTACAGCCTGACCGGCAACTTCAATCCGCTGCCTTCAATTCCCGTGATGACCGGGCCGACTGGTGTTGTCAGTGAGCCCTTGCCGTCGTTCATCTGGACGGTAGCTGCCAATGCTGCCGAGTATGAACTGGAAGTGGATAACCTGACCACTGGCGTTCAGCGTTATTACACAGCCACCGAGGTGGCGACCCTGCATCAGGCGCTGACGCAGTTTGTGGAGGGCAATTTCCAGGCTCGAGTACGAGCGGTGACATCTGGCGGGCTGAAGTCGGAGTGGAGCAACTACGTTACGTTTTCGGTCGACATCCCTTCCCCGGGAACTCCCAGCATCATCCGTCCAATTGGCGAAATTGGTCTGTCGCTGCCGGTGTTTGAGTGGACTAAGCCGGCCAACGCCACTTCGTACGAGTTGCTGGTGAATAATGTGGACACTGGTGAACGAGTGATCTACAAGACCAATTACATCGGCACGACCTATGTACACTTTACGCCGCTGCGTGACGGTAATTACACTGCGGAAGTGCGTGCCGGCAATGCGATTGGCGAACTGAGCGGCTGGAGTCGGCGGGTTGATTTCACGATTAAGGCTCCGATTCCGGCAGCACCCGTCCTGAAATCGCCCAATGTTGTGACCACCAGCCAGAATCCTCGCTTCACCTGGGATCTGATTGAAAGTGCGGCCTACTACGACCTGTGGGTGAACAACCGCACGACAGGGAAGACTCAGGTTTTGCGCAAGACGGACATTTCCGGCACCGCGAATTTCTATGATCCTCCGTTCTTTGAGCAGGGTGTCTACGTAGCGTGGCTGCGCGGGGTGAATGGGAACAATGTGGCGGGCCCGTGGAGTGCTCCGAGGACTTTCACTGTTGACGTGCTGCCTCCCGGGAAGGTCAGCATTAAGGCTCCTGTGAACCCTGACAAATCCACCCTGATGACGACATTGAATCCTACGTTCGAGTGGACGTCGGCGATTCGCGGGGTGCGGTATGAATTGTGGGCCAACAACGTGACGACCGGTCAGCTGCAGATTATTCGTCGCAGCGACATCACGGGCACAAAGTTTACTCCGCTGGCCAACCTGACTCAGGGCTTCTACCGCTGCTGGGTACGTGCCATCAACTCGGCAAACGAGGTCGGCGAGTGGAGCAACGTTTACACGTTCACAATCGACGAGCCGACTCCGCAGATTCCCGTGATCACGGGCCCGGCGATCAATCCGGCGGGATCTGTGGACAACGCGAATCCAACCTTTACCTGGCGGATGGGAACGGATGCTCCGTTCTACCAGTTCCTGCTGTATGAAGTGAACCCGCGGACCAGCCGGCTGTCGATCTACATCAATCAGTTCGGCCTGACTCAGAAGTCCTTCACGATTCCCTTCGACAAGCGGCTGAAGGAACAAAGCTATGTGGCTCGTGTTCGAGCCTACAACGTTTCGGGCGACTACAGTAACTGGAGCAGCGATTACCGTGTGCGAATCGACGTTCCGGACCCCGTGACTCCGACGCTGCTGGGACCCGTCGGAACGCTGAACGACAATACTCCGCTCTTCAGCTGGACTCATGACAAAGCCAGCTTCCGCTATGAGGTACTGATTCGGGACCTTGAGCGAAACGAGAACATCGTGGTGCAGGTGTCGTCATTTGGTGTGAACCCCGAGGGTACTCAGGCGTTCTACACATTGCCAGACAACATGGCGCTGCGTAACAGCACGTATCGCTGGTGGGCTCGGGCCTTCAACTCGATGGGGGCATCCGGGGGCTGGAGCAGCGCTGGTACGTTCGTGATTCGGGTGACGGCTGCCGAGAAGCCTGCTGATCAGCCGCTGGCAGCATTGCCCGGCCAGACGCTGCTGGCATCTTTGCCGCAGCGTGCGGAGCAAGCTGAGGTGCGACGGGCGGCCAGTGAGGCTGCAGCAGTTGATCACGGGTATTCCGAAGTCGCTCCGGTGGAACCTGTCGCTAAGATTGTGCCGACGAATGTTCCGGGAGTTCCCGGCGAGCAGTCGATGGAGCAGCAGTTGATCGACGAGGCTCTGTGGCGGCTGATCAACCCGGCTGCGGTGGTGTAGTCCGAAAAAATTCGCAGCTGGCTGTTCGGTGATGGTATGAATTTGACAGACCCGGGGAGGCAGCTTCCCGGGTCTGTTTTTGGTTCATGCCGCAGTGATCAGTGATCAGTGAGGCGAGCCGCGGACGGGAGTTCGCGGGTGTGCGTTTTGCTGCACTGCTGGCGTCTACGGCATCCGTGCTGGCCAAGTGCAGGTGTTTCACGGTGGTGTGTCCCCGATCGAAAGTGGTGTGTCCCCCATCACGTGTCCCCCATCACGCCCGCCCCCTTTATCCGGTGGCATACGGGGGTGTTTTGCAGGCTGTTGGACTCACGCGAAGCCGCGAAGACGCGAACGAAGGCGGGGAGGTCAGCGGTCAGCGGGCGGTTTTCGAGTACGAGTACGAGTACCGTTTCACTGAGTACGAGTACGAGGGGAAGTTTTTTTGGGGGGGATGTTTTTTGCGTTTTTCGTACTCGTACTCGATTTAATTCGAACCGCGGGGGTTTCCTTGCCGGCGGTTGTCCGGGTGGGGGGAATGACAGGGTTTGCCATTCAGTGATCAGTTTGGCGAGCCGCGGACGGGAGTCCGCGGGTGTGTGTTTTGCACTGCCGTCGGCGACTGCACCCGTGCTGGCCAAATGCGGGCGGTTCAAAGTGGTGTGCCCCCCATCACGCACCCTATCACGCCCGAGTGGACGTGTATGCTGATGTGGTGCGAGGCGGGGCGGGGAGGGGAGGCGACAGGCTGCATTTGAAAACAGAAGCAGCCGGCGGTCTGGCGGGACCGTCGGCTGCTGACTGGTTTGCGGACGAACGACGGGCATTCAGTCCAGTTTGGCTTCGATGGTTTCGCCGCCCTTGATATCCACTTTGCGATCCATAGCTCCTTCGAGGTACTGTTCCGGGATTTTCTTGTCTGCCAGATCCCTTTCAGTTCCGGAGATGAACCACGTGTAGCTGCCGGGGGTGACTGGAGCGCTGGCAGAGCCATTTTTGATGTCGAGAGCGGCTGGCAGGCCGTCGCCGACAGGCTGGAAGTTGAATTTCAGTCCGTCCACCGGGGCACCGCCAAGCGTGACGTTGACTGAGACATTCACTGGATCGGGGTTGGTACCGACGGGGAGATTCTGGCTGCAGCCGACGAGAGTGAGCAGCAGGAGTGTGCAGAGGCGTTTCATAGGTTAGGTATCCTGTGCGAAGCAGGCGGAATAAAAAACCGGGAGGCTCAAAGAGCTTCCCGGCGGAATCAGGAGTACAGATATGTCAGGCAGTCATGTGCGGGGATCAGAAGTCACCATTGATGCGGCCATCAGCAGCACCGGCGATGTACTTGTAGACCAGCACGTCAATGTTTTCGCTGATGAAGCGAACAGAGCCATCGCCCATCACCGCCTGGACGCCACCGGTATGCCAGCTGAATGGTTCGTCATTCGGACCGCAGTTGTTATTGACCCAGCGGCACTCCGGCGGGCCACCCAGCGGAGCGGCGTAGGCATTCGGACGGGCGACTCGGGAAGCAGGAGACAGGGCATTGCTGGGGCCTGACAGGCCGTTAGTTGCTGCATCGGGGTCGGCCCAGGCGTACATGCGGCGACCACCGGAGGTTCCGCCTGACCATGCCGGACCTTCACCGTTTGGAGACGGGCGGTTGGAAAGCGAGCCTACAGCACCGGCAGACGGATGTGCGCGACCGGCGTCTTCGATGCAGAGGACGGTGTTGGAAGTCCCATCAGTGATGGCTCCCAGTCGGCGTTTGGGATCACAGGAGAGGAAGCCTTCGATTGTCATGGCGACGCGACGAGCAGAGGTAGTCGGGCGAGTCCCGGTAGGGGTGGTGGCGCCGGCAGAGCCGTCTTCAATGTCACTGACTGTCATGAACATGTAGTCCCACAGTCCGAAGCCGTCCGGTGCGCGGCGTCCGGTGTCCAGCGGAGTGCTGGGGCAGACGAAGGACGGGATCTGAGTCTTTGCAGCGGCCACTGTGTTCGGGAAGTTGGCATCGTTGTAGAGGGCGCCGATGGAGTTTGTATTCAGCTGAGTCGTGACATAACCGGCAGCCGCCATGTCGGCGAATTTCAGCTGGTGGTCCATCTGCTGGTAGACATTGGCCTGTTCAATGTAAGGCAGCAGCAGTGTGCAGGGCGACTGAGACATGTAGGTGGTGGAAGCACCGCCGGTGCTGTCGCACTGGCCGGAGTGCGGCAGGCGGCTGTAGGTGCTTTCGAAGTTGTGAACGGCGAGGCCGATCTGCTTCAGGTTGTTTTTGCACTGTGTGCGGCGGGCAGCTTCGCGAGCCTGCTGGACAGCGGGCAGCAGCAGCGAAACCAGAATGGCAATGATGGCGATAACCACCAGCAGTTCGATCAGAGTGAACCCCTGCCGCGAGCCGGGGCAGCTTTGCGGCTGTGTACGACGATTCTTCACGGAACACCTTCCTTCAACAGGCAAAAAAGAAGCCGGAGCTGATGATGCCTCGGAGCACCGCACTTGATGCGGCCCTGCACGGAATGGTGCCGAGGAGCAAGCTGGCAGGTGCGGACTCCGATGTGCAACGACCTCAGAAACACTCCGCACCTGCACGCATGATCCATCTGCCGATGAAGAACGTTTGAAGGCAGTGTGAATTATGTGTTTAGAGGATTGAGTGAGAGGGCTGGGGCCGGTGATGCTCGGTTCAGGATCGCTGTTGACTGTTAAAATCCCGTGAATAGTGAGCAGTAAAGACGGGCAGCGACCGGGACAGTGGTCAGTGGTCGGTGGTCGGTCAGGCGAACCGCGGACGGGAGTCCGCGGGTGTGCGTTTTGCTGCACTGCTGGCGGCTACGGCATCCGTGCTGGCCAAGTGCAAGTGTTTCACGGTGGTGTGTCCCCGATCGAAAGTGGTGTGTCCCCCATCACGTGTCCCCCATCACGCCCGCCCCCTTTATCCGTTGGCATACGGGGGTGTTTTGCAGGCTGTTGGACTCACGCGAAGCCGCGAAGGCGCGAAGGGAAACGCAGAGGTCAGCGGTCAGCGGTCGTTTTTCGAGTACGAGTACCGTTGCACTGAGTACGAGTACGAGGGGAAGTTTTTTTGGGGGTGGATGTTTTTTGCGTTTTTCGTACTCGTACTCAGTCCGCCCTGGCGGACGGTACTCGTACTCGATTTAATTCGAACCGCGGGGGTTTCCTTGCCGGCGGTTGTCCGGGTGGGGGGAATGACAGGTTTTGCCAGTCAGTGATCAGTGAGGCGAGCCGCGGACGGGAGTCCGCGGGTGTGCGTGCCGGTTGCACCGATTACTGATTACTGAAATCTGACGGTGATATTGCAATCCGAGTAAGTTGTTTAGTGCAGAGTTGCCAGCCAGGCCAGCAGGTCGGCCAGTTGTTCGGGGGTCAGATTTCCGACGACGCCAGCAGGCATCACGGAAATTTCCTGTCGCACTCGGTCTTCAACATCATCCTGAATCAGATCACGGGCGATGCCTGTGGTGTCTCGGAGTGTTACGGTTTCGGCGCTTTCGAGCACGATGAAGCCGGTGTGTACCTGACCACTTTCCATGGCGATGGCCCAGGTGTCGAAGCCCTGAGCGATGCGGCGGCTGGGCTGCACGATGGATTCGATCAGTTCTTCACGTTTGTAGCGTTTGCTGATATCGACGAGATGCGGGCCACGGGGCTGCTGGCCATTGGCGAAGGAGTGGCAGTTGATGCAGGCCTGCTGGCGGAACAGCAGGCCGCCTTTCTCTGCATCTCCTGCACCGGCTGCCATGGTGCGTGCGAGCACCTGTTCCCAGGGGAGATTGGCAATCAGGTTGGGATTGGCCGGGTCAGCTTTGGGCAGTTCGATGGGCCGGTCTTCGGCCATGGCCGCAGTCTGCTCAGAGACTCCTTCGAGACTGACCACGTGTCGTTTCAGGATTGCCAGCAGTTCAGTTTTCTGAGCCTCGCTGCTGTCCTGCAGGGCGACTTTGACTGCTGCGGCGATGCGATCAGATTCGGACCATTTCTGTCGATCGTAGTAAGGTCCGCTGGTATCGGGTCGGGTGCCCCACCATTTGGGGCTTTCGGCGGTGAAGTCACCTTCGCGGTGGTAGAGACGCACGAGAGCGGTCCAGAGTTCGCTGCGGCGGCGGAGGTCCCAGGTTGTGCCGAGTTTCTGGAACAGTCCATTGACGGTGGCGGGCTGGTGAATTCGCTGCAGTGCAGCCAGTGCGGGCTGTTCCAGGGGGGTACCGATGGCAGCGAGGCAGGTGTCAACGGCCTGCAGGTCGACGAGTGCCTGTATGGCCAGATGCGACAGGACTCGACCCGGATCCGGATTCCGCCACGCGTCAGCGTGGCCTTCTGCGGCGGGTTCGGTGCGAACGGCGGTTTGCAGCAGCCCGCTGGCGGCGCGGAGATCAGCGTATCGACCGAGTGCCGTGATGGTGGCCGCCTGGACTCGCGGATTCGGGTCATCCAGTTTGCTGAAGATGGGTGAGAACAGAGCTTTGTCGAGTTGCGAGCGTCGATCGGTGGCTGCGCGGATGGCCTGTTCTCGCAGCAGCGGGTCGAGCAGAAGTGCGGCGAAGGCACTGCGGAATCCGTCCCAGTCTTTTTGTCTGAGCGTCCAGAGTGCGGCGACGCGAGCGTACGGCGGGCTGGCGTTATTTCGCGCGGCGGCGACGAGTGCTGCAGCGGTGATTGACGGTCTGCGCAGAATTTCGCGCTGGGCGTGCAGTCGTCCGGCATCAGCGGGATGTGTGAGTGCAGCGACCAGCTGTTCGTCGGACAATTCGGAAAAGACGGGGGCAGGTTTGGGAATGAATTCTGCGGGAGTGATGAGTGCAACGAATCCGACATCAGGGCGATCGAACGAGAAGCCGCCGTTTTTCCAGCTGGAGACGAACAGTCGTCCGCTGGCGTCGGCATCGGCGTCCGTGGGCCGCGGGATATTCAAAAACGTGTCCTGCTGGGCATCGAAGGTAGCACCGTGTGGCGGCAGTCGATGGCTGAAAACTTCGCTGCGGCCCCAGTCGCAGGTCAGCAGAATGTCGTTGTGCGACTGTGGCCAGCGAGCATCCTGAAAATACAGGGCTCCGCAGCCGGACCCGCCGCCGTAGTCTGCCAGCGGCGGCATGATTTCCTGAGTGAAGTTGATGTATTGTGAGGGGTAGCCGTAATTGGCGGTCTGCATCACGTGGGACAGGCGGATATCCCAGCCGCCACCGTCGTTGGTGTTATCGCGAGTGAAGACATTGAGGAACGGATCGATGGCGATGTCTACGATGTTTCGCTGCCCCCAGCTGAAGAATTCCATCTCAGTTCCATCCGGACGGACTCGCACCACCCCGCCGCCGCGGCGTCCGAGTGTTGTGCCATCGCGGCCCACGGCTTTTTGGAAGCCGAAGTCTCCGACAGCGATATAGATCCAGCCATCGATACCCAGACGGATGCCATTGGTTGTGTGGTCGGCACCGCGCTTTTCAACTTCTTCCGTGCTGATGCCTTCGATCAGGATCTGGCTTTCATCGGCTGTTCCATCTCCGTTCAGGTCGCGGAAAACAGAGAGAAGCGGCGGGTGCAGGACCCACAGCGAGCCGTTGTCCCAGACGAGTCCGCGGGGGTGATCCATGCGGGCAAAGTCGTTGAAGCGGTCTGCTTTGCCATCGCCGTCAGTATCGATGCAGCGGACAACTTTGCCGCGGCCGGGGTCTTTTCCCAGCGAGCCCTGTTCGTCAGTTCCGACGAAGACTTCACCACCGGGCGATGTCGTGAGGCAGACCGGGTAGGTGACTTCGGGTGGTGCAGCGAAGACGGTGCTGCGAAAGCCGGCAGGTGATTTGACATCAGCGGCGGATGCTGAAGCTTCGCCGCCTGCTGAGAGTCCAGGGGGCAGAGGAGGCAGGTCTCCGGGGTAGGCTTCGACTTCGCGGATGCTGCCCCAGCCGCCGCCGTTTGATCCCAGAAATGTGATTTTGAGGAAGCGGATATTGTCGGCTGTGACTGCATCGGTGGACAGGCCGTTGCGGCGTTGATTTTGGGCTTGATCGGCGATTCTGTTCCAGGTTGTGCCGTCGGCGGAGGCTGCCAGGCTATAGCGGTAGGCAGTCTGCGGCTGTTCCCAGTGAATGCGGATATTCCGAATGCTCTGGGGGGTTTCCAGGTCGAGGGTCAGAGTTTCTCCGGTGTCTGGTCCGGCGGCGCACCAGCGGGTGTCCAGTCGACCATCGACAGCCTTGCCGGCGAGATTGTTTTTGGGAGTTTCTTCGCTGGAGGCAGTGGCTTTGCGATTAAAGACGAGGTTGCCTTCACCGCAGCAGCCCTGGGTGAGTACCGGCGAGTCGGAATTCAGGGGGGCGGTCACCAGAGCGCGGACCTGCTGATCCTGTTCGGGTGAAGCCGGCGAAAAGTGTTGATCGGGGTCCTGACCGACGGCCCACAGCAGTCCGCGGGTGAGCATGTCGAGGTAAACCGGTTCGGCCATCGTTTCGCTGTAATGTCCGACGGTGGTGGCGAAGACTTTGGTCCCGCGGTAATTGTTGGTCCAGACGCAGACCTGCGGTTCGTTATTGTCCTCGCGTCTGGCGGAAGCGAGTGGTGTGGCGGTGTCGAAGACTTTTGCGGCGTGGTAGAGTTCGCCTTTGGGTACGACGAAGCGTTCTCCGAAGCCCGCCATGATGGGGTTTGCAGGCTGCAGGTTGTCGATGGTATACGAGTAATGCGGGCCGTGTCCGGGGGACTGCACCCCGCAGAATTCGAACCAGCGGTCGTCTCCGACGCGGTAGCAGTGCATGGCGCAGTGGATGAGGATGGCGGGGACGCCCTGCTGGTGTGGTCGCAGGATGCCATCGACAAAGTCGCGGTCTTTCACGTCGGCAAAGCATTCATTGTGAACGACGATGTCGAAGCCATCGGCCCACCTGGGATCGTTGTAGAAGGGGATTTTGGTGTCGGTTGAAGTTCCGCCCTGATGCACGACGGTCCAGACGACGTTGGCGCGGGCGGAGATGCCGCGAGTGAGGATCAGTTTTTGGCGATCGTACTCATGGCAGCAGCCGCCAGTGATCAGCAGTGCGCGGATGGGCCGAGTTGTCGGCTTCTGTGTGCTGGCGGGCTGCCTGGGGTCGGGCTGCTGTGCGGAGGCCGGCAGCAGCGAGGTGAGCAGGAGCAGGGCGAGTGTGATACGGGGGATTGCTGGCGTCATGGCGGGCTGTGCTGATTTCCGGGGATTGAACTGCGGAGTGAGCCGTGAGGCGATCCGGGGCAGGTGAGGGAACGAGGTCACACGGTCGATGAGTGATTAGAATAGTGTGGCAGGGCCTGAACAGGCCAGCCCGGCGTCAATTTCGGGGATTGTAAAGTGTGTTTCTTACGCCGGGGGAGCTGCCGGGGCAGCGACGGTCGTCTTTTGCCATGGATGAGTACCGATTTCAGCCAATGGCTGCTGACTGTCGTGTTGCCTGGTGAAGTGAGCACGGATCGCTGGTGTGTTTGAGTGGTTCAGAGGGAGTGATGTTGTTGGGTGCGGTTCCGAGTTCTGGCCGGCCTGAGTGGTGTGTCTCTTTTGGGAGCTTTGGTGGTGTGTCTCGGCTCTGGGTCGCCTTTGCCGTCCGAGTGGTGTGTCCCCGCTTTGTGGCCGGTTTGAGTGGTGTGTCCCTGCCGTCGGTGCCCCCTTTGCTGCTGTCGCCCTCAGTGGTGTGTCCCCGCCGGTTCGTGGCCGCCGGCAGGTCCGAGTGGCGTGTCCCCGCCGGTTTCCCACAGGCTGGTTTGAGTGGTGTGTCCCCGCCGGTTCAGCCGCCGGCAGGTCGGAGTGGTGTGTCCCCGCCTCGTGTCCCGCCTCGTGTCGCTCGTCCGAAGTGGTGTGTCCCCGCCGTGGGGCGATTCCGGAGACTGCAGTTTCCTGGGCGCGAGCTGTGTGGTGCGGCGAATTGTGGCGGGCGGATGTCGGGGGGTGCCGGGTGAGTCAGAGATTCCCTTTCGCTGGGACCGCTGCAGTGTGTTGTGGTGCTGTGTTGTTTCGCTGCGGGTGCTTCGTTATCCTGGGTTGATTACGGGTCGCGGTTCGCAACGGGCCGGGGCGGGGCGGGTGTATTTCGACGGGCGAAGCAGAGAGCGGGTTTGGTGATGACCGAAAAAGTAACGATTATCGGTTCGGGTCCTGCGGGCTGGACGGCTGCGATTTATGCTGCTCGTGCCGAGCTGAAGCCGCTGGTGTACGAAGGTGCAGAGACAGAAGAAAACCGTCTCAAGGGTACTCTGCCGCTGGGTCAGCTGTCGCTGACGACGGAAGTCGAGAATTTTCCCGGGTTTCCGGCTGGTGACATGACCGCTTACCTTGATTCTTCGATTGCTGAGCAGAAGCGTCGGTACATGGCGCCGCATCACAAGCAGGGTGTCAGTGGTCCTGAGCTGATGGAGCTGATGCGTCAGCAGGCCACCAACTTTGGTGCTCGAGTGGTCACGGACGATATTGTCGACGTGGATCTGTCGCAGCGTCCGTTTACCTTGAAAGCTCTGAGTGGAACCACATTTCAGTCGGAATCCATCATTCTGGCGACGGGAGCGCGGGCCAATTATCTGGGGCTGCCTTCGGAAGAGCAGTACAAGAACCGGGGCGTCTCGGCCTGTGCCGTGTGTGACGGGGCGCTGCCACGTTTTCGCAACCGTCCTGTGGTTGTGGTGGGTGGTGGCGACAGTGCGATGGAAGAGGCTAATTTTCTGACGAAATTCGCTTCGGTGGTGTACATCGTGCATCGTCGGGATTCATTCCGGGCCAGTCGCATCATGGCTGACCGGGCGCTGAACAATCACAAGATTCAGGTGAAGTGGAATTCGGCGATTGACGAGGTGCTGGGCGACGAGAAGAACGGTGTAACGGGGGTCCGGATTCGCAGTACGACGAATTCGGGTCAGACGGAGGTGCTGGAGGCGACGGGATATTTTGCGGCCATCGGGCATACTCCAAACACCGAGTTTCTGCGTGGGCAGGTACGAACGAACGACAAGGGCTACATCGTCTGGACGACTGGGCAACGCACGTACACCAGCGTGGAGGGTGTTTTTGCGGCCGGAGACGTGGCGGACGATTATTTTCGTCAGGCGATTACGGCGGCGGGTACCGGCTGTATGGCGGCATTGGACTGTGAGCGCTGGCTGGCATCGCGTGGCATTGAGTGACGAAGGTGGTGGTGTGAAAAATGCCAGAGTTTTCGCACTTTTCCCCTGATGGCGCGGTACGGATGGTGGATGTTGGCGGCAAACCGTCGACTCGCCGTCTGGCTCGTGCCGAGGGTCGCGTGTTAATGCAGCCTGGGACCTTGCGGTTAATCCGCGACCGATCGGTATTAAAGGGTGACGTTCTGGAGACAGCTCGTCTGGCGGGAATTCTGGGGGCGAAGCAAACGCCATCATTGATTCCGCTGTGTCACTCGTTGCTGCTGGAGTCGGTATCGGTGCGATTTTCGTTTCCGGACGAGGTTACGATTCTTGTGGAAGCGGAAGTTTCGGCCGAGGGCAGGACGGGTGTTGAGATGGAGGCTTTGACCGCTGTTTCGACGGCTTGTCTGACGATTTACGATATGGCCAAATCGGCCGACCGGGGTATGGAGATCAGTGGTATTCGTCTGCTGGAAAAGTCTGGCGGTCGTTCCGGTCATTATCTCCGAGGTTCCGAAGGGGCCTGACAGATGACAGTCATCGAAACAGCACGGGCTCGTCTGAAGCAGCGCATTGTGGATGTGCTGGCGGAGGATCTTGCTGCTGTGCGGGATGAGTTATCGCGGCAGTTTCGCAGTCCCAGCATGTTTGTGCAGGACGTGGCTGAGCATGTGAGTCGTTTCCATGGCAAGCAGATTCGCCCGATTTTGCTGCTGCTTTCGGCTCGAGTGAGTGGTGTCAGTCAGTCTGATCGTCGTCGGGCAGCGGTGCTGGCGGCGGTTGTTGAGATGATCCACGCTGCGACTTTGGTGCATGATGACGTGATTGACGACGCGGACCTGCGTCGTCATGTGTCGACGGTGCATCGTCGCTGGAACACAGAGACCAGCGTATTGTTTGGTGATTATCTGTTTTCGCGTGCTTTTCATTTGGCAGCGACGACGGGTGATGCTGAGGCCTGTCGGCTGATCGGGCGGGCGACGAATCGGACATGTGAGGGAGAGCTGAACCAGATTGGTGCTCGTCTGGAGCAATCCGTATCTGAGCGGGATTATTTCCGTGTGGTTCAGGGCAAGACTGCCCAGTTGTTTGCTGTCAGCTGCCGTTTGGGTGCCAGAGTTGGCGGGGCTGCGGACCGTCTGCAGGGTCAGCTGAGCGTTTTTGGCAGCCGTCTGGGGATTGCATTTCAGATTGCGGACGACGTTCTGGATCTGACAGAGACGGCAGAATCAACGGGCAAGGACAGCGGTAATGATCTGGCGAATCAGCGAATGACGTTGCCGATTCTGCGAGCGTTGCGTCTGGGCAGTGTGGAGGAGCGAGAGCGGATCCGGGGGTTGTTGTTTTCTGCGGACGCCGGTGATCAGCGGGTGTTGCGGGAATCGGGGTTGCTGCAGCGCGGTCTGGAGTCAGCGCAGCAGTCCTGTGAGCGTTTTGCTGAGCGGGCGGTTCGGTGTCTGCGACATTTCCCGGACAGTGAGGAGCGGCGGCTGCTGGAGCTGGTGGCCAGTTATTCGGCGCATCGTTCAGAGTAGTGGCCGGGCGGCTGAAGTGCATTTGTGGCGTGAGACGGCGTGATCGGGGTGCGGAGCGGCGGTTAAATGCGGGGGCTCGGGCTGGAAAGCTCGAGCTCTTCTGTTTCCGGGGCACTTCGCTGGTCAGCGAAGTGCTGAGGCGATCAGTTGCAGTCCGGCAGCGATGATTGCTCCGATGATCATCCACAGGACGGCGACGGTTGAGACAACTTTTTGGTTGCCTGATCTGAGCAGTCTTTGGAGTGGTGTTTCGGGGCAGACGGAGACGGGTTGACCGCTGAGAGCGGCGCGGAGATCCTGTTCGAAGAGTGCCATTTTTTGGTAGCGGTCATCCGGATTGACCTGCAGTGCTTTGACGCAGATGGCGTTGAGTTCTGGTGAGATTTTCTTTTCGGGTGCTGCTGCGCGTGGTGACCGAGGCGGGTCATCGGTCAGTTTTTTGCGAATTTCGCGGAAGTTGCGACCGGACATGAAGCTTTGTCCGGTGAGGAGTTCGAAGAGGATGACGCCCATGTTGAAAATATCGGACCGTTCGTCGACGTTACCGGTTTCGACAGCCTGTTCGGGGGACATGTAGAACGGTGTGCCCTGCACGTCGCCGCGACCGGTCAGTCTGCCGGGAATTGTCTGTTGTCCGCTGCGGATGAACTGATCGACTTCGTCATCATCGCGCAGGTTGGAGACCTTGGCCAGCCCCCAGTCGAGCACCATGATTTCGCCGTAGTCTCCGATCATGATATTGGCAGGTTTCATATCGCGGTGTATGACGCCGTGGTCATGAGCGAAGGAGAGGCACTGTGCGCACTGGACGAGCACCTGCAGCAGTTGTGGGATGGGGTATTTCTGGATGGTGGCGTCGTCATTTTCGGCGATGCGGTCGAGGATATCGCTGAGGTCGCGACCGCGAAGCTTCTTCATGGTGAAGTAGGCATTGCCTTCGGAGTCGCGGCTGAGTTCGTAGACGGGTATTGTGCAGGGGTGGGGGATTTGTGCCGTGACGCGAGCTTCGCGGAGGAAGCGTTTTTGGTAGGTTTCGAGGTTTTGAAACTGCGGCTGCAGCGTTTTCATGACGACGGTGCGTCCGAGATTTTCGTCGACGCAGGTTCTGAGTATGGCTTCGCCGCCCTGTGTCAGGGGTTGGAAGTCCCGATACCTCATGAAGCCGTTTTTCACGTGCTTCGGCAGATCCCGATCGGTATCTGCCATGTTGATGTTGTCGGTCACAGCGAAATCCTGCGTAAGCCTGCCATGTGGTACCGCGACGTGGGCGGCGGGTAGACGAAACTGCTGGAAATCTTAGCGGAAGGGCGGATTTGGCCCCAGAGAAATCCCTGATTTCTGCCGGATCGTTGCCAGTTAGGCTCCTGCTGCTTATGCTGGGTGAGGACGGAACAGTGCTGCAGGATTCCTCAAAGGCCACTTCTGCCGTTCTCTGTGCTGCTCGGACACCCTGCTGATTTGCTCGGCGATTCTGCCAAAAAACAGGGCGTTTGTATTGGCGCAGGGCTGTTTTCCGTGTTAGCTGGCTGTTTTTCGACGGCTGTTTCACCGGGGATTTGTCATGGAATCTGTCAACCGTGCGCCAACAGGGGCCGGGACATCCGGGACTGCGGGTTTGGCCTCAGGTCGATTTCTGCAGATTTTTGCCAGTCTGGTGCTGGCATTGACTGCGGGTTCGGTGCGTGGTCAGGAGCCTTTTTTGCAGTTTGTCGAAGGTCTGCGGCAGCGCGGGTACTATGACACGGCGACTGAGTATCTCGATTCCCTGAAGGCTCGCACAGACGTACCGGCTGAGGTGCGTGACGTGCTGGATCTGGAGCGCGGGGTGACTCTGCAGCAGCAGGGTGCGGCATCTCGCGTTGAGGACGAGCGTGAGAAAGCATTAACGGACGCTGCTGCGGCGCTGCAGTCCTTTTTGGCTCAGCATGGTCAGCATCCGCAGGCGGCGATGGCCAACAGTTTGCTGGGCGAATTGTTGTTCAACCGTTCGGAATCGCTGATCTGGAAGACGCTTGACGTGGAATCTGCAGAGGTTCGAGCACCGCTGCAGGCAGAGGCTCGCGGACTGATTGACCAGGCGCGGGGCATCTTTCAGACAGCGCATGACCAGTACAAGGCGCAGTACGAGAAGTTTCCCAAGTTTATTGACGAGTCGAAGGATGAAGAGCTGCTGCAGCAGCGGCAGGAGGCAGAGAATCGTTTCCTGCGAGCCCTGCTGAATCTGGCTCGCTGCACGTACGAGCGTGGTCAGACTTTTGACAAGGGTTCGGAAGAACGCAAACAGACTCTGACGCAGGCAGCGAAAGAGTTTGAGGACATTCACACCAGTCGTCGCACGAATTCCGTCGGTCTGTATGCTCGACTGATGGAAGGCAAGTGCTTTCAGGAGCAGGACGACATTGGTCGTGCGCTGGGGATCTACAATGAGATTTTGGGGCATCCTTCGGACAAGCCGTTCATGCAGTCTTTGCGTGGCACGGCGAAGCACTTTCGTCTGATTTGCCTGAACGATCCGCAGCGGAGTGATTACGACGTAGTAATTCAGGAAGCGCTGCAGTGGGCGCAGGCCAATCGTCAGCTGACGACCACTTCGTACGGTCTGGGGATATTGTGGGAGCAGGCAATAGCTGAAGAGAAGAAAGCGCAGACTCGTGAGCTGCCGGAGAAAGAGAAGTCTGATCTGCTGCAGTTTGCT
>Ga0172376_10002646_pt1 | contig 21707 bp, 13 predicted proteins | sample Lak35m_FD_121114 | JGI IMG/M metagenome (GOLD analysis project Ga0172376, IMG submission 121114) | Freshwater microbial communities from Kabuno Bay, South-Kivu, Congo - kab_092012_35m | ecosystem: Environmental > Aquatic > Freshwater > Lake | place: Democratic Republic of the Congo: South-Kivu... | reverse complement strand
CTCCCATACTGGGCCGGCCCGCAATCTGCGAACCGGTGTTCATGAACATATGAGCCGGGTCATGATTGATCGCGTCGGTCTTCATCGAACGCACGATGCAGATCTCGTCCGCGATCGAGCCAATGTGCGGAAACAGTTGGCAGATCTCCGCACCCGAGGCCCCGAACTTGCGGAATTCGAACTGCGGTGCCAGGCACACCAGCGCTTGCCCCTGCAACTGGGCCAATTGCTGCCCCTTGGTCATGCTTTCCGGCATCGGCTGGCCGTCCATTTTGGCCAGGGCCGGCTTGGGGTCGAACGTTTCCAGGTGCGAAGGGCCGCCGGCCATCGTCAGCCAGATCACCCGCTTCGCCATGCGCGGCAGGGGCAGGGGGTCGACCACGCCCTTGCGCGAATTATCGGCCGCCATCAGCCGCGGCTCATTGAGCCCCGCCAGTGCCACCGCGCCCAGGCCCAGGGCCGATTTGCCCAGGAATGTCCGCCGCAGCATCTGCCGGGCAAGGCGATCCGCATATTCCATGTTCGTCGAATGGTTCATGGTCAACCTGGCCTCAGGGACGGGTGATCGTTTCGTGAAGATTCAGCAGCACGCGGGCGATGTGTGTCCAGGCGGCGATTTCCTGCGCCGGCAATCCATCCCCGTTCGGGCTCTGGCCCACTTTCGCCAGGGCTTCGGCGCCGGCCGTGTCGTCGGCATAATGCAGCCTGTGCCGGTCCAGCAGGGTTTTCAACGTCCGCAGTTCTTGCGGCTCGGCCTGGCGCTGAACCACTTGCCGCATGGCCCAGTTCAACCGAACTTCGTCCGTCGCATCGGGCAAATCCTTGAGGATTCGGTTCGCCAGGCCACGCGCGGCCTCGACGAAGGTCGGGTCGTTCAATAGCACCAGGGCCTGCTGGGGCAGGTTCGAACGCGTTCGCTGTGCCGTGCATTCCTCGCGGCTGGGGGCGTCGAAGGCCAGCATGGCCGGATGCGTGAACGAACGCTGCCACCAGACGTACAAGCCCCGACGGTGCTGAGGAGGGCCTGTCTCCGTGTCATAACTGCGCACGGGGAAGTTCAGGTTTTCCCAGTAGCCGTCCGGCTGATAGGGTTTCACGCTCGGCCCGCCGACGAACATGTCGAGCAGCCCGCCGACGAACAGGGCGTTGTCTCGCACCAGCTCGGCTTCGAGCCGCAGCGACGATTGCCGGGCCAGCAGGCGATTTTCAGGGTCGATCCGCCGCAGCTCTTCTGAAGCCGTCGAAACCTGCCTGTATGTCTCGCTGGTCACGATCGTCCGCACGATGTGCTTCACGTCCCATCCGCTGTCCATGAACTCGCACGCCAGCCAGTCGAGCAGCTCCGGGTTCACGGGCGGTTCGCCCTGGGTGCCCAGGTCGTCCACGACTTTCGAAATGCCGTGGCCGAAAAACTGGGCCATCAGCCGGTTCACGTAGACCCGGGCCGTCAGCGGGTTCTGGCGTGAAACGAGCCATTTGGCCAGGTCGAGCCTGTTCGGCGTGCGGCCTTCCAGACTCGGCTGGGGCAGATAACCGGGAAATCCGGCCGTGACCACTTCGCCGGTTTCGTCCTGCCAGTCGCCGCGATGAAGCACGCGAACGACTCTCGGCGTGTCCGAAGCGGAAACCAGGCAACGGGGCATCGCGGCCGTAAGGGCGTCCCGCTCTTGTTTCAGCTTCGCCAGGTCGGCACGAAGTTCCGGATAGGACAGGGCCACTTCCCGGCGGAAATAGGCCTGCAGCGTTTCACGTTCTTTCGCGGTGCGGTCGCCACGGGCTTTTTTGAGGGCACTGATCAGCACTTGTGCTTCAGCCTTCGCCGCGGGAGGGGCGTTTTCCGCGGGCTGAAGGGCTTTCAACCGGGCGGCGCTCGACGTGACTTCCGCTTCCCAGCGAACCTGGTCTCGAATCAGTTGCGGCTCAATGAGGGTTTCGATTTCCCGAATCCGGCGTTCGAGATCGGCCACCCGCGATTCGTCCTCCGGCTTCGGCACAGGCATGCCGTCCTCGCGGCGGCCGACGTCGGCTTCCCTGATATCCGCAAAGAATGCCCCAAGCCGGTAAAAGTCACGGGTCGTGAAGGGGTCATACTTGTGGTCGTGGCACTGGGCACAGCCGGTCGTCTGCCCCAGCCAGACCGTGCCGACGGCTCGAACGCGGTCGGTCAGCATCCGGGCCCGGTAGTCCATCGGCTGCGCGCCGCCTTCTTCGGTCGTCAGCAAAAGCCGGTTGAAGGCCGAGCCGACACGAGTCTCAGTGTCGGCGTCGGGCAGCAGGTCGCCCGCGATCTGTTCGATCGTGAACCGGTCGAACGGCATGTTGTCGTTGAACGCGCGGATGACCCAGTCCCGATACGGCCAGACGTTGCGTGGATTGTCGCTGTGATAGCCGATCGTATCGGCGAAGCGGACGACATCGAGCCAGCCGATGGCCATGCGTTCGCCGAAATGGGCGTTACGCATGAGCTGATCGACGAGCATTTCATAGGCTTTCGAGTCCGGGTTCGCCGCGAATTTCTCCAGCTTGTCCGGCACCGGTGGCAGGCCGATGAGGTCGAAATGGGCACGGCGTGCCAGTGTCCGCCGATCCGCCTGGGGCGCAGGTTCTTGTCCCACGCTTTCCAACTTCTTTCTGACGAGAAAATCGATGCCGTTGACCCCCGCCGGCACAGCCGGTTTCACAGGCGATTCATTGGCCCAGTGGCGTTCGTAGGGGGCACCATCGGCGATCCAGCGAGTCAGCAAAGCCTTTTGTGCATCGCTGAGCTTCTTGTTCGCGTGGGGCGGCGGCATGACTTCGTCCTTGTCCGCCGAAACGATCCGGGCAATCAGTTCGCTCTCTTCCGGCTTTCCGGGGGCGATCACTTTCGCCTCGATCGCGGCGGTGCGGTCGTCCAGCCGAAGTTCGGCCTCGCGATGGTTTTTGTCCGGCCCGTGACAGTAAAAGCAGTTGTCCGAAAGGATCGGCCGGATGTCGCGGTTGAACCGGACCGGGTCTCGTGTCTCAGGCGACTGGCCCAGGGCCGAGGGCGAAATCGAAACCGCCATCGAAATGGCGAGAAGGATCAGCGACGAAATTCCACGAGCGGATCGGTTCACGTTTTCTTCGTTCACTGGTCAATGCTCCCGGAATCACGCAATGGGGCAGGAGATTCGTGCGTGGCAGGTCAAAATTATATCAGTCCGCCTGCGACTTCGGGGGCAGATTTTCCAACCGATTTCCTCCGTCGGAAGCGAACCTCGACCGGTGAGTTCTCCGATCCATGTCAGATTCGTCTCGATCGTAAACGTTCGCCGAATCAGTCGAGTTATGCGAAGGCGTTCGATCATTATCGATGAATTTTGCGGAACTTGTGCCTGTTGCCCCGTCGTTCGGGCAGAACCTCTCCGGCATGACGCCGAACGCCTGGGAGATCCGTTTCGCAATTCTGTCGCAAACACCAATCTGACAATGAGATGCTGCCACATTTCGAAACGAGACCCGGGCATTCGCTGCGATGATCCCGTGACAGGACCGATTCGGTTCCGACAATGTCTCGAGCCTCCATCCGGCAACCTTCGCCATATTGCGACTATTCACAAACATTAATACATCAATACTTTACGAATATCTACCCGCCGATTCGGGACAACCTGATCCAAATTGACGCAAAACCTCTTGACCGCAACTCGAAAAACTGCCACGATTCCATTGATTCAAGATATTGGGATCCAATTGTTCTGATTAGTGGTCCTCTTTCATCCAACCAGGAACGCTCAGGGAATCAAGTCACATGTTTTGTAACCAGTGTGATCAGACGCGCAGCGGAATCGGGTGTACGGATGTCGGTGTGTGCGGCAAGGATCCCGACATGCAGTCGCTGCAGGAAATCCTTATCTATGGCGTCAAGGGCATGGCGGCCTATGCCAACCACGCCCGACGGCTGGGCAAGTCGGACGAAGCCGTCAGCGCCTTCATCGAAGAGGCCCTCTTCGCGACGCTCACCAACGTCAATTTCGACATGGAAAGCCTGCTCGAACTGGTGCTCGAATGCGGGCGGATGAATGTGCGCGTCATGGAACTGCTCGACCAGGGCCACTCCGAAAAATTCGGAACGCCCGTGCCAACGACCGTTTACGAAGGCACAAAAGCCGGACCCGGCATTCTCGTTTCCGGGCACGACATGCTCGACCTTTACGACCTGCTCGAACAATCGGCCGGTCAGGGCGTGAATGTCTATACCCATGGCGAAATGCTGCCGGCCCACAGCTATCCGAAGCTGCGAGGATTTCCGCACCTGGCGGGCCATTTCGGCGGCGCGTGGCAGAACCAGGCCTGGGATTTCCCCCGGTTCACGGGGCCGATCGTCGGCACGACCAACTGCATCACGATTCCGCCTGAAACCTACAAAGACCGCCTTTTCACCACACGCGTGACGGCCGTGCCCGGCGGCAACAGGATCAAGGGCAACGACTTTTCCGAAGTCATCGCCCTGGCGAAACGGGCCGAACCGCTGCCGGAAGAGAAGGTGAAGGAATCGACGATCGGGTTCCATCACCGCGTCATTCTCGGCCTGGCCGACAAAGTCGTGGAAGCCGTCAAGGCCGGCGAAATCAAGCGGTTCTATGTCATCGGCGGTTGCGACGGCGCCGAAATGGGCAGGAATTACTACACGAAGCTGGCGCGGCAGTCCCCGCACGAGTCTGTCATCCTGACGCTCGGCTGCGGCAAATACCGCATCCGGGATTTCGATTACGGCACGGTCGCCGGGCTGCCGCGTCTGCTGGATATGGGCCAGTGCAACGATGCCTATGGCGCCGTGCAGGTGGCCATGGGGCTGGCGAAGGCCTTTAACTGCGGCGTGAACGATCTGCCGCTTTCGATCGTGCTTCCCTGGTTCGAACAGAAAGCCGTCGCCGTGCTGCTGAGCCTGCTGGCGCTGGGCGTCAAGGGCATCCGGCTGGGGCCCGTGCCGCCAGCTTTCGTCACCCCGAACGTGTTCAGGATCCTTCAGGTGAAGTTCGACCTGAAGCTCATCGAGGCCGAACCGCCCAGCGAACTGGTTCAATTGGACGCCTGAGGATTCCGAAAACCCGCATGAAAACGATCGAAGAACCAAGACTCGAATCGGATCTGGTGTATCGGTTCGAATTTCTGGCGGAGTTCATCGGATTCACCCCGGCCGACGCTTCGGCGGTGCAAGCCATCGGCCCCTTCCTGGGGCCGATGATTCCGCAGATCGTCGACCGGACATACGAAAAACTCCTCGCCTACGATGCCACGGCACGACACTTCGTCGAACGGCAGTCCGGGTTCGAAGGCCCGGCGGCAGCCAGCCCGGCTCAATTGCGCCCGGACGATCCGCAGATCCGGTTCCGCAAGGAACATCTGCAGCGTTACCTGACGCAAATCCTGACGAAACCTTGCGATGCGAAAATGGTGCCGTATCTGGACATGGTCGGCAAGATCCACACCAGCCAGGCCGGCAATTCGGCGATCGAAGTTCCAGTGGTGCAGATGAACGCGCTGATGGGGCTGTTGTCGGACCTTTTGATCGAAACGATTTCGGAGGCCCCGATCGACTCGGCCCGGGCGCTGAAGTCGGTCCAGGCGCTTACGAAGCTGCTCTGGATCCAGAACGACTTCGTCAACCGGCACTATCAGCGGACGGGCTGAGACCGCGGGAACTCCCGGGGCGTTCCGTTCAGACGTTATCGAAAATGGCCCGGAGCGGCTCGCCCGGAGCGAGCCGGTGCGGGCGCTGAAACTGATCATAAATTTCGGTCGCCGGATCGAAGCCGAACCGCCAGAAGATGGTGGCGGCGACATCGCCCGGGGTGACCGGATCGCGTGAAGGATAGGCCCCCTGCCGGTCGCTGGCGCCATGGATTGCCCCGCCCTTCACGCCGCCGCCGGCGAACATGACGGTGTAGCAGTCGGGCCAGTGGTCGCGGCCGCCGTCGCCATTGATTTTGGGCGTCCGCCCAAATTCGCCCATGACGACGACGAGCGTCTCTTCCAGCATGCCGCGAGAATCCAGGTCTTCGATCAACGCCGCGATGCCCTGATCGGCCTGGGGCAGCAGGAAGCTTTTGTGCTGGTTGAAGCACTTGAAGTGGGCGTCCCAGTTCTGACCCTGCTGTTTGAAGTCGTTGACGTTGACGAACGGCACCCCGGCTTCGACCAGCCGCCGCGCCAGCAGAAGGTTCTGCCCGCGCATCTCGCGAGCGATGCCCATCTCGGCCCCGTTGCCGCCGCCGCCGCCTTCACCGGTCATGACAGCCGCGGGTCCATAGCCGTATCGTTCTCGAATCGGGGCCGGCTCACGTTCGATATCGAGTGCCTCGCGGAGGCGGACGGACGCGAACAGGCGATGGGCCCTGGCGATCTGGTTGTGCCAGCGTGAAGTGCCGATCGATCCGGGATCGATCGATTCGAGCAGTCGACGGCGCGATTCCGTGCGGTTCCGGTCGAGACCCTGCGCCAGGCTGAGCGATTCCACGTCATAACGCTTGCGAGTGGCGTCGACATCGACCACCAGAGGGTCGAACTGCGAGCCGAGAAACCCGGCCCCCTGACACGGCACCGGATGCACGTTGCGGAACGGGAAAGGCACGATGGCGTGTGGCGTTTCGATCCGCTCGGAACTTCTCAGAAAGGCCAGCGCGCCGCCGTAACTGGGAGTCGTCTGTGGCTGGGGTTCGAAAAGTTCACGGTCGGGGCCTTCCAGCGGGCGGCCCGTGAGTGCGTGGATCGAGGCCGAATCATGCAGGCGTGCCTGATGCGTGACGCTGCGGACGAGGGCGAATTTGTCCATCAGCCGGGCCAGCCGGGGCAGGTGCTCGCAAATGTGCAGGCCCGGAACTGTCGTCTGAATCGGGCGAAATTCGCCGCGGATTTCGGACGGCCCGTCGGGCTTCATGTCAAACGTGTCGATATGGCTCGGCCCGCCGTAAAGAAAAACGAGGATGCAGGCCTTGACGGGGCGGCGGCTGACGAGGGAATTCGACGCCGCCTGTGCCCGCCAGTATCCGCCCAGGGTCAGTCCGAGCCCGCCGGTGCCGTAGCGGATCAGGCCGCGCCGGGTGAGCGATCGCTCGATGAGTTCGGGAGTGAGGCGATTCATGACGATTTCCGGTCTGGCGGAGATTACGAGGCGAGGGACGATGCAGGCAGGCGGCGATCCGAGCGGGAACACCCATTATGGTCGGACAATCCTTGACGAGGAAAGACTGGATGCGATTCCGGGTTCCAAAATCGGCGCTGACGCTATGGAGAAATCGAGAGTCCGGAATGCCGAAGAACGGCATGCGGAAATCTGATACGATCCGAATCGATCGCTCAATCGAAATTGCGGAAACAGGCCCACGAATCTTCCCAGTTCATTCCTGAGCGAAAAACCGATGTCGGAACGACTCGAAGCCGAAACGCGTGCCGTGATGAGCCAGATTTCGCCCGGGCGCCGGCTTGTGATCATCGGCAGCACAAGTTTCTGGGGGCACGACAGCGCCACGATTTGCGATGCCATTGCACAGGATCTGGCGAACATTGAAGATCTGGTCGCCGTGACGGTCGGGATGGACGGTGTCGGCCTATCCTTCGCACGCGCTTTTTTCATCGGCCCGCAAGGCCATGGCGAAACCTGAGAAGCTGTATCATCTTTTGCCGACGGGCTTCGGCCCATGCGATAGCGGCATCACGATCGACGCCGGAAACGACTTCTTCGAACGCCGTGAAGTGCTGGGCCGCTTGGGCCAGATCTACCTGATGATCGAAGGCGGACCAGGCACGGAACACGAAGCGCAAGTCGCGGTTTCGAAGGACTTTCCCGTGATTCCGGTCGGTAGAACCGGTGGCCATGCGAAAGCGTTTCATCAGCGGGCCATGCGCCCGGGCGAAATTCGCCCTGATCACTGGAAAACGCTGGGCAATGCCGAAGCCCCTCTGGAAGATGTCGTGGCCGCTGTTCGAACGATCGTTCGCGAGTCTCTGTTCGATCGATCGAAACCTTCGTCATCCGCCACCGAGACTTTTTCCGGTCTGCACGGTTCGAAAGAATGACCGAAGGCCAGATCGCCATGGGATTTCGCGTGCATCCCGGCGGCCGTCTTCGCCAACCCTGTACGCATACGGTTGAATTGCCTATCATAACTCTTTCGACTTCGCGCCGATGGCGGGCTTCTGGCTCGTGATCGGTCGTAACCGCCATGCAGGTTCGAGACAAGCCATGACATCCGCAACCGCAGAAAAGGCCGTCATTCGTGTGGGACACAGCCCGGACAGCGACGATGCCTTCATGTTCTACGCCCTCACGCACGACAAGATCGACACGTGCGGTTACCGGTTCGTGCATCAGCTGGAAGACATCCAGACGCTCAACGACCGCGCCCGCCAGGGTGAGCTGGAAGTCTCGGCCGTGTCGATCCATGCGTTCGCACATCTGGCGGACAAGTATGCCCTCCTGGCATCCGGATCGTCGATGGGCGACAAATACGGCCCGAAAGTCATTACGACAAAGTCCGACCTGACGCTCGACGATATCCGTTCCGGGAAGGTTAAGGTCGCCGTCCCTGGCATGCTCACGACGGCCTATCTGGCGTTTCGGCTTTGCTTCGGCGATAAGGCCCCGGTTGAGGTCGTCCCCTTCGATCAGATCATTGACCGCGTTCTGGACGGCACTTACGACGCCGGCGTGATCATTCACGAAGGCCAGTTATATTATCCGGACAAGGGTCTTCGCCAGTTGGTCGACCTCGGCTTCTGGTGGTTCGAAACGACGGGGCTGCCACTGCCTCTGGGGGGCAACGTCGTTCGCAAGGATCTCGGGGCGGAAGCCGTCGAGACGATCGGGCGTCTGCTGAAGGAGTCCATCGTTTACGCGCTGGAAAACCGGCAGGAAGCCCTCGATTATGCCCTGACCTATGCCAGGGACCTTGACCCGGCCCTGGCCGACAAGTTCGTGGGCATGTACGTCAACGAATGGACGGTCGACTACGGCCCGATTGGCCGCAAGGCTGTGCAGACGCTTCTTGACCGTGCCGCCGAAGCCGGGCTGATCCCGCACCGGGTGGACGTACAGTTCGTGGGTTGACCGGATCGAAACGTCCTGGTCATTCGGTCGAGAAAACATCGAAAGGCCCTTTCCGAGAAGGCTCGGAAAGGGCCTTGAGTTTTGATCGGTCGAATCGACGGACGAATCAGCGGCCTTTGCTGTCCAGTTCGAAGTCGAACGGACCGGCGTCTGACTTGACTTCGATCATGAACGAAGACTTGTCGAGCGAAGCATACTTGTCCGGCAGCGCCTGCTTGAAGGCCCCCATCATTTCCAGCTGCGTCGGATCACCCTTGAGTTCCGGCGGAAGTTTCGCGGTTTCCTTGGTTTCGATCTTGCGGATCGAAATTTTGTATTTCCCTTCCGCGAGACCGAAGCGGGATTGATAACGTGCCTTGTAGGTGCCGTCGTCGGCCGTCATCGCGGAACCGGCTGTGACTTCCTTGTTCGAAGGATCGGGCGCGAAGGTCAGTTCCGCGTTTTCCAGGGGCTTACCGTCATAGGTGACGGTTCCCTCGACCTTCATCAACGGGGGGCCGCCTTCTCCGCAGCCGACACAAGCGAGCACCAGCGAGGCGAACATCGCAAGATGTCGAGGAAAGCGCCGAATCAAAGCTGTCATGAGCGGAATCTCCAGTGTATACACGTGCGAAATGTCGTGAGGTAAGGTGCCGACAATGCCATGACGCCTGCCATTCAGGGCATGCGGGTTTCGTTCTTTTCCTTGTCCGTCAACGGCGGAACCGTGGAAGTGGTCGCCGCAGCCGTGCCTTCGTCTTCGAACTTGGGTTCCATCATCGGTCCCTTCAGGTCGAATGCGAATTCGCCGCCGGATTCGCCGACTTTGGCCGTCAGCTCGGTCTTGCCGAGATCGCTGTACCTGGCGGGGATGACCTCCTGAGCGCGCATGACCTCGGCCGGAATGGACTGGGCAGACGATTCGGACAAGGTGATGGGAACGCCGTCGCGCTTGAGCTTCCTGGTGACCGCGACCTTGTAATCGCCTGGTCCGCAACCGGGAAAGTTCATGTGCGAGAGTTCGAACTTGCCATCCGCGTCGGTTTGCCCGATCGAAAGCGCGCCGACGGTGCCCGTCGGATTGAACACGACGATGGCGCCGGCGAGCGGTTTGCCTTCATGCGTGACCGTGCCCCTGGTGGGCACAAGTTTCGGGGGACCAGGCGGCGGTTCCTCATTCTTGCAGGCGAACGAGGTAACGGCCAGAAAGGCGACAAAGGCACGCAAGGGGCTCGAACGGACTGTGACTTGATCGCGTGAGGATCTTTGCATGACCAGTTGATCTCCGATGCTCCGAACATCCTCCCCCGGCCGGAACCCCTGAAAGAAATTCAGGCCGGGAAAGGCACCGAAAAAGCGACAGGTAAGTCAATAGGCGTCAGCGCTGATGACTTCGCCGCCGGCGATCGTCTGCAGCCCCCACCAGGTGAACACGTTGACGGTGTTCTTGATGAACCGCACGGAACCGTCACCCATGGCCATGTTCACGCCGCCGGGGTGCTTGCTGCCGATGCGCCAGGCATAAATCAGCTTGGCGTGGTTCGGCGGAAAGCGATTGTCGAACCAGGGGGCATTGGGAACACTGTTCGGGGCCCAGACGTGCGTCGGGGGATAGACGACACCGTGCGTGGACGTGTGCGACCCCGCACCCCAATACGGTCCGAAATAGCGATTGGCGTCCCAGCTCCACTTGATTTTCGGCGTTTCGCCGACCATCACGGTGTTGCTCGTGCCGTCAACGACGTCACGAATGCCGGTCGCCAGATCGGTGAAGAAGAAGCCTCGCTGGGTCGTCGGAGGCATGGCCTTCGCCGGGCAATCGTACTCCGTGAAACGCGAGGACATCAACACATAGTTGCTGCGGCGGGCTTTGCTCATGGCATATGGCCCGGTGCCGGTGACTTGCCAGTCGAACGGCGGGAGCTCTTCGTCGGAAGGGCAGGAGAAGCTGGCGACCAGCGAGCTGACGACCGTCGAATTCACGAAGTGGCTGCCCAGAAGCCGCGTGTTGCCGTTACGCCAGGCGCTGTTGCTGGACGCCTGCAGGAAGTTGTAGGCATTGTGCAGCGCAGTCTGCTCCATGTAGTTGAGCAGCATGGTGAAGCCGGTGGTGTTGAGCACCGTGCCGTCCGGATATCCGGCCACCTTGTTCGTGACGTCACAACTGCCGGAGAGAATCTTCACGGGCGGGAAAGCGCCGTTCGAACTTTCGTAGTTGTGCAGAGCCAGCCCGATCTGCTTCATGTTGTTCACGCACTGGGCGCGACGGGCAGCTTCGCGGGCCGACTGCACGGCCGGCAGAAGAAGCGAAATGAGAACGGCGATGATCGCGATCACCACCAGTAACTCGATGAGTGTGAAACCTCTTCGATACGCTCTGAGACGCGATGACATGCAAGACTCCTTGCCGAGATGGGGATGATGGGATGGGAACGCACATACGGGACGCGTGCTTTAGCGGCAGCGTTGCGAAACGTACGGGATGTCAGGCGGGAACCGGATTTTCGGGGCTTTTGCCGTACGAATGACGGCAATTCCGAGATTAACCGGACCGATCTTTCGTATCAAGTGACTTTCGCAGCTTTTTCGAAAAAATTTCGGAGCGACAATTAAAGTTACTTATACTGTCAGATTTCGCCGCATCGAAGCACCCCGTGCACACCCCGATCGCCGTACTCAACCCGCATCTTCTTGCTCACAAGGGCAATACCCATCTCGGTTCCTCACCACGCTTGAGCTGTGCGACCCGTTACAAGAACTGCTGCGGCGATCCTGAGACACCCGACCCTTCGAACGGCATCCAGTACGCCGCCAAGGCGCAAGGTCGACGAATCCGAAGCTTCTTTTCGACGGAGTGCCATGTTATGATCTAGCTCCGATTTCCCGGTCTCTTTCCGCAGCAGTTCCCGATTCCGGTATCCAACGCACATGAAAAATTCCTTCGGCGCATTGGGCGAATTCAAGGTCGACGGGTCAAGCTATCGGCTGTTCCGTCTCGAAGCTCTCGAAAAGCACGGGTTCGACCTCGCCCGCCTGCCCTTCTCCATCAAGATCCTGCTGGAAAACGTCCTGAGAACCGAAGACGGCGTCTCCGTCACCGCCGACACCGTTCGCAGCGTCGCCGGATGGAACGCGGCCGCCGAACCGACCGACGAAATCAGCTTCACCCCGGCACGTGTCCTCCTGCAGGACTTCACCGGCGTGCCGGCCGTTGTCGATCTCGCCGCCATGCGCGACGCCATGGCCGTCATGGGCGGTGACCCCGGCAAGATCAACCCGCTGCAGCCCGTCGAACTGGTCATCGACCACTCCGTTCAGGTCGACGCCACCGGTTCGAACATCGCTTTCGCCACCAATACCGAGCTGGAATATCAGCGGAACAAGGAACGATACGTCTTCCTCCGCTGGGGTCAGAACGCGCTGGAGAACTTCCGCGTCGTGCCGCCCGAAACCGGTATCGTCCACCAGGTGAATCTGGAATACCTGGCCCGTGTCGTTTTCGTGAACGAGAAGGCCGACGGCGGTGCCCTGGCCTACCCTGACACGCTCGTCGGAACCGACAGCCACACGACCATGATCAACGGCCTGGGCGTTCTGGGCTGGGGTGTCGGTGGCATCGAGGCCGAAGCCGCCATGCTCGGCCAGCCCGTGGCCATGCTGCTGCCGCAAGTCGTCGGCTTCAAGCTGCACGGCAGCCTGAAGGAAGGCGTCACGGCCACCGACCTGGTGCTGACAGTCACCCAGATGCTGCGCAAGAAGGGCGTTGTCGGAAAATTCGTCGAATTCTTCGGCGAAGGCCTGGCCGACCTGCCCCTGGCCGACCGCGCCACCATCGCCAACATGGCGCCCGAATATGGCGCGACGTGCGGCATCTTCCCGATCGACGTCGAAACGCTCAAATACCTGGAACTCTCCGGCCGCCCGGCCCACCTGATCAAGCTGGTCGAAGCCTACGCCAAAGAACAGGGCCTGTTCCACACCAAGGCCACCCCCGCGGCCACCTATACCGACACGCTGGAACTCGACCTGGCCAGTGTCGAACCGAGCCTGGCGGGGCCCAAACGGCCGCAGGACCGCGTCCTTCTTTCCGGCGTGCAGTCCAGCTATCGCACGGCCGAAGCCGATTACCGCAAGATCAAGGGCACGCAGGCCACGACCTCGGCCAACGGCACCGTCAAGAACGGCGACGTCGTCATCGCGGCTATCACGAGCTGCACCAACACGTCGAACCCGTCCGTCATGCTGGCTGCCGGCCTGGTCGCCAAAAAGGCCGTCGAAAAAGGCCTTTCGGCCAAGCCCTGGGTCAAAACCAGCCTGGCCCCCGGTTCGAAAGTCGTGACCGACTACCTGGCCGAAGCCGGGTTGCAATCGGCGCTCGACCAGCTCGGCTTCCAGGTCGTCGGCTATGGCTGCACGACATGCATCGGCAACTCCGGCCCGCTGCGCGACGAGATTTCGAAGACGATCCAGAGCGACGACCTGGTCGTGGCCGCCGTGCTATCGGGCAACCGGAATTTCGAAGGCCGCGTCCATGCCGACGTCCGTGCCAATTACCTGGCAAGCCCGCCGCTGGTCGTGGCTTACGCGATCGCCGGCTCGGTCGATGTCGACCTGACCCATGAGCCGATCGGCAAGGGCAAGGACGGCAAGGACGTTTATCTGAAGGACATCTGGCCGACCCAGGCCGAGATCGCCGCGACAGTGGCCAGTTCGGTTCAGACAAAAATGTTCGACACGCAGTACGGATCCGTCTTCGAAGGCGACACCAACTGGCGGAGCCTGGCCGTGCCCACCGGCGACCGCTTCGCCTGGGATTCGCAGAGCACCTACGTCAAGCACCCGCCCTATTTCGAAAACATGGCGATGGAGCCAAAAGCCGTCACCGACATCGCTGGTGCCCGCGTGCTGGCCGTTCTGGGCGATTCGATCACGACCGACCACATCTCGCCGGCCGGCAACATCAAGGCCAACGGCCCGGCGGGCAAGTACCTGGTCGAACACGGCGTCGAGCCGAAGGACTTCAACAGCTACGGCGCCCGGCGGGGCAATCACGAAGTGATGGTCCGCGGCACGTTCGCCAATATCCGCCTGCGGAATCAGCTTGCCCCGGGCACGGAAGGCGGCGTGACGCGGCTGCTGCCCGAAGGCGAAGTGATGTCGATCTTCGACGCCTCGGAAGCCTACAAAAAGCGGGGCACGCCGCTGGTCGTCCTGGCCGGCAAGGAATACGGCTCAGGCTCGAGCCGTGACTGGGCCGCCAAGGGGCCGATGCTGCTGGGAATCCGCATGGTGATCGCCGAAAGCTACGAGCGTATCCACCGTTCGAACCTCGTCGGCATGGGCATTCTTCCATTGCAATTCGAAGACGGCCAGAACGCCGCGAGCCTCGGCCTGACGGGCGAAGAGATCTTCGAAACCACCGGCCTGCCCGCGATGCTCGAGAGCCAGTTCTCCGGCGGCAAGCTGCTGGCGATCAAGGCCAAACGTGCCGACGGCTCGACCGTCGACTTTAAGGCCCGCGTCCGCATCGACACGCCGCAGGAAATCCGCTATTACCAGAACGGCGGGATTCTGCAATTCGTGCTTCGGCAGTTGCTGAAGCAGGGGTGATTCGACTCATTCGTTGGGGCGGGCTTGGCCTGTCCCAACGAAATGCTCGCTTTGATTTCGTTTCGACAATAGTCAGGTAATCCGATGAGTTTCGATGCGACGCTCGCTGAATTTCTGAGGACGGATGCCGATCGTATCATTGGGATCCTTGCCCAATCCATCGGAAATAGTGGTATCGATACTCAAAGATCGCTTCAGTTCGATGTTTGGAAGCGACAAATCGAAATTCTTGGGGATGCAATTCTTGATTTGATAGTTTCGAAACCTGAAGCTGCAAGCTATCACATCATTTTGGAATACCAGATACCGCGTCGTCAGAAACGTCCTGATGCAATTTTACTTGCGAACGAGCGGATCATCGTGATCGAATTCAAGATCGGAACTTCGACTTACGATGCCGCGTCTAGGTGGCAAGTGGTCGATTATGCGATGAATCTGCGAGATTTTCATGCCGAGAGTTCAGGACGATCCATTTCTCCGGTTCTCTGTGCGAGCGAAGCCAGCTCGTTCGAGCCGAACTATACTCGTGACGACGAGCGAATTGTCGCACACGAGCTTTTGGCGAACGGATCGAACTTATCACAGGCCATCTTACGCAGCATCGAGCGGCAATTGCCTTCGCCTGCGCTTCGATCGATAATCGATCCTCGCGCGTGGATCAATTCTTCATATCGACCGACTCTCACGATCATCGAAGCAGCTGAAAGGTTATACGGAAACCACAGCGTTCGAGAAATTTCGCATGCCTATGCGGACAATCTCGAAAAGACAACGGACATGCTCGCTGATGTGATTCTGGATGCGAAGACGAATTCCAAACGGTGCATTTGTTTCGTCACTGGTGTCCCCGGTGCCGGTAAAACCTTAACGGGTTTGAATGTCGTTCACGACCCGAAGGTCCGAGAACATTTGGGGCGATCCGGAATTTTTCTGTCTGGAAATGGTCCTTTGGTCAAAATCGTCCGCGAAGCATTGATCTCGAATCAGCATCGAGCTGGCCGGAAAAAGAAAGATGTCTCGCATGAAGTGACGACGTTCATTCAGAACGTGCACCATTTCTTGCGCCATCATCGAGAAAATCCTTCAGCGATTCCCCATGAAAACGTTGTCGTTTTCGACGAGGCACAGCGTGCTTGGAATCGCGACCAAATGTTACGAAAGGAAAAAGTCGATCGCTCGGAACCATCTGAGCTTTTGGAAGTGATGGAAAGAGCAGAAAAGTGGTCCGTGATCGTCGCACTTGTAGGTGGGGGACAGGAGATTTATCGCGGTGAGGCAGGACTTGAGGCATGGGGCAACGCCGTCCTTGAAGCGAAGGAAAGATGGTCAGTTGTCGCATCTCATGACGTGATTCATGGCGGAGCAAGTGTCGCAGGTCATCATTTATTCCAAAGTGCAATACCAGAGAATTGGGAGTTGCGCATTGAACGATCTGCTCATTTGAACGTAAGCGTTCGCAGCCATCGAGCACAACAACTTGCGAAGTGGGTCAATAGATTAATTGAATTCGACTTCGAAAATGCCTGGAAGATGATACCGGACGGAATCGAATTTCCGATTGTCGTGACCAGGGATCTCGACAAAGCACGTATCTGGCTGCGAAATCATTCGAGAGGTGATGCCGACATACGCTGCGGGTTAGTCGCAACTTCTGAGGATCGACGTCTGAGAGCTCATGGAATAGAAAACTCGAGTGATTTCTTATTCGGATACCAATTCGAGAAGTGGTTTCTCGCAACAGCGGATGACGTTCGTTCCAGTTTTTCTCTCGAAGTTGCGGCGACCGAATTCGAATGCCAGGGTCTCGAACTCGATTGGGTTGGTTTATGCTGGGGAGGAGATATGACACCGGATGAATCGAATCTCGGTTGGGAATACAGGAATTTCAAAGGTTCAAATTGGAAGAATTGTCGTCAGCCATCTGAGAGAGCATTTTTCAGAAACCGCTACCGAGTGCTACTCACTCGAGCCCGTTACGGAATGGTGATCTGGGTCCCGCCCGGTTCGGACAAGGACCCCACTCGCGATCCCGCGAGGTTCGATCGCCTTTTCGAATATCTGAGGAAGTGCGGCGTTCAGGAACTTTCCGATTCCTGAACCGATCACATTCCCCCATGCATATCGCCCATCGTTGCATCATAAGCCACGCGATGCGCGGACCTCCAGGAAATGACGACAGGCGTTCCGTCGAACCCAAGACGACCCACGGCGATACGGAGGCCGCCGTGCGCACGCCGCCGGAACGGCCGAAGCGTGGCCAAAAGCATCGGCTCCGGCAATGCCATCGTCGGGTCGGGTTGCATTTTGGTCGTAGCCGAGGCACTCATGGCCGGCATATTGTGGCTCATTGGCGTCCCGACGTTCCAGACGAAGACCTTACCGATCTGACTGCCGGCCGTCGCCGTCGTCACCAGATTCGCCGAATAGCTGGGCACGGTCGAAGGATCGGCATAGCCGGCCGCGATTCTCACGCCGCTGCGATGACCGCCCGGGGCGACGAAGTCAAAGAGTTTCACCTCTCGCCAGTCTTCGCTCATTCCAAGCCAGAAACCGTTGAGGCCGATGACTCGCGGTTCGCGGCCCCGCCCTGCTCCGATGGCCAGATCGTCGTAGTTGTCGCCGTCGAAATCGGCCGAGGCCACGCTGACGCCGTGCGGCAAACGGCCCGGCAGCGCCCCTTTAAGTTCACGGAAGAGCGTGCCGTCGGCCTTGAAGATCCGGACGAGGCTTGGACCAGGGCCGACCCGGCCGACGATGATTTCGCCAAGGCCGTCGTGGTCGATATCGCCGATAGCGAGACTCACGCCCGCGTGCGGGAATTCAGGGAATGCCCGGAACCGCAGGGTTTCTTCGAGCGTGGTGCCGTCGTACAAGACGACGTCGCTGCGGAATCCGCGTGAGGCGGCACCGGCGACGATCTCCTGGGTCAGGTCGCCCGACAAGTTGCCAGTGGCCGTGGCCACGCCACCTTTCCAGGAATTCGGCAACGGATTGAGTCGGCCCAGTTGCATTTCGTCGCCGTTCTGGACGAGCACGCCGCCGCCTTCGCCGGGCCCGGCCCCGATGGCGACTCGGCGTTCGTCCATGTCAGGCCCCGAGATGACCGACATCATCATGCCGCCGTCTTCATGCGGCAGGATGTGGCAGTGGAAGACATATTTGCCCTCGAACGGCAGCACCCGGAACTTGACCTTCACGACACCGTTGGCCGGAATGTTGACCGTGTCACGCAGCGAGATATAGGGGTAGGTGCCCTGCCCCGAGGTGTCGACCGGAATGCCGTCGATTTCTGTCACGGCGAAATCGACCTGATGGATGTGGAAGATATGGTCATTGTTGGTGACGTTCGTCAGTGTCCATTCCTCGACCTGACCGGCCTGAACCGAAACCATCGGCCCGTTGCCGAAGGTGTGTCCGTTGATTTTGAAGGCCGTCGTGCCCCCTGGACCGGTGTTGTCCTGCGACCAGACGAATTCCCGCGAATGATCGTGCGGCGCTGTGTAGACATCCGGCGTGGGCCCGGTCTGACCGAATACAGGCGGCGGTTCCGTGACTGGATCGCCCGTCACGGTGATCGTCATGATCGCGAACGGATCGACGGCGACATTACCAAGGGAGACGTTATCGACAAGGTAATACACACCAGGTGTCGTCGGAGCCGTGACGGCGATGGTGACACGAGCACCGGGGTCGACGGCCATGCGGCCGTTTTTGACGTAATCGGTCGGCAGAACCTGCGTGTACGGTTGCGGAAGAAGGTCGTAGGAATTGCCGTCATAGGCGAGAATTGTCGACTGCCACGGGTTCTGGCCGTTGGCGTCGGTAATGCCGAGGTTGAAGGAACCGTCGCGAACGGTCGCGCCCAGTGTCCAAATCTGGGTTTCGCCGGGCCGCATCGTCAGCGTGGGGTTGAACTGACCGTTGACGAACACCTGCCAGTCGGTGCCATAAACGCCTACCCCGGCCTGAATCTTCGGACTGGCCAGCATGAGGCCGCCCGGTGTCGGCACCTTCAGGCCGGCTGTCAGGGTCATGATTTTCTCTTCGAAATCGCCCAGGTATTCGGGCCAGGGGTCGAGCGGGTCGCCGACCTGGACCATGCCCGCCAGACCGGCATAAACCTGATCGGCGGAAAAGCCGTGCTTGTGCACGTGGTACCAGGTCACGCCCGAGGGCTGGATATCCGCAAGGACGATGGACGTTTCGTAAGTGCCGTCGGGATACATGACCCGATAGACATTGTCGCCGTCCGCGAGCGGGCTGCTGAGCGATCCATGCAGGTGATAATTCGCGAGGTAACGTTCGATCGGAAATTCGGGTGCGGTGTTCGGCGTCGCCAGAGAGTTCGAGATCTTCAGATTCAGCGTTCCCCCTTTGTCGAGCTTGAGCGTCGCACCCGGGAATTGTGCCGGCAGCTGCGTGCCGTCGGCCAGCGTGAACTGATACGCCGCCGCGTAATTCGCCGGCCGATAGGGCGGTCCGCCGGGGAATGTCGGCTGTTCCGGTTGCGTGTTCGAATAGAGGGGCTTGTTGCCGTAGAGGATCGAGTCGCCTGAGCCCGGGATCCCGGCCCGGACCATGTCCACGCTCGCAGTCAGTACGCCGTTGACCGATTCGATCACCGGCGCCTGAATCAGTGAACCATCGCCGACCCCCGGGATGAATATGACCGCGGGAACGGCACGATCCTCAAGCTTCAACCAGTCGAGCGATCGCTTTCGACGCACGAGTCGTTGCCCGCGAAGATTTCCCGAGAGAATCGCCGATCGGCTTGACGAATGCCGGAACCATGGAGATTTCACGAGGGATTTTCCTGAGGAACTGAACGTGATCATTTGCGTTCAAGACGATCATTCACCACAATCGAGTTGGGCAAGACGGGCAATCTGGAGATGACAAGTATAGCCAAACCCGTTACGTTCCGAAACAGGCGAATACGAAAATCGCCAAAATCGGACGTAAGGCTTAGCAAATCCGTGAGTTGAATGATTACGGCGAAACGGCTCGATCGAACCGTTTCGCGATACGGCACGTATCTTACCGGGTAGTCGGTACGAGAGAACGATCGTGCGAATTCGATCCGACTCACGTGAAAACATGGATTCCGGATCGTATGATCATATCAATTCACGAACTGTTGACAGGTCGATGACGAATCGACGGTCAGACTCAGACCTCCGCGAAGAAAGGCACTCGCGAATGAAATTCCGCCCCAAAGTTCGCCGCAATACGAAACGAACGTTCGAAGTGGAAGCCTTCGAACGGCGCTCACTCATGGCCGCCAACGCGTTCGCCATGATCGAAGGAATCATCCCGCAAGGGCAATCGACGGCCGAGGTGCGGTTCCATGTCGACCCGAACGACTTCGACATCGAACGACATGCCTTGAGCTTCGTCGTCAGGGCGACCGGAGAAAACGGCCAGATCCTCAACATCGGCAAGCTGACCGGCATCGACGGGGCGAAAACCGTCGGCCAGCAGCGTTCACGATTCGGTTCGACCCTGGTCAAACTCAGTGAAGGCGATTATCGATTCGTCGTCAGGGCCAATGCCGTTTCAGGTCAGAATTATCGGGTCGAATTCGCACTCGCCGGCGATCTCGACGGCAACGGCAGCGTCGACGGAAACGATTTCGAATCGGCCCGGTCAAGCTTCGGAGCCCGTTTCGGCACGTCACGTTATCTCGCCGCCGCGGACATCAACGGCAGCGGCGGAATCGGCCATTCCGATCTTGCGCTGCTTCGCGGCAATCTCGGCAACACGACGAGCCTGAAGCCGCTCGTGAACGACCCGAGCTTCGACCGGCTCGACGACACGAGCCGGCTGGTGACGCTTCAGACGAAGGGCCTGGCAGGAACGAAGGTGACCGTGCGTGAGTCGGACGGTACGACATCGACCGGCCTGATTGGCGGCTCCGGAGTGGCCACGTTCCATCTGTTCGTCGATCCGGGTCTGTCGAGCGCACACATCACCAGCACCGACAGCTTCGGCCAGAGCGTGACGACATCGCACACGATCGTTCGCGATTCCACCGCCAATTACTTCGGCGTCAGCTTCGAGCCTTACGTGAAACAGTGGGTCGCCGGTTCGAACCCGCCTGCGACGCCGGCCTGGAATTCGTACGGTACCGGCAACGCGTCGGTGGCGAACCAGGTGAAACTTGTCGCACCGCATTTCGGTTTCCTCTCGACTTACGGCACAGGCTACGCAGGCTATTACGGCAACAACACGCCCTGGAACCAGGTCGATTCGAACTGGATGGTCGCCTCCGAAGCCGCGAAATACAACAAGGCCAACAATGGCCTGAAAGTGACGGTCAACCAGGGGCTGTATCAGCAGACCGATCTGGCCGGCAATCTTGTCATCGACAAGATGAACATCGAGATCGCCAACGGCTTCTCGATCGCGGCGGATGCCAACGCGACCTACTCAGGCACCGTCAAGCGGCTGATTTTCACGAACGAATTTGTCACGGACGCATCGACGACCAGCGCCGTGAACAATCTGATCACGGCGAACAAGGCCGCGGCACACGCCAAGGGTCTGGAGGTCGGCGTGAGGTCAGAGACATTCGGCCAACTCACGAAACCGGACAGCCCGTTCCTGGCAGAAATGCAGGCGCTCGTCAAGAACGTCGATTTCATTATGCTGAACATCTATCCTTCGAAAGCGAAGATGGGCATCACGGCAGGTATCGCCGACCTGGATTCCCAGTACAAGAGCATCAAGAACGCCGCGCAGGCGCTCAATCCGAATATCGAAGTGCTGATTGGCGAAACTGGCTGGCCCAGCCAAGGGCCGAGTTTCAATGACGTATCCGGTGCGTCGAGCACGATCGAGAACGAAAAAGCCTATTTCGAAGCCGTGAAAGCGTGGGCGTCGAACAAGTCGGTCGAAACCTCGTTCTTCGAAGCGATCGACGAACCGTGGAAGAGCGACAAAAACAATACAACCGGGAATCCCTGGCAAAGAGGTGACGGTGCGGAGGGGCACTTCGGGATCTGGACTTACACCACGGACGACGACCATGGCTCGTTCGTGCCGAAGT
>Ga0172376_10002645_pt1 | contig 21708 bp, 22 predicted proteins | sample Lak35m_FD_121114 | JGI IMG/M metagenome (GOLD analysis project Ga0172376, IMG submission 121114) | Freshwater microbial communities from Kabuno Bay, South-Kivu, Congo - kab_092012_35m | ecosystem: Environmental > Aquatic > Freshwater > Lake | place: Democratic Republic of the Congo: South-Kivu... | reverse complement strand
GTGCTGGCCACGAACCTTTATTCCAACCTCAAGGAAGAATACGTCGTTTACCGGGGCGGCGTGCGCGTGAACGACGCACAGTTTTTTCTGAGTTGCGAGCATCTGCGGTTGAACCTCGACATGAAGACGGCGAAGGCTGCGCAGCCGCCGCCCACCGCTGCTCCCGCTGTGCCGCCGCTCACCGCGCCGATGGGCGGGCGCGTCCGTTCCGCCGAGGCCGACGGCGGCGTGGTCTTCTCCAACAAGGTGGACGCCTCGCAGGCCTTCGCCGCCCGCGCGGTCTATCACGCCACCAACGACGCCTTCGTGCTCACCGGCCAGGCCAAGGTCATCAAGTCCGGCCTGACGACGACGGCCGACCAGATCATCTACTACCGCGCCAAAGGCGACTTCGAGGCGGTCGGCAACATCCGCACCGAATTCACGCCCACGACCACGAACAGCGCGCCCAAGAAACTCTGAGCATGGAGCCGACGTCGCAGACAGAACCCGAGTTGCAAGTGCCAAACGGCGGCGCGCCGGTCGCCGTCGGCACGGTGCCCGAGCCATTGCTCTCGGCGAGGCAGCTCGCCAAAACCTACCGCCACCGCCGCGTGGTGGACGGCGTGTCCATCCACGTCAACGCCGGGGAAATTGTCGGCCTGCTCGGGCCGAACGGCGCGGGCAAGACCACGACCTTCAACATGGTCGTGGGCGTCGTGCCGCCGGACGAGGGCGCGGTGCGCTTCCGCGCGCAGGAGATCACCGACCTGCCGATGCACGAGCGCGCGCGGCTGGGCATCGGTTATCTCACGCAGGAGCCGAGCGTATTCCGCAAGTTGAGCGTCGAGGACAACCTACTGGCCATCCTCGAAACCTGCGTGATGGACAAGGACGAGCGGCAGGTGCGGCTCAAGTATCTGCTGGAGGAACTGGATTTGACCGCGCTAGCCAAGAGCATGGCCTACCAGTTGAGCGGCGGCGAAAAGCGGCGCTTGGAAATCACCCGCGCGCTCGTCACCACGCCCAAGCTGCTGCTGCTGGACGAGCCGCTCGCGGGCATTGATCCCATCGCGCAATACGAGGTCAGCAAGATCGTCCGCCGGCTCAAGGACCGCGGCCTCGGCATCCTCATCACCGACCACAGCGCCCGCGAGATGCTCAAGCTCGTGGACCGCGCCTACCTCATCCATCGGGGCCAGGTCATTTACGAGGGCAGCGCCGAGGAACTCGTGAACGACCCGAAGGCCCGCGAGATTTACCTCGGGCCGGAGTTCAACATGTGAGCCGGCAGATTTCCTCCTGCTCCAGATCTCAATCCTAACCGTAATCCCTTAGCGGAACAATGCAGTTGGATTGGGGAGTGCGCCCGCCCCGGGCGCGGCGAACCGCGCCCTCGCGGTTCGCCCGGCGCGGAGGAACACCCGCACCGTTTGGTGGCTTCGTTCGCACCCGAGTTCGCCGCGAGGGCGCGGCGAACTACAGCCGGGGCGGCTGCGGTCCCCCTTTCCAGCAACTGCATGATTGGCTTAGTTCTCCGGGCGGATGTTCTCCCCCCGGCTCATTTTGGCTCGCCAAGCCGCCAAAATCGGGTGAATTAAACCGCCGCTTGAACACACGCCCAACGAATCGCCGCCGCCTGCTCCTCCCGCTCGCCGTGGGCCTGGCCTGGCTGCTGGCCGGGGCGCGCGCGCCGGCGCAGGGCAAGTTCGCCGCGACGAAGGACAAGCCGCACGCCAACAGCCTGGGCATGAAGTTCGTTCCGCTGCCGGGCACGCGCGTGCTGATGAGCATTTACGAGACGCGCGTGGCGGACTACATGCCGTTCGCTGATTCCTTCGCCAAGCAGGACTGGGCCGCGCTGGGCTACACGGGCAAGGCGAATTATCCGATGGGGGGCGTCTCGTGGGAGGAGGCGGCGGCGTATTGTCGCTGGCTCACGGAGAAGGAGCGCAAGGCCGGCCTGCTCGGCGCGAAGGACCGTTACCGCCTGCCGACCGACGCGGAATGGAGCCTCGCCGTCGGCAAGGGCAAATACGTCTGGGGCGAGAGCTGGCCCAAGATGGCCGACTGGCCGAAGCTGCCCGGCTACAAGCCGGCGGACGGCGACAACACCGGCCCGGTGGGCAGCCGGCCGGCGAACGAACTGGGTTTCCACGACCTCGGCGGCAACGTCTTCGAGTGGGTCAACGACTGGTATGTGAAGACGATGAACGACAACAAAATCCGGCAGGAGAACAAGGAGCTGAACAACGACGGGGGCGGGAAGAAGTTCAAGGTGCTGCGTGGCGCGTCGTGGGTCTTCTGGGACTCGACCAGCCTGCAAAACGGCTGCCGGCACATGGCGCTGCCCACCGGCCGCAGCACGCTCTACGGCTTCCGCTGCGTGCTGGAGCCGGACGGGGAGAAGTGAACGAACATGAGGAGCAGGATTAAGATCAGGATTACGAGCAGGAACGGGCGACTCCGTCGCGGGTGGCTTTTCCCTTCTTGCTCCTAATCCTAATCCTACTCTTAATCCCCCCACCAAATGCCCGGCTTCTTGAAATGCAAGTGCGAGCACTGCGGCGGACGCATCGAGTATCCCGCCGAGGCGGTCGGCGCGAGCGTCCCCTGCCCACATTGCCAGCAGGAGACGCCGCTCAAACTTGACGACGGCGGCGGTGCCGACCCGGACGTGGTCGCCGTCGGCGGCGGCAAGGCCAAGCTCGTGCTCGGAACCGTCGTCGCGTGTCTCATCGCGGTCGGCGCGCTCGTGGCGGCCGGCATCTGGGTGAAGAAGCGGGGCGCGGCCAAGGAAGGTGGCGACGGCGCGGCTTCCGCTCCCAAGGCCGGCATGGCCTCGGCTTCCGGCGGAGGCGGTGGCTCGCAGGTGGTGCTCGACCCGCCCAAGGCCGTCGTGCCCGTGGTGGGCAAGTTTCAGAACGGCCTCACCGCCGCGCAGATCAAGGGCGGTCGCGCCATCATCGCCGGCCCCTGCACGGACTGCCACCGGCAATACGACCCCGCCACCTACGCCAACGAGGAGTGGAACCGCATCGTCGGCTCGATGCGCGGCAAGGCCAAGCTGCGCGGCCGCGAGAACGACGACCTGGACACCTTTGTCCGCTCGGTGAGGAATTAGCCGGAACGATGCAGTTGGATTGGGGAGCGCGCCCGCCCCGGGCGCAGCGAACCGCGCCCTCGCGGTTCGCCCCACGCGGACCAACACCCGCACCGGTTGGTGGCTTCGTTCGCCTCCGAGTTCGCCGCGAGGGCGCGGCGAACAGCAGCCGGGGCGGCTGCGGTCCCCAAGTCCCGCAACTGCATCGTTCCGGATTAGACCGCCCGGCGGAGGGCTGAATTATTCCCGCTTTCCTCCGGTCGCGTTACGCACCATTCTGTCGCCATGAGTTTGTCCCGCTCGATCCTCCTGTCCGTCGCGCTGGCGCTGGGCACCAGCCTCGCCGCGCCCGCGCAGCCCGCGCCCAAGACCCGCGTCACGTATTCCGAGGCTTACGGCAAATCCGGCGCGCAGCCGGAACTCACGGCCAAGGACTTGCCGCGCTTCCCGGCAGTCGAGCCGGCGAAGGCCGCCGAGACGTTCCAGATCAAGAAGGGTTTCCGCCTCGAACTCGCCGCCAGCGAGCCGCTGGTCAACAGCCCGGTCACGATGGCCTTCGACGAACTCGGGCGGATGTTCGTGATCGAGATGATTGACTACTCCGAGCGGCGCGACGAGACCCCGCATCTCGGACGCGTGCGGCTGCTCGAGGACACGGACGGCGACGGCAAGTTCGACAAGGCCATCACCTTCGCCGACAACCTGCCCTGGCCCACGGCGGTCATCTGCTACGGCGGCGGCATCTTCGTGGGCGCGACCCCCGACATCCTCTGGCTCAAGGACACGAACGGCGACGGCAAGGCCGACGAGCGGAAAGTGGTCTTCACCGGATTCGGCAGCGGCGCGGCGCGGCTCAACGTGCAGGCGCTGCTCAACTCGTTCAACTGGGGCCTCGACAACCGCATCCACGGCGCGACCGGTCCCAACGGCGGCACCGAGGTGAAGGCCACCGCCGGCGGCGAAACCCTCAACCTGCGCGGACGCGACTTCAGCTTCGACCCGCGCAATCTCAAGCTGCGCGCCGAGTCCGGCGGCGGCCAATACGGGCTGTCCTTTGACAGTTACGGGCGGAAGTTCGTATGCAGCAACAGCGACCACTTGCAGATGCTGCTGTTTGACCAGCGCTACGCCGCGCGCAATCCCGCCTTCGCCATGCCCAGCCCGCGCGTGAGCATCGCGGCGGACGGCCCGGCGGCGGAGGTCTTCCGCCTCAGCCCGGACGAGCCGTGGCGCATCGTGCGCACGCGCTGGCGCATCAGCGGCGTGGTGCCCGGCGCGGTCGAGGGCGGCGGGCGCGTCTCCGGCTACTTCACCGGCGCGACGGGCGCGACGATCTACCGGGGCAACGCGCTGGGGCCGGAGTTCGTGGACAACGCGTTCATCGGCGACGCGGGCGGCAACCTGGTGCACCGGAAGGTTCTTTCCCCGAACGGCATCGCCCTCACCGGCAAGCGCCCGGCGGACGAGCAGAACGTCGAGTTCCTCGCCTCGCGCGACACCTGGTTCCGACCGGTGCATTTCCAGAACGGCCCGGACGGCTGCCTCTACGTGGTGGACATGTATCGCGAGGTCATCGAGCACCCGTGGTCCATTCCCGAGGCCATCAAGAAGCACATTGACCTGAACAGCGGCAACGACCGGGGCCGCATCTGGCGCGTGGTGCCGGAGAACTTCCAACGGCCCGCGCTACCCAAATTCGCCAGCCTGGCCGCCCCGCAACTCGCCGCCCACCTCGATCACCCGAACGCCTGGGTGCGCGAAACCGCCGCGCGGCTGCTTTACGAGCGCGCGGACCGCCGCGCCGTCGCCACGCTGGAGTCCATGCTGGGGCGTTCGCAGTCGGCGGTGGGGCGCATCCACGCGCTGCGCGCGCTGGACGGCCTGCTCGCCCTCAACAACCAGCACCTGCTGGCCGCGCTGGGCGACGCCGACGAGCGCGTGCGGGAACACGCCGTCAAGCTGTGCGAGGGGGCGCTGGCCGGCGGCGGGCAGTCCACGCTCGGGCCGCGCCTGCTCGCCATGACGAGCGAGCTGACGCCGCGCGTGCGCTTCCAGCTCGCGCTCACGCTGGGCGAGGTCCGCAGTCCGGCCCGCCCGCGCGCGCTGGCCGACCTCATCCGCCACGACGCCGACAACGCGCTCATGCGCGCCGCCGTGCTGAACTCGCTCACCGACGGGGCCGGCGAAGTCTTCACCATGCTCGTGCAGGACGTGCGGTTCCGCAGCAAGGCCGGCAGTGATGAATTCCTCCGCCAGCTCGCCGAACTCATCGGCGCCCGCAACCAATACGCCGAAGTCCGCGCCGTGCTGGAGTTCGCCGCCAAGCCCGACCCCGCCGCGCCGGTGGCGATCTGGGTTCGCGCGCTCGGGGACGGCGCGGTGCGCGCGGGCACCACGCTCGCGGCGGTGGACAGGTTGAGCCACCTCAAGGGCGTCTTCGCCAGCGCCGCGCAGACCCTCGGCAGCGCGCAGGCTCCCGAGGCCGCGCGCGTGCAGGCCGCGCAGTTGCTCGCGCTCACCAGCTACGCCGAGGCCGGCCCGAAGCTCCTGCCGCTGCTCGACGCCCCGGCCGAGCCGGTTCGGCTCGCGGCCATCGGCGCGCTCGCCCGCTTCCCCGCGCCGGAGATCGGCCCCGAACTGGTCAAGCGGTGGAACTCGTATTCGCCCCGCGCGCGCACCGATGCGCTGGCCGCGCTGACCACGCGGCCCGACCGCGCCCTGGCCCTCCTCAGCGCCGTCGAAGCCGGCTCCGTGAAGGCCGCCGACCTGCCGGCGGCCACCGTGAGGAACCTTCAGGCCAGCAAGGACAAGGCCGTCGCGACGCTCGCCGCCAAGGTCTTCCCGCCCGCCCCGAAGCCGGCGGACGTGTTGAAGAGCTTCCAGCCCGCGCTCGCGCTCACGGGCGATGCGGCGCGTGGCAAGGCCACCTTCCTCGAACGCTGCGCCTCGTGCCACCGCACGGGCAAGGACGGTTTCGTGCTGGGGCCGGACTTCGTGACCGTCCGCACCGCCGGCAAGGACAAGCTGCTCGCGAGCATCGTCGCCCCCAACGCCGAGGTCGCGCCGCAGTTCATCGCCTTCCAGGTGGACACCAAGGACGGCGAGAGCCACACCGCCATCATCGGCGACGAGACGCCCAGCCACGTCACCCTGCGCATGGCCAGCGGCCAGTCCGTCACGCTCCCGCGCACGCAGGTCAAGGGCATGAAAAGCTCCGGCCAGTCGCTGATGCCGGAGAACCTCGCCGCCGGCCTGTCCCCGCAGGCGATGGCGGACCTGATGGAATTTGTGCTGACCGCGCCGGCTCCGCAGTGAGAAGGCAAGCCGCAAAGGATGGGCCAAGGCACGGCTGCGGCTTCCGAAGGAAACTTCCCTCTCCCCCATCGGGGGAGAGGGTTAGGGTGAGGGGGCGGGCTGCGAACCCAGTGACGAATCCATTTTCCATCGCCGTGTTCCGAAGTTCATTTGGCTCGACTGTTCTTGGGCCAAACCGTTGCGTCACCCCCTCACCCCAGCCCTCTCCCCCGATGGGGGAGAGGGGGAGAAACTAAGCGACATGGACACGCTCTCCCACGCGCTGCTCGGCGCGGCCGTCGGACAAGTCGCCTTCGGGCGCAGGCTCGGCTGGCGGGCCACCGCCATTGGCGTGGTGGCCGCCGAATTGCCCGATCTGGACTTCTTCATCCACAGCGCAACCGACCCGCTGCTGAACATCGAGTTGCACCGGCACTTCACGCACTCGTTTGCCTTCTCGCCGGTCATCGCCCTCGCCGCCGCGCTGCCGTGGTGGTTTCGCGCGGAATTCAAACCGCAGTGGTGGCCGTTGTTTCTCTGCGGGCTGGCCGCGTGCTGGTCGCACATCCTGCTGGACGCCTGCACGAGCTACGGCACGCAGTTTCTCGTGCCCTTCACCCAGCACCGCTTCGGCTGGGACTTCATCTCCATCATTGACCCGGTCTTCACGCTCGCCCTGCTGGCCGGCCTGGTGGTGAACGCCATCGCCAGCCGTCGCCGCAAAGCCGATGAGCCGCCCGCCGCCGATTCCGCGTTCCGCACTCCGCGTTCCGCGTTCGGTCAGAGCCTCCTCACGTCGGCTGCTACGTATCGCTGGGTGTGGGCCGCGCTCGGCTTCGGTGCCGCCTACCTGGCGCTGGGTGCCGTGCAGAAGGCCCGTGCCCACGCGGCACAGGCGGATCTGGCCCGCGCGCGCGGCCACCGCATCGAACGCCGCGAGGCCATGCCCACGTTCGCCAACCAGCTCGTCTGGCGCTCGCTCTACCTGCACGACGGCCGCATCCACAGCGACCGGCTGCGCGTGCCGTGGTTCGGCCCGCCGACCGTGCGCGCCGGCGAATCGCTGCCGCTTGTGACCGACCGCGATCTATCCCCGGCGGAAACGGCGCGCATCACCCGGCACAATTCCTTCGCCCGTTTCTCGCACTTCTCGGACGGCTGGGTCGCCCGCGCGCCCGGCGACCCGACGCTGATCGGCGACATGAGGTATTCGCTCTCCGCGAAGGCCTTCGATCCCATCTGGGGCATCCGCTTCACCTCACCCGGCGCGGCGACCGAGGTGGAGTGGGTGAACCGCTCGCACGGCCGCAGCCTGTCGCTGGCCGAACTGTGGTCGGAAATCACGGGCGCGCACCCGGATTACCGCCCGCTGCCCGACGCACGTTGACTGTCCCGGAGCACGGAACGTCCCTGCCAGCGGTGCAGTTCGCTGGTGCCACGTCAGCCAGACACGCAAAGCGGGCGAGGACGCCCGCGCTCCGTGCGCTCAGAAAAACGGATTGCTGGCCTTCTCCTGCGCGACCGTCGTCAGCGGCCCGTGGCCGGCGCAAATCAGCGTGTCCGGCGGGAGCGAAAGGATTTGCTCGCGCACCCTGGCCTTCGCCAGCTCGCCGTGTTCCTTCGCGCCTCCCATCGAGCCGGCGAAGATGGCATCGCCCACGATGGCGACGTGCGGCGCGTCCTCCGGCCAGTTGCCGATGAGGTAAGTCACACCGTCGTCCGCGTGGCCGGGCGTCTCGCGGTTGGTCACGCGCAGGCTGCCGACGTGGACGCAGTCATTGCGACGGTTCTTGTGCTGCGGCGGCGCGCCTTTCGTGTCCGTGTGGATGCGGATGGTCGGGAAACGCTCGCGAATCGCCGGGAGGCCCTCGATGTGGTCGTGGTGCGAGTGCGTGATGAAAAGGTGCTTCAACTCCGCGCCATTCTCCTCCAGCACCTTGAAGATCGGCTCCGCCTCGAAGCCCGTGTCGAACAGCGCGGCCTCGCGCGTGACCTCGTCCCAGACGAGGTAGCAATGCACCGTGTTGCCGCCGCGCGTGGTGGTGATCTGCCGCAACTCGCGCCAGGTGCCAATGTCCGTGGGCGCAGGCTGCCAGCCGTTGGCGAGCGCGGCGAGCTTGGCCCCGTCGAGCTTCAGCAGTGCGGCGAGCGCGCGGAAGTCCGGCGGGCGCGGGCTTTTGCCAGCGTCTTCGAGCGCGGCGAGTTCCTCGACACTGAGGCCGGCGGCCTTCGCCACCGCTTCGGCGGCAACGCCCGTCATCGCCCGCGCCTTGCGGATCACATCCCCAACGTGGTCTTCCAAATTCATGCGCGCGGAGTGTAGGTGGGCGGCACGGCGGCGTCCAGCGGGGCGGACGCCGGCCCCGGCTTGGGGCTTGCCACGCGGGGGCGCGGGGGCTACCAGTGCGCGCATGAAACTGCTCTGCTCCACCCTGTTCGCCTCGCTCGCCCTCACCCTCGCCGCGCACGCCGCCGGCCCGGAGACCTTCAAGGTCAGTGAGTTCACCTTCAAACGGCCCGGCTCGTGGGAGTGGGTCGAGGTCCAGTCGCAGATGCGCAAGGCGCAGCTCAAGGTCACGGCCAAGGATGCGAAGGAACCGGGCGAGGTGGTGTTTTTCTTCTTCGGCCCGCAGAGCGGCGGCACGAAGGCGAACGTGGACCGCTGGCTCGGCCAGTTCGAGGAGGGCCGCGACAAGATCAACGCGAAGATCGAGGAGAAGAAGGTCGGCAAGGCCGTCGTGACCTATGTGTCCGCCGAGGGCACCTACAAGAGCGGCGTGCCCGGCACGCCACCGACGCCCAAGCCCGGCTTCGCGCTGCTCGGCGCGATCGTCGAGGGACAGGAAGGCAGCGTGTTCGTGCGGCTCACCGGCCCGGCCGCGCTCGCGAAGGGCGCGCGTGCGGACTTCGAGAAGATGATCGAGAGCGGGCTGAAGTAGGCCGCGTCTGTCCGATGCGGAGCGGAGCGGAAGCAGTAATTAGTGCTTAGTAATTGGTGCCCGCGCCGCAGCGGACCGATGGATTTGTCACTGATTACTAATTACTTTTCTTCCCGTGCGCTCCCTCGCCGATCCCGACGTCCTCGGCCGGGCGCTGCTGGCCGGGACCATCTCCGCGGTGGCGTGCTATCCCCGGCTGGCCAACTGGTCGCAGCGCGAGGAGGCCGTGTGGCTGCTCCTCGCGCTGGTCGAGTTCACCGCGTTCGCGATGTGGGCGGCGGTGTTCGCGTGGCATGAGAAGCACGGTGGCCGCGCCCTGATGCCCCGGAACGTGCCGGCCCCGTTCTGGGGGCTGACGGTCGCGCTCGGGGCCGCCGGAGCGGCGGTGGCTTTCCACTTCGGCGATGTGGCGTTGCGCCAGATCGCGGCCACGGACTTCCCCCAAAACGCGCACGAGTGGGCGGAGCACCTGCTGTTCAACCTCGCCATGGAGCAGCTCTTCCTCTGCTTCGCGCCGTTTGCCCTGGGCCTCCGCCTGCTGCCCAACGCGACGGCCGCCGGGGTGACCACCGTGCTGTTCGGACTGTTCGTCTTCGCGCTCAAGCTGCGCGAAGTCCCGGCCGACTTGCCGGCGGACTTCGTGGGCGTCCTGCTGGCCTGCCGCGCCGCGCAGGGCGCGGTGACGGTCTGGCTTTACCGGCAGGGCGGGCTGGTGGCGGTGTGGTTGTTCGTGCTGCTGCTGCAAATCCGCCATTGGTTTGCCTTCGCCTGAATTTGCCCTCGCGGCGGCGAGTCAGTCGGGGCACGCTGAAAAAATCTTGGAGCCGGCGCGGGGTGTCTGGTGGCTCCGCCCGTCCAATTCGCAGTCGTGAACGGCGACCCACAACCCTTCGATGAGACCCGCTGGCGCGCGGTGCGCAGTGCGCGCGACCCGCTGCCGGAGGACGATCCCGCACTCGCGGGGCTGCCGCCGGACTTTCAGCGCGTGGCGTTCTTCGCCGTGCTCTCCGCGGGCCTGCTGGTGCTTGGCTCCATGGTGCCGGCCAACTGGAAGTCGGTTCATCCCGCGCTGCTCGAACGCGCGGGCGCCGGCACGCCCACCGCCGCCGGCCTCGGCCTCGCCGCCGTGAACGCGCAGCGGCCGGGCGTCGCCAACCTCGCGCTGTCCGCCGCCATGACGGTGAAGGACGAGCAGGTGGCCCGGCTCACGGCGGAACTGGCGTCGCTGGAGGCCCGGCGCGGCTGGAACGCGTGGGGCGGCGCCGACCCCTTCATCGAGTCGGTCTTCAAGCCCCAGTCCGGCCCACGCCCAGCCAGCGAGATCATCCTGCCGTTCCTGCTCACGGAGACGAACCGCGCGTTGCTGCGCGAGCATCTGGCCTCCGCCCGTTCGCCGGGCGTGCAGGCGATCCTGCAAACGCGCGACCTGTCGAGCACGACGCAGTTCGTCCCGGCGGGCCGGCCCGGCGGGCAGCCGTTCGAGGCGACCATCCTGCTCACGGCGTTGCTGTATCAGGGCGAGCGGTTCGCCCCGCTGCTGGCGCAGGACATCCGCACCACGGCGGAGCGGGCGAACGAGACGCGGCTCGCGGGCGATTGGGAAAGCCTGTGCATGGACCTGCTCACGCTGGCGCGGCGCATGGACTGGCTGCAACTCGGCGAACTGCTGCGCCAGGTGCCGAACGCGCGGGCACTCGGCGACTTCGCCCAGCTCGTGAAGGCCGCGCCGGACAACCTCGCGCTGCTCTACACCGCGTCCGTGCTCACCCAGGCCCCGGACAAGGTCGCCGCGTATCTGCTGCGCTTCGGGCCGGCGGGCGTGACCGACCTGACCCGGGCGCTGGCGCACGGCACCGGCGCGGTGCGGCTGCTCACCGCGCAGTCGCTGCCGGTCGGGCCGGCGCGCGTCACGCCGGGCATCCTCGCAGGCTGGACGCTCGCGGCTCCGCGCGCGATGCTCACGGCGAAGGTCGCGTGCTTTTTGCTGGCCGGTTTGGGATTCTTTTTGGTGTGGTGCGAACTGTCGCCCGTCCAACCCGGCAGCCGCTCGCTGGCGGGCACGCGGATGATTCACGGGCAGCGCGCCGTGGTGGCGCTGCTGCTGGGCGTGCTGCTGCTGGCGGCGGGCGAGCCGTTCCTGTTCAAGCCGCTGGGTTCGCCGGCCTTCCGGCTGCGGCTCAAGCTGCCGATCCTGACAAATTCGCCGGTCCCGGCCGGCCCGACTGAAACCGCAACGAAAACCAAACCGCGTATGGAAGTATCCCTGTCCACCATCCTGAGCGTCGTGCTCTTCGCCGGCCTGCAGGCGGCCGTGTATGCCATCTGCCTGATGAAGATCCGCGAGATCGAAATGTCCACCGGCCCCGCGCAGCTCAAGCTGCGCCTCATGGAGAACGAAGAGAACCTCTTCGACTCCGGCCTCTACATCGGCATCGCCGGCACGGCCGCCGCGCTCGTGCTGCAGGTGCTGCAAGTCATCCAGGCCAACCTGCTCGCGGCCTACGCCTCGAACCTGTTCGGCATCGTGACCGTGGCCTGCGTGAAGATCTACCACGTCCGCGCCGCCAAGCGCCGGCTGATCGTCGAGGCGCAATCCGAGGCGGCGGAGCGGCAGCCGGCGATGGCGTGAACGGCAACCGGCGATGAACTTCCTGTCTTGTGATTCCGTGGTGCGTGGTGCGTGGTGCGTGACCTCGGCAGGGACGCGCCCGGCCGTTTTCACGCACCACGCACCACGCACCATGTTGGCCGACGCGCCCCGAGCGACGGCGACCTTCCTTCCCCTTCCCCCCGCACGATGAACAAGACGCTCCTCCTCATCATCTGCGACTTCCTGCTGCTCAACCTGCTGGCGCTCACCCGCTGGGACGAGGTCGAGCCGGCCCCGACGCGCAAGCCCCCCGTGCCCGAGGTCAGCGCCAACGCCGCGCGCCAGAACCAGGACCTCGTGGACATGATGAAGCTGGCCCTCGAACAGGAACAGGCCACGCGCGGCCAGCTCCAGCAACGGCTCCAGTTCGCCGAGGCCGATTCGCAGACGCGCGCGCAGACGCTCACGCAGTTGCAGGCGCAGAAGGCCCAGTTGGAGACGAACCTCAAGCAGTCGCAGACGGCGGCGCAGGACTTGTCGCAGCGTTTTGCCAGCGCCGCCAAACAGGCCGCCGACGCGAAGCAACAGCAGGACGCGCTCACCGCCACGATCAAGAACATCGAGGCCGACAAGGCCCGCCTCGCGCAGGAGATGCAGCAGACCGTCGCCGCCAAGCAGGCGGAAATCCAGAAACAGCAGGCCGCCCTCAGCGACCTCGGCCGGCAGCAGACCGCCACCGCGCAGCAGGCGTCGAATCTCGCCACCGCCTTCCGGGTGGCGACGGCGGAGAAGGACTTGATCCGCGAGCAGCTCGAGAAGCAGATGCAGGCCGCGCTCGCCGCGAAGGAGGCCGAGTTGCAGAAGCAGCAGGCCGCGCTGGCTGACCTGGAGAAGAAGCGCGCCGACGCCGCCACGCAGGCCACGCAGTTCGCCACGGCGGCGAAGGTCGCCGAGACCGAGCGCAACCTGCTGCGCGAGAACTTGACCGACTTGAAGAAGGAAGTCGCCGTCGTCCGGCAGGAAAAGGAGATGCTGCAAAGCCAGACCGCGAAGTTAAGCGAGGGCGTCGGGCAGCTCGCCGCCAAGTCCGGCGAGCTGGCGAAGGAGATCCGCGAGAACACGCCGATCAACATGAACCTCATGTTCGCGGAGTTCCTCACCAACCGCGTGGACGTGGCCATCTCCGCGCAGCAGAATGTGCTGCTTGGCTCCGGCCTGCGGCAGAAGGAGGCCAAGAGCGTGCTCGTCCACGACGGCCGCACGGTCATGGCCATCGTCCACGTCACCGACACGCCGTTCTCGCTGACCACGCCGCTGGGCATGGACCGCGTGCTCGCCCGGGTGGCCCGGCCGCCGCAGGTGCTCGGCAGCGGCGCGCTGACCTTCATCACCGCCGACCCGCGCCTGGCCGTCATTCCCGTCAGCGCGCAGCAGGCGATGGCTGCCGGGCTGAAGATTTATCCCGTGGCGAAGAACCCGTATAAGTTCACCGAGGCCGTGCTCATCAACCGGGGCGGGAAGCACTACGGCGAGGTCGAGTTCAAGCTCAACGCCGCCACGCCCGGCTACGTGAAGATGCGCAACCGCATTCTCAGCCGCGTGCTGCAAGGCGAGTTTTCCCCCTCGACCGGCGACATCGTCCTGAGCAAGACCGGCGAGTTCCTGGGCATCATGGTCAACCCGGACTACTGCGCCGTGCCGCCGGCGTTCGAGGCGCTGCCGGGCTACGCGTTCGACGAGAAGACCGGCACGGACATGGTGCGCAACCGGCTGGTGGAACTCGGCACGCGCGTCGGCCGCCTGCCGCTGGCGTTGCAGTGAGGGAGCGGCCAATGGTCGGTGGGCTACAGCCGACTCGGGGGCGTTGGAACTCCGCTCGCATTCTCCCTCACCCCGGCCCTCTCCCGCTGGGAGAGGGTGCAAGTCTGGCCGCGCTCGAAATGCTTTGGCTTCCCTGTCGGCAGTGGACGGAATGCGTCCCCCCCTCTCCCAACGGGAGAGGGCCGGGGTGAGGGAGAAAATGTCTGTCCAACCACGGTGCTGCACTGCAAGCACAGCGACGTGGATCACCGTTTCCGCAAATCCACCGCCACTAGCTTCGTCTTGTCGCGGACGAACAGCCGTCCGTCCGCCAGCGCGGGCTGGGCGCGGCCCTCGCGGCCGAGGATTTGCGTCCGCGCCTTTTCCACGAAGCCCTTCGGGTCAGCGGCCACGCGGATGAGTTCGCCGGTGTCGGCGGCGACGATCAGGTCGCTGCCGGCGAGGATGACGCCGCCATGCGGCACGCGCCCGGTGCTCCAGCGGACCTTGCCCGTGGCCAGCTCGACGCACCGCAGCTCCGGGCGCGGGCCGGTGTTCACGCGCCCCTCGAAGCCGTAGAGGAAGCCGTCGCGCAGCACGGGCGTGACGTATTGCGCGGTGAGCTGCTCCTCGCCGGACCAGAGCTTCTCCACGCCGCCGGCCTTCACGCGCAGCAGCGCGGCACCCGCGCCGTAGCCGGCCGAGATGAACACGGTGTCGCCGCTCACCACCGGCACCGCCGCGCTGACGGACGCGTGCATCTTCGGCCCCCACGGAAAGCGGAAGCGCGCCGCGCCGCTCGCGGGATCGAGCGAGACGAGATGATGGCGCGTGAAGAACAAGGCGTGCCGCTGCCCACCGACGACTGCCGCGATGGGCGACGAGTAACTGGCCTCCTCGTCGTTGGCCTTCCACAGCACCTTGCCCGTCGCGGCGTCGAAGGCCACGAGGCCCGCGCCATCCTTGCCGCCCACGTTCACGAGCAGCGCCCGGCCCTCGACCAGTGGCGAGCTGGCAAAGCCGAAGAAGCCCTTGTCCGCGCCGAAGTCCTTTTGCGCGTCCGCGCTCCAGAGCGGCTTGCCCGTGGTGAAGTCCAGCGCGTGCAGGTTCCCGTTCGCACCGAACACGAACACCCGCCCGTCTGCGAGGCACGGCGTCGCGCGCGGGCCGTTGTCGAAGCCGAAGTTGTCCACGTAGCTCGTGGCGAAGGCCTGCTTCCAGATCGCCCGACCCGTCGCCGCGTCGAGGCACTCGACCAGCTCCTCCTTTTCCACGCGATGGAACGCAATGACCTTTCCGCCCGCTGCGACCGCCCCGGCCCAGCCGGAGCCGAGCTTGTGCTGCCACGCGGTGGGCGGCCCGTCCTTCGGCCAGGCGTCGGCCAGGTCATTTCCCGCATACGCGGCGTTTCGGGTTGGGCCAAGAAACTGCGGCCAGTCGGCGGCGGGCAGGAGCAGGGCGGACCCCAGCAGGCCAAGCAAAGTCGCGGGCAGATGCATGACGCCGGGATACGCGAGCCGGCGGCGCAAGGCGAGGAAAAGCCGGCGCGGTTACTCCGCGTTCGGATAGGAACCGAGCACCTTCACGAAGCTGCACTGCATGCCGAGCTGGGTGATGGCCTTCGCCACCTTGCCCTCGCTGGAGTGGCCGTCGCAGTCCACGAAGAAGAAATACTCCCACACGCGGCGCTTGCTGGGGCGGCTCTCGATCTTCGTCATGTTCAGCCGATACTTGCGGAACGGCGCGAGCGCGCGGTGCAGCGCGCCGACCTCGTCCGCGATGCTGAACATGAGGCTGGTGCGGTCGTGGCCGGTGGGCGGGCTGCACTTGCGGCCGAGGACGAGGAAGCGCGTGGCGTTGGCGGCGTTGTCCTGGATGTCGTGCTCCAGCACGGGCACGCCGTATTTCTCGGCGGCGAGCAGACCGGCGATGGCGGCGGAATGCTTTTCCTTCGCGGCCAGTTCGGCGCTGCGGGCGTTGGAGGAAGTCTCGACGATCTCCGCGCCGGCCAGGTTTTTGTGGACCCAGGCGCGGCATTGCGCCAGCGACTGCGGGTGGACGTAGAGCTTCTTGATGTGCGCGCGGCCCGACTTGCTGACGAGGCAGTGCGAGATGGGCAGGACGATTTGGGAAACAATCTTCAGGTCGCTGTCCACGAACATGTCGAGCGTGTGCGTGACGACGCCCTCGGTGGAGTTCTCGACCGGCACGACGCCGTAGTCGGCGCGGCCCTTGGCGACCTCGTTGAAGACATCGGCGATGGTCTTCTGCGCGGCGTAGAGCAGGCTGGAGCCGAAGCGTTGGATGGCCGCCTGGTGCGTGAAGGTCGCCTCCGGGCCGAGGTAGGCGATGGTCATGGACTTCTCCAACGCGAGCGCGCTGGACATGATCTCGCGGTAGATGGCGCGGAGCGAGGCGTCGGTGATGGGGCCGGCGTTCTTCTTGAGGATGCGCTGGAAGACCTGGCGCTCGCGGGAGGGGACGTAGATTTCCTCGCCGGCCTTGCGCTTGATTTCGCCGATGCCGAGGACGTGCCGGGTGCGCTCGTTCAGCAGCGCGACGAGCTTGGCGTCCAGCGCGTCAATGGCCTTGCGGTGCTCGGGGATGGTCATGCGAGAAAGGGCTATTGCTCGGACGCGCTTCGGCCGGGCGGCAGACGGCGCTCGAAGCGCATCAGCGTGTTGTCCAGTTTGAGTTCCAGTTTTTCGCGCTTGTGCCGCTCCTCCTGCAACTGGCGGGCCAAGTCACGCACTTGTCCCTCCAATAGCTCCAAGTCGGAACTCGTCTTCGTGATGTCGCGGCGACTGTCCTGAATCTCCCGCGACATCAGCAGGAAACTGCGGAACAATGCAAAAAGCTCCTTAAACACGGCCCAGGAGAGAATCAATCTCGGCGCGGCGTCGGGCGGAATCTGTGCGGGTCCGATTGAACTCGGCGCGGGAACGCTTCAAGTCCGAGAAAATGACTTTCAACTCGCGCTGATACTCGGCGATGAGCGCCAAGTATTTCTGGTCCTGCTTGCTCAGGCTCGCGGCGGCTTTGGTCGTCATGGGGCGAAGTTAGTTGGCGCGACGGCTTTGGCAAGCTCACGCGCGGGCAGGCGGCTCGGTCGGCGGTTCAGCGGGAGAGGTTGCGCGCGGTTCCGTTGCGGCCGACTCGGTCGGCGAAGTCTCGCGTTCCGTCACCTCCTGCAACGCCAGTTGCTCCGGCGGCGCGGTGGCGAGGCCGGGTTCGACCGTGAGCAGCGCCTCGGGCTTCTTGACGGGGATTTTCCGCAACTCGTCGGCGGCGGGAAGGTCTTCGAGGCCGCGCAGGCCGAAGTATTCGAGGAACGCCGGCGTGGTGCCGTAGAGCGCGGGGCGGCCCACCACTTCCGCGCGGCCGGTCTGCTCCACGATGCCGCGCTCCAGCAGCGTCTGCATCACGCCGTCCACCGCCACGCCGCGAATCTGCTCGATCTCGGCGCGCGTGAGCGGCTGGCGGTAGGCGATGATGGCGAGCGTCTCCAGCGCGGGCTGCGAGAGTCGGCCGGGGCGGTTCTTCTCGCCGACGAGCGTCTTGATCCACGGCGCGAACTCCGGCTGGCTGACGAACTGCCACGCGCCCGCGACGCACACGAGGCGGAAGGTGCGCGCGGCGGCCCCGTGCTCCTGCGCGAGCGCTTCGAGCACGGCGATGAGTTCCTCGTCCTTCACCTTCTTGAACGACTTGGCGAGCGGCTCCTCGGAGTTCTCGGCGGTCTGGGCAAGCACGTCGCGGAGTTCCTTCGGACTCAGCGGCTTCTGGGAGTTGAAGAGGACGGCCTCGATGATGGCTTTGAGTTCCATGTCAGTTCATCCGCAGGTTCAGTTCAGCGGCGGGAGCGGGAGCAGTTTCGGCGGGAGGTTCAGGCGGCGGCGCAACAGGCGACGGCGGAGCCTGAGCGATTTCAATTTCCGCAAACGCCTCCGGCTGGGTGATGACGATTTGCTTGAGGCGGATCAACTCCAGCATCGCGAGAAACGTCACGACCACTTCGGTGCGGCTAGTGGCGGCGGCGAACAGCTCGGAGAACTTCACCGCCGGCCGCTCGCGGATGAGCGTCGCGATGGCCTCGATCTTTTCGCTGACGGTCCACTTGTCCTCGAAGATGTCGCGCGAGTCGGTGGTGACGAAGCGCTTGAGGATGCCGTTGACAGCGTTGACGAGGTCGAAGATGGACACCGGCACGCGCTGCGCGGGGGCCTCGAACTCCAGCTTCGGCGCGGTGCGGCGGTAAATGTTCTCCTGCGCGTGCTCCATCTCCTGCAGGCGGCCGGCAGCGTCCTTGAACTTCTTGTATTCGACGAGCTGGCGGATCAGCTCCCAGCGCGGGTCTTCGCCGTCTTCCTCGCCCTCGACGACGACCTGCTGGTCCTTGGGCAGCAGTTCGCGGCTCTTGATATACATGAGCGTGGAGGCCATCACGAGGAACTCGCCGGCGATGTCCAAATCCATCTCCCGCATCACGTCCACGTAGGCGATGAACTCGGTGGCGAGCTTGGTGAGGTTGACCTCGTAGATGTCCACCTCCTCCTTCTTGACGAGGTAAAGCAGCAGATCGAGCGGCCCCTCGAAAATCTCAAATTGGACTTTGAATTCGGACATCAAATGCGCCGCGCGCGGTTGGTCGCGGGCTGGCGGAGAGTAAGGGGGAGGCCGGAAGTTTGGCAACGCTTTCGCGGCACACCCGCCTCACTTCCGCCCCGGCCCTGACTCCTCGCGGAAGAGCGCCGCGTAGCCCAGCCGGCGGAACACTTGGGCGTCCGCCTCAAAGTCAGCCGGGGCGACCCCCATCCCGTCGTGCAAAGCCTGCAAATAGGCGGCCACCTCCGGCGACGGCTCGCCGTCCCGATACGCCTCGTGGAGCACGTTGGCCAGCACGCAGCGGCGTTGCGCGGGCTGGAGCATCCCGTTGAGCACGGTCACCAGGCCATCCACGCCGAGTTGCTCGACGTAGGTCTGCCCGGAATTGATCGCGTCGGTGGACTGGATGCGGCGTTCCAGCGCCTTGAGGCGGCGCTCGGCGGTGTCGGGATGATGCTGGATGACGCCCAGCACGCCGGCACAGAGCAGGTTGATGGGCGTCCAGTCCGGGCCGGCCGGCGTTTCGTTGACCAGCACGCCGAGCGACGCGGCGGCGAGGATGGTGTCGTAGCACCGCTGATAGTGCTCCTCCGACAGGCCCGCCACCCGCCGCCATTCATCGAGCATGGTGATCTCGTGCTTCGAGAGCTTGTTGTCGCTGAAACCCAGCTCAATCAGGTTGAGCAGCGCGCACTCCCGTTCGAAGGCGTTGAGCAACCGGCCCGCCTCCGCGAGCAACTGGGCAAAGCCGTGCTGGTTCACCCACGCGCCCGCGCGCCGGAAGGAATTTTGGTTCCCGTAATGCGCCACCACCCAGTCCAGTTCCTCCTTGGCAAACTCACCGTCGGACTGCGCCAGCGCGTAGGCCGCGCCCGCGCAGACCAGGTGCGGCGTGAGCGCGGCCGGCGCGCGGAGGAGATCCACGGAGTCCATGCCCGGCGCCAGCGCGACGAGCTTGTGCAGCGCCGGCTCCTCCCCCGGCAGCAGCCGCAGCGCGAACTCCGCCTCGGGGAAGCGCGCGCGCAGCACCAGGTGTTCGCCCGCCGCGCCCGCCTCCAACGCCGTGGCCTCGGCGATCCGGTAGTCGCACCGCATGAACTCGCCGCCGGCGGGCTTCGAGAAGTACGCTAGCACGGTGCCGTCCGTCGCCAGCCACGTCAGGCCGTCGTCGCCGGTGAGGTCGCAGACGGCGCGCAGCACGACGTGCGGCTCGCGTTTGAACTCCGCGACAAATTCATTATGCAATTGTGCCGGCAAGGCCATGACAAGGGCGCGGAGGATACGCAAACCCCGCCGGGAAATGCACCGGGAAAATTCAGGCGGGCGAATCTGCGGAAAAGCGGCTGGCGGAAGCCACCGGCACAAGGCCGGCCATTGCACCGCACCCATCGTCCCGGAGAGAAGGCAGGGCTTACGTCATCCACGGCCCACACCACGCGTTCACACGGCTGAAGACCCCGTGCTTGACTGGGAAGTGGATTCTGAGGTTGCGGACTTCGAGGAGGTTTACGGGCGCAAGACTAGCCGGAAGGCTGGGAGAGGGCACGGGGTAAATCACGCGCACCGTGGAGAACTCGGAGGATTTGAACTCGGTCGGGGAGTGCCCGGTAGAAAACCAGATGCCGGGGAAAGCCGCGCACACGCCACGAACGCACTTCGGGAAAGCCCAAGTCAGCCCGGCAGCGGCCCATGCCCGGATTGGCGGCGAGGAACTCAAAGGTATCGTAAGCCGCAATGAGGAAGCGGCGGGCGGCCCGTGGGTTCCAAGCGCGGATGTAGCGGGCAATCCCCTGCAAGTCGCAGAAGATAAACTCGCTCTCGTCCCAGCGTGGGGTCATTCGATCGAGGCGAGGATGCGGTCAACGTTGGCGCGGTCGCCGGGGATGAACTTGCCGGCGAGCGCCTCGGCCAGCTTCTCGCGCACGCCGGGCGGCGTCTCCTCGTCCTGCCACAGCAACGCCTCCAACTCGTCCCGCTCGCGGCTGGGGAGGTGGTCAATCGCGGTCTTGATTTCGGCCACTGTGCTCATGCTTGGAACCTAGCCACTGGTTACATGGGGCGTCAATAGCTGGCCCCGGCGCTGAGGAGTTCCGGCACGTCCTTCACGCGCATCCGCTGCCCGCGAATGCACGGCCGGCCGCCACACTTGCCCGGCTCGATGGTGATGCGCTCCAGCAGTTGGGCTTTGCTCATGGGGCAACTATGCGCCGCCCCGCCCGCGCTTCGCAAGGCTGTGCTCGTCCGGCACAATCCAGAACACGGTGCCTCAATCCGCCAGCTTCACTGGATTCCAGTCGCACTTGAGCTTGTTGGCCTTGCAGAAGCGCGACGAACCACCGGTTCCCGAGACTGGAGAGTGCGTGCGCGAGTGGCTGCGCAGTTCAACGAACATCGGGGGGACAGCTACTCCGTGTTGAATAGCCGTTTCATGACTCTGCTTTGGCGGAAAGCTTTCGCCATCCCTTGAGAACCAGTTCTTCGAAGTGTGACAAACACTGACTCTTTGGCGAGTAGCAGCGAGTAGTCCTCGTTACCACTCTTTAGTGGACGGTTTGACTCGACGAGGATGAGCATCTTAAGCGGTTCAGCGGATAAGAGCGCCCAAAGGTCGTGTAGCACGGGGCGGGTGAGGGAGTTATCCTCCCACACATTGACGCAAGCACTGTTGCCTCCATACCAATCGTCATTCATGTAAAAGTCCCCAGTCTCGCGCTCAATATCCATGAAAGTTCCATGCCGCAGGAGCGCGGCCTTAACAACCGCTTGCCACTTTGCCCAAGTATCATAGTCGATGTCCACAGTCTCCTTGTTAAGAACCTCGTCCCACTGAGCTTGCGTGACCAACTTTGGGTCGTAGATCTTCATGCAGGGCGAAACAGCGAACGTTGGTTTTAGTTCCAATACGGACACCGCACCCACCGCCCCGGCTCGACTTCCACCAGCTCCGGGGCTTTCTGCGAGCAGTCGCTTTGCGCCTTTGGGCAGCGCGGGTGGAAGCGGCAGCCGCTGGGGAATTGACCGAGGTTGGGCACGCTGCCGGGGATGGCTTGCAGGCGCTCCAGTTCGTGGCCGAGCGCGGGCACGGAGTTCATCAAGGCCCGCGTGTAGGGGTGCAGCGGGCGCTGGAGCAGGGCGCGCGCGGGGGACAGCTCGACGATCTGCCCGGCATACATCACGGCCACGCGGTCGGCGATGTCGCCGACGATGCCGAGGTTGTGCGTGATGAGCAGAATGCTCATGCGCAGGCGGGCCTTGAGGTCGCGGAGGAGTTCGAGGATTTGCGCCTGGATGGTCACGTCCAGCGCGGTGGTCGGCTCGTCGGCCACGAGGAGCTTCGGTTCGCTGGCCAGCGCCATCGCGATCATGATGCGCTGCTGCATCCCGCCGGACATTTGATG
>Ga0172376_10002644_pt1 | contig 21709 bp, 15 predicted proteins | sample Lak35m_FD_121114 | JGI IMG/M metagenome (GOLD analysis project Ga0172376, IMG submission 121114) | Freshwater microbial communities from Kabuno Bay, South-Kivu, Congo - kab_092012_35m | ecosystem: Environmental > Aquatic > Freshwater > Lake | place: Democratic Republic of the Congo: South-Kivu... | reverse complement strand
CAGGTGGGAATCTGCCCATTCCGCGCATCGATGCTGGGGTTCGAAATAATTGGCTGATTTCCAATTGCTATAATGTGGTCAACCCAATCTCTAACGGCGTTAAAAGCCCTATCTACCTTACCAACTTACGCCTTCCTCTTGGTGGCACTAAACCATTTCCCTCCGCCGTTCTTTTTTATAATGATAATAAATGCGGCAAAGAAGACACAGATCCTAGATTTCCGCAAGGTTTTGGCCAAGTTGGAATTGGGGCCGGTGGCGATTCAAAGATTTTCCCAACGGGCGGCAGTAACCCCACTTTTGCCCGCCTGAATATTCCAGGAAACTACTTTGCCTTGGGGAATCCACTTCTCATGGCGCAAAGACCGCATTTTTCCTGCGGAGCCGACGGCAATGGCAACAATGTCGCCTGCAACTTTAATATTGCGACTAATACTGTCTCACCTGAAGCAAATTTTCAAAGAGTGCGAGAACGTTTAGGTGAACTTATTGGCACACAAGATGGCCTCGACTTTTATGAAATGCCCAAAAAGGCCGAATATCGCGACTCGGGAAATAGAATCCTCATCCAGGCCGCGTTACCTGGCCCAGGCGGCAATGGATACTCCTTTGCATTTTCAGACAGTCCTGGTTGCAACGGAGGCCCAACTATTACAATGTCGAGCAATGTATTTAGTGTTTGTGCAGATGGCGCTTCACATACTTTTACTAGTCTCATAGATGCCTTGAATGGCCATTTTGCTACCAATGGTATTGCGCTTACTGCCAGCACTTCTATTGGTGGCACCCCTTATACAGCTGCGGTCTTGGATGGCACGACGTCAGGTGGAAAGCTCGATACCATAGAAGGTCGAAATTTCAACGGTAAAATTGGTGAAGCGGCCAACTGGCTGTCGGGTGCCATTGGTTTATTAGCGCGCCAATCGGGCGTCACCAGTTGCGAAGAATTGGCCGTTGGTTCTAATTATTTTTACTCGGACCACAAAGGTTCGGTATTAATGGAAGTTGTTCCGCCGACTAAAAGCATACCTGCCCCCATGCATGGCGCAGGAACTCAATTTGATCGCGCCATCGAATGGTCCGACAACGGAATACAAACCTCTCGTTTTGAATTTAACTGCCCTACGACGGGCAAACCACTCAGATCCGGCTATTATAAAAAAATTGAAAGTTCCACAGAATTATTTCCAGGCTATATTTCCACCTACAAAATCGAAATGTTTTACTCCCATGACACCGATGGCAATGCTCAAATACAGCTTGTCACAGGTATGAGTGCGCCAGGCCTTATGGAATCCAAAGAAATTTTTGTATTAGAGAAATCAACACCGCAGACTTTTAAATTTTTTAGATCCGAAATTTTTGAAACTTTTATCAGTGGTGCCTTTGATATCGAGAGCACAAACCGGATGACCGGCGAAGTTGACGTTATCCAAGGTATTGAGACCAATTTTATTAATTACCACCCTGATCCAATCCTCAGCGACGCAGAATCATTTCTTGAGCCAGTAGTCGGACCTGAATTTGGCATTATGAACCAATGCTTTGATGGAGCTGGGAATGCTGGTGCTAACCTCTTTTGTAATGGAGTAACGTTAGCTCCGCCAAATGTTAGTTATCCAATTTTCACCTCAGGTCATTTTTCATCCAATGCCTTAGAAAGTTACCTCAATGGCCTAAGCTTTTAAGTGTGATTCTCGCGATTATTCACATCTACCTTATTTGGTTCTTCCAGAAAAATATCCTCACTACTAGAATCAGGATCAACATCTTTGAGCTTTTTCGTGGCCTTTACGCCGAGGACTCGTAGCTTATCGACTTGAGCAAGCACGTTGCCTCGGCCAGTTTTTAAAGTCGAAACCGTCTTCTCGTGAGCGTCATGCAGCTTTTTAATATTGTCGCCCATCTTATCGAGGTCATCGACAAATGTAGCGAACTTGTCGTAGAGGCGCCCGCCCACTTCCGCGATTTGCAAAGCATTGCGGTGCTGTCTCTCTTGCTTCCATAGGGTCGCCACCGTTCGCAAAGTCGCCAGCAGGGTCGTAGGCCCAACAATGATGACCTTCTTATCCCAGCCATAATTAAATAAATCCTTCTGGCCGCTTAAGATGAGTGAAAGGGCTCCCTCAATAGGGGCAAACATAAACACAAAATCGGGCGTTTTAAGCCCACTGATGTCTTGGTAATTTTTGCTCGCGAGCATATCAATATGGTTTTTAACCGAGGTTAAAAACTCTTTTTTGGCCTTGTCCTTTTCACTCTCGTCTTCCGCTGAAATCAAACGATCATAGGCCACAAGAGATACTTTGGAGTCAATAATAAGGTTTTTGCCATCAGGTAAATTAATGATGACATCTGGCCGTAAGATATTACCCTCTTCCCCTTTTAGGCCCATGCCCGAGCCCTGAGTAATATATTCTTCTCCAGCGCGCAGGCCTGAGCTCTCCAGAATTTTTTCTAAGACGAACTCACCCCAATTGCCCTGCATTTTAACGTCGCCCTTTAAGGCCTGAGTTAAATTCTTGGTTTCCTCTTCCATTTTGCGGCCCATGTCCATCATGTTTTGAATTTCTTTTCGCAGAGAAAAAACTTCGCGCCCTTCCTTCTCGTAAGTTTCTTCAATCTTTTTTTGCAATTCTTGCAAGCGAGTTTTAAAAGGATCCAAAACTTGCTCTAATCCTTTCTGGCCAACTTGTTGCAGAGAATGCTGCTTTTCTTCAAATATTTTTTGCGCCAATTTTTCAAATTCCAAGCGCATGACTCGATCGCGCTCCAACGCCTTTTGTTGCTCTTCTGCCATGGCCTTTTGACTTGTCTCCTTGGCATGGGCCAAATCTCGCTCTAAAGTGGCGCGCTCTTTTTCCAGCACCACTAAGCGCTCCTGCCAAACCATTTCCTTTTTGGAAAAAATTTCTTGTTGATCCTTGGCCTCTTTTTGCCAAGTCCCAATTTGTAATTTGGCCTCTTTCAATTCACCCTCTTTGGCCGCCACAAGCGCACTTTCCAAAAGGTGCTGCTGCATTTGCTGTTGTTCAATATTTTGATTCAACTTTTCGTTTTTCAGTAACCAGCGACCGAGTAAAAACCCCGCAAAGAGGGCCAACAAAACTAAAACAAAAAAGATCAGGATTGAAGAAGTCATAAAGTCATCCTACTTACTAAATATATTAGAACGAAAACCCACTACTCGAGTCCGGTACTATAGAACGCAAGTGCGATTTTTTCTAACTTTTTATTTAAAAATTTGGCCCCTCCCCTTATCCTATTTGAGTTCTCCAAAGATGAAACAATAAAGATGAAACAATTCATGGAAATTAAAAGAGAGGAAGATCATGACTGCATGGAACTGCAACACCCGAATTTTTAAAGGCCCGGGCCTGGCCTTAATAGCGCTCCTAATTTCTGCACTGCTTTCAACCACCACTCAAGCTTACGACTTAGTCAAACGCATGAAGTTGATGGATGACCGCTTTAAAACCCAAGAACTGTTGCGCCCCTTTGGCCATGATTTTATTTTTGACCTCTCTGCCACGGCCAATTCTGACACCCAGGATCTGCTTGATGACGTGGATAAACTCAGCAGCCTTACCGGCACGACTCAGCAACAGGTTAATCAAGCTGACGCTATTTTGCAGAAACATTACGACACGGAAAAGTTTATACGCTTGAGATTAAACCTGGGAATTCCCATTTTTAGCTTTAATGCATTCGGTATCCACTGGAAACCAAACTTAAGGGTCGAAGGTGGTCTTAGTGCACTGATCAACACTAAGAAGGAAGCAGTCACTTTTACCTCTTTGATTAACAACCTCGACCAAATCCCTGCGAACGTTCGGTCGGCCCTTACTTCGTGTAGCTTGACTGGCCTTACCGACGGCCAAGATATTCTCGCCCATTGCGTAACCAATGGCTCCATTACCCAGGCCCAAGCTGATTTTATTAAGGCCACCTACGGCATTACAAAAATTCCTTTTCTTGCAAGTATCGTAAACTCTTCTTCCGATCTTCCAGTTTTTGATAACTATATTAAAATTGATGCCAAAGCAGGTATGGTCTTTGATTACACCAAAGGCGAGCATTGGTTCGGTCAATTCAACCTCATGGCCCTAGGGCGCGCCGATCTACGCAAAAGACTTGATGCAACCCTGCTTATCGCGGGCGGTGGTGACCTCGATTTAGGTGAACCCAATACGCAAATGACAGCGATCGGTGAATATCGCTTAGGTTATAAAAATTCTAATTACTCTGCCTTCCTTGGGCTGGAAGAAATTAAATTAGCAGAAATTTCTTCTGAACCCACAGGAAAACCAACCTATGGTACAGATCCACTTATCCGCATTCACGCTCAGGCCAACTACCGCGTATGGATTTTTACCGCCACGCCGTTTGTGGGAACCCACTCAAGAAGTGGTTACGGTATGGGCGATGCCGCCTACCTCGGTGCCGATTGGGGCGCCCATATTTGGGGTGACCGTATTGGAACGACACTTAGAACCATGGTGGATAAAGAACATTTTACCTTTGCCACTCGCTTTAAGGCCTGGATTGCCCACCTTGAGCTAATGGCAAAAATTGCTAATAAAGAACGCGTCGATGGCGTCAAAGTTAGTGAAATTTACAGCGTCGATTTGCGCTTCTTTTTCTAAGGTGTTCGCGGCAAACTATTTGCCAGTTACTTAAGCTAAAAACTAAGGCCTTCTCACAAAACGGGAAGGCCTTTTTTTTGCCTAATATCCCTCCCTACCATGGACAATTATTTTTCATTCGTGCTACGAAACAACAATGAAATCAACTGCGACCGTCCCTAAAGCAACTCAAAACTTTTTTTCAATTTCCAATAGCGAATTTAATACTATTTGTAAAAACCTCGGTACTTCTGAAATTCAATCTAACAAAATTTTTCGAGCTGTCTACCAACAAGGTTGCCTGACCCCACAGGAATGGCCCAAGCTTTTTGACATTAGTGAAAAGGTCATCAATAAATTAGCGAAGCATTTTAATTTTTCCCTCCCTACGGTGGCGAGGGCCCACCAAGCCAAAGATAAAACCTCTAAATTAAAACTGCAATTAGCTGATCAGCTTGAAACAGAATGCGTTCTCATCCCCATGCGAGCAGGAGAAATGACTTTGTGCCTTTCTTCGCAGGTTGGCTGTGCCGTCGCTTGTAAGTTTTGTTTCACGGGCAAAATGGGCCTTTTGCGCAATCTCACCTGTCAGGAAATTATTGGCCAATGGGTGGTCGCGGCCCAATGGCTTCGAAGCAACCTCCCTCATCATAAAATTGTTAATTTAGTTTATATGGGGCAAGGAGAGCCTCTGCATAATTTTGAGGAAGTCAAAAAGGCCACGGCAATTTTTTTAGAGCAACGAGGCCCCCACTTCGGCAAGCGGCGAATCACTATTTCAACCAGCGGCCTGGTTCACCAATTCGACCGATTAAAAGAAATTCCTGAAATTTTCTATGCCATTTCCTTGCACGCCGTACGCAACGATTTGCGCAGTGATATTATGCCCATTAATAAGGCCCATAATTTGGAAAAGTTAATGGAAGGGCTGGCCAAAATTCCTCGCAAGACCCACCAAAGAATTACCTTCGAGTATATTTTATTAGCTGGTATCAATGATAGTGAGCAAGATATTGAAGGACTTTGTCGCCTTCTTCCCTCTAAGGCATCCAAGATAAATCTAATCCCCTTCAATCCTTACCCTGGCAGTGAATTCAAAAGACCCAGCGACGAAACCATTAAGTGGTTTCAACAAGCACTTCGGATGCGAGGGATGCATGCCACGATTCGCGCCACCAAAGGAGACGATATTCTGGCGGCCTGCGGGCAACTCAACACCTAATGGGATTGGAATCTTCTATTCGCTTATATTATTTTTTCGTTTGAAAAATTTAGGATAGGCACTAATAAAATAGCGTTTCGTTAGAAGCTCAAACAAACTATCCGTTTCTTCAGGTTTAAAATCGCCCTTGGTATTTTCCAGCATTTCCATCATATGCTCTTCTTGTTCTTCAGTCATGTCTTCTGGACCTCGAACCTTTTTATACTGAAGCTTGGCAAATTCTAATCCGGGAGTTGGTGCTGCTTTCGCCTTCATTCCAAGGGAATCTGTCCCCTGTCCACCATACAAAGCGTATCCACCGACTACTTTGGGCGCATTATTCAAGTTGGAACTCAAGGATTCTGTCGCGCTTGCATTTGAAATTTCACTTTCTTGACCACTTCTATGTGGACTTCTAATCACCGCGCTTAACAAGGGCGAGCTGGCCAACGATTCGGAAACCTGTCGGGCCCTTTTAGAGAACACTTTGTTAAACTCGTTAGACAATTTTTTTGTATCTTGCTGGCCTTGATCATCCAACAAAGACCGCCTCTTTTGAACTTTGCTCAAAAATTGACTTTCACTTCTTTTCTTCCTGGCAGCTTGAGCGGTGAGATCATTCATACCGAGGGAAGCGCTCAAGGATTCCTTGAACTGGGGGTTGGCGTTTGTGTTACTATTAAAACGGCCAGAGCTCACACTCGCCCCATTATCGAGACCATCAAAATTGAATCCATTATTTAAGTTATTGGTTAAGGAATTGCCACCGCTGCCCGCGCTATTTTCATTATTCGCGCCACTCGAATTTCCAATCCCATTGCGATTTTGATTATTGGCCGGGCCACTGCCATTTAAGTTATTTTCAACGTCGGCCAATTTTTTCATATCCTTTTCCAGTTGCTCTCCATACTTCTGATTAATTCTTCTACCCTCATGAATCATATTTCTTACCATGGCATAAAAGTTCGCCCGCGAGGTATCGGCCACATAGCTGTCGGAAATTCGATCAAATAATCCCACTTGAACCCATGCCAAAGTGCTGGATAATAAACCGTGATATCCAACTGGGTTATTGATTTCATTTTGCTCAAACTGGGTCGTAAGATTGTACCTTTCGACCAATTCTTTGTAGGGCGGTACTGCATACAACTCGTTCATGGCATAAAGAGTAAAATCATTAACATCCAAAATGGTTGATTCGGAAATTTCACGGTTAAAAAGTGATTTATCTAAATCTGCTCCTGAGGGATATAAATCGACCATATAGCGAGAAGATTGAAAATCATTTAATTTCAAATAATCAGTAATACTGCGGATCAGCGCCCGTTTCAAACCATATATCTCTTGCTGCATTTGAAAAGATTTTTTGGCCTCAGGATTTAAAAAGTTGGGATTTCTTGCCATTTGGTTGGAATAGTTTTTTTCTGAATTACGAAAACCTGAATAACAAAAAAAGTCGCCACCAGGTAAGAGGAGGCGCACCAAATCTTGATAGCCTGGAGCTTGGTTAAAATCATAATCTGGTTTACTAAGTTGAACTCGCTCAACCTTAAAGCGATTCTCATAGGGATTGACCGCCATCGAATCTAGCGGGCGCAATTTCTGCAACAAAAAGCAACTACTGCGTTCGACACCTGCTTCTTCCCCAGCACATCCAGCGAGATTTTTTAATTGCTGCAATTTGTTTAAGAGATCAAAGGCCGAATAATAGGGAATCTGTTTATTAGTGTTACTATTTCTCTTGTTTTCAATAACCTCTTCCTCAGTCAAAGTAATCAGGCGATTTAATACATAGCTGCCACGCTGTTCAAATCCCATTTCATTCACGATATTTTCCCTAACCCGGATATTCGCTTCAAGAGGTTCTTTTCCAATTACGGCATAGTCATTTTGATTGGGACCACGATCTGGAGCATTGTTTGGCATGGAAGTAAGATCATTTTGGTAAAAAGGCTTACAAAGATTTTTAAGATTGCCATCCATCAATTGCACCCAGGCATTGCGATCAACCAAATAACTCAAAAAGTTATTAATATTGTCACCCTCGCCACCGTAATTATTATTTCTTGGGTAATCGGCCAAATTACCGTTGAGATAGCGCAATAACTTTTTTGAAGTTTGTTCGATTGACTGTTCAATGACTTTTGCGCGCGACTCCGCATAGGCCCTGAAAAACTGTTGCCAGAATTGATCACCTTGATAGCTTCTTTTTATGCCTAACTTCACCGGAGAACAAAAGGCACGCTTGTTATAGACATTGCTCCAGAGGGGAAAAATCTGTCGGTCAAAGGCCAACTGCGCCTTGGTACTTTGCTCAAATCCATAAGGGATACCAAAAACTTCACCAGCAGGAATCCAATCCATGGCCATCTGACTCTCGCGCATGGCCAAATTCTCCAGGGCCTTTGATTCAGCTTCTTCTAGCGCTTTTTCCAAATCATAGAGAGCAAGTCCTTTTGCATCAGCTCCGGCCAAGGTGTCGGCCATTTGCTGCAATTCTTTTTGAATGGCATTTTCTTGAGTGATAGTACATTCAGGTATGGCGTATTGCCCTTGCTGATTTTTTTTCAAGTATTGCTGTTGTAAGGCAAGCTTTTGTTGTTCTGTTATTTGACTACCGGCCTTTCTGATTTCACGACAATAAGTCAATTTTCTCGCTTGTTCGCGAAAATAATTTTCCGCAGCGACGTCAATTTCACCATATTTAAACAAACCATTAAAGAACGGATTAAAATCACTTTGAACTCCACCGTACAAAATACATTGCCCATACTGGGCATGGTCTTTCATGGCGAATTTTTTGTTGCTGATAGAATAAGTTAATTCTTCATTTCTTTTAGAACTAGGTAAGTAAATCATACGCGCCAAATAGACCAAGGCCCGCAAATTTTCTTCGATCCTTCTTTGTCGCAATAAATATTTGGGAGCTTCTAAGGTGCACTTGCCCTCCGCATCGGTCTTTAAACATGTTTTCTCTTCGTATTGAGAAGGATCGAGCGGAGCATAGGAATCGAAACCATCGGAAGAAAACATATGTTGAGTATGATCAAAAAATGCACCACTACTTTGTCCAAAAGCAAGTGGCCCCAAGGCCATTTCAAAAATGGCCGCGAGCAAGAAAATGAATGAAAGGCTGTTCAATTTTTTCATGTACCCACATATCGGTTAAAAGGGCCAAAAACCTTGCCTGTAACAATAGCTAATAATTTAATTTTACTATGATTTGGCTGAATTCTTTCCGGTTACAAAAGACTGCCGCGATCAAAGGTATAACTAGTTAATTTTGCGATGGAAAGCCACTTTAAATAAAATCTATTTATGCCGTAAAAATTGGCCTTTCTAAGGTAAATGACTGAGGTCTTGGGCGGGGATAAATTCACTAGGCCAAAAATGGGGTTTGGCCATGAGAGTTGCTGGTATGGAAAATTCTTTTTGCAATTCATTGGGCATCTGTATTTGGTACGCAAATAAGGCAATCCCCTCTGGCCAAGACTCCTTTGAGCCATAGAGTTTATCACCTAAAATTGGCTGACCGTGCTTGGCCATCTCAAAGCGCAGTTGGTGCCAACGACCAGTCTCGGGAGAAAGTTTGTAAAGCGTGTACTGTTTTCCTGGTATAGTTTTTTGCCAACAACGTTGCCATTTTGTCAGTGAGTCCTTGCCATATTCCGCTTCAAAAGTGCGCTTTTTTCCCTTCACTAACCTTGAGCGCCACTCCCCTCCGTCAGCAAAGTTTCGTTCCATTTTTTCCGGTTCTTGCACCAATCCCCAAGCGAGATAATCCTTCTTGATAGTTTTGTTCTCAAATCCTTGAGAAAATTTGCGATGGGCATTTGCGTTGAGTGCATAAAGCAGCAGGCCACCAACATCAAAATCCAAGCGATGAACGGGAAAAATCTGTTGCCCTAAATGCTGCTCGAGTAATTTTCCCAGAATCGGCCGTTTTCCTTCTGGGTCACCCCTCCCCGGCACACTTAATTGCCCTGGATATTTCAAGGTCGCCACAAGATGGTCATTTTTAAAGAGAATTTGCTCAGATAGCTGGGAAGAATTCACAACTTTTTTAAAACCTAAAAATGGCCGAGCCCCAAGTAAAACCGCTGCCAAACGCGGCACTTGCCACGAGCATGCCAGGTTTTAAAACCCCTTCTTTCCAAGCGTCATAGAGTCCGATGGGAATCGTGGCCGCTGTCGTATTGCCGTAGCGCTGAATCGTATTGAAAACTTTTGTGGCCGGTATCCCAAGTTCTTCACCAACCTTTTCATTAATCCGCAAATTGGCCTGATGAAAAGCAAAGAAATCCACAGATTCCATAGGAAATTCATTATGCTTCAATCCTTCGACCAGCACTTCACACATGCGTCGAACAGCATGAGTAAAAACCACTCGTCCATTCATTTTGGGAAAGTGGATTCCTTCATCAATTTCGGCGTGATTGATCATATCAGGGCCATTGCCCATTCCTGGTCCCTGTACCCAAAGTTCTTTGGCAAAGGTGCCGTCGGCATGCAGGTGGGTGGAAAAAATTTGAGCATCCTGCCGTCCTTTTGGTTCCGTACGCGACACAATTGCCGCACCAGCACCATCACCAAATAAAACGGTGACGTCCCGCCCTCTATCGGATTTATCGAGTCCCTTGGAATGCACTTCGGCCCCGACGACTAAAATGTTTTTATATAAACCGGCACGAATATACAGATCGGCCACCGATAGGGCGTACAAAAATCCGCTGCATTGTTGACGAATATCCATGGCCGGAATTCCCGGCAACCCCAACTTGCCTTGCAAGATGCAAGCATTGCCTGGAAAATAAAAATCAGGACTTATAGTCGCAAACAAAATCATATCAATATCTGTTTTTTGCAAACCAGCGTTAAGAATGGCCTCATTGGCGGCCACCGATCCCAAATCTGAACTTGATTCGTTATTTTCAACCCAGTAGCGATTTTCAATCCCAGTGCGCTGACGAATCCACTCATCAGAAGTGTTGATAAATTTGGCCAGATCATTGTTGGAAATTTTTTTCCCCACAACACACTTTCCAAGACCAGTAATTCGCGCGCGATATGTTCCTGTTTGGCCCATAAATAATCCTTCGTTTGACCAACCTAAAAGGTGGATTGAACAATTTTATTCCAGTCATTTTAGGCTTACTGCTGCAAGATTACAAATGGCCAGTGTGCTTCAATTAAGGCAAACTGGGGGTCGTCGACATTAAATTTTGGGGATGGAAAATGACCTTGGAAATAATATTAAGCAATATTCATTGTCAAAGTTGTATTCGCAATTTGGACGAAATTATTCAAGAACTAACACCTGGAGCTAAGGTGCGAGGTTCCATTCCGGAACAAAAAATTTGGATTGAAACACAAACAACCCTTACTCAGGATGAAATAGTCGCGCTTAAATCGGAAATTACCAAGGCCGGATATCCCGTTAAAGGCTAAGTCCTTTGAAGAATTAGTCCAAACAAAAAGGAATACGTCCACCCTCATAGACAGTAAGTAGGCGCTGGTCGTTATCCAAAACCCCGCAACCTATTTGCCCAAAATCCTGACGAGCATCGATTTGAATCTCGATTTTTTGGCAATGGTCCAAATTTAATAACGGGTGTCGTTTTGACCAGGGAAATATCGCCGTGGCCCATTGATCCGCTTGCACACCAGAACTGATCACGGCCTTCACTTCTTGCCACGAATGTGCTCCCTCTTCCCGCAATCTTAAATCCAATGCCTTTTGACCTTGCCCATAAAATGGAAAGGCAACATTACCCTGATTGCGCAATTCGACTTTGACCAACCATTGATCTTCATTTTGAGAGACAACTTTGATCGATTTAGGCACTAAATCTTGCTTAAATCGTTGCAGCAAAGGATTGGTGCAGGAATATTGGTTCCCGCTCGAGGGCAAAATAATGACTTGGGCCACAAGCAAAGAAGGTCTGGCAAGGAAAGCACAGACTAGGCTTAGGACTATTATCTGAGAGTTTCTGACAAGCATTTGTGTGATTTTCTTTGTGATTTTCATGGTGATTCTCCTCGTGGTTTGTCCTGCTCAAGTTCCACTTCAAATCCAGGGACTCTTGATTTTTAACGCTCAAACTTTACTCGGTCAATCCACCAATCCAAGATGTTGGAAAATGTTTGCCTAGAGGGAACGTTCCAACGGCGCATTTTTGGCCTTTAGGAAATCAATCCCGATAGGCCTTCATGGAAATAAAACAACCTCTGGTGCGCAAAGTTTGCGACAATATGTCCCGTGTTATCGTAGGGAAAGATCACGTGATTCATACGGTATTTGCCACTTGGATGGCCGGTGGACACGTTTTACTTGAAGACGTTCCTGGAACAGGAAAAACCGTTTTGGCCAAATCCCTCGCCAAGTCAGTAGATATTCCTTTTGGTCGCGTCCAATTTACTCCGGATCTACTACCATCCGATTTAACCGGAACAAGTATTTATGATGAAGCGAATAAAAAGTTTTTATTCAGGAAGGGGCCACTTTTCACCACCCTTTTTTTGGGAGATGAAATCAATCGCGCCACACCGAGGGCGCAGAGTGCCCTCTTAGAATCAATGGCCGAAGGGCAAATCACAGCTGAAGGAATGACGACACCCCTTCCACCTCTGTTTTTTGTTATTGGCACGCAAAACCCACTGGAGCACCAAGGAACATTCCCCCTCCCCGAAGCGGCACTAGATAGATTCACTGTCTGTCTTTCATTAGGTGTTCCCGAAAAAGATCAAGAAGTGAAAATGCTGCTGGATCGAACGTCAGGCGATCCTTTGAATGCCATCGGCCCAGTTCTTAGCAGCAAAGAATTATTGGCGATTAAAGAGGAAATAAAAAAAGTTGAAGTGAAAGAAAGTTTAGCGCGCTATATCCAACGCTTGTACCAAGACTTGCGAGAACACCCTGCCCTTGCCTTGGGCCCAAGCCCACGTTCAGGATTACAACTATTACGCCTGGCCATGGCCACAAGTTTTTTTGAAGGCCAATCTTTTGTCGGCCCCGATGTGATCTATGAATTGGCAAAATCGGTTTTGTGTCACCGAATCATTTTAACTTCTGAAGCCAAATTTGAAGGCATCAAAAAAAGTGATGTCGTGGACGAAGTATTAAAAAAAGTGAAGGCCACTTTACGCTAGTAAAAAAAAGCAAAGGTTTTTAATAAAAAAAATTGGCATGAAGAATCTTTTTATAGAACTGAAGTATCTAAACAAATTACTTTTGACCAATCGTACAGGTGACCATGCCTTGTATTACCAAGGCCTTATGATTTCCAATCAAACAGTACTTATCACCCTCTTTTTAATTATCCTAGCGCGATCTGTATTAGGTTTTTCCTGGTGGAGCGGATCTTTTTTGTTGGCCTTTGGTTGGGTCATCAGCCGTTTGATGTTAAAAGTTTTTCGCATTCTAAAAGATCTTAAAATTACCCGAACCGCTCCCAAACAAGGGCGTGAAGGGAAAAATGATCAATTTAATTACCATTTGATCACCCCCAAGGAACAACTGGCATTAGTGGTCACCATCCATGACTTCTATTCAGGATACGCCGAAAGACATTTTTCCATTCAAGAGTTCCACTACCCTGGGCAAAGCCAAATTAAAAAAAATATCACGCATAATAACGGAATGGGATCTCATACCATAGGCCCCATGTTGGCCACAGTGACAGACTTAGATTATTTAGTTGAAACCACCTCATTCTATGGCCAATCTCAAAATATATTAGTCTATCCGCATATAGAGCAGATGAGAAGAATTGCCATGTATGCGGATGCTCTTTCCTTTCTTCCGGGAATGAATGAATTATTTCGGCGAGGCGATTCACAGATATTTCGCGGTTTGCGCGATTTTAAAAGTGGTGACACACAAAAGCTCATCAATTGGAAGCTAACTGCCAAACACCGCCATTTACTCGTCAATGAATATGAAAAATCTGTCAATTCTCATATAAAAATAATCCTGGATCTGGAACCCATCCTCCATTTTGGCCTGGGCCATAACTCGAGTTGGGAACTGATTAAGGATTTAACTTTGGCCTTAATTGCACAATGTACAGAAGGGATGAATCAAATTTCTCTTATCACGCAACAAGGATTTTTTGGTCCTGGCACAGGACAGGCTTATCAAAATGACATGGAAATGGTTATGCCTGGATTGCTGCCCATTTTTAAAAATACGGGGAGCGATCCAAAAAAAAATAATTCAAGTCACTTAGTAAAAAAGGCCCTCACGGTTGCAGGCCCAGGTGAAAGCATCATCTACATCGCTCCATTTCAAAAAAGTAAATTACTACTCGAGAATTTGGAGCGACTTGGTACGGCCAGTAAACAATTTGAAAACCCTATAAGGGTTTTTCTACTCGACTCCCTTGATTTACTCGCAATGGAGTCCAAGCAAACAGGCAACCAAGGAATGCTGGCCTTTGTTCAAATCGCGCGCGAACTAAAAAAGGAGTGGGAGAAAAATCCTCCCTTTGGACTCAAACTCCACATTTTAGATTTTGATCAAAAAATATTGCGGCAATCAATTGGTAAAATTACCTCACAACAAAGGTCTGCTCCATTATGAACGGAAAAGGGCAACCTATTATATCAAAAGGCCTCGCCACCAATCTCCTGGCCAATCGCTGGTCAGGTCTTTCAATGGCCTTTTCAACTTCTATACTGAGTCTTAATTTTATTGAAATCTCCTTGTCACCAATCACTATGTTATCAGTTCTGCTGGTCAATCTGTTTCTGTGGCAGGCCTTAGGCGAGTATCGAAACCAAGCAGTTCGCAAGGCCAAAAGTATTTGGAAGTCCATGTTTGGAAGTGAAAATTTTTATTTTAATCAAACGGATTTCACCATTGCCGAAGAACAAAACAAACACCACAATCAACTCAAGGCCAACACTCAAAAAAATATTCCCCCGACATCGTTTGTTTTCCTAGGTCATGAACAAATCGCACAAAATGATTTTGCCCCGCTAAGAAAAGAAGGCACGGGATTCATTAGTAAAAAACTTAATAATGCTGTTGAAGTGGTTAAAAATCCCGAAGATGAAAGATATATGATTTTTGCCAGCTCTTCCTATCAGATTAGATTTATGGTTGTGGCCTTGGTATTGACTTTCCTTTCTGGTTGGAGCATCAAATATTTACAACATGGACTTTTAACTCCCTACAACATCTTGGCCTCGGCCTTGGCATTTCCTCTTTTTTTATTATTTTCGAGAGGAATTACTCCGGCCCACGACCGAGTTCCACTATTGCTCGGTATGGCATCTGCCGTTACTTTTGCGAAATTTGAAATTTCCATTTGGGCCCTGACCAGCTGCAATCTTTTTATATTCCTGCTGGCACTAAAAAATACGGCCATAGCAGAACAAAAATTAAAGGCCCATTCACTTACCTCCCACTTTACTGACCTCCCCCATTTTAAACAGCAAATTTGGAAAGGCCCATTTTACCTAGGATTTAAAGTTGCAATCTTATGGCTCATCTTACTTTTTCTTTGTGGCCTATTTTTCCCCCAGTGCCAGGTCACCAAACCATTAGAAAAACTATGTCAAAAGTGCCTAATGGCCTTGGCCCAATACCTACCCAAATATCTACCAAAGAAACTCACTCAAAATTTAAAATCCTCACCCCTTTCAAAGTCTAAAGAACGGATCGGAGGCACTCCTAGCTCATCGGCCTTGAAAATGGATCTCTCTTCGCTGGCCAACATGTCAGCTTTAGAGCGAGAAGAATTTTTCAAGACCTGGCAGCAAAAAGTCGACCATCAATTAAATGAAGGCAATATTTCCCATGAAGAACAGCAAAAGGCCCTACATCAGATAAAGGACCTGGAGACAGCGCTCAATTCTGGAGTTCTTGAGCAAGACAGCAAGGCTTCTCCTCAGGGACAAGCATCTGAAAATAGTAATGGAGATGAGTTGGAAAAGGCCCAGGCATTCACTGATAAGTTAGAGCAGTGGCAAAAGCAACACTCTATGGACGACTCATTAGCTCCCCCCCCCATCAAGGAAAAGGAAAAGGAAAAGGAAAAGGAAAAGGAAAAGGAAAAGGAACAAAAACCGAAGGATTGGAGCCGGCATATTTTATTTGGCATCCTGCTACTCCTGTATTTTATTTTTCATTACTTATTAAAGCGCCAACAAAATAAACCCTTTCAAGACAGAGGAAATCTAGATTCAAGTGAATGGCTGAACCGCTATCGCAAATTGTCTAAGGGTAAATTAAAACCTCACCAATATATTCGTGAAGCCTACCAATTATTGGCCGATGCTAACAATACCTATTACTATGGCAGCGAAGCCTACGCCTCGCCAAAATCTTTAGACAAAAAAATTATTGGACTAACAACAAGCAACGAATGGCTCAACATTCGTCGTATTTTTACGGCGAGCTACTACGGTGAAGATTTACCTGATAAAAAGCAATTAGGGCTTTTTCATAGTTCCATGGAAAAAATGTTCAAGCAAAAATTTCAAGGTCCAACGTTAGAAGAAAAACTTATTTCACCTTTGCTCCAGCCTGGGCCTTAGCCGGCCCTTTTTTAGGACTGCTAGTTTTTTTATCTTCCATCATTAATGCCAATGCCTTTTCTAATTGTTCAGGGCCTTTAATAAATCTACTCCATCTTTTGCCATAATATTTTTGCAATTCATTTTCGGCCGAATGTTGGTTATAGCTTGTTAGCTCTGGACTTTTTTTCCAACATGGTCCCCACCAATCAGGAAGTGAAAATTCGACCTCATGTTCAGTTGGGCGTCCCATTTTACCGTCTAAAACTAAACTGCCGACATAATCGCCTTGAGCATAGACATGATCAATTTCCTTTTTGGCATTGACTAAATCACCTCTGGTCAAGGCATGGCCACTGGTGGCCTTATAAAATTGAACCGTCACCCGAACAGGAAAGCGGTGGTCTCTTTTAATTTCCAAACCATCGATTTCTACAAAGGGTCCCTCAACCGGCCCATGGCCAATCACGGCTTCCTCAAGAGATAATTCATTTTGGTTAAGTGCCATGGATTTGGCCTCAAACATGACGAGGGCCCCTCCAGGTCCAGGTAAGCTTCTAGGGAGCTCCTTAAATTCCAGTGGTACTTGAATGAGCAATACTAAATTTAATCCCTCTTTATCTTTCCCTGCGAGAGTTTTATCACCTTTAATTTTTATGCTGGAATTCTGTTCCGATGAAATAAACTCACTTTTACGCACGGCCGTGAAAGAGGCCTTTTGACCATTCTTATTGTAAAAGAGACGCTGGCCTATTCCATCTCTAAATTTATCGCGATGATTGTCAATAATGGTGGCACTGGTACCTTCACGGGTGGCGATGATCGACAACACGGCGGGATTTTTTTCATAACTTTGATAATTAAAAATAACCGGATTAAAACTTGCTTGGCCTTTTTCCATGATAGGCAGCAAAGTCGATTGAGCGCTCACCAGCACGTGATGGTCGCGGTAAGACAAGAGGGAAGACTCCGATCCCTTCCACTTGTTGGGGAAGCTTAAATATTCTCTGAAATTTTCTAAATACTCCGTTAAGGTAATCGGTTTTAGCTCCTCCCCTTTTTCGTTACCGACCATGAGATAAAAGTCGTTGGGAGAAAGGTCTGCTGTTTTATCACTAAAATTAGGATGGCGAATGACAGGCATGGCCACAGGTGAAATGGTGACTTTTTTACTGTCTTCTGAATCCACGTATTCAACATGGCTTTGAATGGTCACATCACTAATATTGGGACCGAGAGCAGAATTTTGAGCTCTACCTGTGTCTTCCCACATAACATTGACTAAAGAAAGGCCCAATTTTTGCGCCATATTTTGAATTTTGGTGTCAGAAGAAAGTAAGGACGCTTTTTCAACCACGTCGCGATAGCTTTGATCTCGAGGAATGGAAGCGGCCTGTGATAACTCTAGAGGAAAAAGGATTGGAAAACACAGCACGAAAAAGGCGACTAAAAAGGTGTAGTTAGTCTGCGGTTGGAATTTTTCGCATACATGACAACTTGTCTCGTTATAAAAAATCACTTTTTGTCTCCAATATAAATTCTTGTTTAACAAGGGTTAAGTATCGGCCTACAATAGAGCATGGTCAAATTTTTAAGTGCTTTTTTTATTCTCTTTTTCATGAGCATTCTTGCTATTGAAAAAACCCATGCTGAGCAACCAGTTACCCAATCGCGCTTAAAAAACTTTTTGCTCCCCAAAGAAAAATTTATTTTCCTCGCCCCCCCATTAATAAACGACAAATATTTTTCATTCGATTTTGGTTTTCAAGTTGAAAAGGCCATCAAACGTTGGAATTACCCGTACCACGCCTTTGCCAATGCGATGGTGGGAGAAGAATCCTACACTGTTGATCCTGGCCTTCGCGCCGGTATATTTGGCTTTAAAGGTGGCGTATGGTTGCCTACTCAGCCTTGGGTTCCCCTTTACACCCAATTTTCTTTTGGCTATGCCAAAACGGCCCTGCACCACGATCCCTGGTTTGGCAAAAGAGAGCAAAGTAGAAGTAATCAAGACTTGTTGTACGTTGAAGCTGGGCTCATGCTCAAATGGCAAAAATACCTTGGGCGCGTTGTCTATCAAGTTAATAACATCAAGTATCTGAAAAAGAATTTGTTTGTGTCTCTGGGAGTTAACTTTTAAATTATCTATACAAATCTCCATTCTTTGCCTGACATTTTGCCTATTCCTAAGTGATGGATTTGGGCAAACAATTGCGAAGGCTAAAAAGAAGGCCAAAAAGAAAACAGCTAAAGCACCCCAAGAAAAAACTCTTGAAGCGAAGCAAACAGATATTCAAAAAAAGAAAAAGAAGGAATCAGAACCTTCTGTCGCCAAGAAGGTAGGAGAAGGGGTCAAAGAAGTTTGGTATGATTCCTGGGAATTTCTCGATACCACTCAACGATTTATTTCGAACCAATGGGTTGGTCTCAATTACAACATGGATGTATTTTTCTCCAATGAAACAGCAAGCAAAAACCAAAACAAAAGCCTCATCTTGGCCTATTATGGTTTCTATAAAAAAGAAAGTGAATCGATGGTCAACAACTATGATATTCGGGTGCGAGTTCACTTACCAAATACCACCAAGCGAATGCGAATTGTTATCGAAAAAGAAAGAAATGAAATCTTGGACTCAAGTTCTAGTGAAGCAGGAGGATTGCGAAATAGTACAAACTCCGGCAACACTGCCAGAAACGTCAAAGATTCTCGTTATAATGCCGGTCTAACTTATTTATGGAATGAAAAATCTCCGGTAAAAACCTTCGTGGACACTGGTCTTAGAATTTTACTTCCACTTGATCCTTTCGCAAGGCTTCGCTTTCAAAGCGCTCTCAATACCAAACCAGTCAATATTTTCGCCTCCCAAAATTTCATTCTCTTTCGCCAAGATGGATTTTCAGAAGTCACTCAGTTATCTTTTTTTCGCAAATGGACTGCAAATTTTCAAACCGAACTTATCAATTCCCTCGTATGGACTGATAAAAGTGACACTTTTCGCGAAAGAAATAACCTGGTTTTCTACCATCAATTAGATCCCCGCAGATCTATGTCCTACAGCTTAGGTGCCAACGCTGCACTTTCCCCAACTTTTTATTATGACTCTTACGACTTCTCGATAAACTATCGACAACTTCTCCATGGAAATTGGCTTTTTGGTCTTTTTACAGTTGGTGCGGATTTTCCCAAGAGTGCCGATTGGGACATGCAAAAGTTTGCCATGGCGAGAATCGAAGTTTTCTTCCGCTAAATTCCTGGCCTACTCTGTAAGTGCGTGCATAAGAAAGTCATGTAAATCAGAAAAATCTTGTTGATTCATTACGAAACCTGTCCGAACGCGAGCATCAAGAGATTGCCAACGATCGGGGTTTTTTGTTCGCTCATGCTCGAGACGATAAGGCAAACCTTCTTGGGCCGGAGTATAAAAACGAAAAGTTCTCATGGGATTATGATAGTGAAGAATCATTTCCCGCAGATCCGTGAATGCTCCTGAGTGCCCCCAAGGCGCTGTCTTTATAATATTGCGCAACGGGGGTGTGCGAAAGGCATAGCGATCTTTAAAATCGCCAGTCACCATCATCCGCCCCAAATCATCATGGGACTCATCCTTGCCAGGCCCCAACTGTGGAAAGGCTATCACATGAAACCGAAAATCAGAAAGCTGCGGGCCTAAGTGACATTGGACACATTTCCCTTTGGTCAAGAAAAACAAGGCGCCCCTTTTTTCGGCCTCAGTCATGGCACTTCGCTCACCTCTTAAATAGCGATCAAGTGGAGTTGAAATGGCCTGAAAAGTGACCGATTGAAATTCGGCCAATGCTTGGGCCAAGTGAGCAAAATTAATTTTATGCAAGGGCGTAGTTGGGAACGCCCTGTTTAATAAGTCTTGATAATTGTCATCGCTGGTGACTCTCGCGGTGAGCGCTTCCCAAATTTCTTGGTTACTTTTTTTAGCACTGACCTCATTGCTACCTGGCGTGCCTAGCATTTCGGCATGACTGGTTGGCGGAAACATGGCCTGGGCCGCCAAAGCAGAATTGAGTTGACCGGCATATTCTTTCAAAGCAGGGTTTTGACCATTTAGTTGGGGCTCAGGCGTCAGCAAAACTTTTTTAATGGGGTCCCATGAAACTCGACCATCCCAAAATAAAACATTGGCCTTGGCCAAATTCCAAAGAGCTGGTGCATGTCGTGGAATAATTTGACCACTTCCCATCTGTCTCCTTGGACCAATGCCTTCGCCCCCTTCTCCAACGGACAAAGGCAAACCATCGCCCGCACCATGTTCAGGATGGTGACAGCTCTGACAAGAAATATTTTTATTACCGGATAGGCGATTATCACTAAATAATTTCTCACCCAAAACAACCAGCGCTTGATTGTGCGTTTTATAAAGTTCTAAAGGCTTGATCTCGTGATCTTGAAAAAGCTCTAAAATCCTCCGATCAAGATCAATCTCTTCGGCCGAAGATTGAGTGCTGACAACAAGTCCCATTAAACCAAAAATAATTAGTCCAAAAACAAAACTACCTCGTGTCTTTTTTTGCTGATTGCTCACACGACTCTCCGACTGAATTGAAGTTCGAATTTGAGTGCACGGAATTTTAAGGTTGGGAAATTTATTAGGCCATGCCTTAAGAAAATTTTGTTTCTCTTAAAAACCTAGGATTGCTCCTAGCGTCCAACACACTGCGCCTTCATAATTACTCCTCCCCTAAAGTGTTTACACAATTTTTACTTGGGCATGAGTTTAGGACCATGTTAGCATTCGGCTTAAAATTAGATCACTTACATATGCAAGATAAATTTTCATATAAACTTCTCGCCTTCTTATCTGGATTCAGCGGATTTCACGCCTACATTGTTATTATTGGCGTGCTGTTCGTTTGTGGGCTTGGAGTTCCCATTCCTGAAGACATCACCCTTGTGGCCGCCGGCATACTGGCCGCGCTTGGCAAAATAAGCTTTGGGGGTGCTATCGCGGCAGGAATGTTTGGTGTGCTGGTTGGCGACAGCCTTCTGTTTTTTATGGGAAAATATCATGGCTCCAAAATTTTAACTCTTCCTTTTTTTCGCAAGGTATTTTCTGAGGAAAGAATTGCGGTGGCAAAAAATCGCATTCTCGCCAATTCAAAATTTATCTGCTTTTTAGCGCGCTTCCTTCCCGGACTCCGCTCCCCGATTTTTTTGACTGCGGGAATGATGGGTGTAAGTCCTGTTACTTTTTTAGCACTCGATGGATTTGCTGCCATTATTAGTGTTCCACTTTGGGTCTACGTTGGATTCCTCTTTGGCAACAACCTCGACAACGCTTTAGAAACTGCTTTGAAATTACAAAAGTGGATATTATTAGGAATTGTTCTT
>Ga0172376_10002642_pt1 | contig 21714 bp, 37 predicted proteins | sample Lak35m_FD_121114 | JGI IMG/M metagenome (GOLD analysis project Ga0172376, IMG submission 121114) | Freshwater microbial communities from Kabuno Bay, South-Kivu, Congo - kab_092012_35m | ecosystem: Environmental > Aquatic > Freshwater > Lake | place: Democratic Republic of the Congo: South-Kivu... | reverse complement strand
TGGAAGAAAAATTATTGCAATGCTTCGCATTTATTGGTATGATTCTGACTGTTGCGAGCGAGACAGCGAAGATCCCAATGAAGATCTTTAACAGAGTAAAAACAAGACTGAGCTATACAAAAGAGTAGATATAAATATAGAGAGAAATAAAGAAAATAGTGTGTTTGAATAAAAATTAATTAATATAAAAAATATACTATCCCATTTATATAATAATCATAAATCACTGAGACAAAATGTCACACAAAAAAATTAGATCTATATGATAAACAAGTTAATAAAACATCCCAAATATAAGAGTATAACTGTTAGAGTAATAAGTTCAGTTATCTTTGCGGTAGGGTTCTTCTTGATTGCGGCAGCGTTCGAGTTGTTCCATCGGGGAAGTGTAGCCAATCAAATAAATAAATTGATACATGAAATATTAATGTTTGGTTTATAAGTTTTCTATAGGGGTAAATACAAAAATGGAATACAAAAGTGCCAAATAATGAATTTTAATTAATTAAATAACAATTAAAATTAATTTTTATTAAATTTGCGATTGGCTTTTGGCGAAATAAATAATAATATAGGAACATGACAGTAAAAGAACTCAAAAAAGCATTGCGCGGCATTCCAGATGATACTTCGGTTATTGGTCTATACGATGGCAATGGGGAATATGTTGGTATATCCAGTGCTAGGTTTTCCGAAGAGGAAGACGAAGATGGTAAATATAGCCAAGTAATTATTCATGTAATGAATCATCTGAATTAATTAATATAAATTTGTGAACTATTTTTTCCGAAATAACTAAATGATAATAGATTATCTAGTATCACTAGTGATTTTTGCCAGAGATATTGTCACAGCTATACTAAAATAACTTCCTTCTACTGGGATTCCACGTGGGAAAAATGAGCCAACAACGTTACCACCTAGACGAGTGCCTGAACTACCCCCTTGCCCAATTGTAGGCGCAATGATCCAGTTTCCTACTGGACCACTAATTCTAAAAGCAGAAATATAATAAGCACCATCTTCACTAATAAATGTATCTAATCCATTAAATTTTTGTTTATATTTATAAAATCTTAATCCAGATCTAATTACAGCTGCGTTCGAAGTTGAAGTTACACGGTATAAATAAACACGTTCAACTGGATTATCAATTTTAATTGCTGGATTGTTGTCAGCAATAGGAAAATCAGCATTATTAATAGGCATTCTTAATATTACACATTTGCGAACGCAAATTTGCGAAATAATTAACGCGAAATAACCAAATATTTTGTATTTGCGAATAGCGAACGAAAAATAAGCAAATAATGAAGAGGGTACAATTGGGAACATTTTCCCACATTTAAACACAGCGCCTTTACTACGTAAAGGGGTTGACAGGCCGGACAAGATATCGTAAGATAGGGAAATGTATAGAACAGGATATTGTTGCATCAACCTGACACTGGAGGAAAAATTCAGGACGATGACCCTTGCATGGGCTAATAGGAATAGTAAAGAAGATGTAGAAGCCAAATGGAATAGTATTATAAAACATAATTTTGAATTGTTTTATAAAATTATTAGTTGGAATATTACAAATAAAGTTTTTCTTTACCGTATTAGTAGTGATTTGGTTCCCTTTGCTGATCATGAGAAGTGGGGATATCTCTGGGAAGGCTGGCGCAACACTATAGAGAACCACGGTTTGGTTGGACCCCTGCGCGAAATAATCAAACGTTATATTGGGTTAGGCGGACGCTTTACCATACACCCAGGACAATTCGTTTCGATTGGAAGTGCGAAAGAAGAGGTCCGAAATAATTCAATCAAGAATTTGGAATATCATGGTCAACTCCTGGATTTGCTTGGTCTACCCCAGAATCACAACTGTCCTATCAATATTCATGTTAGTAATGGTAGTAAAGATTGTAATGAGACTGCTATTAATATAAAAAATTCTGTCTCTAAATTATCAAATAGTGTAAATAGTAGATTAGTATTCGAAAATGAACAACATGGCTGCTGGACCCCTACAAATTTGCGCGAGCTGTTTCCTCAAATACCCATTACATTTGACTACCATCATTTTCGGCTTAATGATGGTGGGCTTACCCTTGATGAAGCAATACGAATTACCAGCGAGAGCTGGCCAAATAATGACCCCATCCAGCACTATTCAGAAGGTCGAGACAATCCCGACGATCCAGCACATTCCGACTATATACGGATTTTACCAGAGAGTCAATTCGACATCGAGGTAGAAGCTAAAGCCAAAGACTTAGCAATAAAAGATTTCTTGTTCGGTAGAAATCAAAAGATTGAGGGAATTTTATATTAAAGGGGCTTGACACTTTACTGAAGTAGTGGTATATTTTCCCAGTATGCCAAACGACTGTTACAACTACTTGGAGGCTCCAGACGGAGACCTGTCACTGATCGCAGACTACTTCTCCACCGCAAAGCGTTCGTATAGTCCTTTGCCGGAAGTATTTCTGGATTTTCAAAAAATTCTTCCCATGCCCAAAGAGCTTGAGGGAACAGAGTCCCCAAAAGATACTCCCAACTGGTATGGTTGGTGCTGCGAGAATTGGGGAACCAAATGGAATTCTTACGACGGTAACGTTAGCGATAGTGGTATTAGCTTCAATACTGCTTGGGCACCACCCACTCCTGTTATCGCTGCATTGGCGAAACAGATTGGCAAACCGTTGCGCCTCATCTATGATGAGATGGGCATGGACTTCTGTGGTGAAGTTTTGGCCTATCCAGACGGAACCTACGTGGACAACTGCTACTCTCCGCGTAAAGATGCTCCAGAGCATCTTAAGGATGATCTCATGATTGATGAAGAAGAGGAGCTAGACAATGAGTAAATTTATTAACATACTAATTATGGTGATGTATACTATTTTTATGGGTATGTTCCTGATTGGGGAGATCTTCGAAAGAAAAGATCGCTAGCACAGACACTTGACAAACACCCACACATCTGCTAACATATGAACCCGTTTAAACACAGTGAAATACGAAGATCCAAAAGACGATATCAAATTTTATGTATGCATTGCATCGATTGCGCTGCTAATCCTAGCACTATTTGGAGCACATTAAAATGAAACCCGACAAACCTTACGGAGATATTAGGCATGAGGCCAAAATGGCACATATGAAAAAATACATAGATCCCATTGGATATGCCAAAGAGAAACTTACCAATATCATTGATGAGGTAGGAGAAATAAATGATCGTATTAATAGAATTAAAATATTAATTCAGGCATATTTCTCTGATGAAGTTCAGTTGGATGAGACCCCAACGGGTGCGATGAGGCGCAACCAAATAAGAAAGGAGTTGCTGGAATTTGCCACCAAAAAGGTGTAAATAATAAAATTCCAAAAGGCACTCGGTTGCCCCAGGAATACACACATGAACGAGAAACCTATAGAGGGTAAACATATAGCCCCCTTAATAATAATTATAAGTGGATTGTTATTTATTTTTGGTATGGGATTATTTTTATAATTAACTTGAGAGGGCTTGGCCTATGGGAAGCTGGCGACTTGGAAACAGGTCGCCAGTTTTTTGTGCGTTGCAACAGATTCTCCGTTAAGATACCAAAATAATCTTATAGTGAAATAGAATATAAGATAAGGGTAATAATATGAAATTATTCTTTAAATAAAAGGGGGGCGGGTGGCTGAGGTATCGATCCCCATTCTGCAAGAGAACCACTAGTTTTCAAGACTAGGTTTAGAGCCATCTAAATTAACCACCCATATTTGTGAACCCCATATTTGTGAAATAGGGCCATGCCAAATAGAGATGGTAGGACTTGAACCTACAACCCCCGCCTTATCAAAGCGGTGCTCTAACCAGTTGAGCTACACCTCTGTAATGGCGGAACGGACGGGACTTGAACCCGCAACCCCTGCCGTGACAGGGCAGTGCTCTAACCAATTGAGCTACCATTCCGTGAGCATCGCCACGGAGAATCGAACTCCGATTACTTGGATGAAAACCAAGTGTCCTAACCGTTAGACGATGGCGACTTTCTCCCTATATTATACACCAATATGCCTATAGATCAAGAGAATAGTTGATTTTATGTAAGTTGTTGATTATGAAGCACTTACGCCGCGCCGCCCCGCGCGCCGTTGTAAGTTGCTGATCTTCAGCGTATTACGCCGAAGCACAATTTTAATGCAAAAAAATGCGGGGCGCAGCACTCGCCACGCCCCGCACCACCACACCACCACTAACAATTATACTCCAGCGAGTAGGTGATCGCGTGTGACAATATAATCCAAGCAAGCCTCACGATTCTGCTTGTGATTGTCACGATAGGTTTGGAGATTGTAAGAATCAATCGCTTGCAACAGGCGCATGGCATGAGCAAGTTTGGTTGCTTTGACTTCCATAGCGTCGAGCTTGGCACTACGTTTAGAACGGACGGCAGTAGTCTTAATGCCAATGTGTCCGCAGATAGAATCAATGCAAGCCTTGATCGTTGTGTCATTCGACTGCGATTGCAGGGGCATGATTTCTTCCAAGACGCGATGCGTGTTAGGCGCATTGTTAGCATTGACCAGTTTGCGTAGTTCACCGCGCAAGCATTGGTTGTGACCAGAAAACTTCTGATAGATTTCTTCTGCGTAGAGAATCTCGCCGCAATTAGATTGTGCTTCAATCTCCTTCAACGCATTGGTGAAGAAAGTTTTGAAGTCCATCACCTTACTGGCTTGAGCTTTCTTGAGAGTAGGGCCATTCTTGATACCGATGATGGTAGGAACAACGATACCTTTGGTCTTGGTCAAGTCAGCAAGCGTCTTGATCTTGGAGCAGCAAGACATAAGAGCAGTAGGAGATACTTCGCAACCATTGATCTTGCCAATGAACCGCTCAATCTCAACGTAGCAGTATTTCTTGGGATCGAGAGTCTTGAAGTCAACATCTTCCTCTTGCCAGTAGTCACTCTTGACCTTGTGATAGGACGAGAGATTTTTGGCATTGGGGTCAATCGAAAACACTTTGCTGGTGTGTTTGCTGCGATTTGCCATGAGCGTGTTGCCATTGGCTTTACGAGTTGCGCGAGGCAGGAGAACCTTGGGCAACGTAGCCATGTCAACAATGTCAGCGTCAATCAATCCGAGATTGTCCATCTGACGCTTACGATCAGCAGCATTGAGAGGCGTGAACACAATCACTTTGCCGTCTTTCTGCATGAGCGGAAAGATGTGGTTGATGACTTGGTTCTGAATCTTTTTGGTGTTCTCTACAATGGTCATGTCATTGTCGAGCGTGACAAGATGAGTCAGTTCTTCTGCCTTGCCACCTTTGACCATGTAAGAACCACCGATGTAACCCTTGCGAGGCGTGTAGAGTTTGAACCCTTTGCTGTTGGCAAAGTTGATCGTGAAGTCCTTAATGGTCTTGCCATTGTAGGTGTAACCATTCTTGCCGCGCATAGCGTTGCACACAACGTAGTAGGGACTATTGAAGTTGTGCATTTCACCAAGCATACGCTTGAACGACCACAGACTCTGTGCGCCCTTGAGTTGCTTGCTGATGTCAGCAACGAGAAAGTCACGAATCGTAAGGATGCGCTGTTTGAGATTCGCAATCGTGCGATCCGTGTATTGCAAACCTTCACGCGAGGCAGCGATGTCGCAGTCACCAATGGCAACGTCGAGTTCAATGTCGCAGTTAGTTAGCAAGCGTTCGATCACCGCTTCGTCAGCATTGTTCTCGTCAAGTTTGAGAGCGTCCGAGCTAATGCGGTAAGCGATATTGCCCATGATGGCAAGGGCTTGACGACCATACGAATTGCGATCCGCTTTGAGGATGCGCCAATCGCTACCGCTATAAAGAGGATTGCGAGTCTCGTAGGTGAAGTCAGCAGCACCACGGACAACAGGCTTGACCTTGAAGTGCTGGAACAAGTTGCGAGCAGTATTGACGAAAGTTTCGCAGTCGGCAGGTTTGACTGGAATCACAATTTCAACTCCGTTTGCATCCTTGGTAGGAGCAGACGCGAGTTTAGCGATTTGACCGATCTGCGAGGGATCAATGTAAGCGTTGTAAGTAGTCTTGATGCCGTTGAGATAGCTATTGATGACAAAGTTATCACCATAGGCGAAAGCGGACTTACTACCAAGACCTAACTGCCCGATGAGGGAGTTACTCTTACGCTTCGTTGATTCACCATAAAAGGCGTAAATCTCTTGAATGTCTTGTTCGGACAGACCGATGCCGTAGTCACGAATCTTGAGTTCAAGAGAGAGACGAGAAGGAAGCGTGACCTCAATCGGACGATTGTGACCAGCTTCGGTGTGAGCGTCAACAGCGTTGCAGGAATACTCGCGCAAGACTGCAAGAATCTTGTCGGAATACAACTGGTTGCGGAGGACGTTGAAGATGTGAGCAAGACCTTCCTGCTTGATGCCGAAAGACACCGCGCCTTGAATACCTTGCGTGACAACATTAGCTTTGGTTTGAGTAACGATCATAGTAGTAGTAGGTTGAATAATCAGAATAGCAGCATTTGTATGGCATGGCAAGAGTTTTTTTGCAAAAAAATGTAAGTGCCTGAAACTCAACGACTTACACGGCGCGGCGGGGCGCGGCGGCGTAAGTGCCTGGAATTGAACAGGTTACAACAAACACTATCAGAACAAAAAGTTGGGGGTGAGGCCCACCACAAGCCCCACCCCCATGTCGCACCACCGACGACTACCGCTTCCGCATGAAGCGGCCTTTCGCATCCCTCACATTGTGGTAAGGAGTTTCCTCCTCATAATCCTCATAGTCCTCGTCATCGTAGTCCTCATCGTAAGAAGTGAACTCCGTGTTGAGAGGCTTGCGATAAACCATCTCAAAGTCTTTGACAACCTCGTAGCGGGAAGTCCGCAACTTCTGGCAGTCACAATCTTTCGGAACCGAAACAACATCCGAAGGATTGATCTTGACGATCACCAAGCGAGAGTCGCCACCACCGAAGGTTTTAGCATACTCGTAGCTACCAGCATGGAAACCATACGAGCAACCAACATCGGCATCGTCGCAGACAGCGTTGCGCGGCATTTCCAAAACCTCGCCAACACCATTGAAGAACTTGCCAGAGTGATGATCGTAGTAATCCTCACGGACACTCTTGTAGGCCAAGAAGTCGCCATCTTCACAGATCGGAAGATGCTTGTGTTCAAGGAACTTGTAAAGCTCCGAAACAGCACGACGAGAAGGATTCGCCATGAGTTTCTCAAGGAACTTGGCAAGCGGCTGAAACGGCAAGCCCTCATCCATGAAGTCGAAGATACGATCAACGACATAGTTGTGCAAGGGTTCACCTTGGTAGTAGATCACGCCATCGGTAATCTCGATACCGCCGACATTATCGGCATTGAACTTGCGGGTGATAGACTCTGACACATCGAACAAGGAGTCGAGCGTGTCAATGTCTCCAGTAGCGAGGCAAGTAAGAGCCTCGGTGAAAGACGGATGATTACAAGTCATCGTCTTGGGAGTGCCATCAATTACTGCGGTGATGGACTCGTCGGTTTTGATTAGTGCGTTTAGTGCTTTCATCGTTTATTATCTTATGCGTTTTTGGTCTGATTGTCAAACGGATTTCTCATCCATTTGAAAAGAAAAGTGACGAACACCAACAGCGTTCAGAATGTCATGGTTGATATGGGAAATGTCACGCAGCATCTTCATATACTTGGTGAAAATTTGCTTGCGGTTAAAGCCAGCGTCCACCATCAAGTCCCAGAGTTGGCGGTGAATACCAGAGCCATAATGAGCAACGGCGAAAGCCAAGTCCTCATAGCGGCGAACAGAGTAGGTGTCTTTGAAAATCTTCATGCTCTATTCTGCCTCAATCTCATTGGCAATCTTGATAGCCATTTGATGTCCTGCCACAATTTCATTGGCGATCTTGATAGCGTTTTTAGCAATGTATTCGGGCGTGTATTGAGTGTCGGCGCAGCCTTGGACTGAAGCCTTAACAATGTCCGTCCATAGATCAATAGGATAAGTTTTCATCTTCTAAAGGTATCACAATTTGTGATAGGGGTCAAGTGTTTTTGTAAGGGCTTGGAACTCAACAGGTTACGCGGCGCGGCGGGGCGCACCATTGTAAGTGCTTGATTACCAAATAGATGGGGCAGATGGGGCTCGAACCCATGACTCACGACTTAAAAGGTCGTTACTCTAACCAACTGAGTTACTACCCCTAAAAGAATTATTGGATATCACACTTAAATAGTGTAATAATACATACAAACATATGAAAACTTGCGCTAAATGTCAATCTACATTCCCTACTTTTATAATTAAGGATGGTAAGAAAGTTAATTTTCAAAGAAGAAAGTATTGTTTATCTTGCTCGCCATTAGGCAAACACAATACTGCACAATTAGAAATACACAGAGAAAAGAAAAGCTCCTACGTTTATCAAAAAGCAAGGGGGGTAAAAAGAAAAATTGAATTAGTAAATATTATGGGTGGTTGCTGCCAATCTTGCGGTTACAATGAAAACCTTGGGGCATTAGAGTTTCACCATATTAATCCAAAAGAAAAGATAAGTGAATTAGATGTCAGAATTTTAACAAATAGGAAATGGAGTTTTATTATAGAGGAGGCTAATAAATGTAAATTACTTTGTGCTAATTGCCATGCTGAAGAACATTATAAAGATTTACAAGGGTGGGCCAAGTGGGATTTGAACCCACAGTCTCGACCTTTATGAGAGGTGTGTTTTAACCCTTAAACTATAAGCCCCGAAAGTAAACAATAAATCCATAAATAGCAAACGACCAGACCAAAATAGTTACAGGTATAGCTACAAATAGAACAATAGATTTCATAATTCAAAATAAGATTGATGATATTCAGTTATTTCTACATCGTAGTCTGGAACCCAAAGACTCGGTGAGTCGTGAGAACGACAAGCCAATAGCAAAATAGTGTGTTCAGTATAGTTATCGTCACGAGCAGGTTCTTCGGAATCGACACAGCCTACAACTTCCCAAGTCTTGCCATCATATTTAACGTAGTCTCCGATTTTCATAGTTTGTATATTGATTCGGGATTAGGATAAACTTTTTTGCGTTGAATGTAAAGCCCCCAAAATTTTAGGGCGCGATCTTCGACTTGACAAAAGAGTTTGCCGTGATCTAACGTCCCGCCGTAGAAGTGGCAAACCTCATGGACAATGTAGTAGATGACGAATTTTTCTCCGTGTTTGAACGCCCACTCTGGAATCGAAAACCACCCCTTCGTGGTATAGGCGCGACCCCGTTTGTTGGATGTAATTTCGGCGCGGGGCTTGATGGGTAGGCCAAGGAACTTGGCGGTGAGGTTTGCGACTGCTTGGATTTCATTTAGTGTCATGGTGTAGCCTTACAGTATGAGATTTTGTGTGCGCGGTCAAGATATTTTTTCATTAAAATGTAAGAGCCTGGCAATCAACAACTTAGGGCGCGCGGCGGGGCGCGGCGGCGTAAGTGCCTGGGAATAAACGACTTACATAAAAAAGAATTTTTGCAAAGAAAAAACTTGACAGGTTGCCCTGTCAAGTCTTTCTGAGTTTGTCCGCTTAGGCGAGGACAGCTTCCGCATCCTCCACTCTGGCGAGCGAGACGCCAGCCAGAGGGTCGAGAAGTCCGTGGAGCGAGTCGCTCCGCTTGGGCAGTGCCAGCACGTTGCCGCGCATGACGTTGGTGAAGCTGTTGTGCAAGCCCCACAGGTTGCGTTGCTCTGACCACTCCGCGTGTTCGGGAGTGTGCCACTGGTCGAGAACGTCCGCCAGTGCCGTCTTGCTGACCGCGCCAACGCGATACGCTTTGGCGATGAGGTCATGCGCCTCAAGGTCGTTGATCGCACGAGCCTGATAAGCCTCGATGCGCTTGGCGTTGTTGCCCCAAGTGTTCAGCAGCTTGCCAAACGCACCGGACAGGAGCATGGGCAGGTCGCGCATGATGAACTTGGTGTGGCGACGAGCGATCTTGATCTCGTTGTGGAAGGCGAGATTGTCGCAGACGAACGGAGCCGAACCAGCGTTGATGCCAGCGGGGAACGACTTGTCGTGCGAGTTACGCAAGCCGATCACAGTGCCGATGTTCTCCTCTTGCGAGAAGTTGGGGATTCCCGCGACTTGGAACAAGCCGAAGTAGCGGAGACCATTGCGAGCAAGGGCGTGAGCCTCTTGCGTGATGCTGAGACCAGCGTTGATCACAACCTCGCGCAGACGCTCGACGAGAGCGAAGTGCGGGATGGGCATCCACGTTTCCGTGGGCGCAGGAGTTGCGATTTGCTGAACTTCAGTGGATTCCACGGCGTGACCGCCGCAGTGCAGTGTTAGGTTTAGGTTTCTCATACTTCATAAGAATACGTTTTTTTGTATGAGCGTGCAACACCTTTTTTTAAATTTGATTGAAAATATTTTTACGCCTGTCGGCAAAACTTGGCACGGTTCTTGAAAGCGAAAAAACGTAAACCGTTGATATTCAACGGCTTACGTCGGCGCGGGGGGCGCGCCCTCGTAACCCCATGATTACGAGGGCTTTACGCCTATTTGAGGAACTTTGCGACTTGCACCTTGTTAGCTTTCTTCAAGAGGTCAGTGCGACCCAAGAAACCAGCTTTCTTACGGCGCGACAAGACAGACACGATACCAACTTCCTTGCGGAAGCGAACAGTCTCGCCCTTGTAGTTATAGATAGCACCTTCGATTAGTTTCATTATATTTCCCTCCTTTCTATTCTTCATCTTCGCCAAACATGGCGTCCCACTCTTGGGGAGTGATACCCGTCTTGATGAACTCACGTTCACCAGCAGACAACATCGGGAATGCATCTTGAATGAGCATCCCAGTTTGCCAGAGAATTTCGCGTTTGGAAAACTCCAAGACAGACAGAGGGATCTCCATCTGATGGACTTTGCCAGTGAAGGGGGAACGACGAGTGATGATGGTTTTGTTCATGTTTTTAATGTATTGGATTTTGATTATTTTTGCAAGGATTATTTTTCAAAAACATACGACCAGTAGCGCGAATCCTGCTTGTCTTGAATCGCGTCCCAGTAAAGGCAACGTGCAATGTAACATGGAACGTCATACGCACGACACATTGCTATCCAATGAGCTTCGATGTTATCGTAATGTTTTTCGTCTTTGGTCTGGTCGAGTCCGTAGGCTTGGAACATATGAGTGTCCATGCAGACAACCTCGCACTTGTCGGGATGCATCATTTCCAGAGAAAAGGAAACTTTTGCTTTGCCAAGACCAAGCACTTCACCAACAAGCTCGTCACGATGATTGCGCCAATGTGTAGGAGCGTGAGAGTATTTCGGAATGTCTTTCCAGAACTTTTGTTGGAAAGCCCACACAAATTTGGTGCGGTTATTGTGCAAGCCAACGCCGCTATGCTTGAGCTTGTTGAGAAGAACTTGCTGGTCATGCCACCAGTCGAGAGTCTTGATGGCGTTGTAGCCATTGACATTAGACTTCCAACTGGTATGGACTGACATAAAAGCAAACAACCAACGCAACATGGAGTCTTGCGTTCCCTTGGGCGCGATGGAATTCCAGTAGTCGGTGTATGACACAATGCGCGAGCGGTCGAGAGTGTCAAAGAATTTTTCAACGCGAATGTATTGCGGGTTGCGCGTAGGCTTTAGCTCAAGCTCTGGCTGCACAAGAGCATCAGAGGAGCAACGCATAGGGAGAGGCAGTTGTGTGGTGATCATGCTACAAGAATAGCCCTATTTGAAAATTTTGTCAACTGGATATTTATTATTTATAAGTGCTTGGTATTCAACGACTTAGGCGGCGCGGCGGGGCGCGGCGCTGTAAGTGCTTGATAATGAGCACCTTGCTGGATTCGAACCAGCGTATAAGAGTTTTGCAGACTCTGGCCTTACCACTTGGCGAAAGGTGCGAAAGTGTTCGGCTGCTCATACTTCCCTCCGTCAACAACCCTTTACGGCCTCGGGTGGGGCGAATGTGTTACCACACTCGCAAGCTAACGCGCACCGAACGCGGGTCATGGCGACCATCCTCCTTTGCGGTAATCACTCCGCTTCTTTGGCCCAAGGATAGGCATCGTGCGTTGATTAGACGCTAGTATGTGTAGATGGCCCTAGACTATAACGGCGTCGGCTTACGTTGCACAACTATCTTTCCGGACTGTGTTGAGCAAACCATCAAATTTTTCAAAGAAAGTGGTGATAGGGAGGCCAGAACTCCCTACCTATGACTCCGTGCTTTCTGGCAGCACCGACATCAAATTGCCTTTCGGCAACTAGCCCACAAGTTGAACGGAGAAATATCCGCCAGAGCTTGGGAGAGTGATTTCAGCCTCGGAGGGTTTTATGTATGACGACAGACCCTTGTTTCTGTCCATCTTTTATTCCGATACTTTGTTCGGGCTTGTTTTGAAATTGTCAAAGAATTTTGAGTGTGGTTAGGACTTGAACCTAACATGCTTCTGCCAGCTACAACCGAAGTTGTAAAACGGAATTGAACCGCTTTGCAAGGGAGCTACCCATCAGATTACCTTTATCTGTAACACACTCAAATTGTTAAAGAGCTATCTGCCTCGGCGGATATTGTATTTTCGCTTATGCGACCACCGCAAAGATCCGGTTAACTTTGCATCTTTTATTTCCGATATTAATTGTCGGGCAGATTGTTGTTGCTTAAGCAACAGATTTTCCAAAGATGTGGACAACTTCCCTATCAACGATCTCGTCAAAGCGGAACCTCCGAACGCCTTTGCCGAAGCAGTAGGCGGTGAAGCCATTCACGAACCCATCGAAGGGCCGCGAAACCAGATAGTCGTAGACTTCCTTGTTTCCGTGATCCGTGTAAGGACGATACTTCAGACGATACACGGGATTAGTGAACTGACCGAACTTGGAGTCAGCGATTGCCAGTTTGAGTTTCTTTAGTAGTGCTTTCATTTTTATAGAATAAGTCTTTTTGATGGTTTTGTCAATGGGTTTTCTAAAAAAAGTTTTTTGTTGATGAAAATAATTTTATGGAACTTGGCACACTTCCTGCGTAAGTATTTATGTAAGGTGTTGAATATCAATAGGTTACACCGCGCGGCGGGGCGCGCCGCCGTAAGTCGTTGACTTTGAAGGGCTTGCTATTTTCCCGTCCAGTAGTTCTTGATGTTGAACTTGGCGCGCGCCTCCGTGATGAGGTCTTTCGCGGGGGCGAGGCCCAAGTTCTGGCCGTTGTTGTCCGCCCAAGTCCGCAACGCTCTGATCGCGGCGATAGCGTTGTCCTTGTGTCCGAGGGCGTAGATTTCCGCCATCTGACGCGCGTCTGGCAAATCTTTGATCGCCATCACCTTGTCCACGAGATTGGACAAGAAGGTGCGGTCGTTGGTGGCGAGGGACATGATCTGCGTTTTGGTGAGTTCGAATTTCATATTAACAATATAGATTTTTTTGAGGGTTTTGTCAACGGGATTTTCAAAATATTTTTCATGTCGAAGCCATCGACACGTTGAAAAAACATGTCGAAATTTTCATCAATATTCGACAAATAGATAAATAGTATTGACTAAATAGCAAAATAGTGATAGGCTAAATAGATGGACCAAAATAGTTTAAATCTAATAATCAATAATGATAAAGCATTACAAGACTTGGATAGATACTTCAAGGATAGTGGAGAATTACATCTCATATGTGACAAAATAGGTAGGGAACGTGATCCTGAGAACAGGGAACAGCTTATCAGTAAGATGAAGTGGAAGAATAAACAATTTGCAGAATCAATTGTCAAGTTGGCTTCGATGATGAGCACGCTCAAGTATAATCCACAAAGTCCTGTGGCTCAATGACTTGCGCAAGGCGGCGGGGCGCGCCGCTGTAAGTGCTTGATGTTTAACAACTTATGTCAATTCGATTTCAGACAAAAAGTCAAACGCCCGTTTGACGGGGCATTGACTATGACACAACTATGACAAAGGTTAGTCCTCTGTCTCGCTCACCCAAGACGGCGCGCCGCCGTCGAGTTGCTGGTAGATGTGCGTGGGAGTTTTGGCGAACAGCATGAAACTTTCGCGTGCGAAAGAATCGTATTCCGAGCGTGCTGCTTCTTGAGCATCACGGCGAAACTTCTCGCCATTCGGTTTCTTGTGGAAGCGCGGACGCGCTTTGTATTGTTCGCTTACCGGAGAGTCTTGCCACTTTGTCATAGTCTCGTATGTCATAGCGCGGAGCATATCGGCTTCCGTGGAGAGGAAGTAGGAGAAGTTATCAGAGAGTTCGTGCAAGTAGTCTCCGAGTTCACCGATTCCAGTTGCACCCCAGTTGAAGAAGCGGTTGAAAGTTCTTTCGATTTGTTCGCGTGTTCCGTTGAGGCCCACGGCGATGCCGTTGCCGTATGCGCTGATGATGATGTTTGCTTGTTCCATAGAGTTCAGAGTGTAGAGTGTGAGTATGTGAGCGTCAAGCAGAGTATTCCTCCGTAGGAATAAACTCTGCGTATTTGTAGCACCGCGAGCATCCGCCCATGATGAGTTCGTTGTCGATGCAGATGTCGCCTGCGTCGATGTCGTGTTCGGCCCCGCAGCAAGCGGAGACATAGCCGTCGATTGGTTCTGGTGTTTGCATAAAATTAGTTTCCTGCCGCCTCGATTGAACGCCAGTAGTTTTTCTCCTGCTCGTCGAGCCATGCCTCATATTCCGAGGCAAACTCGTCGCTTTGGATTTGCGTGGTGAAGTCGTCGTTGATGATGGAGGATGCTTGCATGAGTAAAGAATAGCACGGATGCGCGAGAGTGCAACGATTTTTTTGCATTTTTAGAAATTATTTTTGTTGACGATTTCTCAAACGTGCGTTTGAATCCCAATGTTGGCACACTTCCTGCTCGGCATTTTGCATAACATGTTGAATATCAAGCACTTACGCTGGCGCGCGGGGCGCGCCGCCGTAAGTCGTTGATTATCAGCGCTTTACGTTACCGCAGCTTATCGCGCAAGTCGAGGCAACGCTCCCACGCTATGACAAACACTTTCGAGAGTGTCATAAAGCCGTGACGTTCCAATTTTTGCGCGAGGCTGAAGCAACCTTCCGACAAGCGGAAAAGATTTTTTCGTGCGATTAGGTTTGTCATAGTTTTCCGTTTTGATGAATTGCAAAGGCACAGGCAGCCACCACTACAAGCAGACAGATGATTTCCATAGGGGTTCATTATACACCAACTTGCACCACGAATCCAGAAGTATCGCGGAGAGCTTTGCCCTTTGCTTTGAGTCCGACGATTACGTTTTTCGGATCGAGAAAACGCAAGTCGCTTTCGTCGCCGTTTATGACACGCTTGCCAAGGTAAGTCTCCGGCAACGTATTAAAGACAACCGCCACGTTGCCGCCAGCGGCGAGGACAGCGTGAACACGATGCTGATTGTCCTCCTTACGCGAGAAAGTAAGATGGTAATTCTTCGGCAGTTCGCCATTCAAGAATTGCATCATGCGTTGAAGGTTCGGCGTGTAGTCGTAGAATTGAATTGAAGGAAATCGCGCCATATCCAGAAGCATATGCCACGGCAGATCAGAAAGCACGTTAGGACGCACGGCAACAGGCTTGTTATTTTTTTTGCTCCACTTTTCTGCGTTGTGCAGTTCCTTATTCATCTGCGCGAGAAACGTGTTGCGCTCGTCAATGAAGTAACGCGATTTTGCAAGACGCGCCGCTTGCACGTTTGAGAAAATGCCCATGCCGCTTTCGTCAAGACAAGCGGCTTCGCATCCTACGGAACGATGCGGACAGAATTGCTTGCCAGACTTGCCAGCGGGTGAGAGTGAAAGGCCGTAAGTCCTCCAACCGAGTTTTTCGCCTTTTTTGATTTTGGTGTTGCTGGTGCTTAACAATTTCATGGTGGTGATTATTGCAAAGGTTGCGTTACTTGGCAAGAGCTTTTTTGATGCGAGCGAGATCGCGCTCGCTGTGCGTGTAAGTGGTCGCCTCTATTGTGGCAAGATTGGAGAGGATGCGATAGGCCGCGATTTGCTCGCGCAACTGACTGCGGAAAAACTTTCCGCAAAAGCCATTCCGCAACTTGATGTTGCTACGGATGGAAAGAGTGAGGACGGAACGCGCTTCGATGAGAGCGTTTGTCATTTGGTGTTTGGTGATGTTCATGGTGTTTATTTTCTCCGATTTTGAGTTAGGTTGCAAGGATTATTTTTCCAAGGCCACAAGTTTTCTGCGAACCTTGCCCAATTCGTTTAGGAGGATCGTTGTCTGATCCTCCAAGCAGGGATTTTCCAGATCCTCAAGGATCATGGCGAGACGAGTTAGGAGGGCTTGTTTTTTGATTTCTTTTTCTTTCATGCCTACACTATACCACGGACGCGCAAAAATGCAAGGGATTTTTTTCGATTAGCGAAACTTTTTTTGTTGACGATTTTTCAAACAGGCGTTTGAACCACTATGACATTCATTGTTGGCATGGAATCTGCGCAGCAGATTCCGTAAGTCGTTGATTATCAAGCACTTACGCCGCGCGGCGGGGCGCGCCGCCGTAAGTCGTTGATTCTTAACGCTTTACGATGTAGTCACTGATCTGGCCGTTCGCCATCATGCACTCAACCCATGTCGAGGTGTTGTAATGCCACAGGCTCGCAGCAAGCAACGAGACAGGCGTTTGAATTCCGAGCAGTTTTTTTATCCAGTTTGTCATAGTGTTATGACACCGATTCTTCTTCGGTGCCGAGAATTTTTTCCATGCGCTCTTTCAGTAACTCGTAAACGAGGCGTGCGTCTTGCACGGCGTCAACGCAGTCTTTCCGCATACCTTCCATGAGAAAGTCTTTTGCAAAGAAGCGGACGCCATTTGATTCAAGGGCTTTTTTGATGTTTGGAGTGATCATGAGTTAGAATCATCGAGGAACATCCCATCAAACACAAGAGGTTTTTCCAGTTCGTCGAGAATGTTGGTTTCTTTTTGGTGTGTGCGCTCATGCATCTGCATACAGGCAGAGCAAAGCATTGATGCAACGAGAACAAGCGTGAGGAGTGCCAAGGAGTAGGCTACGCTGTCGAATGTGATGTATTTTTTCATGAGATTATTTTTTTCTGGAATCAGCCCAGAGGATGAGGAGGGCGCAAGCTGAAGGGAAGATGCAGAAGTAAAAGAGTGGAACCCAGATTGACATAGTTTTTATTTATTGGTGTAGACAGCTTCCAGAAAGCGGTTTTCATCGAAGCGGGGATTTTCGTTGGCGAAGTATTCCGCAAAGTCAGATGCGATGTGTTCAATCGTTTCGTATTCTCCGATTGGTGCTTTTACTTTTCCAGCGAGACGCTTGCCCAAGATTTTTGCGATGGCCTCGAATTGTTTCTTTGTCATGGTGTTATTGTGGCTTGTTTTGTGGTTTTGGTCAAGAGATTTTTTCGTCTTTATTGGGCGCGCCCAAGCGATTGAGGCCGCAAGCGATGCACTCCACGCTGGCGGTGCAGAAGAACAGGGATCCGAGTTCCTCGGCGGCGAGAGCCGCCTTCGCAATCGACGGCGCGAACACGTCGAAGAATTTCGTTTTGCTGGTGGTGAGGTTCTTCACCTTCGCGGTGTAGAATTTGGGTTCGTTATAGTTCATGGTGTTACTATACCACAGAACCGCAAAAACGCAAGAGATTTTTTTTATTTTTATTTTTTTATTTTTTCGGCTTGGCACGAGAGTTGGCACGGCACTTGCGTAGCATGTTCTGTAAGTCGTTCATTATCAAGCACTTACGCTGCGCGGCGGGGCGCGCCGTCGTAAGTCGTTGATATTCAACGCTTTATTCGCTTCGCCATCCAGAGAAAAACTTGGGCCTCCGCTCAAATTTTTTCTTGACACGCATGGCGAATGAAGGGCGGCAAGAGGTCTTGCGGACGCTGCGCTCAATTGCGCGCGCGAGCGGACGTGTGTCGATTGTCATAATGATTTTGCTCATCAGTTGACTCCGAAAGAAAACTTTTTGTCACGCAGTTCTTGCACTTCGCGTGCAAGGACGAGATTCGTTCCGCACAAGAGATTCAGTTTGTGCTCGTGCATGGTGATGGTGTGCAAAGCCTCGGACAAGAGGTTTTTGAGTTGAGTAATGTCATACTCCTGCGCCTGCAAAGTTTGCTCTTGCTTGGCAAGCGCGTGCAGGGATTTCATGACGTTTTCGTTTTGTGTCATAGTTAGATGATGGGTTTAAGGTTTTTCGTGTGAGCCAGTTCCGGCGCGGGACGAGCGCACGGATCGTTGCGGTGACGCTCTTCGGCGTAGCCGAAAAGGATGTCGAACGCTTGTTCGGGAGTGAGGTTGTCTTCGGGTTCGTCGAAGTTCCAGACTTCGGGCCAGCCAGTTGTGGTGTTTTCTGTCATGTTGAAAGTATAGCAGGTTAGAGGTGAGAGTCAAGCGGCCAGCCATCCTCCGGCATAGGTTATACCGCACAGGTGCGAGTAGTCGTAACCTTTTTTGTCGAGATTTTTTTTGATCTGCTCGATCTGGCGCACGGCTTTATTGATTGCCGTGGTGAGGGTCGCAGCTTCAACTTGCTGACAAGCGACGAGGGTTCCGTTTTTAGTGAAGGTAACGTGGTAGGTTTTCATTGTTTAAATTTTAGCAGGTTAGAGGTAAAAGTCAAGGGGTTTTTTTAGCCCCCGTGTCTGGCATCGTATTTGTCACGGACGGATTCCATCGTGTCCCAGTCGGACGAGATGCCAAGCTGTTTGCGGTAGCTATCGCGTGCCTTACGCAGAGTTTCGCAGGCTTGGTCGGAGACTTCCAGCGCACGCTGAAAGTATTCGACCTGCGACTCGACGCGTTTCAGTTCGTCGAGGAGTTTGCGTTCCAGAGTGGACAAGTCCATGAACTCCAAGGTGGAGAGTTTCTTTGCTTGTTCGATGGTGGTTATTTCTTTCTTCATGCTTACACTATAGCACGGAACCGCGAAAAAGCAAGGGATTTTTTTACGATTAGCGAAACTTTTTTTGTTGACGATTTTTCGAACGCCCGTTTGAATCGCTATGACATTCACTATGACAAACAATGTTGGCATGCTTCTTGAGCAGCGTTTTGCGTAAGTCGTTCATTATCAAGCACTTACGCCGCGCGGCGGGGCGCGCCAGCGTAAGTCGTTGAATATCAAGAGTTTACGTAACATAGGATTTAGGCAAATTGAAACGCCCGTTTAGAACGGGCGTTTCGTTTTTCCTCTTCGTTTATTCCCGCGTCATGGAGACACGCATCGAAACGTTCGGAAAATTATGACACGACTATGACAAACTAGTTGTCCCAGCCCTCTTGCTCACCCAAGTCCGCGAGGTCGTCGAAGCCCGACCCATCCCCAGGCCATTGGCCCTCGCACCCATCATAGGGTTGCGGTTCGGGTTCCTGCTCGACAGCAGGTTCAGCCGCGAACGTGTTGAGGGTGGCGCGCTCCTCGGCTTCCGTGGCGAAGTCGTCGGAGTGGGCGTTGGCGAGGTAGGTGTCGAGGTCTTTCATGATGTTAGGATATGATGAGTTGAGGATTATTGCAAGAGATTTTTTAGATGATTGGCGCAACCTCTACAGGGGCGGGAGGCATACGAAACACAAGCTCCAGCCCTCCAGCATCGGGGCGAGTCTCGCCAGCGAGGAAAGCCGCAAGGCTCTTGCTGTCGAAGTTGAAGCGCGAGAGCGGATGAGAGTTAGCCCAACGCAAGCCATCGGGCAGGTCGAGGTTGATGAGGTGTTGAACCTCCGTGTCAGAGGGGACAGAGTAGGGCGACCAGCCAAGCGTGGCGACAGTCTTGCCAGACTCGACGCTGACGAGTTCGTGCCAGAGCTTGATGCAGTCGCCATCGTTATCCTCCGAGATGACGAGGGTGCAGAGGGTTCCGTTGACGTTGAATTGGGTTTCTTTATCTTTCATGCTTACAGTATAGCACGGCGCACGGAAAAAGCAAGGGATTTTTTTACGATTGTGCAAATTATTTTTGTTGATGATTTTTCAAACAGGCGTTTTATTCTACAAGTTGGCACGCTTCTTGAACAGTGTTTTGTGTAAGTCGTTCATTATCAAGCACTTACGCCGCGCGGCGGGGCGCGCCAGCGTAAGTCGTTGAACGACAACAACTTACAGAGAAAGGATCGCAACGCCGAGCAGCAGCATGAGAGCCACAGCGAGGATCTCCGCGATGTTTGTCATAATGTTCTTTGTCATAGTGCGGCGAGCACTCTTGTCGATGGCCTGCGCAAACGGCTTCGCGTCGATGGCTAGTGGTATCTTCTTTGTCATAGTGTTAGTCCTCCTTTCCCAAGTATTCAGCGACTTGGGAAGGTGTTGCAACCTTCAGAGTGCGCGTGTAGAACAGTCCCATCTTACCATGATGATGAGCGTGAGTCTTGTCGCCTTCGTTACGAATGACGCGGTAGACTGTTGCGCCACTCACCCAGAGCTGGCCTTTTTGTGGTGTGTTTTCTTTCATGCTGTTAGAGTATCAGAGGTATGGTGAAAGTCAAACTATTTTTTCAGATAGTTTTGGATGTCCTCTTTCGAGGCTGGCATCAGGTAGTCACAGAGGATGTGACCGCGTTTCTGTTCGTGAGTGCGAACACAAGCCAGAGTGCCGATTACCTCGGTGATGCGGACGAGGGTGTATCCGCCTTTGCGTTCGCCTGTGGCGACTCTCCAAAGCTGTCCTGCTTTGTGTGTGGTGTTTTTCTTTTTCATGCTTTTAAGATACCAGAGATGCGGGAAAAGTCAAGGGATTTTTTATTTTTTTCTGACGATTTTTTTCTCCCAGACGCACGGCTCGATGCGATGGAATTTCACCTCGTAAGAACCTTTCGCCGTCCATCCTTTGAAGACGCGGAGGGCAAGCGAGGCGAACGTGCAAACGGCTCCGGTTTCTTCTGCGTAGTTGAGGATTTCGCTGCTGGTGTAGTATTTCTTTTTCATGCTTAAAGAATAGCACGGGACGGCAAAAATGCAATGATTTTTTTGCGATTAGTGAAACTTTTTTTGTTGATGGATACCCCCCCTATTTTTGAAAAAATTCGAACGTTCGTTTTAATTTTAGGGGGCGGGGGGGTGAAATTTCAATCTCCTCATCTTTTATTTTAATTAATTTAATTTAACCCGTCTTTCTATATGTATCTATTCTTATATATTCTTTCTATACATATTCCTATAGGAATGTATAGATTTCTCTGTATTTGTATGGGTACGCCACCCCCCCTATCCTTTTCTAAAACTTTACGGAAGAAAGAATAATAATAAAACAATCAAATCTAAAAATTCGGCGGGGTATTTTTTTTCTTGTAATTTTAATTTAACTAATACGTTATCAGATTGAATAAAAGTAGTGTAATTATATAATAATGATTAGAACAATACAAAAAGCTGAACAGGAGGGCCAAAGCGCCCCAGTTCAAGTTTCGGTTGTAGATGGAAGCTTAACTATAGATAATTTATACACAAGTAGCGCGGTAGATGCATTTGGCCGCCAGAGAGTTTCAACACAATTTACTCTTGCAGACTATTCACATGTTTATGGAAATGGCCCAAGTGAAATGTTAATTTCAAGAAGCGGGGTTCAATCAGACTTAATTAAAAATGGATTACAAGCTAAAGCCACCTTAACTGTCGGTAGCGCCAATAATGATTTCGTAATATATCAAAGCCGCAAATATCACTATTATCGTCCTGGAAAAAGCCAATTAATATATAACAGTTTTAATTTTAATAATCCTA
>Ga0172376_10002640_pt1 | contig 21721 bp, 14 predicted proteins | sample Lak35m_FD_121114 | JGI IMG/M metagenome (GOLD analysis project Ga0172376, IMG submission 121114) | Freshwater microbial communities from Kabuno Bay, South-Kivu, Congo - kab_092012_35m | ecosystem: Environmental > Aquatic > Freshwater > Lake | place: Democratic Republic of the Congo: South-Kivu... | reverse complement strand
TCGACGCTGTGGATCTTCACTTGATCAGCGGCAGGAGCGTCTTCGAGGCCGTCTCGTAGAGCATCGTGTAGTACTCCTCCGAGAGCAGGCTCGAGCCGTGGTCCTGGATGAACTTGAGCTGCTCGGGTGAGATGTCGACCGGGTTCATCTCGACCTGGTTCTTCCAGGGCGAGACCGGCGTGCGGTCGATCGGCGCGACGGCCTCCATCGTGAGCGCGCCCTTGTAGCCGCACTCCTTCAGCGTCGCGACGAACTTCTTCCAGTCGATCGCACCCATGCCCGGCGCGAGGCGGTTGTTCTCGGCCACGTGCACGTCGACGAGCCGCGGCGCGGCCGTCTTGATCGCGGCGGAGAGGTCCTTCTCCTCGATGTTCATGTGGAAGACATCGATGCACACGCCGCAGTTCGGGCCGACGGCCTTGGCCAGCGCGATCGCCTGGTCGGCGCGGTTCAGGAAGTACGTCTCGAAGCGGTTGAGCGGCTCGAGCGCCATGCGCACCCCGCTCTTCTCGGCCAGCGCGTAGACCTCCTGCAGGCCCGCGACGACCCAGCTCCACTCCTCCTCGGGCGTCCCGTCGGGCACGACCTTGCCGACCGTGGCCGGCACGATCGTGATCTCGGTGCCTTCGAGCTCCTTCACCATGTTCACGACCGACTGCATGTACTTCACGGTCGCCGCGCGCTGCTTCGGATCCTTCGCGGCGAGGTTGCGCTCTCCCAAGGTCAGCGTCACCGCACCCCAGCAGCGGATGCCGTGCTTCTTCAGGAGCGGCCGGCACTCCGCGGGCGGATACTGCGTCGGCTCGCCGCTGATCTCGATGCTCTCGAAGCCGAGGCGCTTGATGCGCTTCAGCGTGATCTCGAGCGGTTCGGCGCGCATCCAGTTGTGCGTGGAGAGATGCATGGCAGGGGTCCTTCGAACGAGGGGCGAGCCCGGCAGGCCGGGCGGTGAGGGGTTCGACGACAAGACGATAGCCGATTCGAGTCACCCGGGATCCAGGAGGGGAGAAGACCCTGGTCGGAACATCCTTCCTCTCGAGCCGAGCCAGTCGCCCGAGCAGGCACGACCCTGCGCGGAGGAACTCGTCGTCGCCCACCCCATCCCTCGGATGCGTGCTCTAATTCGATGGATGGGTGTCGGCGCTGTCGCCGCTTCCCGACCCGAGAGACGCCCCATGAGACACCGGCTCGCTCCCCTGGTCCTGGCCGCCGTGTGGATCCACGCGGTTCCCTGCGCGGCCCAGGGCAGAGCGTCGACGGGCGTGGGAGCGACGCCGAGCACGAGCGTCGTTCCGCTCGTGAACGATCCGGCCTGGACGGCGGACGGCAACCAGGCCAACGCGTACTTCGGGAACTCGGCCGCGTCGGCGGGCGACGTGAACGGCGACGGCTTCGGCGACGTGGTCGTCGGCGCATGGGGCCACGACAACGGTCAGACGAACGAGGGCCGCGCGGTTCTCTATCTGGGTTCGAGCGCCGGCATGGCCGCCACTCCCGCCTGGACGGCCGAGAGCGACCAGGCGGCCGCGCTGTTCGGCATGAGCGTCGCCAGCGCGGGCGACGTGAACGGCGACGGCTACGACGACGTGCTCGTCGGCGCGCCGTCCTTCAACAACGGCCAGAACGACGAGGGCCGCGCATACCTCTACCTGGGTTCGAGCACCGGTCTCGCTCCCACGCCGGCCTGGACGAGCGAGAGCGATCAGGACGGCGCCTACTTCGGCTTCCCGGTCGCCTCGGCGGGCGACGTGAACGGTGACGGGTACGACGACGTGCTCGTCGGCGCGCATCTCTTCGACGATGTCGAGTCGAACGAGGGCCGGACGTTCTTGTACCTGGGCTCGAGCACGGGGCTCGCCTCGAGTGCGGCCTGGACGGCGGACGGGGAAGAGCTCGAGGCGTGGCTCGGCTACTCGCTCGCCAGCGCGGGCGACGTGAACGGCGACGGCTACGACGATGTGATCGCGGGCGCGCGGAACATCGGTAGCAAGGGGCGCGCGCTCGTGTACCTGGGCTCGGCGAGCGGACTCTCCGCGAGCGCGGCCTGGACGGTCGACGGCGACCAGAACGGCGCGGAGTTCGGCGTCGCGGTGGCTCCCGCTGGCGACGTGAACGGGGACGGCTACGCGGACGTGCTCGTCGGCGCGTGGACCCACGACAACGGCAACACGAACGAGGGCCGCGCGTTCCTGTACCTGGGCTCGAGCACGGGGCTCGCCGGGACCGCCGCCTGGATGACCGAGAGCGATCAGCTCGAGGCGCGCCTCGGCCTCTCCGTTGCCGGTGCGGGCGACGTGAATGCGGACGGCTTCAGCGACGTGCTCGTCGGCGCCTACCAGTACGACAACGGCCAGACGAACGAGGGCCGCGCGAGCCTGTTTCTCGGCGCGGCGAGCGGGCTCTCCGCCAGCGCCGACTGGACGGGCGAGCCGGATCAGGCCTTCGCGAGCTACGGCGTCTGCGTGAGGTCGGCCGGCGACGTGAACGGCGACGGCTACAGCGACTGGCTCGTCGGCGCGAACACCTTCGACGACGACCAGACGGACGAGGGGCGCGTGTTCGTGTACGCGGGCGCGAGTGCGGGACTCGCACAGGGCGCAAGCTGGACTTCGTTGAGCGATCAGAGCGACGCGAGCTGGGGCGCTTCCGTCGCGAGCGCGGGCGACGTGAACGGTGATGGTTACGGTGACGTGCTCTTTGGAGCGAGCAGCTACAGCAACGACCTGATTACCGAGGGCCGTGCCTTTCTGCATCTCGGTTCCGCCGCCGGACTCTCCACGAGCGCCGACTGGATGGCCGAGGGAGATCAGGGGGGCGCGCTACTCGGCGGTTCCCTGGCCACGGCCGGCGACGTGAACGGCGACGGCTACAGCGACGTGATCGTCGGAGCGCACGGCTACAACGGCAGCCACGTGAATGACGGTCGCGCGCTCCTGTACCTCGGTTCAGGATCCGGGCTCTCCACGAGTCCAGCTTGGACAGCCGAGGGCGATCAAGTGAATGCGCAGTTCGGCATTTCGGTCGCGACGGCCGGCGACGTGAACGGCGACGGCTACAGCGACGTGCTGGTGGGATCCCTCTACGACAACGGCCAGACCGACGAGGGCCGGGCCTTCCTGTATCTGGGGTCGGCTGCTGGACTCTCCACGAGTGCCGCCTGGACGGTCGAGAGCGATCAGGAAGGTGCGGTCTTTGGACGTTCCCTGGCCACGGCGGGGGACGTGAACGGTGACGGCTACAGCGACGTGCTCGTGGGCGCCTACCTGTACGACAACGGCGAGACGAACGAAGGGCGAGTGCTCTTGTTCCTGGGGTCGGCGGCGGGGCTCTCCGCGAGCGTCGCCTGGACAAGCGAGGGCGACCAGGGCGGCGCGCACTTCGGCCTTTCTCTCGCGCCCGCTGGCGACGTGAACGGCGACGGCTACAGCGACGTGCTCGTGGGCGCCCACCAGTACGACAACGGCGAGACGAACGAGGGCCGAGCGTTCCTGTACCTCGGGTCTGCATCGGGGCTGGAAGCCAGCCCTGCCTGGACGGCCGAGGGCGATCAAGCCAGTGCGCGGTTCGGTATTTCCGTGGCGACGGCCGGCGACGTGAACGGCGACGGGTACAGCGACGTGCTCGTCGGCGCCTTGCAGTACGACAGCGGCGATCTGAATGAGGGCCGTGCGTTCCTGTACCTGGGTTCGGCCGCCGGGCTCTCCGCCGACGCCGCCTGGACGGCAGAGGGCGATCAGTTCCAGGCGAGCTTCGGCGCGAGCGTCGCCGCCGCCGGCGACGTGAACGGCGACGGGTACGGCGATGGGATCGTCGGGGCTCCTTACGTTGGAGGTTTGCCGGCCTTGGGACGCACCTACCTCTACCTCGGCAACGAAGGCCGCGGCGGCCGGGTGCTCGCGCCTCGGCAGCGGCACTTCTTCGCGCCGCGGCCGATCGCTTCCCTGGGGCGTTCGAGCTCGCCGGGTTTCCGCATCCAGGTCGAGCAGCCCGCGCTCGTCGGCGGTGGGCGCGCTTTCCTCGAGTGGGAGACGAAGCCGCTCGGCGTCGCCTTCGACGGCTCCGGTCGCGAGCGCAGCGCGCTCGGCCAAGCGGTCGACCCGTTCAGCGCGCTCGTCTTCGAAGAGGTCGTGTCGGGCCTCGACGCAGAGGCCTACACGTGGCGTGCGCGCGTCGTGCTCGAGGGCAATCCGTTCTTCCCGTCGAGTCCGTGGTTCTCGCTGCCCGACAACGCGCGCACCGAGACGGACCTCACCGTGAAGCTGCACCGGGCGAACTCGGGCCCGAGTGGTCCGTTGCCGGTGAGGACCGTCACGGTTCCTTGATAGGCTGGGGCGGATGCGATCCGCCCAGCAAGGCCGCGCGCAAATCGCCGTGAGGCTCACGCTCCTCGGCCTCCTGGCTCTCGCGTCGGGTCTACCGGCCTGCCTCGCACCAGCGCCGAATCGAGTGCGGACGCCGCCGGTCGTGGCGGGGCTCGCGCGGAGCGGGCTGGAGGCGCGCCTGCGCGGGCGGGTGTTGCTGGAGGAGCTCGGGTGTGTGGCGTGTCATGCGGACGCGGGCGGCGAGCTCGTCGCGAAGCGGGGGCCCGTGCTCGCGGGAGTCGGGCGGCGCCTCCACGCCGATTACGTGCCGCGCTTCCTCGCCGATCCGGCGGGTGTCGAGCCGGGCACGACGATGCCCGAGCTGCTCGGTGCGCTGGATCCGGGGGAGCGTGCGGAGAGCGCCGAGGCGCTGGCCGCGTACCTGCGCTCGTTCGCGGAGCCGGCGCCGGCCGCCGAGGAGTCCGCGCGCGCGACGCCGGAGCGCGGGCACGAGCTCTTCCACTCGATCGGTTGCGTGGCGTGCCATGCGCCGCGCACCGCGGAGGGCGTCGAGCTCCCGCTGCCGGGTTCGGCTCCGCTCGGCGAGCTGTCGGACAAGTACTCGCTCGCCGGTCTGCGCGCGTTCCTGCTCGATCCGCTCGAGGTGCGCCCGGCGGGGCGCATGCCGGATTTGCGGCTCGAGCCGGGCGAGGCGCAGGACGTCGCCGCGTTCCTGCTCAAGGGTGCGCCGGCCGCTCAGGAGCCTCCGGACGCGACGAAGGTTGGCGCGGGACGCGCGCTCTTCGCCGAGCGCGGCTGCGCGCAGTGCCATGATCTGCCGGATCCGCTGCGCGCGCCTTCGCGCACTTCGCTGCCGCTCGCCGAGCTCGATCCCGAGCGTGGTTGCCTGAGCGGCTCCACGGGACGCTGGCCGCGCTACGCGCTCGCGCCCGAACAACGCGCGGACCTTGTGGCCGCGTTGCAGAGCCTCGATGAGCCGCTGAGCGACGAGCAGCGCATCCGCACCGTCCTCGCGGCGCAGAACTGCATCGCCTGCCACGCGCGCGACGACTTCGGCGGGATCACGCAAGAGCGCAGCGCGTTCTTCAGCGGCGATCCGAGCCTCGGCCAGGACGGGCGTCTGCCGCCGCCGCTCGGCGGGGTCGGCGCGAAGCTGCAGGCGGCGTGGCTCGCGGACAGCATCGCCCACGGTCAAGCGGTGCGTCCGTACTTGCGCACGCGCATGCCGGGCTTCGGGCTCGCCGTCGCGCGCGAGCTCGCCGCGCCGCTCGCGCGCACGGACACGCTGCCGCCGCTCGAGTTCGGGCTCGCGACGCTGCCCGACGATGGCGAGGCGCGCGAGTCGACCCTCGAGCTCGGCCGCACGCTCACCGGCGACCGCGGCCTCGGCTGCGTCGCCTGCCACGCCTTCGCCGGCGAGCGTGGCACGACGATGAACGGCATTGACCTCGTCGACTCGACCGGCCAGCGCCTGCGCCGCGAGTGGTTCGAGCACTTCCTGCGCGCGCCGTTCCGCCTGCGGCCGGACACGCTGATGCCGCAGTTCTTCGAGGGCGAGCGCTCGTCGCGGCCCGAGCTCGGCGACGGCTCGACGCGCCAGCAGCTCGATGCGCTGTGGCTGTACCTTGCCGAGGGACGCAACGTGCGCAGGCCGAGCGGCCTGTGGCACCCGCCGATGCCGCTCGTGGTCGCGGACGAGGCTGTGCTGCTGCGGCGCAGCCTGCAGGGCACGGGCAAGCGGGCGATCAGCGTCGGGTTGCCGCTCGGTGTGAACCTGAGCTTCGCCGCCGAGAGCCTCGCGCTCGATCAGCTGTGGTGGGGGAAGTTCATCGACGCCTCCGGCGTGTGGACCGGTCAGGGCAGTGGCGAGGCGCGCATCCTCGGCGACGCGCGCGTGAACCTCGCGAAGGGCCCGGCCTTCGCCGTGCTCGCGGATCCCGGCGCTCCGTGGCCGAGCGAGTCGCGGCGCACGCTCGGTCAGCGCTTCCTCGGCTACGACCTCGACGCCGAGCAGCGCCCGACCTTCCGCTACACCTGCGCGGACGTGACGATCGCCGACGCGCCGCGCGAGGTCGCCGTCGCTGGCGCCGCGCGTCCGCTCCTGCGTCGCACGCTCAGCTTCACGAGCGCGAGCGCCAGCACGCTGACCTTCCGCGCCGCGCGGGCGGCGGGCGTGACCGAGCTCGCGCCCGACCTCGTCGCGATCGGTCCGTCGCTGCGCCTGCGGCTTCCGCCCGGCTCGTTCCGCATTCGCACGGTGGGTGAGGAGCACGAGCTCCTGGTCGAGATCCCGCTGCGCGACGGCGCGGCCGAGCTCACGCTCGATTACACCTGGGAGGAATCCCGATGAGCGCGCGCAGCCTCGCTCTCGCGCTCGTGCTGAGCGCGCCATCGGCCGCCCAGGAGCTCGGCGCCGCCTGGGGCACCGGTCGCGCCGAGGCCGAGTACTACCGCATCGTCGATCTCGGGGTGCCGCAGGAGCTCGAGCTCGAGGTCGGCAGCCTGTGCCTCTTGCCCGACGAGCGCCTGGCGGTCGGCACGCGCCGCGGCGAGATCCTGATCCTGTCGGGCGTCTTCGAGCCGATCCCGGACGTGCGCGTGCAGCGCTTCGCGAGCGGGCTCGACGAGGTTTTCGGGCTCGGCTTCCGCGACGGCGCCTTCTACGCGATGCAGCAGACCGAGCTCTCGCGCATCAGCGACCGCGATGGCGACGGGCGCGCAGATCGCTTCGAGACGCTGAGCGACGGGTGGGGCTTCGAGAACTACCACGAGTTCGGCTGGGGCTCGCCGGTGCAGCCCGACGGCAGCGTGTGGGTCGTGCTCGGCCTGTCCGAGTCGTACTACTACCGCACCGACTTCCGCGGCTGGGCCTTCCAGATCACGACCGACGGGCGTTCGATCCCGATCGCAAGCGGGATCCGCAGCGCGGGCGGCGTCGCTCCGAACGAGCACGGCGTCATGTTCTACGTAGAAAGCCAGGGCCCGTGGAACGGCTCGTGCTCGCTGAAGCACCTGCGCCCGGGCGGCTTCATGGGGCATCCGATCAGCTTCCCGGCCTACGACTTGCCGCTCGCGGCGGGTCTGCGGAAGCCGCTCGAGCCGAACAACGAGTCGCGCCTGCACGCCGAGTCTGCCCGCATCGAGGAGCTCGTGCCGCCCGCGGTCGTCTTCCCGTACCGCAAGATGGGCCAGTCGATCACCGGCTTCCGCCCCGACAAGAGCGGCGGTCGCTTCGGTCCGTTCGCGGGCCAGCTCTTCGTCGGCGACTTCAGCCAGAGCGTCGTCATGCGCGCCACGACCGAGCTCGTCGATGGCGTCTGGCAGGGCGCGTGCTATCCGTTCCGCGAGGGATTCGGCACGGGCCTGCTCGCGCTCGAGCTCGCGGAGAGCGGCGCGCTCGTCACCGGCGGCACGAACCGCGGCTGGCCCGTGCGCGCCAACGGTCAGTATCTGCTGGAGCGCCTCGAGTGGACCGGCAAGACACCCTTCGAGATCGAGCGCATCCGCATCCAGCCCGACGGCTTCCTGCTCGACTTCACGAAGCCCGTGGACGCAGCGCGCGCGGCCGACCCCGGGCACTACCGCCTCGAGACCTTCACGCACATCTACCAGGAGTACTACGGCAGCCCGGAGGTCGATCAGACGACCCCGCGCGTCGTGCACGCGACTCCCGCGGCCGACGGACGCAGCGTGCGGCTCGTCGTCGAGGGCCTGGTCGAAGGCCACGTGCACGCCTTCGACCTCGCCGGCCTCGTCTCGAAGGACGGCGAGCCGCTCCTGCACACGCAGGCCTACTACACGCTCAACCGGATCCCGAAGTAGTGTCCGCGCTCGCGCGACTCACTGACGCTCGTACAGCCCGCCGCCGAAGGCGAAGCCGCGCACCTCGGTCGTGAGGTCGCCCAGCGCATCGCGCTCGAGCACGATCTGGAACGCGTTGCCGAGCGGCTGGCCGAAGTAGGGGCAATCGGGGCCGGTCAGGAGCTGCCCCTCGAGCAGATCGTCGAAGAGGTTCCAGCTCACCGGCGCCGTGTTGCGCCACTTGAGCTGCGAGCCGACGAAGCGGATGTCGCCGATGTGCCAGGCGTTCTCGACGGGCACGTGGTGGTAGGTGCCGAGCAGGTCGTTCACGGTGAGCGCGGCCCAGGGCGCGCCGGCCGTGGCGTAGCGCAGCGCCACGTTCAGGCTCGGGGTCGCGCCCTGCAGGCGCTTCACGAGCGCCTCGTGGTAGTAGTCCGGCTCGTAGCGACCGACGAAGTCCGGCGGCCAGGTGCTGCGGTCGAACCACTGGTGCGGCGTCGTCTCGAGTTCGAACTCGGGGTACGTGCGGAACAGGTGGTGGAAGAACTCGTGCTGGAACCACTGCGGCAGGTAGACGCCGCGCTCGATGTCCGAGTACTCGCCGCTGCCGAGGTGCGGCGCCTTGCGCACGACCCAGCGATCGTCGCTGATGAAGTACGGCGACCAGGAGTCCGGGCCGCTGCCCATGCCGCCGGTGATGAACTCCGCGGTCGTGAAGTCCGGATACTGCTCGGGCGTGTGCGAGGGATAGAGGATCCACCACCAGTCGGTGGCCTCGCGCTCGGCCTCGGGCACGTGCGCGAAGACCTGCATCGGATCGGTGAGGCCGGCGAAGCGGGTCCCGCCGCTGAGCGAGGCCCGCACCGGAAGATCGACGTCCGGCAGCGGCAGGATGTGCGTCTCGACGCCGAGCCGGCCCTCGGTCATCGCCAGCACGTACTCGTGGAAGAGTCGCAGCGACTGGTGCACCGCGCGGTAATCGTCCACCGGGACGCGCGGATCGAGCGCATGCGTCACCGGGATCCCCGTGCCCGCCGCCAGCTCGGTCGCGTCGCGCGGCTCGATGCCGTGCGTCGCACCGACGACGAGCACGGTCAGGCGCGCCGTGCGCGGCGCGGACGGCTGGCCCGGGTTCGCGACGCGCCACGCGGTCATGTCGCTCAGCATGCGCAGCGCGTAGTAGCAAGGCGGCGAGCCCAGGTTGATACCGAACGGCTGGGTCGGAAGCAGGCCCCAGCGCGTCGAGCCGACCGGATAGCGTGCCCACAGCGCGTCGAGCGTCGCCTGCGCCTTCCCGTACTCGCCGGCCCAGTACTGCTGACGTGCGCCGAGCAACGCCTGCAGGGCCGCGATGTAGTGCGCGGAGAAGTTCTGCAGCCCGTAGGGCGCCAGGAACGCCAGTGCCGGATCCAGATCGGTGATCGCCGGCCCGCTCGCAGCCCGGACCGGCGGAGTCTGTGCGCGGGCCGAACCGCCGGAAGCGAGGAGCGCGAGGATCAGAGCGACAGGGGTGAGGCGCATCGGCGGCGGGTCGGGGAGGAGGGGACCTCCGGATTGTAGGGGGCCGGCGGCGAGAGCGGGGTCTGGCCCGGGCAACTACGTGGCGTGCGCGTCGAGCGCCAGGGTCCGCGCGCCGAGGAGCTCGACAGGCCGCGGCAAGGAGGCGAAAGGGCCGAGCGATGCGCTCGCTCACCGGTGCGGAAGTGCCTACCGAGCGCGAACGTTCACCTTGCGTCGTGCGCGCCCACGTCGCGCGCACGGCTGTCTAGAGTGCGCGCCATGCTCACGTTTGCCATCGCCTTGTTCGCTCTCCAGGACGCGACTCCCTCGCCCGTCGCCACGCTGCGCGCCGAGGCCGAGCGCCTGCGCCCGCGCGTCGAGTGCGCCGGCACGCGCGCCTTCCTCGACGCGGTCGCCGCTTTGCCCGATATCGGCGCGCGCACGGTGCTCTACGACGCGAAGACGCGCGGCGCGGTCAGCGAGGCGGCCTACGCCGAGCTCCCCGAGGCCGAGCGCGCGCGCTACCTGCCGACGCCCTTCGGCGGCGAGTTCTACTACACCTCGATGTACGGCTCGCCGCTCGCCTACACGCGCGCGCTCGACGTGCTCGGGACGACGCTCGGGAAGAGCGGCGACGACGTGCTCTCCGGGAAGCGCGTGCTCGACTATGGCTACGGCGGCATCGGGCACCTGCGCCTCTTCGCGAGCCTCGGCTGCGACGTCGTCGGCGTCGACGTCGATCCGCTGCTCGCGAATTACTACCGCGCCGAGGACCAGGGCACGATCCCGGGCGCGAAGCCGGGCGGCCGCGCGGGCCAGTTGCACCTCCTGCACGGCACCTGGCCGAGCGACGCGAGCGTCAAGGAGGCCGTGGGTGCCGGCTACGACCTCGTCGTCTCGAAGAACGTGCTCAAGAAGGGCTACGTGCGCCCCGCGCAGGAGGTCGACCCGCGCATGCGCATCCACCTCGGCCTCGAGCCGCTCGAGTTCCTGGCCGAGCTCGCGCGCGTCCTGAAGCCCGGTGGGCACCTCCTGATCTACAACATCTGCCCCGCGCCGCGCGCCGACCGCTACCTCCCCTGGGCCTACGGCGAATCCCCGTTCACGCGCGACGAGTACACCGCCGCCGGCTTCGACGTGCTGCTCCTCGACCAGGACGAGCGCGCCGCCTGCCAGGAACAGGCCGTCGCCCTCGACTGGCCCGCGCAGGGCATGGACATCGAGAACGACCTCTTCGCCTGGGTGACGCTGGTGCGGAAGAAGTGAGCGCGCTGGCGCTACACTCGGGCGCGTGAGGGATCGGAAGCGCAACGTCGGGCTCGCAATCGCCGTCGGGGGAGCGCTGGCGGTCGCTGGTGTTGCCTGGCTCCTGCGCGGAGAGCGCTCCCGGCAACCGTCATCGCTGCCGATGGAAGTCGAGGCGCAGGCGGAACGAGCTGCGAGCGAGCTCGTGCCTGCGAAGGTCGAGTTCGTGGCGGAGAGTTCCGAGCGCACGGCGCTCGCTCCGGAGGTCGCCGAGGAGGCGGAGGTCGTGGGCATGGCCACGCTCCTCGGGCGCGTCGTGTTGGGGGACTCGACGCGTGCCGCGCGGATGGGGGACGTGCGCGTGTGGTGGACCTACGAGCGTGGCGTCGCGCGGACGGGCTCGCTCGTGACGCGTGCGCCGGTGACGCCGAAGGCGGACGGGAGTTTTCGGCTCGCGAACTTGCCGGTCGAGGTGCCGCTCGTGTTGTGGGCGAACGCGCCCTTCGCGCTGGATTACGGGCGCGCGCTCGAGGCGTTCACGGCGGGTGAGCGGCGGACGACGGAGCTCTTGCTCGAGGGAACGACCACAGTTGCCGGGCGCGTGGTCGATGCGGCCGGCGCGGCGATGGCGGGGATCACCCTGCGCGCCGTGGCGACGGAGAAGCCAGCGGCGGAGGATCGCGGCGGCGTCGCGAGTCGCGATCTGTCGGCGGCCAGCGACGAGCACGGCGAGTTCCGGTTCGGGCGGCTCGGGCGCGGGCTCTGGACGGTCAGCGCGAAGGAGAGGGTGATCGGCGGGAGCGATGTGCTCGTCGACACGCGCGGCGGGGACGTTCTCGGGCTCGAGTTCGTGCTGGAGCCGGAGAGCTGCCTCGTGGTGCGCATCACCTGGCCGGACGGGAGCCCGCCGAGCAATATTCAGTACGAGCAGAGAGCCGGGATGAGCGTGATGCAGCAGGGCGACGGGGAGTTCCAGTACTGCGGACTCGCACCGGGCGAACACGAGTTCCTGTTCTCGGCAAAACGCTCGGACGGTGTGCGTGCCATCGCGACGGCGCGCGTGAAGCTGCCGGACACCCGCGAGCTCGACCTCGTGCTGCGCGAGCCACGCCCCGTTTCCCTCGCGGGAACCGTTCGGGACCAGCAGGGCAACGCCGTCCCCGATGCGCGCGTCATCGCGCATGCCGGAGAGAAGCTGAGCAAGGAAGTACCCGCCGGCGACGGAGCCTTCGAGGTTAGCGAGCTTCCCGAGGGCCTGTGGAACCTCCAGGTGTTCGCCGACGGTCTGTGGTGTCCGCCGCGCAAGATCCTCGTCGACGCGCTCACGCTCCCGCAGGACTTCGTGCTCGAGCCCGCGGCGACCATCCGCGGCCGCGTTGTCGATGCCGAGGGTCGCGCGGTTTCCGGCGCGCGCATAGACGGCGGAACGCCACTCGCATACGGCACGACTACCGACGCCGAGGGCCATTTTTCTCACGCCGTGCTCCCTGGCACGCTCGAGCTCATCGCCAGCGCCAAGGGACACAGCGCGAGTCTCCCGCTCGCGCTCACGATCGACGCACGCGAGCAACTCACCGACATCGTCCTGATCCTGCGCCCGGCCTGCACGCTGATCGTGCGCGTGACCGACACGAACGGCGCGCCCATCTCCGGCGCGATGGTGAGCATCGTCGGCCGCATCGCGGACTTCGAGACCGACGCGCGTGGCGTGGCCACGCTCGAAGGGATCCCTCTTGGCCATTTGAAGCTGCGAGCCATGGCCGCGGGCTTCCGCCGTGGCGAGCAGGAGCTCGACCTCGAGCCCGGTCCCGCGCAGACGCTCGACGTGGTGCTCTTGCGCTGAACCCGAGCCAGGCTCGAGGGGCCTGGCGGGGCGACTAACGGCGCCGAACGCTTGCGCTACTCGCGCCGCACGATGATCCGATCCGGGATCTCGTTGCGGTCGCCAGAGGCGACGGGGAAGTGCTCGGCCAGGACCTCGCCTGCGCTCGTGATCGCGTCGCACAGGCCGTCGCACAGGGAGCCGCGACGCAGGCCTGCGAGCAGGCGCTCGTTGGTCGCGTTCCAGGTCTCGGGTGCGACGCGCGCGTGGATGCCCTCGTCGGCGAGGACGATCGCGCGGTGCTCGAGCAGGCTGACGAAGAGCAAGACACCGGTGCGGCCCGCGGTGTGCTGCAGGCCGTGGTTGTGGAACTCCTGCAGGGCCTGCTCGGCTGCCATCTCGTCGGCGCGGGCCTCGGAGAGGAAGAAGCGCTGGAAGTCGGGCAGCAGGCGCGCGGCGGCGTAGCCGAGGGCGCCGAGCGCGACCTGCGCCATCAAGAGCAGCAGCGGGGCATGCCAGGGCAGCCACGGCACGAGCGCGACCGAGCCGGCGAGCGCGGTCACGAGCGCCGCGAGCCAGGCGGCCGCGGGGTGGCGGTCTGAGCGCTCGAGCACGACCGGCAGGATCTCGCCCACGGTGCGCCGCTCGGCCGCGACCAGGGCCGCGTGCACGCGCGCGAGCTCGGCCTCGCCCAGCACCGCCGTGGCGCGGTAGCGCTCACGCCGCGCGACCCCGCGCAGCAAGAGCAGCGCGTAGCCGAGCGCGACGAGCGCCAGCGCCGCCTCGGCCGCCCAGGCGGGCACGCCGGTCGGCAGCTCGTGCGTGCCGATCGACCAGTCCTGCAGCAGGAGGAGGTTCGTCATCACCAGCGCCCCGACGCTCCGCCGCCCGAGAAGCCGCCCCCGCCGCCGAAACCGCCGAAGCCGCCGCCTCCGCCGCCGCGGAAGCCGCCACCACCACCCGAGCGTCCGCCGCGATGCGCGCCGCTCTGAAGCATCGAGAGCGCCACCCACAGCGCCGTGTTCGTGCCGCTCGCGCGCCCGTGCCGACGCCCGCGCGTGGCGAGGCGCAGGATCACGATGAAGAGGATCACGGCGAGCGTCCCGACGAGCTGCGCGCCCTCGGACGGCTGGCGCGCGCGTCGCTCGAGCGGTCCGTAGTCGCCGCCGAGCGCCGCGTGGATCGCCTCGACGCCGAGCTGCAGGCCGGCCGGAAAGCGCCCGGCCTTGAACTCGGGCGTGATCACGTCGCGTAGGATGCGCCCGGCGATGGAATCGGGCAGCGCGCCCTCGAGCCCGCGTCCGACCTCGATGCGCAGCGCGCGCTCGGCCTGCGCGACGACGAGCAGTGCACCCGCGCTCGTCTCCTTGTCGCCGAGCTTCCAGCCGCGCGCCACGGCCAGCGAGAAATCCTCGATCGAGCGCCCGCCGAGGTCGGGCACGGTCAGGAGCGCCACCTCCTGGCCCGAGCCGGCGCGGTAGGACTCCATCAGCGCCTCGAGCGCGCCCTCCTCGCTCGGCGAGAGCATGTCGGCGAGGTCGGTGACCCAGCCGTCGTTCTCCGGCAGCGGGAAATCCTGACCGCGCGCGCCCGGGAGGACGAGCGCGCCGAGCGCGACGAGGAGGGTGAGGAAGCCCAAGTCGCTACTTCGCGAAGTCGAACTCGACCGCCGGACGCTCGCTCACGCCCGCAGGCACCTCGAGCTGGGCGTGCTTCTCGAAGCCGAAGATCCCGGCCAGCATCGAGCCCGGGAAGCGCCGGATGGCGACGTTGTAGGCGTTGACGGCTTCGATGTAGTCGCGGCGCGCGACGGCGATGCGGTTCTCGGTGCCCGCGAGGTCGACCTGCAGGTCGCGGAAGTTCTCCGTGGCCTTCAGGGCCGGGTAGTTCTCGGCCACCGCGAGCAAGCGCGTCAACGCGCCCGAGAGCTGCTGCTGCGCCGCCAGGTAAGCCTGCAGCTTGGCCGGATCGTCCGGCAGCTCGGCCGGTAGGGCCATCTTTCCGACCGAGGCGCGCGCCTCGGTGATCTCGGTCAGGGTCGACTGCTCGAACTCGGCCGCGCCCTTCACGACGGCGACGAGCTGCGGCACCAGGTCGAAACGGCGCTGGTACTGGTTCTGGATCTCGCTCCAGGCCGCCTCGGTGCGCTCCTCCTTGGTGACGATGCCGTTGTAGCTGGCGACGCCGCAGCCGCCGCCCAGGAGGAGGATCAGAGCGACGATGCCGCCCGCGATGAGACAACCCTTCATGTGTGTTCCGAGTGTTTCCGTGGCGGGGAGAACCCCCGCTCGGCGCGATCCTACTCCCTCGGACTGCCCGCCATTCACGCCATTGCCATTCGGGGCTTGAGACGCAGGTGCATGGCGTCGAGCAGGCTGTCCTTGGGCCTGGATCGCGGAAGGCACTCCCGACTCGACAGCGCCGTGACTACACTCGCGCGGGAGGAGCTGACATGCGTCGCCTCTTGCTCGGAGCGATGGTCGGTGGGGTCGGGTTGCTGGCCATTCTGACGATTCGTGAGCCTGGCGCGGGCGGAGCGGCCCAGGCGCGGCAACGAGTCGAACTCGAAGAACGTGCGGTGGCCGAGGCGGTGAACGAGCGCCGTGGGAGCGAGCTGGACGGGGCTCCGCTCGTCGCGCAACCCTCGAGTCGCGACGGGGTCGCGCGGTTCGTCACGCTCGCCGGACGCGTGCTCGATGAGCACGGTGATGCGGTGGAGGGAGTGTCCGTGGGCCTACGCGCTCGGCAAGACCAGCCGGGCCCGGCGCATGCGCTGGAGCGCACGGATTCCGAGGGCCGCTTCCGGTTCACGGGGCTCGCGGCCGGGGTCTGGTGGCTCGAGGCCGATTCACACGAACTCGCGGCGGGGGCACGGCGCTCGGTGGATGCGAGCGCGGGTGACGTCGAGGCGGAGTTCCGGGTTCTGCGCGGGCACGTTCTGGTTCTCCGCGTGCGCTGGGCGGACGGCTCGCCGGTCGATTCCATCCGGGCGATGATCCCCGAGCTCGACGTCGGGCGTGATTCTCCCCGTCAGGCGTTCCCGGGATCGCGTGCGGGCGAGTTCGAGCTGCGCGGAGTAAAGGCCGGCGTCCACCTGGTCCACGTCGCGGCCTCGGGCAACGGACAGGAGATCGGGATCAGCAGGTCCGTCACCGTGCCCAGCCGCGAGCCGCTCGAGTTCGAGTTGCCCCGGCACGATCTCGTGCTGCGCGGCACGGTCCTCGACGCGGAAGGGCGCCCAGTCAAGGGAGCGAGCGTCGGCGTTACGCGCGGGCCGACCGTGCAGGTCGCCCCGGATGGCTCGTTCGAGCTCCGCTGGCTCGCGCCCGGTCGCACCTGGCTGAGCGCCTCCGCGCCGGGTCATCACTGCGAACCCATCGAGGTCAACGTTCGCGCCGCTCACCCCGACGTAGAGCTCCAGCTCGTGCGCCTGGCTCGGATCCAAGGGCGCGTCGCCGATCCGTCCGGTCGACCGGTGGCGGAGGCGCGCCTGACCGACGGCTATGAACAGCAGACCTTCGAGGACTCGACCGACCGAGAAGGCTACTTCGACATCCCGGTGTCCCCCGGTCATCGCATCCTGCGGGCCACGGCCAGCGGATTCGCCGACAGCGAGGAGCTTCAGCTGAAGCTCGAGCCGGGTGAAGTGCGAGCGGGCCTCGCTTTCCGGTTGCGGACCGCCTGTCGCGTCGTCGGGCGCATCCTCGACGCGGAAGGAGAGCCCGTCGAAAACGCCACTGTCTACGCGCTCTACTCGAGTCTTCTCACGGGAACGGACGGCTCCTTCGACTTCGACGCCTGCCCACCGGAACCCATCTGGATCATGGCGTTTGCAGGGGGTGAGAGGCTGACGGCCGAGGTGACACCTCAGGAAGGCGTGACGACGAGCCTCGAGCTACGCCTCGAACGCAGGGATCCGGTGCTCCTCGACGTCCGCGTCACCCGCGGCACCGAGCCGATCCGCGCCAAGCTCTTCCTCCGTAGCGGGACCTTCATGCAGGAGCAGGAGCTCGAGCGCGAGGGATCCAACTCCGTCGTGCTCGCGCGTCCGGGCCGCTGGCGGGGCCTCGTCTCCCTGGAAGGGGCCCGGCGACTATCGGACGACCTCGACCGCCACCGTCTGGTCGACTTCACCGCTCCGGACCTCGAGAGCTGGAGCCTGGAACTTGACTGGAACTCGCTGACCCCTCCGCTCGGTATCGAGGAGGTCTGGAGCTTGCTGTACGACTGAGGACGTCGATCGAAAGGGCTCGTTCGGCCCGCGCGCGGCTCCTTGGTGTGGGTCTCGCATCAGGCTGGAACGTCGGGGCGTGCGGATGCGTAAGCTGCTCTTCGCATGTTCCTCGCTGCCCTGGCCCTGCTCTCGATTCCGCAGGCTTCCGCGCCCGATCTCGGACAGGAGCTCGACGCGTTGCGCGGCGAGGCGAAGTTGCCGGCGCTCGGGGCGGCGCTGGTCACGCGCGAGGGCGGGCTCGAAGGCGTGTGGGTCAGTGGCACGCGGCGCGCGGGGGGCAGCGAGGCGGTCACGGCCGATGACCGCTGGCACCTCGGGTCGTGCACGAAGGCCATGACGGCGACGCTGGTGGCGCTCCTGGTCGAGCGCGGTGACCTTTCGCTCGAGCGCACGCTGGCCGAGTACTTCCCCGAGCTCGAGGACGACCTCGATTCCGACTTCGCCGACCTGACGCTGGTCGAGCTGATGTCGCACCGCGCGGGCCTCGCCGGGCAGTCACCCTGGTTCGGGCAGCCGGAGTTCCATGATCCCGAGCTCACCCCGACCGAGGTGCGCGAGCGCATCGCCGTGCTGCTCCTGACCGAAGGCCCGCGCCTCGAGCCGCGCAAGGCCTTCCAGTACGCGAACGACGGCTTCATCCTCGCGGGGCACCTCGCCGAGCGCGCCACGGGCAAGACCTGGGAGGAGCTGATGCGCACGCTGCTCTTCGAGCCGCTCGGCATGACGAGCGCCGGTTTCGGCGCGCCGGGCACGGCCGAGCGCTGCGACGAGCCGCGCGGCCACGGCGAGGACGGAAAACCGATCGAGCCCGGCCCGCGCGCCGACAACCCGCCCGCGCTCGGGCCCGCGGGCACGGTGCACGCCTCGCTCGCCGACTGGGCCAGGTTCGCGCGCCTGCACCTCCAGGGCGCGGTCGGGGACGTGCAGGTCGGCGCGCTGACGCTGCGGCGCGCGACCTTCGAGCGCCTGCACCGCTCGCCCTACACGCAGCCCGACTGCGGCCTCGGCTGGGTGCGCGAGACGCGCGACTGGGCCGGCGGTGACGGAGCGATGCTGTGGCACAACGGCTCGAACACGATGTGGTACTGCCTCGTGCGCCTCGCGCCCGCGCGCGGCTTCGCGACGCTCGTCACGACCAACGCCTACGGGCCGGGTCCGCGCGCGGCGGTCGAGAAGGCCGCGGATCTCGTCCTGGGGGAGTTCGAGCGCCGTTCCGCATCACGCTGAGCGTCGTGCGCTAGACTGGCTCCGTGTCGAGGAGCAAGTTCGCATGGGGGCTCGCCGGACTGGCGCTTGCGCTGCTCTCCGTCTGGTTCATCGCGTTGCGCGGCGAGCGGATCGGGGCCGAGCGCACGGAGCGAGGCGCAAGCGAGACGCAGGTGCTCGCCGCGACGACGCTCGTGCCGGCGACTGCGCCGCCCGAGGTCGAAGAAGTGGAGGCCGAGGTCCCGAAAGGGCCCGAGACGCGCCGCGAGCCGCTCGTGACGTCGCCCGACGGCACCCTGGGCGTGATCGAAGGCGTCGTGAGCCTCGACGGGCGGCTCGGAGCGTTCCGGAGCGGCACGGTGCGCGTCTGGTGGAACCACGCGCGCGGTGTGCCGCGCAAGGGCAACCTCGCGACGGCCGCGCCGGTCTGGCCCGGGGCCGACGGGCGCTTCCGCATCACGGGGTTGCCGCTCGACGTCCCACTCGTCCTGCGCGCGAACAGCGACCACGGGCCCGACTTCGCGCTCGACCTCGAGCCGTTCGTGGCGGGCGAGCGGCGTGAGCTGGAGGTGGCGCTCGAGACCAGCACGCGCATCCACGGTTACGTGTTCGATCCGGCGGGTTTGCCGCTCGAAGGCCGCGAGCTGCGCCTGCTGCACCAGCTCCCCGCCGGCGCAGAGGCCACGCACTCGCGCGACCGTATCGCAACGACGACGAGCGACGCCGAAGGTGCCTTCCAGTTCACCCGCGTTCCCCACGGATTGTGGGAGCTCGAAGCCGGACCCGAGGGCCGCGTCGAGGCCCGCGCCGTGTTCGACACGCGTCCGGGCGACGTGGGGCCGCTGCGTCTCGTGCTCGTGACGGTGCCGACGAGCTCGCTCGAGGTGCGCCTGCGCTGGGCGGACGGCAGCGTGCCGGAGTCGATCTTCTACGCGGTCGATGGCAATGGGCACTTCAAGTCGCTCCAGCTCAGCGCGGGACTCGTCACGCTCCCTGATCTCACGCACGGAGTGCGCACGATCCAGCTTTCCGCCCAGGACGACGATCGCGCAGGCTCGGTCGAGACGCGCATCTCCGTGCCGTACGAAGGGACCCTCGAGCTCGAACTCGTCGAGAAGCCCATGCGGATCCGGTGAACGAACGCGCAGCGTTCCGAACGCTTCGTCAGCTGAACTGGCTCGATCGGTGACTCAGCGCAGGAGCTCGAGCGCCGCCGCGAGCCACGGGTCGTCGCTCGCGCCCGACAGCGGGTCGATGCGCACGTCGGGCACGAGCGCGTCGCGCGGGCGGCCGTCGAGCGTGTAGACCGGCTCGGTCGAGAGCTGCACCGAGATGCGCGAGTGCGGCAAGCGCACGCGACCGATGGCGGCGCCGAGGCCGGCGAGGCGCGTGCCGACGAGCTGCGCGCGGCCGAGGCCTTGCAGCGCCATGGCGAAGCCCTCGGCCATGCTGACCGAGAACGGATCGACCAGCACGACGACCGGTTGCGTGTAGGTCCACGGTCCGCGCGGCTCGACGAACTCGGGCCAGCGCGGGCCGAGGCCGGCGCCCTCGCGCCGCGCCATCCAGGCGTACTGCGCGCGCTCGGTCAGGAAGCGTCCGAGGATCGGCAGCGCGACGGCCGTGTCGCCGCCCGTGTTCGAGCGCACGTCGATCACGAGCGCGCGCGTGTCGGCAAGCTGCTCCAGCACGCGGTCGACGTCGGCGATGGCGCGCGCGTCGCCGAAGCTCGCCAGGGCGAGGTAGCCGACGTCGTCCTCGAGCCGGCGCCACTCGACCGGCGCATGCGGACGCGCATGGGTCGTGAGCCGCAGCGTGAGCTCGACCCCGTCGCGCCGCACGCCGAACTCGCCGCGGTCGTCGTGCCGCCCGGCGACGGCGCTGGCGAGGGCCCACTCCTCGGCCGCCGGATCCGGGCGCGTGAGGAAGCGCGGCCGGCGCTGCGCGACGAGCGCGTCGAGTGGCACGCCGTCGCGCGACAGGAGCTCGTCGCCGAGGCGCACGCCGACCTCCTCGGCGCGCGAGCCGCGCTGCACGGCGACGACGAGCCGCCGACCGTCGCGCGTCTCGAGCGCGAGCTCGGCCGGCACCGGCCGCCACGAGTCGTCGGCGTTCGTGTTGAGCATGCCGTGCCCGTCGTAGAGCTGGTCGAGCGCGTCCTCGAGCACGTGCAGGAAGGCCGTGCGATCGGGCGCGGAGCGCGCGGCGGGCGCGAGCTCGGCCACGACGCGCTCCCAGTCGGTGGCCTTCACGTCGAGGTAGGCGTAGGAGCCGCGCACGAAGGCGTCAAAGGCCGCGAAGTCTTCGGCGCGCGCCGCGGCCGGATCGGGAGGCGTCGCGCGGCAGGCGGCGCCCAGGGCGAGGAGCGTGGCGGCGAGGAGGCGCACGGGTTCATGCTGGCGCTCGCGGCGGGACGCGACAAGCCTCGAGGACGGGCCGGGAAGTGCGAAATCATGAATCCGGATCCCTCCAGCGTGCGGAAGATGAGGCCATGCGGACGCTTTGCCTCGCTCTCGCGCTCGTCCAGGACCCGACCCCGAAGCTCGAGGCCGAGGCCGCGCGAGCGGATGTCGCGCTGCTCCGGCGCGTGCTGGACGAGGTGCATCCGGGGACGACGCGCTACGTGAGCGCGCAGGAGCTCGAGCGCGCCTTTGCCGAGCTCGACGGGCGCCTCGGCGACGGAGTGACGAGCGGGGCCCTGTACCTCGAGCTCTCGCGCCTCGTGGGGCTCGTGCGCTGCGGCCACTCGCGCCTCGAGTTGCCGGCGCTGGAGGAGTACCGCGCGCAGAACCCGACGCACCTGCCGTTCGCCTTCCGCCTGCTCGAGGGGCGGATGATCGTGACCGCGGCCGATGCGAGCGCGGGTGATCTCGCGCGCGGCGACGAGGTCCTCGCCCTCGACGGCAAGTCCGTGTCCGAGCTCGTCGCCGCGCTCGCCCCGCTGATGCCGCTCGACGGCTTCACCGACGCGGCGCGCGCCAGCCGGCTCGACACGCCCTACGAGTGGGAGGACAGCGGCTTCGACCACTACCTGCCGCTCGTGCACGGCTTCCGGAGCGAGTTCGAGCTGCGCCTGCGCGGCGCGGACGGCAAGGAGCGCACGCAGAAGGTCCCGGCCGTGACGATGGCCGCGAACCGCAAGCTGCGCCCGGCGGGCGCGAGTGACTTCGCGCGCGCGGTCTCGACGCGCGACCTCGATGCAGAGACGGCGCTGCTCACGGTCGAGACCTTCGTGAACTACCGCAATCCGGTCGATCCCGAGCAGGTCTACGAGCCGCTCTTCGCCGGCTTCCTCGAGCGCGGCATTTCGCATCTGATCGTCGACCTGCGCGCGAACGGCGGCGGCTCGAGCGACGCGGCCTGGGTCCTCGGCCGCTTCCTCGCGCGCGAACCCTTCACCACCGCCGCGCGCCCGCCGCGCGTGAAGCGCATCCGCTTCGGCGACCTCGTCCAGCACCTCGAGACCTGGCAGCCGGGCGCCTTCGAGGCGCCGCCCGAGCTCTTCACGCAGCTCGACGACGGCTGGTTCGAGTTCAGAGAGCCGCCCGAGGTTCCGCTCGAGCCGCACCCCGCCGCCTTCCCGGGCCGGAT
>Ga0172376_10002639_pt1 | contig 21726 bp, 24 predicted proteins | sample Lak35m_FD_121114 | JGI IMG/M metagenome (GOLD analysis project Ga0172376, IMG submission 121114) | Freshwater microbial communities from Kabuno Bay, South-Kivu, Congo - kab_092012_35m | ecosystem: Environmental > Aquatic > Freshwater > Lake | place: Democratic Republic of the Congo: South-Kivu... | reverse complement strand
TTTGAGGGCAAATAGTTCGCGAATGGCGCAAGCATAATTATTTACTTTGAATTTTGGTAGGTTCTTTTGCGCCCATGTCAGATTCACTCGGCATATTTATCGCATTCTTATCCGATCCCCTTGCCATTCGTTCCCCGCTTTCCACCGCGCGTTACTAAGTGCGCTTCTTTTACCTTCACACTAGCTTAAATGGTCACGATGTCAACTCTACTTTTCTAGTTTCAAACCAGAAAACCCAACCGATAGGAATCCATTTAGATATAACCTTGTCAGACGATAAAATGTAAGAAAAGCTAAAGTCTTGTCGCAAGGGCACGCTTACGTTAGACTTTGTGCAATAGGATGCTGGTTTAAAGGTGTAGATGCGTGCGTTCAGTCATGGTAATTCTAATCATCAGCGCGATTTTGGTGGCAGGATTGGTCGCGGTGTTGGGGCAAATGCTCTTTGACCCTGCTCAACCTTTAATCGTTCATGCGTCTTTTGATCGTGAGGTCATTTCCCCCAACGCAGACGGGGTTGATGATTTGGCGGTGTATCGCTATGAACTGTCTGATAACGCGCTGGTCTCCATTGTTTTCACCCATGAGGACGGGCGATCTTACGCTTTCCGCAAAGATGAACCACGCGCCAAAGGGGTCTATGAGGGGTTGTTTAGTGGCGTGGTGGATGGCTACTTGAACTCATCCGAGACGGTAGGGGGAGAGGTGATCCGTCGCCTGATGCCCATTGGGAACTACACATGGGTATTGAGTGCGTCTCATGCCACACGTGACGAAACCCAAACCATCGAGGGGAAGCTGTCATTAGAAGATGCCGATGCACAGTTGCCCGATATTTCGGTCTTCTCTGTTTCTCCGCTAATGTTTTCTCCCAATCAAGATGGGATTGACGATCGCGTTCAGTTTAACGTGGTGCTAGAAAAAGATGCGGCGTTGGATGTTTATCTGGTGGGAACGGATGATGTGCAAATTTTCATCCCACCTCGCCAAGATGAAACGCGCGAAGGAGAAGCAGGTCGCTACACCTACGATTATGACGGCGGCGTAGACACAGGCGCAAATCCTCCCCCAGATGGCACGTATACGGTGTATGCGGTGGCACAAGATGCTGTGGGGCAACGGGTGTTGCGGACGGCGGAACTCTCGCTGGTGACGGGTGGCAAGCCCTTCGCGGAAATTGTTTCACAAACCAGTGGGGCGGATGTCGCTTTCGCGGTCATTCCTGACCGTGACGAGTATATCTCCAATACAGACGAATATGGCGCACCCGTTCCCCAACCGACTAGCGCGGATCTGTTCGCACAGAATGACATTACCATGCAGGTGGGGGATATACTGCTGTTCATGCTCACGATTGAGAACTATGGTGATGTTCCCATTCGTACACATGGCGCCCCTCCCGGCACCGTGTACGCTCAAAATCAACGTGCTGCTGTTTTCGGTGATTTGGATGAATCGGGCGCGTGGCGTGTTGGCATTGATTGCGACACCGCCACCAGCGATTATCCGTGGCGGTGGGCTATCGGAGATGCTTCTGTCTTAGAGAGCGTGTATGACGAAGCCACCGACAACACCTACTTCTACCTGCCGGCAGGGGAGCGAGCGGTTGTGTGGGGGGGGATTCGCATGACCGATGTGATTGCGGCGCGTAACCCTCAAAATTGTTGGGCGGGACTCATCCATGAAGATGTGGCGGTCAGTGTACGAAATGCCCGTGTGGGTGCGCGTAGCATCGAATTGATTGATCCACAACAAGCATTGAACACCGTCGATGATGGAAATAGATAGGGCGAAATCCCGTTGATGACCTTGCGAGAGCAAAAATTGAGTAGCGGATTAAACCGTAGAACCATTGGTGAATAGCAGGATGCCAGCAGTAGACCTCGCGGTTATCATCGTCACATGGAACACACGCCAACTGGTGTTAGAGGCGATCAATAGCCTGTTGATTGACCTTGAAGATTGTGGCGTTTCGGCAGGTGTGCACGTGGTGGATTGTGCTTCTACCGATGGTACAGTACAAGCTATCCGAGAACGCTACCCTATGGTGACAGTCTACCCTAGCCCTACCAACTTGGGCTTTGCAGGGGGGAACAACCTCGCGCTACGGGCGTTAGGGTTTGGTGATCCCCAAGCGGATTTCAGCCTGCTCCCCAAAGCGGTTTATCTGTTGAACCCGGATACGGTTGTGCACAAAGGGTCTACTGCCCAATTGTTAAAGACGCTTTGGGCACATCCCACCCATGGCGTGGTGGGAGCGAGGCTTGTCTATGGAGATGGGAGCTTCCAGCATAGCGCGTTTTACTTTCCGGGCTTGCGCCAAATCTGGGCAGAGTTCTTCCCCACGGCGGGACGCTTGCGCGAAGGGCGTTTTAATGGGCGTTATGACCGTCCCCTGTATGAGCAGTCTGCACCGTTTGAAGTGGACTTCGTGCTGGGCGCGACCATGATGATGCGCCAAGAAGTGATTACGCGAATTGGTTTATTGGATGAAGCATTCTTTGTTTATTGCGAAGAGGTGGATTGGGAATGGCGCATTCGCAAAGCAGGCTACGCCATTCTCACTGATCCAAGCGCACTGGTGACGCACTTTGGGGGACAAAGCACCGTGCAAGTGAGCGCACAAAGCCAGCAATATTTGTGGGAGAGTCGCTTGATTTTGTATCGCAAACATTACCCCGCTTGGAAATACACGCTGGCAAAAGCACTTGTTCGCGCTGGCATTCATGCCCAATTGCGACGCTTGGAGCGGGGTGAGATTCAATCCGCCGCTCCCGAGCGTTTGCGCCAAACCTATGAACGCATCTTAGAACTTGCCCGATAATCCCCATGACGCTGACAGCTATCATCCTGACCTTTAACGAACAAAAACACATTCAGGCGTGTATTCAATCCTTGTCCTTTGCAGATCGCGTGGTGGTGTTCGATTCTTTTAGCACCGATGCCACCGTTCAACTGGCAACGGAGCAGGGGGCACACGTTGTCCAAAATCATTTTGTGAACTATGCCCAACAGCGGAATGATGCTCTACAGCATGTGGCAGGGCAAACGGACTGGGTACTGTTTGTTGATGCTGATGAGCGCGTATCTCCCGAATTGGCACAAGAAATTCACGCGGTGATTCATCGCGATGGGGGCGAAGCAGGCTATCGAATTCCGCGTTGGAATCGTATCGTCGGGCATCAGATGAAGGCGACGGGGTGGTATCCCGATTATCAAACACGCTTGTTAAAGGTGGGTGCCTCGCACTATGACCCCACTATAGCAGTGCATGAAGTCGTTGTGTTGGCAGGTGAGCTAGGGACGCTACAGCACCATCTACTCCATTTCAACTATGATACCTTCGCCTTGTTCCACGCCAAGCAAGCGCGTTATAGCATCTATGAAGCAGAGATTCTATTTGCTCAAGGGACAAAGCCCAAAGCATGGTCAGTTGTGACCATGCCTATACATCATTTCCGCTGGCGATTCATCACCCTGCAAGGCTATCGAGATGGTTGGATGGGGGGCTACTTGAGCGTGTTGATGGCGTGGTATGAGGGGAAGAAGATGCAACACCTAGCGAAACTGTGGCGAGGAGAGGCTACCCCTCGCCAGCACGCAAAGTGAGGAAGGGGGTTATTCAGGAATCAAAATGCCATAGCCCTGTTCGGAACGGCGATAAACCACACTCACCGAGCCGGTATCGACGTTCAGGAACATGAAGAAGTCATGCCCCAACAATTCCATCTGCTCAATGGCATCATGCTCATGCAAGGGTTCTAAGGCAACGGTCTTACGGCGTAGGACAAGCGTCTCTTGGATCGGTTCGGTTGCCTCTACAACAGGCTCTTCAACCTCCATGATTGGTGTTTCCTCTGCGATCTCCAATTCCTCTAAGCTGGCGTAGAACTTCTCGAGTCCTTTACGACTACGCTTGCTTTTGAAGCGTTCAATTTGCCGATAGAGTTTTTCTACCGCGCCATCAATCGCATGGTGAACGTCTGCAGTGTGTTTTTCCTCCGCACGCAAAATTGCCCCGCGACGATGTTGGATGGTGATTTGCGCGGCAAAACGATCCTCATCACGTTTGGCGGTGGGGGTGTTGGCAAGTTCAACATGAATGCGGGCGATGTGGGGAAGGTAGCGTTCAAGCCGTTCCACCTTGTTACGGGTGTAATTCTCGATCTTGTCCGATACTTTGATGTTGCGACCATGAATGGTGAGATTCATACCTAAATCCTTTCGTGAGAAAAAAGTTCATCATTCACGAAGCGGAGGTGATTGTTACCCCATAAATGCTATGGACACCAGCAGCAATCACTGCTTCAGCACAGGCTTGCATGGTCGCGCCAGTGGTCAGTACATCGTCAACGAGTAAGACCCTTGCTCCTGCTAAAGATAGCGGGTCAGCATCAAAGGCACCTGCCACATTGTCTAAGCGTTGTTGTTGCCCCAAGCCCACTTGTGAACGGGTGTTCACCGTGCGCTGGAGGGCAGATGATAATTCACGAAGACCGAGCACTTCGCTCACTACCTTTGCAAGCTCTGCACTTTGATTATACCCTCTTTCACGTTGGCGGTGGGGGTGTAAAGGGACAGAAATCACCAAATCAAGCTCCCAATCGTAATGTTGTAGGGCGGTTGCCATGCGGATTCCAAGCGGTTGGGCGAGGTGGGGCATGTTGTCATACTTGAGCGAATGAATGAGCCGCCGCAAGATTGGGGTGCGGTGGCTTTCGGTTGAGATCAAGCCAGCAAATGGGGGGAGCATACGCTCCAGATATTTTAGGGGAAGGGCATCTAAACGGGTTTGGCAGGTGACACATAGGGTTGTGTCCAGTCGCCCGCAGTTGGCACAGCGCGGGGGAAAAACAACATCTAGCCAATAGCGCGTGAAGGACTCCCAATTGAATGCCCCGTCTGGGCGGGGTTGGTCGAGACTTGTGTGTGAGGGCTTCATGAATTGTTTTGAGCCGTCGATTGATGCTAACAGATGCAATACTCACACGCTCGAACCGTGCTTGAGTTGAAATGGTGCAGGATAGCTCAACCGTAGGTCACCTTCCCCTTGGACTAGATTCAACTTGTGGCTTGTGATTAAACCGTTCCTGAAAGTCTGTTGGTCACCTAAAATGGCAGGGCGTTTTGGGCACTATAGCCGTAATGTGTCCGCGCTCATTTTTGATAGATCCACATGGTATAGTATACATTCAATTGCGATGCCGTGCCAAAGAACACGGCACGTTGTGCTAAAGTTATGGTTGTGTGATGGAGTTGCTTGATGATAGCCCATACTCGCGCATCTTTACGCTACTATGCGTTTGAAACCTTCGCCGAGCTTCGGCATGGTGTGTTTACACGCTTGGGCGGAATGAGCCAAGCGCACCTGCATAGCCTCAACCTCGGGGGGAACGTGGGGGATGAAGAAGGGGCAGTAGCTGAAAATTACCGTCGCCTCTTCGCGTCACTTGATTTACAGGTTGAGCGTGCGTGCTCGGTTTGGCAAGTCCATAGCAAGGATTGCATTGTTGTGGATCAACCTGCCGAAGGGCGACCCTGGATCGCTAGGGCGGATGGCATGGTGACAGCGCACCCCAACACCCCGTTGGTGATGCGCTTTGCCGATTGTACCCCCCTATTTTTTTATGACCCGATTCAGCGCGTGATCGGCATTGCCCATGCTGGATGGCGCGGTACGGTACAGGGGATTGGCGGGCAGATGATCCGTCTCATGGTGGAGACCTACGGTTGTGTGCCTCATCAAATCCGAGCCGCCATCGGACCCAGCATCGGACCCGATCATTATCAAGTCGGGGACGAAGTGGTGGAAGCTGTTCGGGCGCATTTTGGAACGTTGGAGGGATTGGTTTCGTATGATGCTTGGGACTACAGCGCGTACTTAAACCTTTGGGCTGCCAACGAACTTGACCTCCGCCGTAATGGGGTCAACCATGTCGAGGTTGCAGGAATTTGTACCGCGTGCCATACCGATGAATTCTATTCACATCGTGCCGAGCAAGGCAAAACGGGGCGGTTTGCCGGAGTGATTTCACTATGAACTTGAAAGAACGTTTCGAGCAGGTGCAAGATCAAATTGCGCGTGCCTGCGCCAAAGCACACCGTCACCCTGACAGCGTAACCCTGGTGGGGGTGAGCAAGACGCAACCGCCCGATGTCCTGGTCGAGGCATATCGCGCGGGCTTGCGACACTTTGGCGAGAACCGCATGGAAGAGTGCCAGCACAAAGTCCCTGCTGTTCAGCAGTCGTTGGGGGACGTTCAGGATTTGCATTGGCATTTCATCGGTCACATACAAAGCCGCAAGGCGAAAGAAGTGGTCGCCATGTTCCCGACGGTTCATTCGGTGGACAGCATGAAGCTGGCAAACAAGTTGAATGAGCTGGCTAAGGGGGCAACGCACCCACCCCAATTGCTCATCCAAGTCAATATTTCGGGAGAGGCAAGCAAAAGCGGGTTCGAAGCCTACGATTGGCAACATCAACCCCAACGCGCTACCCAATTGCAAGCCGAGCTTTCGCAACTTTTTAGCCATCCAAACGTACACTATGTTGGACTGATGACGATGGCTCCCTTTGGTGCAACGGAAGAACAACTCCGTCGTATCTTTTTTAACCTAGCGGACTTCCGTCAACAAGTTGAAGTGTGGAGTGGAGTGGCGTTACCCCATCTAAGCATGGGGATGACCGATGATTACCCCATCGCCATTGAAGCTGGGGCAACGATGGTGCGCGTTGGAAGAGCGATCTTTGGCGAACGTCAGCCCTAAACCACGTCATGATTGACGTATGCAGTCGCACAACACCTATACAAATCTAAGGAGAGATAACAACATGACATCTATCATTGCAGTCATATTGCAACTTTACAGCTTTGCGATCATCATTCGCGTGTTGTCTAGCTGGATCAACATTGACCGCTCTAACAACTTTCTCAACCAAGCCATGACCTTCATCTATGACATCACCGAACCCGTGCTTGCACCCGTGCGCAATGCTTTACCACCCACTGCTGGCATGGACTTTAGCCCGTTGATTGTTTTGCTCTTAATCAGCGTCGTCGAACGGTTGCTATTTTAATGGGCAGGGCAGGTGGAGGTGACGTGCGTGCGGGGTTTGTGCGCCCGTGCTAACCCGCTGATGAATTGGAAATGCTTCCAGACAGTTTGTCCTTAGCCAACGCTAACCCTCTGGGGCGATTGTGTGTGCATGACCGAAACTAGACGCTGGCGTGCACCAGATAGACGAGGGTGAGTTATCTCAGGTTGGGGCAAAGTGCTGAAAAGTCGCACGTGGCTTAAAGAGGATATTTTGTGTGGGCACTTGGTGGCATAGCCCACATGGTATTGGATGGCAAGCCATTCGCCATTCGCTCTGATGTTGAATTGTTTCCAGGTAAATGCTAATCCGTCTCAAGATCACAGTAGGTGCCGAAAGGCGAAAAACGAATGTCACCAGCGAAGAGCTTGATGCCAAGCCAATTCATGTCTTGTTTTACGGGCAATCCTAGACCGATGAAAGCGGTGTGTGGGTGGGTACTATGGGGGAGTTTGATCTTGGGTGCATGTGTTCCAAGCGTAGAGCCACCCCCCCTCCCTACCACCACGCTCATTCCCGCTACGCCCATCTTCACGCCACTTCCTCCTACGCCGCCTTCAAGTCCTGCCCCCAGTAGTGGTCTTGTGCTTCCTGCCGATTTATCGACGGGTCAACGGATTGTCACCGATGTCGAATCTGCAAGCAGGGTTGCCCAAGCCCTGAGCATGATCGACTATGCCTCCAGAACATGGGGAGGGTCGATTGACCAATTCACCGTATTAGAGTTCTCGCGCGTGATTTGGTATAGCGCAGACTTGGGGTGCGGGGGGAGCACACGGGATTTTGTCACCCCTGTGCCAATCGAGGGCTTTCGGATCGTACTGAGGGCAGCTGCACAAACCTACATCTTGCACCAAGCCAACGGCGGAAACCCCAAACGATGTGAAGACCAACAGCCCCTGCGCGGTGAAAAATACGGCTTAGTCTTGAACGATCCTGTTGCTGAAGAGTTCATCGAGCTGGCGAAGGCACAGTTACGGGATGAACTGCCTCCCTCAGCAATCATCGAGTTAGAAGAGCTTCGCGCTTATACATGGTCAGATTCTAGCCTAGGTTGCCCGTTACCCAATCAACGCTACAGCGAGGGGGAATATGTCGGCTATCGCATCGTCTTGCGTGTCAATACCCAGCGAGCCCTCTTTCACACCACCTTTGATAGTCTGATTCGTTGTGAGGCAGAGTATGAAACTTTACCCAACGAGACCGATGCTGGGGTTTGAAGTGTCGCTTTCCGCTCATGAACGGGTTTGCGCACGGCGAGAGAAGCGCAAGTGAAGAGTAAAAAACGCCATCTAAAAAAATGACCGGTAGCCTGCACGTAGACTAAAGGCGTGGGCGACATTAGCCCATTAAAATACGTTGGCAATTACTACACTGATTGATACCGATACCACGACGAACCTCATTTTCAACGATTCTGCTTTGTTCTACCCCGCAAAAGCCACATGTTGACGGAGCCTGCAACTTGACCACAATTGCCCCCTTAAAGCGAGAGCGCAAGGTTTCATATAGTTTTAAGGTGGCGGGTTGCAATTGCTGACTCAAAGGCAGTCGATCTGCTTGAAGCTGGGCGATTTTGGCATGCGCCTGACGTTGCTCTGCGAAGAGATGCTCATGTTCTCGTTTCTTATGTTCGATCAGTTGATCAAATTGAGTCGCGATGGCACGCTGCTCTGCGTCTGCTTCCTCTAATGCCATCATGCCTTGCCATAGTTTTTCTTCTGTTTCTGCCAACCGCTTTTGTAAATTGCTCAACTCCGTTTGACGATCCTTCAAGACTTTGGCGTGGTTGATGACCCCACCGTATAAAATGCTCTCCACCTCGGTCACTTTTTCCTGTAGTGCTTCCAGATCGGCTTCTAAGGCGCGTAACCTTTTTTTCAGAAGGGCAGTTTGCGCAGTTTGCGCATCTACCTTGCCTTGAAGCGTTTTAATTTCTGTGTCGTTGTCCAACAGCTTCTGTACCTCATCAAGGCGTGCGCGTAACTGCTGGATGCGTTGGTCAATTTGCTGAAGTTCGTATAGAACATGTATGTCAGGCATGATAAATGTTTGGCGAAACCATCTCGATAGCTAAACTACGATCATTTGATTATAACCGGTCTAGCCGGTTAGGGAAAGCACATGGTGCATCGCTTTTCCGACCAAACGATCAACTTGACCCATTTACACTTCACCCTGTTTTTATGCAGGGGATAGGTGGTGGCATGCTTGGGAACCTACCCCACGGTGAGCGTGTAGGCGTGGTTGATCTGCCGTGCGGAGCGTTCTGTCAAAGGTGTGGGCGTGGGGGGTACTTGGAACGATCTGGATGATGCCTGCCCAGTGACCTGATAGGGACGTAGCCTTTGAGCCACCTAAAATTTGGACGGTTAGCTGATTTTCGTTACCATCATGCCATACCGTTGAAGAGTAGGAAAGCGCACTTGTTAAAACGTGTGACCGTTGAACGCATCACGCGCATCAGTTTGATCGCGCTGATCTTTGCCATGGCATTCCGCGTGATGATGGATACAGATGTTTGGTGGCATTTGCGAAGCGGGGCAACCACCCTCACACAGGGTTTCATCTACCGCGATACCCTCTCCTCTACACGCAACGGGGCAGAGTGGGTGAATCACTCGTGGGGGGCACAGGTCATCTTGTATGGGGTGTATCGCCTTGTCGGAGAAAGTGGGTTGTCGCTATTGACGGCAACATTTGCCACATTGGGGATGATGTTTGTCTATCGTGCGTGCGTGGGGACGGTGTATGCCCGCGCCTTCTTGCTGGTGCTGGGAGCATCCGCCGCCGCGGTGTTTTGGTCGCCTCGCCCACAGATGTTCTCCTTCATGTTGAGTGCCGTTTACTTGTATATCCTATATGGATACAAACGCCAACAATTCAACGGGTTGGTCTGGTTGCCTGTGTTGATGGTGGCGTGGGTGAATTTGCACGGTGGCTATGCCATCGGTTTCATTTTGGTGGGCGCGTTTATCGTCGCGGAGGGGTTGGCATGGTTGTTCAATCGGGGTGGGGAAGCGGTTTTAGGTTGGAAGGGCATGCGTAGCCTCATGGTTGTGGGGTGTTGGATGGTGCTGGCAACCTTGCTCAATCCTTATACGTATCGCATTCTGCTCATTCCATTCCAAACGGTGGGAATCCAAACCCTGCATCAACACATTCAAGAGTGGCAATCCCCCAATTTCAAACAACCCGAAGTGTTGCCGTTTGTCGCCCTGCTGTTGGGGAGCGTGGTTTTGCTGGGTAGCACTACGCGCCGTATGCGTTGGGTGGATGGCTTGCTATTTTGTGGGACGGGCTATCTTGCTTTGTCGGCGGGGCGCAACATTGCGCTGTTTGCGGTCGCGGTTTTACCCATGCTCAGTGAGCACGTGCAGGCGATCTTAGAGCACGGGGGTGTTCGGTTGCTCCCCAAAACGCGCACCAGCACGGTGGGGGGAGTTGTGAACCTCGTGTTATTGGCGGGAGTATTGCTTGGGGTAAGTTTGAAGTGTTTACATGTGAGTGCCCCCACCACCCTTCAACCCGCACACGAATTGCACTTTCCGCAACGGGCAACCGCTTATCTGCATGAGCATCCGCTGGCGGGGAAGATGTTCAATAGCTACAACTGGGGTGGCTATCTCACATGGTTCTTGCCCGATCATCCCGTTTTCATTGATGGACGCACCGATTTATACGGGGATGAACTGTTGCAAGATTACATGACGATTTACACCCTGTCTGATGACGGCTTCGCGCTTCTTGCGCAATACCAGATTGATTGGGTCATTGTGGAAGCCTACAGTCCAGTCGGGCAACAACTCCCGAAACATGATGGGTGGCGCGTTCACTATCAAGATGAGCAAGCGATTGTGTTGGCGCGCGAGGCGGAGGCAAACTAAATGCAGGGCATCTTGACCCTTGAGACCGTTTAGCATGATCTGTCGTTGGTCACCGTCGTAGGTGTGTGCTTGCGCCCTCAACCTGTCGCTGCTGCCTTGTGAAGGATTTTTTCAGACTGGTTGCGCAGAAACCTGTGTAAGCGATATGATCAGTTATAATGAAGCACAAATAGAAAGGATCGCATCATGTCTAAAGCATTACTTGACCAAGCCTATCAACACATCGTCAAGCAACAATACACCGCTGCCAAAGAAATCTTGGTGCAACTCCCCGAAAGTTCTACCGCTCAACGCTGGTTGAAGAACGTCGATGACATCTTGCAGGCGCAAAATGAGAACGTGGTATTTGGCACAGCAGATATTGAATCCATCGAGTTTGAGTACGATGACGATGTTAAAGAATTAGCCGTACCCTCTCGAATAACGTCACGTACAGTTTGGGAATACCGTGAGATTGTGACGAAAAACTGGCAACATCACATTGAAACGGTGGAATATGCCTTGAATCAAGGTGGGGCTTCACAAATCACCGTACAAGACAGCTATACGCAGTTCCTCAATGAAAACGGGGCAGACGGTTGGGAACTCATCAAAGAAGACATGCTGCCTCAACAATGGGTGCGCCTGCTCTTTAAGCGTCCCAAAACTGAGTCGCTTAACCCCCACCGTGACGAATAAAACACTCACGTTGAATTGCCCCCTATTCACGGATGAAGTACCTCGTACTTCTATATTGCTTCAGGCTTGCTGTATGGCTCCCTTTTGGATGCTAGGGCGGTCGCTTTCATATTTACACCCTTTTAGGATGCGAGGGGGGGTGATGGATTTAAGTTCAATTCGACGGGAATTTCTTGCAAACTTTTCCCAACTTTGCAGATTGTATGCTACACTCTACACGAACTGTTGCGTGCTCGAGTTTAATTTTCATCCCCTGTTTGCTGCTTGAGTAAACGCATTCGATGGAGCAAAAATTCGCGCGGTGGGGTGACATGCAAGTTGCAACTCCCATCGTTGCAAGCAATATCCTGTGAAACGAAGACGCACGTTCAAGTTCGTGACAAGTCTAATGAGCATACAACATCGATCGATAAAACGCGGTACAACCAACTTGTGAGGATTCATCTTGTCTTCTTTATTCGATAAATTGAATATGCTGGTGCGCTCGCGCATGAACAGCGTTTTGGATGATCTGCTAGAAGCACCGGCTAAAACCCTAAACCATCTCGAAATGCGCAAGCAGGTATCCAAAGACCTCGAAGCGTTGCGCCAACAAATACAACATGCGTTGGCATATGAGCGCGACCTAGAATCACAGTTGCAGGTAGCACGTCAAACGCGCGACCAATCCACAACAGACGCACATCAAGCCAAGCAGCAGCGCGATGAACGGGCGACCGCACAGTTTGAGCAGAAGCGCACTGAAGCGGAAAATCGCCTGTTCACGCTTGAGCGGATGTTGCAGGAACACCGCACCGCTTCAGATTCTCTCATTGAACAAGTGAGCAAACTTGATCAGATGCTTGCCCAGCAAGATTACACTCCCGATTCTAAAGCGCACCCCAACTCGCCCTCTGCGCCTAGCGTCGATGAAGATGAATCAAAGATGGAACAACGACGCAATCGCTTAAGTGCCCCTCCCACCGCTAAACCGAAGCAGTGAGCGGGTGGTGCATGTTGTTTCATCTGGATGATACGGTAAAACAGGACGCGCTTTTCGCCAGAATGTTGCAACATGCCCTGCAACGCCGGTTGCCACGTCAAGAATGGTTAGTTGCCATTTTGTGGCGTTTGATCCGAGTGGCAGTGACAGGGGGTATGGGCGGGGCTTATCAACTCAATCTACCTCGTGCAAAGCATTGATGGGAAATGCGGAAATGTCATTTTGGTACGAAGAAGTTGGCAAGGTTTCATACCCAAGTTTGCGAACGACCCTGACAACCAAGACGCGACTGGTGGATGCTGTGCGTCGGTCAAAGCCTGCTTTTCATTCCCCTAAGTGTCGTCCCGTTCTCCACCTGACCCACTTGATTGTCTTCGCCCAAAGGGCGAACCAACCGTTGTGGTTTGACTAACTTTACACAGGACAGTCACAAATAGGAGAGCTGGTTTTGGTTTGCGCATCCCTTTGCAACCTGTGGGCGAACTTCAACCAAATCTGCGGAGGACGTTAACTTGAACCGTTTCAGGGTGTGGGATTTTCGTTATAGGCATCCCAGCACCGCATGTGAATTTGATTGGAGGTGAAGTCAATGTATACCATCCTTGTCGCGGATGACGAGCCTGTGATGCTCAGTATGGTGGAGAAGTTGCTCCGAAAGGAGGGGCATGATGTGATAAAAACATCGTCAGCGCGCGGCGTATTGAACGCGCTGGAAGTGCGTACCCCTGATCTTTTCTTACTAGACATCAACCTACCGGATCAAAATGGACTGATGCTTTGTAGAGCGTTGCGCAATCAACCACAACTTTCCGAAATTCCCATTGTTTTTTTAACAGGAGCGGGAAGCTCGCCAGACGATGTGGCGGATGCGCTCAATGCGGGGGGAGATGATTACATCCATAAACCATTTGCCGCCCGCGAGTTAACCGTACGCATTCGCGCTCACCTACGGCGCGTGGGGGTACGGCGCGAGGTGGGCATCCCCAACATTCGGCTTAACCCTGTAACTTTCAAGGTGTTGGTCGATGGTCGCCAAGTTGATCTGACACGGGTTGAGTTTAATCTTCTGTACTTCATGTGCAAAACCCCCAACGAATGGCAGACGACCCGCAACTTGCTAGCAGAAGTGTGGAGTTATCCCGGCAATGTGGGGGATGCCGCCTTGGTTCGGAATCACGTGCGCAACTTGCGACGCAAACTAGAGCTGGATCCAACCCGCCCCGCCGTCATCCTTTCGCGCCATCGCCGCGGATACATGGTGCGGGCGCGTGTGGACATTGAAGGGAATCTTGAATACAAGATTTAGGCTTAGTGCTGTGTGCGATGATCTTTCGTACCCCATCTTTTCAACGAAGACGCAATTTGCCGGTAATTTGTTGATGGAACGCGACGCAAGTCCGTGTTAAGCGAAGGCGAATTTGTTAATGTGGCATCATAGGGTGATGCCCGCTTGACGGAACTTATGCTCAATTTCCCAGCGTGTTTCATCGAAGGACATCTTCAAATAGGGGAAGCCCAACCACGCATTCATGAAGCCGAAAGTTGCCCCAGTCAAAACGCGGAACATGGGCAAGGTTTCGCGCACTGCCCAAAACTCAAACGGGGGCAGGCTCAGTAGTTGGCTCAAGCCATCAATGGCAATTGGACCCAATCCGAGCCAGATATAAAGCCAGATGGGCAAGGGGCGCACGCGCTTTTGAAAGATCACATACAACACCCCGCCTACAAATAACGCCCCATAAATGGAGATGTCGCGCTCACACACGGCAACTTTATATCCCATCGTTGGGTTGCCGATGTGGTCGCGTGCTGTCCATTGTAGATTTGCCCAGTCCATAAGATCGCTGTCATTAGACGAGTCGGCATAGAGGTTTTGGATGTGGGCGAAGTCGGATGGAGCGGTTTCAAGGATGATGTCCTCATACGTCACCAGCGCAGTGCCCGTGTTGGCGCGTGGATAAACCGATTGCAACCCAAAAAGGTAGAATGACCGAAAGCCAAATTGGTGACAGAATGGCTTGTAAAACGTGTAAACCGCTTGACTGGCAGAATTCCAACCAACATAGCTTAAAGTGGGGGCGACAAAGGGCATCAACGTGAAAATGCCCAGCGGAATCAACACCACCCATGCCCAGTGCTGGCTCATCCGATAGACGAAGCGGTTCATCTGAGTGGCAAAACTTCGGCTATTGCTAGACATAATCCCTCTCTATGAAATCAAGATTGATTTATAAAGCATCATCAATCAAGTCGTTGATTTGTTCTAGGGTTAATGCCCCCACATGGTCGTCTAAAATTGTCCCATCACGACCGATAAGGTAGGTGCTGGGATAGTTTAAGATGCCGAATTGCTCTTGGATGCGCCCTCGAATGTCCATAGCAAACGGGAAAGTTAGCCCCATTTGAGCGCGAAAGTCTGCCATCTGTTGGGCGGTTTCACGGTTGTTGACGGCAAGGATCACCAAGCCTTGATCGGCATGAGTGCGATGCGCCTCTTCCAAGGCAGGCATCTCCACGCGACACGGACCGCACCACGTTGCCCAGAAGTTGAGGATAATCACCTGACCGCGAAAGTTCGATAGCTCAACCGTCTCTCCAGTTTCGGTGAAGGTTCGGAAGTTTGGAACTTGATTGCCCACTCGAATCCCAATCGGTACATCGGACGAGGCTTTGACTGTGCTGGGTTGCCCTGCCACCTCTTCAATGGTGAGCAGTCCGCTAGGGTTGGATGCCTCCTCGAGTTCAACAGAGGGGTTTGTCGTGTTTTCACCAGAAACGCAGGGCACGATCTGAGAGAAGGTAATCTGTCCCGCCACAGCTTGGGTGAAACATTCCTCCAAGTTGTAAGAGATCATCCCTAACTCGCCCGTTGCCCCCAGCGCACTGATCCGCTGGAGTTGGTTGGTGGCAACCAACATCCCTACTCCAATGAGGAAGAGTCCGCTCACGAATTTGATTGTCCCCATCGAACGGTTCAGGCGTTTGAGTCCCCCTTTGGCACTGTCGAGCATGCCTGCCGCGATGATGAACGGGATGCCTAAGCCCAGCGAATACGCCAACAACAATGCTCCTGCCCAAGCGACGCTTCCACCATTTGCCGCTAACGTGAGGATTGCCCCATAGATGGGTCCAATACAGGGTGTCCATCCTGCCGCAAAGATGATTCCCATCAACGTTGAGCCAATGAACCCGCCCTGTTTTTGCATGCTGAGATCGGTGCGCGTGTCGGAATAGAGCGCGGTTTCCAGCGCGTTGAGATGTTGTAGCCAGAATGTGGCGGACTGATGATAAGCTCCGCCAATCCCCAAGTAGACCAAGAGCGGAATGAGAACCACCAAAGCAATCCAGTAACGCTGGATGAAGTTACCAAGTGTGCCGTCTAACGGTAAATGGGGCAGATCAAATGCCCAGAAGATTAGCCCGCTCAACGCCACCGTTATCAGGACGCTCGTGACGGGCGTGAACCCTGTTTCATGACGGCGCAGGTTGCTTAATGCCGTGCTGAGTGTTCCCATAAAGTGCAATCCAAACAGGATAATCAGCACGCCGCCCGCTCGCCCGATGATGTTGGTGGTGGCGTTTAGGTTGTTTCCGCCGATGGTGGCGATGAAGGCGGTTGAAAGCAAGCCCACTCCAACAAAGACCAAGGAGAACCCTAGTACAAAAAAGATGCTATGGATCACCATGTTGAGGCGGAACAGGAAGCCCCCAGCATGGTCTGCACGGGTGGTGGCTACCTGGTAGGTGGCACGCCCTCCCATGTAGGTGATGTACGCGGGCACTAACGGGAGAACACACGGGGAAATGAACGAGATCAACCCTGCCGCCAACGCTAAACCAAGAGAAAGCTCCATCGTTTTGGTTTCCTTTATTTGATAACTCTAACTGTTTAGAAGCAATCCGAATCCCTTATGTTACGCTTGCGGGTGCAAAAGTGCGCAAGTTCAGGGATTAAACAACCTCTATGTTACTTAGGTGGTGCAAGGTCGCCCGTAACCAGTGGCTTGCCTCGATGCTCACTTCAAGCGTGGGGAGCGCATGCCCCCTCCCGAAATCGTGATGCCAATATACCCCATGCATGAGGTATGGCTTTAGGGGAGTTTTGAGTTCGCCTAAGCATGGAACGCCAATCCGATCCGCTAAGGTGTATCCGCCGAGCGGGGCAAGGGCGAGGGTGAACATCCCACGCGACAAATCATGGGGGTGGTTGACGGGGAAGGTGGCTAACGTGTGTGTGCCATCCTGTAGCTGGATGCGGTGGGCGGATGGATCCAATATCCATCTTTCTTTGCCGACCATGCCCAACTTCGGTATGTCCTCCCACCTTGCCCAATGCTCAACAGGCGACCATCCTAACGGTTCATGGTTTACATCTGCCACCTGAATCCATGACTCGTCTTCGTCCGTCAATTGATCGACGGCGTGCAATATCCCACCGTGCCCAAGTGTGCTACGGAAGGGGCTATGGTAGCTGGCATATTGATAGAGTGGGGCATGCGTGCTTGTCACTTGTACCACGTCACCCTGCACCACCGCAAAGTTGCGCCCACTGGATGAATAGTGGGGCATGGGTTGAAGCGCAAGTTGAGGGAGGGTCCCCCAATGGGTTATAAAATGATCCCCGCGCCCTCCGAGAATCTCAATGGGGGAGTTGGTGGATAACGCGGAGGGCGTGGCGACCGAAGATAAAACGCGCCCCCAGTGCGTATTGGTTCGGGCGTAGGCAGGGAAGCGTGCGCCACCTTGAGAGGCAAGTATTGCCAGCATGTGTAAAAACTGGCGACGGGACAAACTCATGCAGACACTTTGACCGATCGCTTGGGTTGGCTAGACGAGGGTTCGTGTTCTCCCTCAATGTTGACGGCACAAATCTGTACATGAAAGGTTCGGCGTTGTTTGGGTTGCCACGCTAACGCCCAATGACAGAGCGAGGACGCACCGTCTTGAGCGAGTTGTGCTAGAGCGGTCTCCCCATCTACCGTGATGAGAACACTCTGAAGCGGATGCTTGCCACCCCATGCCACGCCTTTCAGGATGACATTATCGCCAGCAATTTGAATCTGCTCTAAAGTGGACTGTGGCGCAACCCATCCGTCTGGAGGTGCCCCACGTTGTTCCCAAAATCCAAGCGTAGGCGTGGCGACGAAGTAAATCTGGGTGAGCCACTTGGGTTGTTTATAACCATAGCGTCCTCGCACGATCAAACGATAGCTTCCCCCCTGCGCCTGCGTGAGCGGTTGCTGATTGCAGTGGGTGGCAATGAAAGCGTGTTGAGCATCCTCCAGCGGTAAGCTCGTGTTGTAGCCGTCCGCGCCTATGAACTGAATGAAACGTGCCTGAAGCGTTGGTTGCACCTGCCTAATCAAATCACACACAGAGACCGCCCCCCAGTTTTGCTCATAGAGCAGATAATTCTTGTTGCACGTCATCACGGCGGAGAACTCTGTTTGGGGTAATTTAGAAAAGTGTTGTAACGAAACCGCGAGGGGAATTTTGACGAAACCGTCCACTATCAAGGGGGCATTTAAGGCAACGGGGTGGGGTGGGCGGTATAACTGCTGTTGGAAAGGTTGATAGGTTGCCATACCGTACAATTTCTTGCTAGAACTAGCCGATAGTGTAACATACACGCCCAATCCACTCTGAACGCCATTTTGGGATTGGGATGCCGCGTTCAACTTTGCCGAACAAGGCTAACGGTTGAGCGTTTCTAGCGCGATCACGCCATTTGCCCCCACGGTGATGCCGTGTCGCGTGCGGGTAGGAATGTCCACTCGATCCCCAGCACGTAAGATGATGCGTTGGTTGAGCGTTGGAACGGTCAACTCTAGCGAGCCTTCCACCACAAATAACACCTTTGTGAATCCGTGCGAGCGAATGGCAACGCGCTGATTGGGTTTGCCAATCCATTGATAGGGACGGAATCCTTCTTGCTTGAGTTTCTCGGTGATGTTCTTGAGGGTGGGGTGCTGTACGTCACTCCAGCGGGTGATGAGTAACGTATCTACAGGTTGAGTCAGCATGATGATTAAGTCTTTCCTAACTGAATAACGTTAGGTTAATAAAATGAAAACGAAGTTTGCTTAGAGCCAGATAATTGTTTGCCTAGAATATAACACGGTTCATGGACTTGTTGACGCTTTCCCTCGTGGTCGATGTAGTCCCACTGACCGGGAGATTCGCGCAAGATTGTGTAATGAAGGCGTTTATAGAGGCGCAACGCTCCCTCGTTGTCCTTGGCAACCGCCAGCGTGACGTAAGCGATGCCCCGCGCTTGAAGGAGGCTTTCGATGTACTGCATCATGAGCGTACCCATCCCCTCATAGCGATAATCGGGATGGACGAAGAACGAGTACAAATAGGCACGCTCTTTGCCATCAGCAATGCGTTTATCACTACTGCGAAATAACGTAAAGATGCGCCCCACCACCACGTTTGCACTTTCGGCGATCAGCAGCAAGCGCAATCCTTGCTGTTGCTCCACCAACGCACGCGCATACACGCGCCGAAAGTGGGTGAACATGCCTCCCATTTCTAAGGCGGTCAAGTCTTCTGCGGTCACTTTGCGAAAGATGATTGTGCGTTTGCTGGTGGGTAGAGTGACGGGGTGGGGCGGGATGACTATCGCTTGACTCATAAATCACCTTGTTTAATCCAAGTGTCCAAGAGTGCCAATTCATCTTGTGGGGTGGTGATGTCCCCATTCAGTAAATGTTTGCGGAGGCGGTTGCGCACCGCTGTATAGATCGGTCCTGGATGAATCCCTTTGCGTTGCAAAACTGCCCCATCGGTGTGAGGTTGGATGTGTCGCCAATGGGTTAGGTAATCGTGATACTGTGACCGTGTGAGATCATCTAGTGCGCAATAGCGATTTGCCATGACGGATTCTAATGGGAATTCATCCAGAAAAAAGGTCGTATCGGCAATGTTGCCAAAGCGAACCCGATGCGGTTTGTGGCGCAAGATGCTTGCCTGCTCAAACGTTTTGACGATCTTTCCACTGAACAAGAACCGCTCCGCCACTGCCGCCACAAACTCGTTTTCAAGGTGCGCAAAAAAGATCACCCACAGCAAGCTAGACTCCACCCCATCCGCCAAAGCCAACGCTATCGCCTGTGCCACGTCCCCCTCTAGTAGAAGCGCAGGGTGAATCGCCTGTAAAATCCCATACTCGGTTAACAAGTGTAGGGATTGTTCAAAGTGAGGTTCTAAGAACATCAGCGTTAATTCGTTGCGCAACCGCTCGCCGGTGACATGTCGCAACGTAGCATGGGTGAGGCGAATGAGGTGTTGGGTGTGGGGGGAGAGGCTAAAGCCGTAACGGGTGGCATAACGCACCGCGCGAAAGATGCGCGTGGGGTCCTCGTGGTACGATAGCGGATGGAGTTCACGGATGATTCCCCGTTGTAAATCATCATAGCCATGAAATGGATCAAGCACCTGCCCAAACTTTTCTGGTGGGCTAATGTGAAAGGCAAGCGCGTTGATCGTGAAGTCGCGTCGTCGCAAGTCCAAGCGGATGCCTGCACGGTATACGGTTGGCAACGCCCCCAAGTGGGGATAGTATTCATAGCGTGCGCTCACCAAATCCACAAAATGCGGAAGCCCTTCACGAAGCGCGTCCTTCCCCCCAAAGTGTGACCCTGCCAAATCCCACTTCGCCGTACCAAAGCGCGGATGCACCTCATATGTTCCACCGTAGCTTCGTGCCAACTCCTGTACAAACAGGGTGGCATCGCCCTCCAGCACAATATCAATATCATCATTAGGACGGCTCAAAAGCACATCACGCACCACGCCACCCACCACAAACGCAGGCATCTGATGGGTGGTTGCTAAATCCCCAATGGCATTCAACAAGGTTAACGCGCTTGTTCCCAGCACTTGGGCGAGGGTATCGGTGGACAGATGGGGGAGGGCGCTAGGGGAGGGTGGTGCAAGCGCGGCAATCACATCAGAGCGCGTCACTAGCCCGATCAGTGTGTCACCATCCAAAACGGGAATTTGCCCCCACCCACTTTCCTGCATCAACTGCAAGGCGCGTTCCAGCGAATCATCGGGCGCAAGACTGACCACGTTTCCCAAGACAATATCCCCAACGGTTAAAAGTTTTTGTTCATGCGCCAGGGCACGGTTAAGGTCACGACTGGTGAGTAAGCCAACTAGCACGCCCTCGCGCACAACAGGATAGCCTTCATGCCCAATGCGTTGTAAGACGTGCCCAACCTCCGCGAGGGTTTGGCTTGCTTCCACAGTGCGGATGCCATACGACATGATCGCTTGGATTGGAATGGTGTTGTACATCTATTCGCTTTCCTTGAAATACGGTAGACCCTCAGCGTTCCACTCTAGCGCGTTTTGGGCATCTTCACGAATGGTATAACCAAGTGGGAGGGGGGGTAAAGGGAGGAGTGTGCCCTCCCTTGCTTGCCCAATCACCACACGCAATCCCACATTCTCAGCGATAGTGGGGCGTAGGAAGATGCCAGCAGATTCTAGCGACGGGAAAGCTAGGTACGGGGCGAGGTTTGGCTCAACCTGTAAATACAGTTGAATCCCATTCGGATAGCCCAAGTTCGCTAGTTGATCGCGTTGGGTGGGGTGGGGGTTTTCGAGCGCGTCGCTAAGGAGCGCATACAACGCAGGTTGAGAGTTAAACGGGGAGAAGTTGGCATCCACCGCCAAACCAACAGGCAACTGATAGGGGATGGGCAACAACGTTTCATCTAGGTTTAGCCCTATCCATAAATCCACACTGGCGCGGTCTTCGGTAACACTGGCAGGGTAGGGTAGATAGGGGGCGACGGGCGCGGAAATGCCAACAGTGTAGGATGGTTGAGACTGTGCAGAAACGGCTACCATACTGGGTACTGTCACAATTGGGATGGGGGCAAAGGGTGTGGGCGTTGCTTGGCATCCTGCTCCCCACCATAACACCCCGCCCCACAGCAAGGCGTACCCTAACCGAGTTGCCACGGTCCGATTAGCCCACGGCTCAACATGCTCAAACCGACGAAGAAGTTAAACACGCTCAACATGGCAAACGCCAACGCTGCCGAAGCATCATCACGCCCGCGTAACTG
>Ga0172376_10002637_pt1 | contig 21727 bp, 11 predicted proteins | sample Lak35m_FD_121114 | JGI IMG/M metagenome (GOLD analysis project Ga0172376, IMG submission 121114) | Freshwater microbial communities from Kabuno Bay, South-Kivu, Congo - kab_092012_35m | ecosystem: Environmental > Aquatic > Freshwater > Lake | place: Democratic Republic of the Congo: South-Kivu... | reverse complement strand
GCCGTCTCGGTGCCCGCAGGGCGGCAGCCGCGGGCTGGGCGCGGACGACGGATCCTCCACCGTTCCTCGCGGTGGGCGAGTAGCCGGGATTCGGTCCGAAGAAGAACGCCTCGGCCGGCCAGACGTCCGGAGACGGCACGCGCACCGGGGCGGGGACCACGACCGGTGCGGGAGCGGGCGGCTCCTGCGGCGGCAGCGCGACGACCGGTGCGGCGACGCGGGGCTGCGGTGCGCGACCCCAGATCGGCCTGGGATCGGCGAACGTGCGCACGTGTCCGCCCGCCTCGTGGAAGACCCGCGCGACGTGCTGGTGGCAGGTGAGCACGAGCATCTGCCTGCCGGCCGCCTGCTCCGCGACGAACTCCACGAGCACGCGGGCCGCGAGCGGCGCCCGTTGGTCGTCGAAGTTCACGAGGGCGTCGTCCATCACCAGCGGCAGGCTCACGTCGTGGCGGCCGAGGTCGCGGATGAGCGCCAGCCGCAGGGCGAGGAACACCTGCTCGCGGGTGCCACGGCTGAGCCGCTCGGGGTTCCAGAGCGTGCCATCCTGCTCGTGCACCTCCAGACGCGCCTCGTCGATCGCGGTCGTGATGCGTGCATAGCGGCCATCGGTGAGCCGGGCGAGCCAGCGTGAGGCCTCGCGCAGCACGGGCGGCTGATGGTCGCGCGCCACGGCCGCGCGGGTCTGTTCGAGGAGCAGGCGGGCCCTTTCCAGCACCCGGCGCCGCTCCCACTGGCGGCCGAGCTGCTCCTCGACGCTCGCCAGTTCGGCCTGGACGCCTTCCGTGATCCGGTCGCTCGCGGCGGACTGGAGCCGCGCGGCGAGCGCGTCGCGTCGTCGCTCCGCCTCGGCGAGCGCGGCCCGATGCCGCGCGGTGACGGCGGTGGCCGCCGCGAGCCGCCGCTCGAGTGGCACGGCCCCGACCTCCGCGAGCCAGGCGTCGATCTCCGCCGGCTCGACCGTGCGACGACGGGCGTCGCGCCACGTCGCCTCGGCGGTGTCCGCCTCGAGGCGGGCCTGCTCGTATTCGGCCCGGCGATCGACACGCGCGAGGAACGCCTCCTCGGTCTCGACACCCCAGCGAGCGAAAAACTCGCGGACGGCGCGCTCGGCGACGTGGACGTGGCGGAGGGCGTTGCGGTGCCGCCGTCGGGCGAGCTCCAGCCGCCGCGTCAGCTGCGCGCGACGCCTGACGGCGGACTTGTCGGCGGCGAGCCGCTCCTCGAGGAGGCGCAGGTGTTCGAGGGGGGTCGACTCGGGGACGAGCTCGCACTCCACGAGCAGGTCGTCGATCTGCTTGGCGAACGCGGCGACCTCCTCGCGCTTCGTCCGCGCCTCGTCGGAGAGCCGGCGGCGGTCGTCGTCGAGCGCGAGCAGCGTGGTGCGGTTCGTGGCGATCTGCCGCACCTCGCGCGGCGTGAGCGTCGGCGGCAGGCCGCGCTGCTCGAGCGCCTTGCGCCACCGGGCGCGAGCCTCGGCCCGCGCGGCCGTCGCCTCGGCCAGTCCCTGCTCGGCGAGTGCGACCCGCTCGGCGAGCGACTGCACGGAGCCTTCCCGGGCGACGAGCTGCTCGAGCCGATCGACCTCGGCCTGGGCCTGGGCGAGCCGCCGCTCCAGCGATTCCGCGCCGGGGCCCGGCAGCCCGGCATCGAGCGCCGCGCACTGGGCGAGCGCCTCCTCGCGCTACGTGCGCGCCATCTCGAGCTGCCGACGCACCGCGTCCAGTCGGGCCGATGCGGTGCGATCGATCGACCAGGTCGTCACCGAGGAGACACCCGTGCCGACGAGGCCGAGGGCCGCGAGGGCGTAGGAGAGCGATCCGGTCACGGTGGCCGGCAGGAGCAGTCCCGAGAGCAGCATCCCGGTGCCGACCACGAAGAGCAGGCCCAGCGCGACCAGCCACGGCACGGGGATCAACTGGCCGGCGAGGCTCTCACGCACCTCATGCTCGAGACGCTCGACGGCGCGACCCAGTTCGCCGGCGCGTTCGCCGGCGGCGAGGCGGCGACGCAGCACCGAGGCGCGCTCGGCCGCCTGCTCGAGCGCCGTCGCCGTGGGGACGGCACCCGATCGCCCACCGCCCACCGAGCCGCGCGCCTCCGCCAGCACGCGGCGCGCGGCGGCGAGCTCGCGCCGCGCCTCGACCCGGCGCCGCGACGCGCGGGCGCACGCGCGGGCTCGGCTCCGGAGCGGACCGAACGAGTGCGTGAAGCCCTCGGGAAGGAGCACGTCGGGCAGGGCCTCGCCGGTGGCGTCGATGACATGGGCGACGTTGACGATCCGGGTGAGGCCGGCGACCCCGACCTGCTCGCCGAAGCGCCGGGCCGCGAGCCGGGCGTGGGCCTCGGCGCGGGAGACGTCGGCGACGAGTCGCTCGAGCCGCGGCTGCTCGTCGAGCAGGGCCGCGACGGCGACGCGGTGCCGCCAGACGGGCGACTCGCCGGGCAGTTCGCGCAGCAGCCGCGCCGTCTTCGCCCGCTTCTTCTTGCGGAGCGCCGCCGACCGCACGAGCCGCTTGAGCCTGCGATTGGCGGCGCGCCATGCGTCGCGATCGGCGTGCACCAGCGGGGCCGCGTCGAGCGCGGCGAGGTGGGCCGCGGTGCGGCGCCACTCCGCGTGGATCCCCTCGAGCGGCAGCACGGCCCGCACGATCTCCTCGTCGCGGACGGCCGCGGCGACGCGGGCCTCGAGGGAGCGGATCTCGGCATCGACGTGGGCCGACTCCGCCCACAGCCCGCCGGCGGCCACGGCCGGCCGTCCGAAGCCGGCCAGCCGCTCGGCCAGCGCGTGCCGCCGGTCCTCGAGCGCCGCCCGCGGCGAGATGGCGGGGTCGTTCGCATCGAGCCGTGCGATCGCATCGCGCAGGTGCGCGAGCACGCGCGCGACCTTGGAGCGATCGAGCCCGCACGCCAGTTCATAGAGGCGGCTGCCGCAGCCCTCGGGCTCGAGCGTCCGCAGTTCGTGCAGTTCGTCGAGTCCGAACGCCATCACGTTGGTGAACGTGCCCTCGTCGATGCTCCCGACGAGATCCTGCACGTAGATGCGGTGCCGCGGCGCGTCGGCCGGCGTCTCCAGTTCGGTGATGTCGATGCGGTCTCCGATGTCACCGCCCAGGCCGACGACGTCGTCCATGTAGTCGGTGCGCGAGAGTCCGCCGAGGTGCGGCCCCTCGTGACGGCGTTCGATCGCCACGAGCGACCGCTCCGGGAGCATCCGCACGTGGAGGCGACCGGCGCACGACTCGCGTGGGTCGAGCACGCCGCGCTGGAAGAGCCCCTCGAAGCCGAAGAAGATCGCCCGCACGAACTCGAGCAGCGTCGTCTTGCCCGTCTCGTTCGTGCCGTAGAGCACCTGCACGCCCGGGCCCAGTCCTTCGATCGTGGTGCGCGACAGCTTGCCGAACCGCTCGACGTCGATCCGTTCGATGAACATGCGATCCTCCGTGAAGCCGGCGGGGCCGCCGGTCAGTCCGTCGATTCCACGAGTTCCAGCGCCATCCAGCCCGCCTCGCGGGCGAGCGCGGGCGGGATCACCGGCTGCTCGGCGTCCTCGATGGCGGTGACGATGTCGGCGAGCGCCGACGAGAACGACGTGGTGCTGCCCGGCCGGCTGCCGGACCGGGCGTGGCCGAGCGCGCCGAGCGCCTCCGACACGTCCGCTTCCACCTCGGTGCACCACACCGGAAACGTGCGGGCGTCGTAGAGCTGTCGCACGCGGGCGAGCGTCTCGGCCGCGATCTCGCCGACCCGCACGCGGCGCGACACGCTCGTGCCGCAGGCGACGGCGCACCGCACCAGTTCGAGCTCGGCCGGGGGATCGCCCGGCGTCGTGCGGCCCGAGGGCACGAGCCGTTCGAGGGCCGCCCAGATCGCGGTCGCCAGTTCCTCGTCGCCGCCCGCTGGCGACTCGACCGAGATCGTGCGCCAGCCGACACGCTGGGTGGGATGCTCGCGCCACGAGGATCGCCACTCGGGCCTCGCCAGCGTCGCGGCGCCGTCGTGGCTCACGAGGCTGAGGATGCAGCAGGCGCCGGCGGAACCCTCGTGCGTCGACCGCGGCTGGAGCGGCGGCAGGTGGTGGACGCCGGGAGGCAGCATCTGGCAGCGGCGCGAGCCCCACACCCAGAAGGCGTGCGGCTGGTTCGCGGCCGCCGCCGTGGCCGCAAAGCTGTAGGCATCGGTCGGCCGCTCGTCCGTGTCGGCGGCGTTCGCGGGCGACTCTCCCTGCCAGAGGCCGCGGTCATGTCCGACGACGAGCCGACGATGGCGTGGGGCCGTCAGGTCGGCGGTCGCGACGTCTCCGGCGGTCGGGTCGAACGCGGAGACGATCTCGACGACGAGTCCGTGGATGTCGAGTTCCACGCCGGCCCCCGGCGTCACGAAGGAGAGCGTGGGCGGGTCGCCGAGCATGCGGGAGAGTTCGGGTCGGACGGTCGCGTCTTCGATCACGACCACCGTCCGGCAGCCGTCGCTCGCCGCGTCGACGACCAGACGACGCACCGCCGCCGCCTGCGCGGGGCTCGAGCGTTCGGGGTCGAGCAGGCGGCCGCAGATCACCACCGCCGCCGCGCCGGCACGGCGGGCCTCGGCGAATGCCGCACCGAGCGCGTCGAGCGGGGCACGCGCGAGCGTCGCGGCGAGGGCCGCGGGCAGCGCGTCGGGGGACGGGATCGGGCGGTCGATCGCCGGGTCGAATGCGAAGACGAGGTCTGCCACGCCAGTGCCGCTCCATCGGTTCGAGGCGCCGACGCCACGCTGGTCGGGCGGCCGAGCCCATCCATGGCGGCCGGAACGCAGGGGAGATGGGGGCACTGTACCCATCTCCCGCCGCCCACCGCCACGCCAAAAATCCCGCCGGTCCGCGCGGCGGAGGGCCGCGTGCACGCCGTCGCCCGGCCGTGGGCGTCAGGTGTCGAGCATCGGTGGGAGGGCGGCGAAGCGGTCGACGAGGCGACTGGCCCACGTGGTGTCGTCGTCCGCGGGCCCGATGGCGGCCATGACGCGGCTGCGGAGGAGCACGCCCTTCTCGAGCGTCTCGCCGAACAGGCGACAGGCGATGCGCGCGTGCCCGTCTTCGATCCGCGCCGCGATCGCGTCCCCGTGGTCATCGTGCAACGCGACGACCACGCTCGACGCCGCGGCTCCGGTCGCGCGGCGGACGAGGATCGCCCGCGCGGTCGCGAGCCCGTCGGAAGAGGATGCGTGCCACGGCAGGTCGGCACCGGGCGAGGCGCGGCCGCCGGCTTGATGCAGGATCGTCGTCGCGAGCACGTCGCCGGTGACGGCCAGCGCCGCGTCGCTCTCGAGGAGCGCCGTCTGCGCCGACACGATCACCTCCCACGCGGCGACGTCGTCGGTGGCACCAATCGCGTCGCCGATCGCGCGCCACATCGCCGTCGCCCGCACCTGCCGGGCATCGACGGTTTCGTAGACGGCCGTCAGGTCACCTCCACGCGCCCAGGCGTCGGCGAGCCGGACCGCACCTCCGAGATCGAGCCCGAGGAGACGGTCACCCGCGGCGCGCGTCGTCCCGACTTCGAGCCCGCCTTCGGGCCGGCAGAGATCGATGCGCACCGCGCCGCACCGGGATTGCGGGGTGACGAGCACCGCGTGGGAGTCGGTGACGGTCCAGTCGGCGCGGGCGAGATCAGGCGGCATCGGAGGCTCGGGCGAGGCGTGCGGACGCGGCGCATCGGTCGCATGATACCGCCCACACGGGGCGAGCCGCTGCGGCGGGAGTGCGCGCGAGCGGACGAGCGCGGGTAGACTCTCGCCCGCTCCGACGCCGCCGGCCCCACGACCCGATCCTTCGATGCCGATCATCGCCACACCGGAGCACGCCGCCGCCTGCGAGAAGGCCGCCCGCGCCGGCGGTCGTGTGCTCCGCGAGTGGGTCGGCCGCTTCAGCGTGTCCCAGAAGGGCCCGCGCGATCTCGTCACGGAGGCCGACCACGCGGCGCAACGGGAGATCCGCGGACTGCTGCGCGAGGCGTTTCCCGACTTCGGCTTCGTCGGCGAGGAGGACGACGGCGGCGGTCCGCGGCCCGCGTCGGGACACGCGGGCCACTCCGGCACGGGCGTGCGCTGGATCGTCGATCCGCTCGACGGCACGAGCAATTACGTGCACGGCTTTCCCGCCTACTGCGTGTCGGTGGCGCTCGCGGATGCGGACGACCTCCTCGTGGGCACGATCTACGATCCGATCCGCGACGAGTGCTTTTCCGCACGGCGCGGCGCGGGCGCCTCGCTCGACGGGCGGCCGGTGCGTGCCGCCACCGCGACGGACCCGGGCGATGCGATCGCCGCGGTCAGTTTTCCGCCACGCGTCACGGCGGATGCACCCGCGGTCGCCGACTTCCTCGCGGTGCTGCCGCACCTCCATTCGGTGCGCCGCACCGGCTCCACGGCGCTCAACCTCGCCTGGCTCGCCTGCGGAAGGCTGCACGCGTTCTGGGTGCGCAGGATCGCCTGCTGGGACGTCGCCGCGGGAATGCTCCTCGTGCGCGAGGCCGGCGGGGTCGTCGGGCCGTTCGTGGCCGGCACACCCTCGTGCGACACGCCGCCGCTCGACGATCCGGCGCTCATCGCCGCCTGCACGCCGGAGCTGCTCACGTCGATCCGCGGCATGCTCCGGTGACGTCGCGGGGAAAGGGCGTCGGGCACCGACCGGCGGAATACGCCCGTTTCGACGCCCCGGCACGGGTCTGTCGATCGTGCCGGTTGTGGGGATCATGCCGGCCGCGGACACTACGGAAGGTGTGCGCGTCGCGCACGATCGTGCGGTAGTCTTCGATACGGGTCGTCGGCGCCGTCACGGGGAGCGGGACACGGCGCGTGCGATGCCGGATGGCATCGCCCCCGGCACCGAGCCCGTCCATCAGCGGCGATCGAGCACGCATGGTCCTCCGCCCCCGCAACCCGGCCGCCCGCCCTCGGGATCGAGGCGCGGGCCGCGCGCGCCGATGCCCGGAAGCGTCCTGGCATGCCGTCCGCCTCGGCGTGGCCACGCTCGCGGTGGCGTCCTGCATGCTCGCGGGCGTTGCGGCGGGTCAGGATCCTCCCGCCACCGCTCCGGCTGCGGCGGTGGCCCCGGCCCCGGCGGCGGCCGGCGACGCCCCGCGGGTGACCGAGGTCGGGCCGCAGATCTTTTATTTGCAGGATGACGCCGGCCGTCTCGTGCCGGTGCCGGGGTTTCGCTACAGCGACTTCGTCGAACTGTTCCGGATGCAGGAGGGGCTGCCCGGCGCGGTGCGGCCCCCGGCCGCCGTCCTCGAGGGCGTCACGGTCCGGATCGATCTCGGGGCGGTCGATGCGGCCGCGTGCCCGGTGACGGTCGAGTGCACCGTCCGGCAAACGCGGGCCGGCTGGGTGCACGTCCCGCTGGATCTCGCGGGCCTGCTGCTCACGGCGCCGGCGCGGCACGATGGACCGGGCCGGATGCTGGTCGACACGCTGCCGGATCGCGCCGGCTACCGCGCCTGGTTCGACGCACCGCTCGATGCGGAGGGGGATGTGTCGCACACGCTGGTGCTCGAAGGCCGCGTGGCCGCGGAGATCGACGACCGCTCCACGGCGGTGGCCCTCGAGCTGCCGCCATCCAACACCACGCTCGTCGAGGTGCGTTCTCCCGGCGACGATCCCGAGGTCACCGTGCAGCCGCCGCCGCCGCGACGGGTCGTCGTGCGGCCGGAGGAGCAGGGGAGTGTCGCATCGATCACCGGCGTCGCAGGACCGGTCCGCATCCGGCTCGCCGAGCGCGGCAGCGGCGTCGCGTCGTGGAACGCGGTGCCGCAGGCGGCCGTCGAGAGCGTGGTGCGCGTCGACGGTCGCAACGCGTTCATCGAGGCCACCGTGTCGCTTGAAAATCTCGGGCCCGACACGGGCCAGGTGCGCGTCACCCTCCCGCCGCGCACGACCCTTCGCGCGGTGCGTGGCGCCGCCACGCTGCTCGCGCGCGGTGGCACGGAGGCGAATCCCCACGTGGACGTGGGGATCGACCGAAATCCGGACGGCAGGGCCTCGATCGAACTGGAGTGCGAGCGGCCGATCGACCCGTCGAACGGCTCGGCCTTCGAGGCGATCGGCTTCACCGTCGCGCAGGTGGCGGCGTGGCGGCAGTGGGGCCGCGTCAGCCTGGTGGTGGAAGGGGACTGGCGGGCCGAATGGGGCGATGTTCCGACGCTGCGGCGCGTCGATCCGCCGCCGGCCGCACGGCGGCCGGGGTTCATCGCGGCCTTCGCCTACGATTCGCAGCCCGCATCGCTGCCGGTGCGGGTGCAGCCGCGTCGCAGCCGCGTCGTGATCGAGCCCGAATATCGCTACGAGGTGGGCGCGACCCGCATCGGCCTGCTCGCGCGGCTGCGGGTTGCCGCACGCGGCGCGCCGGTGACCGGCGTCACGCTCGCGATCGATCCGGCCTGGGGTGTCGACGACGTCGGTCCTCCCGGCCTGGTCGACACGACCGCCGTGATGGTCGAGGGCGGCAGGGTCACCATTCCGTTTCTCCAGGCGCTCGCCGGCGACGCGGTGCTCGACGTCCGGGCCAGCCGCACCATCGACCGCGCCGAAAGCAGGCTCGCCTGGACGCTGCCGCAGCCGAAGGCGGATCTCGTGGGCCCCGCCACCGTCCTCATCTCCGCCGACAGTGACATCGAGATCCTGCCCGACCCGCTCACCGGCACCGGACTGATGCGTCAGGCAGCGGGGGGGCAGGCGCGTGGCGATGCCGATCGCACGGCGTTCGTGTATCGGCTCGACGCCGGCGAGGGGAGCTTCTCGGGAACCCGCCGGTTCCTCTCGCGGCGTGTCGACGCGGTCGTCGCGGCGCAGGTCGAGGTCGAGTCTCCCGAGATGACCGTGGCCGAGACCATCCGTCTCGAGGTCGTGCACGTGCCGCTCGAGTACGTCGAACTCTCGGTGCCCGAGGCGATCGCGGCGGCCGGCACCTTGGAGCTGCGGCAGGAGGACCTGCGGCTCGACCCGATCGAATTGAGCGAGCCCGGCGCGGGCGAGGGGCCGCGCGGGGCGTTCCGCACGGTGCGGGCGATCCTCGCCATGCCGCTGCTCGGCACGGGTGAGCTGACGGTCCGCTACCGGCTTCCGACGCCTCCGGTCGGCCCGCAGACCACGGTGGCGGCGGACCTGCCGCTCGTGCTCCCACTCGGCGCGAGGATCGATCGGCAGACCGTCACGATCGATCCGTCCGAAACCCTCGCCATCGACGTCCGGGGCGACGCCTGGCGCCGTGACAGCGGCCGCGACGACGCACTCCGCAGCTGGGTGGCCGTCCGGAGAGAGGAGATGGTGCCCCTCGCGCTCGTCTCGAGGCCGCGGGTGAGCACCGGCGGCACCGTCGTCGAGGCGGCGTGGTTGCAGACGCGGCTGCTGGCGGATCGGCGCGAGGACATGCATGCCTGCGTGCTCGTGGGCGCGGGCGAGCGCGTCGTGCTCGACCTGCCCTGTCGCGATGCGGAGGGCGTGGAGTGCGACGTCACGCTCGATGGAGTCCCGCTGTCGGCGACGAGTCGGGCCGAGGACTCGCTCGTCTTCGATCTGCCCCGGCTGCCTGCGGGACGCCGTCGCCTGCTCGAGATGCGCACCTCCGTGCCGCGCGAGGCAGGGTGGGGACGGCTCGCGACGCTCCTGGGCATGCCGGATCGCATCGAGCTCCGGCCCCCGACCTTCGCGGGCAGCGTCACGCAGCGGCGCTTCTACTGGGAGGTCGTCGTGCGACCCGACGAGCATGTCCTCGCCGCGCCGCGACGATGGACCGCACAGCAGCAGTGGCGCTGGGGCGCGGCCGGATTCGAGCAGGTACCGGTCGTCTCGGCCGGCAGTCTGGGCGCATGGATCGCCCGCGCCGCGACGGCCGGTCCGATGGGCCGCGACGAGCCACTCGTGGGGGGCGAGCCCCCGGTCGCCGCGAACCGCTCGGTCTTTTCCGGAGTCGGACCGCCGGGCTCCGCGACCCTGCTGGTCGTGCCCACGTGGTGCGCGGTGCTCGTGGCCTCGGGCCTCGCACTGGCAGCCGGGCTCGCGCTCGCCTACGTGCCGGCCCTGCGGCGTCCGCTGGTCGTGGTTCCCGTGCTCGGCACGCTCGCGCTCGCGGCGGCCGCCGCGAGCGACGCCGCGCCGCTCGCCATCGGAGCCGCCGCACCCGGCGCGGCGCTCGCGGTGGTGGCGTGGGCCCTGCGCGGCTGGCTCGATCGCGACCGGAAGCCGGCGGAAGCCCCGGTGATCCTCCCGACGTCGAGCTCGCTCGTCCGTGCGCCGACGCCGCCGCCCTCGCTGATCGTCGCACCGACGTCCCGCGAGGAGTCGGATGGCCTCACCGCCGCAGGGAGGTCGGCATCATGAGGCGTTGCCGCCTCGTCCGGGCCGTCTCCGTCGCCGTCGTCGCGACGGTCATGCCGCTCGTCGCGCTCGCCACTCCGCCGCCGCAGCCTTCGCTCCTCGAGTTTCACCGGGTGCACGTGCCGGGAGAGCGGATCGGAGAGGTGTCCCTCGGGCCCGTCCGCTACGTGCCGATGCCGCTGGCGGAGTTCGACGCGGCGGTCGCGAGGGTGGAGGCGGCACGGGGCCGGGAACCGGCGTCGCAGCCTTCGCCTCTGGTCGATACGGCCCGGTACGACATCCAGATCGACGAACGCGGCGGGCTCGTCGGCACGCTCGTGGTCACGGTGGGCGCCGGGACCACGGCGGTGTCGTCCGCGCTGCCGCTCGGTGCGTTTCCGGCGCATGCGAGCATCGCACGCGTGATCGGACCGGGTGGGGTCGACGGGCTCGTGTTCGCGGCCACCGATGGCCGGTTCGCCCTGCGCGTGCCGGAACCGGGCGCCTTCACCGCCTCGTTTTCCTGCCGGCCGGTGGTCGAGGGGGCATCGCGGTATCGCGTGCCGCTCGTGCCCGCGCTCGCGAGCGACATCCGCCTGCGCCTGCCGGCGGACCTGCGGCCGCTCGTGTCCGAGGAGGCCGCCCGCCATGCCGTCCTGCGCGGCCCCGACGACGCCGACGCCGACTGGCGGATCGAGCTGGGGCCGGGAACGGATGCCGTGCTGACGATCCGCCCGGTCGACCGGGGACTCACCGGCGTCGGCCTGTGGAGCGAGCACGTCATCCGCGGCAGCGAGACGGCCGTGGAGGCGGTCATCGAACCCGCGGCGTCGTGGTCCGGGGCCGCGATCGAACTCGACCACGATCCCGGCCTCGTCGTCACGGCCGTCGAGGTCGTCGGCTCGGGCGAACCGCTGGAGTTTCGCTCCACCGGTCAGGGAACGGTCTCGATCGCCGTTCCCGCGAGGCTCGAGGGGCGCGAGACCCCGCTCCTGCTCTCCGGCATCGCGCCTGCGAGCGGGCGGGCGCGACGCCTGCCGCTCGTGCGTCCATCCGCCCAGCGCTGGGTCCGCGGCGGCATGCTCGTGGTCGTCGATCCGGTGCTCGCCGTGACCGGCTTCGACGTGGAGGAGAGCCGGGTGGTCTCGCCCCAGGCCGCCCAGGGCTGGCCGCTGCCCTCGCGGATCACGTCGCGCGCCACGGAATCACGACGGCCCGCGATGTTCCATGTCGAGGAGCAGGGACCCGCGGCCATCGTCACCCTCGACGCCGCGCCGCGCACGCCCGCGCTCGAGGTGGCTCGCGTCACGACCGTGGAGATCTCCTCCGGTGCCGTGCTCGGTCGGGCCGCCTGTGACCTGCGCGTGCTGGATGGGGAGGTCTTCGACGTCAGCGCGCGCATCGCTCCGGGATGGATCATCGATGCCGTGGATCTCGTCGAATGGCCGGTGGCGGGAGCGGCCGAGGGGGGCGTCGCGCGGCCGCCCGCCGCGGGTGATGCCGTGGACTGGCGGGTCGTCCGCTCGGAGGCCGAAAGCGCGCTGCGTGTCGGCCTGGCGGTCGGGGCGACGGCGAATCGCGGGCTCGGCCTGCGCGTCAGCGGCCATCGTGCCGGTATTCCGCCGGGTGCGCCCTTCACCACGGCGGACATCGACATGGTGCGGTTCGATGGGGAGCTGGCGGATACGGCCGTGCTCGACTTTCGCACGGTCCCCGACGCGGTCGTGGAGATCGCCGGAGAACCGGTCGGCTGGTTTCCCGTGGATGCCCGCCTGGCGAGGCTCGTGGAGGATGGGACGCTCCGCGGGCGCATCGTCGCCGGCGACCAGGCGCCGAATCGCCCGGCCCGCGTCGTGCGTCGCCGTCCCCCGCTCGACGCGCGGGTCGAGGCGCGGATCGACGTGCGTGACGAGACGCTGCTCGAAACCTTCTCGCTCACCTGTCGCGCCGAGGCGGGGGGCATCGATGCGCTGGTCGTCCACTTCTCCGAGCCGATGGACGACGGCCTCGAGTGGGCTGTCACGTCGCCTCCCGGCATCGTGGCGACCGCGAGGCGGCTCGATCCCGCCGACGCGCGGCGCCCCGGCGGCTCGCTGGAGGGCGTCGCGGAATCGTGGCTCGTCGAGTGCGCGCCGCCGATCGCGGGCCAGGCACGATTTCGCGCGTCGCGCGGCGTCCCGTTCGTCGGGGAGGTGCCCGTGCCGCTTGCATGGGTCGAGTCGGCGCGGCGTCCGGGCGGCAGCGTGGTCGTCTCGGCGAGCGGGCCGGCGCGTCCGCGGGTCGTGAATCGCCGGCTCCGCGAGCTCCCGGCCGATCCGACCGGCGGTCCGCCCGCGGCGCGGGCGGTCGAATTCGCCTACGGCCCCCCTACGGCGTCGCCGGACGGGCTGGCCGCGGCCGACGTGGCACCGGCCGAGGAGATCGACGGCCGCGCCTGGGCCTGGGTCGAGCGCGTGCGCTGCTGGTGCCACGAGTCGGGCGCGACGGAGTGCGAGTCGACGTTCGAGATCGAGAATCACGGCCGCGAGGAGATCGTGCTCGCCGTGCCGTCCGGGCGGATCGTGGAGGGCATCGCGATCGACGGCACGATCGTGCCGACCGACGCGGTGGGTGTCGCCGGCGGGACCCTGCGGATCGCGCTGCCGGTCTCCCGACGACGGGTCGAGCTGTTCGTGCGCACGCTCGACCGAGCCGATCCGACGCTCGACATCTGGCGGGTCCAGCCGGTCGGGTGCACCATCGACGTGCCCGTGCTCGACAGGCGTGTCGTGCTGCTCGTGCCTCCGGGTCTCGAGGTGGGGCCGTCGGTCGCCGGATACCGGCTCACCGATGCCGGGTCACCCGCATGGATGGAGCGACTGCTCGCGGCACGGCCCAGGTCGTCGTCGCAGGGGGTCGACGTGATCGAGGCGTTCCCCCAGGCGAACGCCGGGTTCCGTGAGGCCCGGTTCGTGGTCGATGCCGGGCAGATCGGTGCGGCGGGCATCGTCATCATGAGCCGGCGACTGGTGCTGTCGACGGTCGTCGTCGCGGCCGTGCTCGCCGCCATGATGACGCTCGCAACGGCCGTCCGACACCCGCGCGTGGCCGCCGCGATCTGCCTCGCACTCGCCGTGCTGACGCTGTGGATCCCGCCGCCGTTCGTGCCGGCGGCGCGGGCTGCCCTCTGGTCGGCGCTCGGTGGGGTCTATCTCGCGCGACTCGGCGGCGCGCGGGCGGCCGCGTGCTGGGCGGTCGTTGCGACGTGGTCGTTGTACGGCGCGGGTGCTGCGGCGCAGGAACCGGTCGAGCCCGCGTCCGTGCCCGCCGCGGCGACACCCGGACCCGCCGCGGCGCCCGCGACCACGCAGGTGTTCATCACGCGGAGCGGTCGTGACGAAATGGCCCTCGTGCCGGAGCCGCTCTTTCGGCTGCTCGCCGATTCGGCGTCCTCCGCAGGGGCCGCGCGGGTGGCGGGGTGCAGCGTGCTCGTGCCCGAGGCCGACGAGTCCTCTCCCTGGAAGATCGTGGTCGACCTCGACAGCGACATCGGCGCGACGCTCGTGCTCGACCAGACGGCCGACGGCGGGGCGTGGCTGCCGCCGCGGGAGGCCGACCTTCCGCCCGGAATCCTCGCCCGCGTCGATGGTCGACGGATGCGGCTGACGTCGGCGGTCGCGGGCCGGCACCGCGTGGCGCTCGGGGTGGTGCCCGCGGTGCGCCGCGAGGGGGGCGTCTCGACGGCCGTGGCCGGCATCCCCGTCGCACCGACGGCCACCGTGCAGCTGGTGGACGCGCTCGAGGCGCCGGTGCGCACGGCGCCCGGCTCGATCCTCTGCGAACGTGCGGCGGCGGATGGTCCCTTCCTCGCGACCCCCGAGGCGGCGGCCGGTCTCGGCGAGGCGTCGTTCGACGTCGCCGGAGCGACCCGGGTGCGGATGGTCCGGCCGCTCGATCGGCGCGACCGTCTGGCGACCCGCGTGGAGGTGCAGGACGCGCTCAACGATCTCACGTGGGAGGGGGACGGGTGCCGGCTCGATGCGACGTTCGACGTCGACGGAGGCGGCGCGATCATGCGCTCGCTGCTCGTGCGGGCTGACGAGCGCCTCGTCGATCTCTCCGGTGAGAGCGGCACGGTGCCCGTCTCGCTCGAACCGCTCGAGGCGGGCCGGTGGCTCGTCCGCTTTCCCGAGCCGCTGCGCGGGCGGGTCGTTCTCCGGGTCCGGGCCCGCATGCCGCTGGCCGATCCGGTGGGGATCTTCGACGTCCCGGTCGTCATGCTCGAGGCGACGGGCGCGGACCGTCCGACGGTACGGCTGTCGTCGGCACAGGAGTTCGACGCGGTGCTCGACGTCCCGGCGACGGCGACGGGTCCCGCCTCCGACACGGGCGCGCGTCTGCCGCAGCGGGTCACGGTCCGTCGACGCCCGCAGCTGCCGCGCGGCGTGCAGACGCTGTCGGTGGACTTCGCCGCCGACCGGGTCGGCCTCGCCCTGCGGGCGCAGGTGGAGGCCACCGCGACGGCCCTCGTGCGGCTCTCGCTGCGCGTGCCACCGACCTGCGTGATCGATCGGCTGCGGCTCACGGACGAGGACGCCTCGTCCGCCGTCGATCTCGTCTGGTCGCGCTCGGCGGATGATCGCGTGACTGCCATCGTGCAGCGGCCGCGGGCGGGACGCTTTCGTCTCGAGGTGGATGGCCGCGTCCCGTCGGCGCCCGATCCAGAGGGTCCGTTGCCGCTCCTCCGCGCGGATGTCGCGGGCGGCGCGCCGCTGCTCGTGGCGTGGCGGGCCGAGCCTCCGGGGAGGCTGCTCGTGCCGGCTTCCTCCGCCGCCGACGCCCCCGCCGAACGCGCGGGCACCCTGGAGATCGCCGACACCGACCCGGTCGTCGCCTACCGCTACCTTCCGGATCCGGAGGGCGCGCGTCGTGCATCGACACGTGGATCGGGCGAGCGAGGTCCGGACGATCGGGGTCCGGACGACGCAGCGGCGGACGAGCCGCCCGCGGAGGACCGGGGCGCCGACGGGGCGTCACCCGTGGCATCGCAGGATGCGACCCGCGGCGCACGCGTCGAGGGCATCGAGGTGTTCATGGCGATCGACGGGCATGGCCGGGCGCGCGGACTGGCGCGGTTCGACGTCGAGACGGCGGAGCCGGTCGTGCGGTTCGTCCTTCCCGCGCAGGCACGTCCCTACGACGTGCTCGTGGACGGTGTCGAGGCGACCGCCGTGCCGCGCGACTCGGACGTGTGGGAGGTGGCCCTCCATGACGTCGGCTGGCCCAGGTCGGTGCTCGTGCTGTTCGCGCGGGATTTCGGGGCGCAGGTGGCCACGGGGCAGCCGCTCGAGATCGCGCCGCCCGCGGTGCTGGGCATGCAGGCTCGTGAGGTCGTCTGGACGTTCCGCGCACCACACGGCTCGACGCTGCGATTCTTCGGCCCGTCCCTGCAGGCCGGCGCGAGTGCCGTGGAGCGTGTGCGGGCGGCGCGGCGGGAGACGCTGGCGGACCGTTTTGACGAGGCGCTCGGCCGCCTCGGGCCGGAGCGTCACGAGCGGCTCGACGCCCTGGCGAAGGTGCGACGCGAGGGACGCGCGCTGCCCCTGGAGACGGCGTGGCAGGACGCCGTGGGATGGCGCGCCGCCACGGAGGAGACCGATCAGGTCGTCGAGGTGGGCGATGCGCCGCTCACGGTGCGGGTGGTCCGGTCGACCGACGCGTCCACACCCGAGCGGGTGATCGCCACGGCCGCCTTGCTGGCCGTCTTCACCCTCGGCTCGCTCGCGCTCGTGCTCGTTCCCGTGACGCGCTCGGCTGCATCGCGCGATCGCCGGTCGCTGGTGGTGTGGCCTCTCGTCGGGCTCGCGGGCGTCGCGTGGATCTCGCTGCTCGCGCCGGTGTGGCCCGGCGCCGTCCTGGTCGTCGCGGCGGTGGCGGCGTGGTCGGACGGGGGCAGGACGCGACGTCGTCCGCTGTCGGGTGTGGGGGCGGGAGACAGCACCGCACTCCTGAATACAGCACGCTGAGCGCCGCCGGTGCCGGCGCACGGGGCGGCACAAGTCTCCTCGCTCTGGCCGCGGCGGCCCATGCTCGTCGAGCGTTCGCCGCCCCGTTTCGCCCCGTCCGGTCGCCTCGTCGTTGCGCCTCGTCGTTGCGCTCTGCCTCGACGACGTGCGGCGAGGCGTGATGCGATGGAGTTCCGTTTTCACCGGTCCGATCGCGGCGAAAACGGTCTGGTTCCCCCGCGGGAGCCCCGCTAGTGTCCGCCGCCTCACGGCCAGCGGCGCCCGACGCATGGATCGCGTCGGGCCGGTCGTGGGGCGAGACGCATGGAGGCGATACGGGCATGACGCGCGCACCCGAACCGCGGACCTGCCGTGACACGGGGCGGTCACGCGTGGTTCCGTCCCGTGGCACCGCGGGTACCGCATGGCCGGCCCGATGTGCCGGCGTGCCCACCGCGATGCCGCGGCTCGCGGGCCTGACCGCGCTTGTGCTCCTCGTGGCAGCGGGCACGACCGCCACGGCGGCCGGCTACCGCACCGCGAACTTCATCGTCGATGCCCCGACCGACTCGCTGGCACGCCGCATCGGCGACGCAGCCGAACAGTACCGCCACACGCTCGCGGTCGAGTGGCTCGGCAGCCCGCTGCCCCGGTGGAGCAGGCCATGCCCCATCACGGCGCAGGTCGCGCCACACCTCGGCGCGGGCGGGGCGACGAGCTTCGTGTTCGATCGCGGTGAGGTCTTCAACTGGACGATGACCATCCAGGGCAGCGAGGAGCGGATCCTCGACTCGGTCCTGCCCCACGAGGTGACGCACACGGTCTTCGCGAGCCACTTCCGGCGGCCGTTGCCCCGCTGGGCCGACGAAGGGGCGTGCACGACCGTCGAGCATCCCGTCGAACGCGCGCGTCAGCATCGTCTCCTCATCGAGTTCCTCACGACGGGCCGGGGCATCGCCTTTCCCGAGATGTTCGCGATGCGGGAGTATCCGGCCGACGTGCTGCCGCTCTATTCGCAGGGCTACTCGCTGGCCCGGTACCTCATCGATCGCGGCGGCCGGCGCAAGTACGTCACGTTCGTCGCTGAGGGGCTCGCCGGCGACAACTGGTCGGCGGCGCTGCGCCGGCACTACGGCGTGCCCGACGTGGCGCAGATGCAGACCGTCTGGCTCGACTGGGTGAAGCAGGGCTGTCCTGCGCCTCCCGCGACGCTCGCGGCGGCGACGCCGCAGGCCGCCGACTGGACCGGTCGGGCGCGGGGCCAGAGCCCCGACGTCGCGGTCGGGGGCGAGACGCCCGTCACGGCGGGCCGACGCTCGATCTATGCGGTCCAGGCCGGCCGCGCCGCCTCGGCGCCGGGCACGGTCCCGATCCGCCGGTAGCCCGCAGCCAGCATTCCGCTCCACGCGTCAGCCCGGTCGCACCCCGGTGATGGGCAGCGTGATGTGATAGAAGACGGGCGCGGCGAAGCACATCGAGTCGATGCGATCGAGCACGCCGCCGTGCCCCACCACGAGCGTGCCGTAGTCCTTGACGCCGCGGTCGCGCTTGATCGCCGACATCGTCATCCCGCCGGCGAAGCCCATCACCCCGACGACGAGCCCGGCGAGCGCCGCCTGCCAGGGCTGGAAGGGGGGCGCCGCCCACCAGAGCGCGGCTGCCAGCAGGGCGGTGCTCGTCGCGCTGCCGAGGAGACCTTCCCACGTCCGGTTCGAGCTCACGGCCGGCGCGACGAGCCGCTGTCCGAGCATCCGGCTCCAGAGGTACTGCATGCAGTCGGCGAACTGCACGAGCAGGATGAGGAAGAAAAGGAGCCGGAAATTCGCGCCACGATCGGCGGTGCCGGCCCCGGCGAGCGGCAGCTGGAGGAGCGCGGGCGCGAACGACAGGCAGTAGACGCAGACGACCAGCCCGGCCTGGATCTTCGCCGTGCGTTCGAGGAACCGCTTGTAGTCCCCTGCGAAGGCCACCCGCGCGAGCACGAACAGCGTCGCGTAGACCGGCAGGAACACGCTGAAGACGTCGTAGCGATTCAGGCCGACGAGCACGTAGTGCAGCGGCGTGAACAGAAAGAAGACCCAGAAGAGCGCGCGGTGGTCCCCCTTGCGTGTGGGCGTCAGCGTGATGAATTCGCGGAGCGCCCAGAACGAGACCAGCCCGAAGAGCACCACCGTCGCCGTCGTGCCGAGCCAGAAGGCGGCCGCGAGCACGGTGCACAGGATCCACCAGCCCCGGAGCCGCAGGTTGAACGTGCGCACGGCGGCCGGATCGAGGCCGCGGTCGGGGTGCCGTCGCAGGTACTGGCCCGCCGCGGTGGCGACCGTCAGGAGCGCGAGCACGCTCGTGATGAGGGCGATCGTGCGCGTGTCGTTCATCGGGGTCTCGGCCTCGTGGGCGAGCCGCCCGCCGCGCCGGGCGCGGGCAACCGGACCGGGGGCCGGCCCGTGGGACGCGCGTCGGCGGAGAGCACGGCCGGCACGGTCACTCCTTGAGCGCCAGCACCGCCTGCCGGGCGCGGGCGAGGAAGTCGAGCTTCGGTTCCCCGCGCTCGAGCCAGAGGGGCGGGCCGAAGCTGATGCACGACAGGAGCGGCACGGGGAGGAACTCTCCGCGAGGCAGCACCCGGTTGAGGTTGTCGATGTGCACGGGCACCAGCTCGATGTCGGCGCGTTTCTTCGCCAGATAGTACAGGCCGCTCTTGAACTCGCCGATCTCGCCCGTGACGCTGCGGCTGCCCTCCGGAAACACGATCAGCGAGTGGGTCGTGCCCGCCTCGCGGAGCATCATGTCGACGGGGCTCTGGTGCACCTTGATGTCGGTGCGATCGATGAGGATCGCGTCGAACACCTCCTGCGCGAGCCAGCGACGGACGATGCCACGGGTCCAGTAGTCCTTCGCCGCGACCGGCCGGGTCACCTCCCGCACCGGCTGCGGCAACGACGACCAGACGATGAGCGCATCGAGGTGGCTCGTGTGGTTCGCGAAGTACACCCGCTGGCAGGTGTCCGGCTGGCTGGCGATCCAGCGGACGCTCGCTCCCGCGAGGAGCCGCGCCACCGCCGCGAGGGACAGGCCGGCCGCCCGGCAGAAGGCGGAGCGGCCCGAGACCCGCACGACGGGGGTGTCTGGCACTCGGCGGGTCGCGGTGTCGGCCGGGGAAAGCATCACGGGCATCTTCGGCGGCGCCGGGTGGGACGGTCAACGTCCGGAAGTCGCGTCGGGCACGAAGGGATTGTGCCGCCGCTCGTGGCCGATCGTGGTGGTGGGGCCGTGGCCGGGAAGCACGACCGTCTCGTCCGGCAGGCGATACAGGGCGCCGCGGATGCCCGCGGCGAGCGTCGCGGCATCCCCATCGGGAAAGTCGGTGCGTCCGACGCTCTCGTGGAAGAGCACGTCTCCCCCGAACACCGCGGGCGGACGCCCATCCGGCACCACGAAGACGACGTGCCCCGCCGAGTGACCCGGCACGAGCCGCACGACGAGGCGGCAGCCGGCGACCTCGAGGACCTCCCCGTCGTCGAGCAGCCGGTCGGCGGCCGGGCTGACGAGCGACAGGCCGAAGGGGGCCGACAGGTTGCCCACCGGATCGCCGAGCTTCGCCGCGTCTCCGCGTCCGATCATGATCGGCACGTCGGGCCACCGTTCTCTCAGGGCCGCGTTGCCGGCGATGTGGTCGGAGTGGCCGTGGGTCACGAGCAGTCCCGCCGGCACGAGGCCGTGGGCGGCGACCCAGTCGACGATCGCTTCCGGCTCGAAGCCGGGATCGACGATCACGCAGTCGGGCTCGCCCTCTCGAAAGAAGACGTAGGTGTTCTGGCCGAAGGGGAGCGATTCGATGCGGACGATCCGCAGGCCGTCGATGGCGTCGAGTTCGTCGATGGTGGCCATCGCACCGTCTCGGCAAGCGGGTGGGGCGGGGGGAACCGGGTTGAAGCGGCGGTTTCAGACCGCCGACTCACAGAGGGTGAGCATGGTTGGCTCGCTCTGAAGGGGCAAGTCGGCCCTGGCAACTGCGGACCGCGCGCGTCCGGAACGGCCGCAAACCGGCATGGCGGGGCGGTCGGGCCGCCGTTAGACTCCCGCCCCGCTGCGGCGGACCTCGATTCGATCATTCCCGGAGGGATTCAGGATGCGGTTTCATCAGGCCGCGGGCCTCGTGCTCGCCGTGGCGATCTCGGCGTCGACGGCCATCGCTCTCGCGCAGGGGGCGGGCGCTCCGCCGCAGCTGCCCGGCCTCACGCCCGCCGGCGGCCTGCCCCAGGGCAACGCCAATGCCGCGGACGCGCAGGCGGTGACGGCCGCCACGCACCCGCTCGACCCCGCGCTCGAGCTGGCGCAGAAGGGCCTCGGGAACCTCCGGGCGACCATCCGCGACTACTCCTGCACCGTCGTGAAGCGCGAGCGGATCGACGGGCAGCTCAATGACCACGAGTACATGTTCGCGAAGATCCGTCACGAACCATTCAGCGTCTACCTCTACTTCCTCGCTCCGGAAGGGGTGAAGGGGCAGGAGGTGATCTACGTCGCCGGTCAGAACGACGGCAACATGCTCGCGCACGCCGGCAGCGGTGTACGGGCGATGGTGGGCACCGTCTCGCTCAAGCCGCAGAGCATGCTCGCGATGCAGGGCAACCGCTACGCGATCACGGAGCTCGGCGTGGAGAATCTCGCGCGGCGACTCGTCGAGGTGGCCGAGCACGACCGGCACTTCGGTGAGTGCGAGGTGAATTTCTTCCCGGGCGCGAAGGTGAACGGCCGCGTCTGCACCTGCGTGCAGGTGGTGCACCCGGTGCCCCGGCGGAACTTCCGCTTCCACCTGGCCCGCGTGTTCATCGACGACGAGTATCTCATCCCGATCCGCTACGAGGCCTACGACTGGCCGCAGGAGGCGGGCGGCGAGCCGGTGCTCATGGAGGAGTACACCTACATGAACGTGAAGCTCAACAACGGCTTCACCGACGCCGACTTCGACCCGCGGAACACCGCCTACAAGTTCGGCGCCAAGTAGCCGACGGTCGCCGCCTCCGCTCGTCCGCATGTGGCGCATGCCCCCAGGCGTGCGAAAGGACGTCGTCGAACCGGTCCCACGTGGCGCACGCCTCCAGGCGTGCGAAAGGACGTCGTCGAACTGGTCCCATGTGGCGCACGCCTCCAGGCGTGCGAAAGGACGCCGTCGAACTGGTCCCATGTGGCGCACGCCTCCAGGCGTGCGAACCCGGGAGTAAGGGCGAGCAGGCCCAGTTCCACGGAGTCGGCGTCGATGCGCAACGGCTTGTCACCGGGCACGCATGACCGCATTCGCACGCTGGAAAGCGTGCGCCACGAAGGGAGAGGCGGGGACGGTTGCACGAGCGCGTCGGGCCGGACAGGTGCTGAAGCGTCCATTCGCACGCTGGAAAGCGTACGCCACG
>Ga0172376_10002635_pt1 | contig 21733 bp, 9 predicted proteins | sample Lak35m_FD_121114 | JGI IMG/M metagenome (GOLD analysis project Ga0172376, IMG submission 121114) | Freshwater microbial communities from Kabuno Bay, South-Kivu, Congo - kab_092012_35m | ecosystem: Environmental > Aquatic > Freshwater > Lake | place: Democratic Republic of the Congo: South-Kivu... | reverse complement strand
CATCACGGTGAGCAGTGGAGACACGAGCGAAGCCAGCGTTGATCAGACGACGCTGACGTTTACTCCCGGCAACTGGAACGCGCCGCAAACCGTGACCGTCACTGGCGCCGATGACGCGCTGGACGATGGTGACATTGGCTCGACCATCACGCTCTCGGTCGAAGATGCCAACAGTGACAACACCTTCGATTCGCTTGCCGATCAGATGGTTTCAGTGACCACGATTGATGACGACGTAGCGGGCTTCTCGATCAACCAATCTGGTGGCATGACAGCGGTGGGTGAGGCTGGAACGAGCGACACATTCACGATCGTCTTGACCGCGCAGCCGACTTCGAATGTCGTCATCTCTGTCACCAGCAGCGATACGGCCGAGGCGACTGTCAATAATTCGACGCTGACCTTCACGACGTCGAATTGGAATACACCACAATCGGTAACAGTCACTGGATTCGATGATTTCGTCGACGACGGCGATCAAAACTCGACGCTCACACTGTCCATCGTTGACGGCTCAAGTGATGACACCTTTGATGCCGTGACCGACCAGACTGTTGGTGTCACGACGACTGACGACGACACATCCGGGTTCGTTGTTTTTGAAACGAGCGACACGACAGCAGTGACCGAAGCGATGACGACTGACAGTTTCACGGTTGTGCTGACGTCGCAGCCCACAGTGAATGTGGTCATCAATGTTACCAGCGGCGACACTACTGAAGTGACGGTCGATCGGGCGACGTTGACCTTCACTCCGGGCAATTGGAGTGTCGCGCAGGTGGTGACTGTGGCTGGCGTGAATGATGATCTCGACGATGGCAACAGCGTGAGCACAATTACGCTGATGATCGCGGATGCCTCCAGTGACGATACCTATGACTCCTTAGCTAACCAAAGCGTGAGCGTCACGACGACCGACAACGACACGTCGGGATTCACGGTGACCGAGACAGGTGGTTCAACGTCGGTGACTGAAGCGGGTTCAACTGATGCCTTTGACGTTGTGTTGACGGCGCAACCGATGTCGGATGTTCTCATCACAGTCACCAGCAGCGATACGACAGAGGCGACCGTCAGCGCGGCGACGCTGACCTTCACACCAGGCAATTGGAACGTCGCTCAGGTGGTGACAGTCAGCGGTGTTAACGATGACCTTGATGATGGCGATATCGGCTCGACGATCACGCTCTCGATTCATGACGTCAGTAGTGACGACACCTTTGATCCACTGGGCGATCAAGCCGTGAGTGTCACGACAGCCGACAACGACGTGGCGGGCTTCTCTGTGGCTCCAACCGGTGGAACGACGTCCGTCAGCGAGAGCGAATCGACGGACTCGCTGAGTGTCGTGTTGCTCGCACAACCGACGTCGAATGTCGTCATCCAAGTCTCAAGCAGCGATACCTCCGAGGCGCTTGTTTCGCCTGCCACACTGACTTTCACGTCGGCTAATTGGAACGTCGTACAAACGGTGACGATCACTGGTGTCGATGATGTGATGCTTGATGGCGACACGCAGTCGACGATCACGTTGTCGATCAATACTGCGGCCAGCGATGACAGCTTTGATGCGGTTGGTGGACAATCCGTCGAGGTGACGACGACGGATAATGAAGTTCGGTTCGTAGTCAATACGACGAATGACTCTGCTGATGCCAATCCTGGCGATGGACTTGCGCTCGATGCCAGTGGCAAAACGTCGTTAAGAGCGGCCGTCCAGGAAGCCAATGCGCGCACTGGCAATGAGGAGATTGAACTGCCGACTGGCACATTCACGCTCACCTTGACTGGTCGCGGTGAGAACAACGCGGCGACAGGTGATCTCGACATCAAGCCGGGCGCGATCCGTATCTATGGCACGGGTTCAGCGCAGACTGTCATCAGCGCGGCGGGCATCGATCGGGCCTTTCAAGTGCAAGCCGGAGCAACCCTCGTCTTGGAAGAACTGACCATCGCGAATGGTGACAGTAATACGAGCGAAGCTCAGTCGGGCGGGGCGATCGACAGCTTTGGTACGCTTGTGATCAGTCACAGCGTGCTCACCGGCAACGTCGGACGTTCGGGCGGCGCGATCATGGTCGAGACGGGGAGTTCGGCGACGATCAGTGCTTCGGACTTCAATAACAACTTCGCTGCAAACTCCGCCGGCGCAGGCGGTGCGATTGGTTCGAGCGGCACGGGCACGTTCATCTCGATTTCAGACTCGAATTTCTCGGCGAATCGCGCGGCCTTAGGTGGGGCGATTTTTGGGGTGAGTTCGGGCAAGGTGGACCTGACACGCAGCAGTTTTGTCGGCAACTCCGTGACAAGTACAGGAACGGCACGCGGCGGTGCGATCGCGAGTGGTTCCTCGTCAACGTTGATCGTGACCGACTCGACCTTCGAGACGAATAAGGCCGAGGCGAATGGTTCAACCGGTTCCGCGTCGCAGGGCGGTGCCATCTTTGCGGATACCGGCAGTGTCGTGACGATTACCGGCAGCACTTTTGATCGAAATACAGCAGTGAGGGCTTCGGGTTCGACGGCCACGAATCGTCAAGGTGGTGGCTTGTGGTTACGCGGTACGACGGTGATCGTGAATTCGACGCTTGACGCAAATCGCGCCGAGACCGATGGCGGTGCGATCCATCATCAAGATGGCACGCTGACGCTCAATCACGTGACGGTCACTGACAACGAAGCGTTCGCTGATGGCGGAGGATTGCGGGTCGTTTCTGGTACCGCGAATGTCAAAAACTCGATTATCGCCGGAAACAATACTCCGAGTAGTCCCGACATTCCTGACGACTTGTTTGGGCTGATCATCTCGGGCGGGCACAACTTGATAGGAGCAGATGCGAACGCGACGGGGCTTATTGGCTCAGATCTCGTGGGAACAGTTCAAAGTCCGCTCGATGCCCGACTCGCGCCGTTGTCGAACAACGGAGGGCCAACGAAGACACGATTGCCGCTGGTGACTCAGTCGGGCGAGACTGTCATCTTCAGCCCTGTTATCGACGCGGGTGACAACGGAGGGACGCCTAGCGTTGATCAACGTGGCGCGTTGCGACTCATCGACGGCGACGGAGATGCGACGAGCATCGTCGATATCGGTGCGGTCGAACGTTCTCTCAATCGCCGACCGACGCTCGATTCGCAGAACTTCAACGTGTTGGAACACGCGGCGAGTGGCACATTGGTCGGGCGTGTCGCGGTTTCAGATGCGGACGGTAATCTGTCCGAACTGACTGTGATTGGCGGTGATCAAACAGCCTTCACATTCGACGGAGTCACGGGCGATATCTTCACTGCAACGGAGTTTGACCGACGGGCGAAGGGCAGTTACGGGCTGATAGTGGAGGCACGCGATTCTCAAGGACTCGCTCGTACTGCGACCATGACGATCGTTGTCGGCAACGTGAATGACGCTCCGACAGTGATCGGCAGCGGCGTCGATCATCGTGTGCGGGCCGACGGTGTTGCTGCAGAGACGATTAGCCTCGCCACACTTTTTGACGATCAAGACAGTGATGTTGGCGACTCACTCACATTCACCGTGGTCGCTAACACCAATCCTGAATTGGTCGCACCGAGCATTGTTGACGGCAACGATGTGGTTGCTGCGAGCGGCCAGAATCTCAGGCTGAGCATCCTCAACTACGCGGCATCACAGGACCGGACGCCGTCAACAATCACGTTGCGAGCTACTGATGTCGGCGGCTTGTTCGTTGAGGATTCCTTCATCGTCACCGTGACTCCGCGCGGCACGATTGAATACGCGCTGGTTGTGACGAGTAGTCCAGGATCGCAGGACTATTTGGAAACGCTGCCGACGTCATTGAATTCGGTCACGCTCGGCGCGACGTACTCAGTCGAGGTGTGGGTCCGCGATTTGCTGATTGCTGGTACGCAGAATTACCCCCAAAGTCTGCCGACATCGAGCGAGACGGACGGCGTCTCGATGGTCGGCATCGATCTGCAGTTCGGATTGGGGAATTCGCAGTTCCAGTTTGCAGTCCCGTTCGGTGGCTTTAGTGACGGCAGTGTCGATATCAGCAACGTGAGCACTGGCCTCATTAACAACATCAACGGTGCGGCAGCTCTCGTCGATGAAGCCTTCAAGTCGTCCTATGCTCGGCTGGGACGAGCAGACTTCATCGCGACGACTTCAGGCTTGCAGACTTTCACTCTGAGTTTCAGTGGCGATGAACAAGCAACACAACGGCAAGCGGGAACTGTTGCAAACGGTGTCGTGGATCCGTCGCAGATCTCGATCACTCCGCCGTTTACGGTCAGCATCGACCCGCCCGACACGGGGCTCGGCTCAAGGCTCTTCAGTGGAACGCCGGTGATTCAGTCGCTGGGCGCATCGGGGACGTCGCCCGTTGCATTTGCGTTTGCAGAGCTCGATTCGCAACCCGGCATTGATTTTGCCTTTGCAAATCGCGGCGCGAACGCGGCCACGACCGCATTGGCGGCACCCAACACCGGACACATCGTGACCACACGTCCTGGTCAATTGCTGCATGGCGTCAACTTCGGCAACCGAGCGTTGCCTGGTTCGATCAGCGGCCTGGTCTTTGAAGACACCAATAACGACGACGTGCAGTCAGCGACCGAGCCTTCACTCGCAGGTTGGACGGTCTACCTCGACACCAACGACAACGGTGCATTTGATGCTGAGTTCGAGTCTTCGCGAGTGACTGATGCACGCGGCCGATACTCGTTCCGGCAGTTGCTGGCCACGCGCGAGTACGAAGTTGGTTATGTGCTGCAGGCGGGCTACGAGCGGAATGTTGGCGAGCCATTGACGCACGTAGAGACGCTCGCTGAAGGTCAAGCTGTGACAAATCGCAACTTTGGTGTGCTGCGAGCTGGTGGTGTTGCCGGTGGACGCGACGTCACGGGCTACTTGCTGAACGACCCCGATGGCGACGGGCCGCTGGCGGGGCAGGGGCTTGTCGGTGTCACGGTCTTCCTTGATATGAATGGAAACGGCCAGTTCAACGACGACGAACCCCATACCACCACGATCGACGATAATCCTGACACGCCGTCAATCGATCCCGGCTTCTATCGCCTCGTGAATCAAACGCCGGGGGCTTATCAACTCCGAGTCAAGCAAGACACATTGCCGCTCGGCATTCGGCAGACTTCGCCCAACGTACGACGCTTTGTGAAAGGAACGCCTATCAACGTTAGCGGCGGGCCGCGAGCCGCCGGTGTCGCCGTTGTTGGTACAGGCTCCAATCGTAAAGTCGAACTGGTCGTGGCGAATGAAGAGACGAGCGATGTCAGCACGCTCTTATTGCAGGCCGGGACATCAATTAGTTTTGCGGAGTCCAGTCGATCAGATCTCGGGCAAGACACTGGCTTTGGTGCGAGCAGCGTGACGACCGGGAATTTCGATGCGAACCCGGCTTCCGACTATGTGATTGCCAACGTTCACTCTGCCAACATCACCGTGTTGCTGAATCACGACACACCGAGTGCCACTTCCAAGAACTACGCCGTTGGCGAGGCTCCGCGATCGGTCATCGCTGTCGATCTGAATAACGATGGCTTCAAGGACCTCGTGACTGGAAACGAGACCGGCAAGAACGTCTCGATCCTAATGAGCAATGGGAATGGCACGTTCCTGAATGCCACCCCCTTGGGCTTCGGTGGTGGCAACACTCAAGTCCTCTCGGTCAGTGCGGTGGATCTTAATGCTGACGGATTTCCGGAAGTGATCGCCGTCTTGAGCGACATTGACCAAGTGGTGGTGCTGAATAACCTCGAAGGTACGCTGACGGTCGGGCAGCGTTTTGGGGTCGGCAATGTTCCGTTCCAAGTCGCCAGTTCCGACTTCAATGGAGACGGCCATCAGGACATCGCCGTCACGAACTTCCTGGGAAACACGGTCTCGGTGCTTTTGGGACGCGGTGATCGGACGTTTGGCGCGCAGCAAACCTTTGCTGCTGATACCGGCCCAGCGGCGATTGTCGCGGTTGATTTTGATGAAGACGGAGACGTTGATATTGCGGTCACTCATCAAGCAACAACCGGACAAACTCAGAACGATTCGCTGACACTCATTCGCAATGACGGCACTGGAAAGTTCTCCGCTCCCGAGAACGCAGGCGTCGGCGTCTTGTCGATTGGTGCGCTACGCTTGTCACTGATTGCGGAGGACATCGACAACGACAATGACCCGGACTTTGTAGTCGTCGACAAAGAAACCGAGACCGTCACGATCTTCGAGAATCGCAATGAGTCGGGAGCGGCGCAAATTGAACTCGCTCCAGACGCTGACACCGAGGGGATTAACTTCAGCTTCGAACGGACGTTCAATGGTGCGGTGACCGTTGACGTCACAGGCAATAAGAGTGTCGTCATTGGTGTGAATGCGGGCTTCCTCGAAGTGACTATCGATGGCCAAGTTAGTCCCGATTATCCGAACATCACTCCTTCCGAAGTTGAAGAAATCTCGATTTCCGGCGGTGACGAAGGCAACTTGATCGACCTGAGCGCCGTGACGACCGCCAGTTTTACACATGCTTCCGGAGTGACGGTCACGGTCTTAGGTGGTCATGGAAATGACACTGTGATTGGCAGTGAGTTTGCTGACTCAATCGTCGGTGGGGCCGGAAACGATTCACTGAGTGGTGGAAGTGGAGGGGACTCACTCTTCGGTGACGACGGAGACGACGTGCTGATCGGCGGACGTGGCAGCGATCAGCTTGATGCAGGAGCAGGGACGAACGACCGCGTCACACAGTCGTTTATGAGCGATGCGGCGTTCTTGAACTTTGTGCTCTCAAACACGCAATTGCAGGCGACCTTCACAGCTCAATCGACCGAGACTGATTCGCTGGTGGGCGTCGAAGCCGCGACGCTGATCGGAAACTCGGTCGCCAACATTATTAACGCTGCCAGCTTCACGGGTGCTGTGGGCACGATCATCGATGGCGACGGTACTGACGCAGTGGGCATCACGCTCGGAGACACGATCACGGGTTCATCCTTGGGCGACTCGATTGATGGGAGTAACGGACGCGACAGCATTGTCGCCGGAGAAGGGAATGACTCGATCAACGCATTTTCGGGTAACGACACCATTCGTGGTGGAGTAGGAGGCGATCTGATCCTGGCTTCTGCCGGCGCGGATGTCGTCTTTGGTGAAGACGGGTTCGACACGGTCTTCGGTGGTAGTGGCAGTGACACCATCGACGGCGGCCTTAACAACGATTTGCTGAACGGACAAGCCGACGGTGACTCGATTCTGGGCAGCGATGGCAATGACAAGCTCACTGGTGATACCGGCAACGACACCATGTTGGGAGGTAGTGGAAATGACACGATCAAGGGTGATGCTGGGGCTGACTCGCTCGTCGGCGATGATGGTAACGACTCGTTAATGGGCGGAGACGACGTTGACCGCCTTGATGGTGGGGCCGGCAATGACACTCTCCGCGGCGATAAGCATGCGGATTCGCTCTTGGGTGGAAGTGGGACTGATAGCTTGGTGGGCGGTGCTGAGAACGATTCGCTCGACGGCGGCGATGACGGTGACACATTGGTCGGCGACTTCGGTAACGACACGTTACTGGGAGGTAATGGCGCTGACCGGCTGACTGGCTTCGAGGGCACGGACCAGTTCGATGGTGGAACTGGTACGGACTTCGTCACTGAAACCGGCGACACCGATGCGACCGTGACGGGGGCGAATTTCTCGTCGCCACTGTTTGGCAACGACACGACCATCAATGTCGAACGAATTCATCTGACTGGCGGTACCGCAGCCAACAAGTTCGACGCTCGTCTTGCGTCGGTCATCGTGCGTCTGTTCGGCAACGATGGAAATGACACGCTGCTTGGTGGTTCGAAAGTCGACAGCATCGTTGGCGGCAATGGTGACGATCTGCTTTCGGGCGGAGCGTCGGTGGACGTTCTCGACGGCGGTGCTGGCGTTGATACCGTCTACGAGAAGGCTGATTCCGACTTCATCGTGACTGAAGTGCAAATTGTCTCGGCGGCGACGGGTACCGAAACTCCGATCGGGATTGAGGGGATCGCACTCGTCGGAGGTAACGGCGACAACTTATTGAATGCGCTAGCGGCGAGTGTCCCTGTCACGCTGATGGGCGGCGCTGGCAACGATCTCTTGCAAGGCGGTGCGCAAGTCGATGTGTTGATCGGTGGTTCGCGAAGCAACACGGCGCTCGGCATCGACTCATTGGATGGTGGCGGTGGGGCGGACAAGCTCGACGCCGATGTTAATGACACTCGGGCCATTGACGTGGTCGACTCGGCCTTCGCGAACATCTTTGCCGAGGTGTCTCTGCCGAGTTGGCTCGATGCGATCTAGCGTGCGTGTTGCGTTTCGCTCGTGAGAGTCAGTGGCACAATCTGCGACGACTCGGTCTCAGTGGGAACGGCTCCGTTTTGCTCGCGGCAAAGGCGGTATTTGGAGACTGTTGTGGAAGTGAGCTGAAATTCTTGCACGAGCAGTTTGAATGGTGAGGGGAGCGCGGTGCGGAACTTGAGCTCCATAATTACGAATCCGTTCAACAGCAGGGGGCCTGACGAGAACGGGGCCAATGTCCAATCCGCGATGATCGCGCCGTGAATGTTGCGATCAAAGGTCAGTCTTAATGGGCCTTCTTCGCATTGCCCGCCAAAGGCTAAACGCTCGTAGGTAATTTGACTGACCGGGCCGAGCTGACGACGCCTGAGGCAATCACGGAACCAAGCACCGTCCCAGGTCTCGTCAGTTGTCAGCAGCCCGAGTGCTCCTAAGTCGGCAGCGACGATTCGCGAGCGTCGTTTAGCAACCTGCTCACCACGCTTGGTTTTGCGTTCGACATACAGCCAGTCCGCATCTCCGTAGCGGCGGACTCGGTACTTGCGGCTACGGAACTTTTTCGACTTGCGATAGACGTCGAGTGTCGGCGTGTCGGTGTAAAGCGTGGTTGTGCGGTATCCACCATTCAATTCGTCGATGCCGTTGGGATCAAGCTGCAAACGGGCGTGGCCCCAAGCTTCCACTTGCTGAGCGAGGGACTCGTCGATCAGGAACTTCATCTCGAAGGCCGGCCCTGATCCATCGGGAGTTTGTAGAGATGGTGACTCAAAATTCGCGACAGGCAGCATCATGCTCACGGTGAGAGTCTCGGGCGGAAGGAAGCGGGCAGGTTCGGGACGCGGGCGATTGTGAGTGGTGTCGCCGGGGAGACGGGCGGAATTGATGGAGTGGTTGGAATCTGTGCCGGCCTGTTTGATGCCTGCGGCTGTTAGACGCAGGGGCTTCAATAGACACACAAACCTATGACCGTCCGTTGAGGTATTCCTCCATCGCTTCCAACCGATCTGTAATCGGCGCGTCAGCGAAATCACAGTGAGTGAACGGTGGTGTTTTGATTGCCGCATGGTTGCACTGCCGTCTGCGGGCGTGTTTCACTGCCGCGAGGTGATCGATCCGTGTTCTGACGGAGTTTTTTGATGTTCAAGCCGGCGTTGCGTTATCAGCTCACGTTTGAAGGTTCATGGCCGATGGCGGTGACCTTTTTGGGATCGTCTCGTCAACTCGCAGCTGGCAATCAATTGGGACAACTCTATGTGTGGGATTTGCCGGACTCGCCGCCGACCGAAGCTCTGTCCAGTAAGTCGGGTAAGAAACGCGAAGCCCCGAATGTCGCTCCCACTAAACGCTGCGACGGTCATACGAACTCGATTTCAAAGCTCGCCTTCGATGCTGAGCGGAAGTTGCTGTATTCGGCGAGTTTTGATCATTCGATCCGCAGTTGGTCATTGTCCGCTGATGCCACGGGCAAGGCGGACGCGGTGCTCGATGGCGACGCTCGTCGCGAGGAAGCCAAACGGACCAAGAAGGATGACGTGCTACAGCAGCCAGGTGTCGAGGTCGCAACGTATTCGGCAGCCAGCGTGCTCGCAGGCCATTCGGACTGGGTACATTCACTGGCGTTGAGCACCGATGGCAAACGCGCCGTCACTGGCGATGCGAGTGCCCACGTCATCGTCTGGGATCTCACCGAACAGAAGCCACTCGCACGCTGGAAAGGACACCCGTGGAATTGGATTGTGGCGACCGCATTTGCTCCGCAAGCACAAGCGGTGGTGGTCTCTGAGTTTCGGTACAAGCGGGATGACTTCGATATCCCGTGCGCCGGCTTCAAAGTGTGGAATCTGGATGGCACTGAAAAGCTCGACATCCTCAAGACACAGTTTCCCAAGCTGAATCCTGCGGACCATTCCTATGGCAGCGGTCAGATGTGGCGCGGTTGGACCAAGGATGGGCTCGTCGCGCTCAGCTATTCGCCAGATGGTCAATTGATCGCGGCAGGGCAGGGCGGCGAGACCGATACTGGCAAGGTCCATCTGCTGGATGCCAACACTGGTAAATTGGTGCGCGATGTATCGGGGCATCAGTATGGCATCACAGATCTCGCCTTTTTCCGCGACGGCAAGCGACTCGCTACTGCTGGGCGAGATACCAGCATTCGTATCGTGGGAATCGACGATGGTAAAGAGCTCGCTGTGATGGGCGCGCCACGAGGCGGTCAGTTCAAAGATTGGATTTCAGCGCTGTCGATCTCGCCTGATGAAAAGTGGATTGCAGGCGCGGATATCTCAGGGTTGGTATCGGTGTGGCAGATCGCGGAGTGACGGTCGGCTGGTCGCGAGCCGTGTTGGTTGTCGGCCTGCTCTGGCGACTTCGTGCCGAGCGTTCTTCGGGCTGTGCCGGTTATACGATCGAGCGGTTGCGATTTACCGAGCAATGCCGATGGACCTCGAACCAGTTCAAACTGAGAGTCGTCCAACGGTCGTAGTCAATGAGTCGGCGCAGGTGCTGCTCCACACCACGCCGGCTTCGAAGTCTCTGTTCATACGATCCGGCTGACTCCCGAGGCACTGCATGCTGACCACTGCTCACCGCCGTTCGTCGACCACTCACCCTCGATTCCGAATGACCGAACTCAACTCTGCTCCCACTCAACTGCGAATCATCTTTCATGGTCATGTGCAGGGCGTTGGCTTTCGCTATCGCACCAACGCCATCGCTCAGCGGTATCCGGTCAGCGGCTCGGTGAAGAATTTGCCGGATGGTTCTGTCGAGTTGCTGGTGGCCGGGCCGCGCGCCGTTGTCAGTCGGTTTTTGGCCGAGGTGGACTCGGCCATGAGTGACAACATTCAACGCAAGGATGTCGGTGAGTTTACCGGAGTTATCGACAGTGTGGGCTTCGCTATTCGTCGTTGATGGCCGAGCGTCGTGACTCGCTCACAAAGGGCGTGATCGAGCGATTTTATTCACTTCGCTCCGCAGAACTCGGTGACTTGGCGAACGTACCGCCGGTCTAACACTTCAAAGACGGCCTCGCGGTTGTTGCGGGAGGGCGATCTTCCAGCGGGATGCCTCCAGCCAACTTCCGGCAACTTTGGATCGAACAACAACTCCCAACTGGCGAGCAGTTCTGAATGCCACGGTTCGGGATACTCGGACAGGTCATCCAGATTCGGAATCGCTTGCTTCACGGCTGTCTGCCATTGCTGAGATGTTGTCTCCTCGAACGACAAAAACAGTCCATAGAAGCACGAGTCCCAGGCCCACGCCGGGAAGTCGAGCACCTGTTCGCGAGGGACATCCAGCTCCAGAAGTACAAACGATTGATCGGCACTTTTCTTAAATCGCACTGTGCGTAAATCAGGACGCGAGCAGTACGCCCACCACGGGAAATGGCCCATGTACTCTCTGACGCGTCGTCTGAGTTGCAGTCGCAGCCATTCGTATGACGGGTGCAGATTTTCGACGTAAGTTGCATCGACAGTCAGCTTGCCATGTGCCTGAAGGCGCTCCCAAACCAGTCGTGGCTGTACCGTCCAAAGTTGGATGACATCTAACTCAGTCGACATTGAGCATTCCTTAAGGCACCGCCTACTCGGTGAGAAACGCGCCAGACTTCCGAAGTCTTAGAGACTTCGGAAGTCTGGCCAATACTCAAGCCGCGAGAGTTCTTTTAGATCCGCTCCCAGATGGAACTCAGGTCGCTCATCACGGAGTCGATCGTCGTGGTCGTTGAAGAAGTCGAGCTACGGCGAGCGAATGTGCTCGCGTTGCTCGTCGATGGCAAGTTGCTCGTCGAAGTCGAGTCGCTGACGATCTCGGTACATTGTCGCGTCGGCACTGAGAGTGTTTCGACCTGATCGTGACGAGCAGGCGACGTGTTTAAGTCTCTCGCTTGAGGCAAGCTGGTGCTCACGCTGTTGTGAGTGTCGCGGCCATGTGCGTGACCGTCACCATGATCGTGATCGTGTCCGCCCCAGACATAGACAGTGTCCTTCGAACGCGCTGTCCTCGGAGCCGAGAACGCATCTGCCGCCGCCATGTTGACTTGATAGCCCATGTCGGCGAGTGCTCCGACGGTCACTCGGCTGATGGGGTTTTGAGTCCCTCCGTTGAGGTAACCGGTCATCAGTTCGTTATCGAAGGTGTCTTCGTCCCAGTGACCGCCCGCCGTACCTGATCCACCATCAGTTTCAACGGGCACAAAGTTGCCTGATGTGCCGAAGAGAACGTTGTACTCAGCGACAGCGCGGGCACCGGTGAAGTGGATTTCGGTGCCGACATCCTGCACCAAGCCGAGCGAATCCCAAATCGTGCCGATGCCGAGGACATGCCCCATCTCGTGCAGGATGACATGCAGCAAGTCACCGCTGGCTTGCAGTTCGGCCAGATCTGCTTGATCGAACTCCATGATGCCTCGTGATGGCAACATCGTGCCACTGCGGAAGTCGGTTGGCCCCGCTTGGCCGAGGACTCCGCCAGAGCCATCGATGGTTGGGGCACTGGCATCAATTACGACGTCATCGACAGTCAGGCCATCAACTACCACGTCGGGAATGTCGCCGACGATGATCTGAGCCCAACGATTTGCCGCTTCTTGAAAGATCGCCCGCTGTGCCGCAGTGAGGGTGTTGTCCGTGAACCGCACGGTCACTTGGAAGCCACCCGTTGATGGTGGGGCTGTGTCGCCGCCACCATCATCGTTGCCCGAGTATGCCGCTCCCACTTCAAAGCCATCGAGATTCACGTTTTGTAAGCCGAACTGCTGAGCCGCGAGGAACGCCGCCGATCCGAAGCTGCCTTGAGTTGCGGCTCCGAGTTGTGTCGGTCGGAAGGCCGCGATATCCGCAGCACCGCCACTGAGTCCCGGCACTCCGAAGGTGCCGCGCGTTGACACCAAGATTGTGCCATCGTCCTGGAGGTCGACCGCGTCAATGTTCTCGCCGGTCGTGCTAAGTCCGATGTCGCTACCGTCGACGTAGAAGCTCAACGTCGTGCCGCTGATTTTGATGAGATCCTCACGGTTAAAGGTTCGCGATCCGACCGTGATATTGCCGACGGTTGAGACGATGAGAGTTCCATCTGGTAGCACTTCGACCGCGTCGATGTTGCCGGCTGTCGTGGTCGGAATTCGGACAGAAGAGCCCCGCAAGAATACACTCCAGGTCCCGGCAGTCGTGTCACCGAGCGAACTTGGAGTGAAGGCCAGCAAGTCGTTCGACGCACCGCTGAGGCCGGGTACGGAGACCGTTCCGCTGGTCGACATCACGATCCGGCCGTCTGCCAATACGGTGAAGGCATCAAGGTCTTCTGAGGCATTCGTCAGGCCCACGTCGCTGCCATCGAAGTGGATTGAGTACGAGTACGATCCCATCGAACTGACCGTCAGCTTGATGATGTCCGAGTCATCGACAGCGAGTGTCGATCCGTCTGAATTGATGAGCGTGGCCGGATCGACGATGGAGAAGAAGTAATCCTGAAACGCCTCGGCAGGCTCATCGGCCGTGAAGGTCACGGATGCCGTGTAGTCACCGGTTCCTGCATCTGAATACGCACCAGCCGCGAGGTAATAGAGCCCGGCCTGCACGGTGGTTGTGAGTTCGCTGTTGAGTGTGCCGTTGGAGTCATCGTTTTCACCAACCAGTTGCCCGTTGGCGTCATACAAACGCAGATAGGTATCGAGGTCCCCAATTGCATCGAGCTTGAGAGTGACGCTGCCGCCAGCTTCAAAGGTGATCGCGAAGACATCGCGATCACCGGCCACTTCCAGCGTCCCTGTCGCCGAACCGTTGCCATTGGTGTCCAGCGCGAGTGGTGTCGCCGTGACATTCGGCGAATTCGCGTGATCATCGGTCTCGCCGCCTCCATCGCCGCCGCCGGTGTTGCTGCCAACGATCGAGTCGATCCAACTGGCATACGCATCGACGCGCGTGTCGAACGAGTGGTCACCAATGCCCGCGTTGGCTTGATCGCCCCCCGAGGTCACTCCCGCGACATAAAGCTGGCCATTGATTGTGACATAAGCCGGCCCGCCAGAGTCACCCGGAGCGGTATTGGCCTCGGTGTTGTTGTCGAAGTTCCAATGGATCAGGGTGCTCGTGACTTGATCAACCGGAGTCGTGCCGACGCGCTTGATTCCGAAGTCACCGTTATGCCCCGTTGTTCCTGTTCCGCCGCCACCGAAACCAACCAGCGTCAGCACTTGGCCGACGGTCGGAGTCGCGCGAAAGATCTGGCTCGGCGTGACTCCCACGACATCACGATCGAGTTCCATGATCGCGATGTCGTGGGCTTGATCGGTCCCAAACACGTTGGAACTGTATTGCGGATGGTTATGAATTCGGACTGTCGAATAAGTCTGCCCGTTGACGGTGAAGCGTCCTTGAGTCGGTCCCAAGCCTTCGGTGACGTGCGCGGCAGTCAGCACGAACCGCGAACCAATCAACGTGCCCGAACCGAATCCACCCGAGGCATCACCGCAAATGCCGACCTGCGGATAGGCCGTCGTCTGAGTTCCATTGACGATCTGCTGCGGGCCAGCAACCTCGACGTTGAGAGCACCGGTGAGCCCACCGACGGCGCTGAGTACCGATCGCACTTCGAGTTGCTCGGAACTGACCACGGCTCGTCGCTGTTGCCGTCGACGTAAGCCGCCGAGCAGCTTGCCACCGAACTCCGACTTCCAACTGCAAAGCCATGTTTTTCCCGCGCTGACCATGATGAGCCCCCTTGTGGCTGCGTCGCTGGGCGAGACGTGAAGATGCTCGCTGCGCCGCTCGAACGAAGTGAAATGCCGAGGAATTTCGACCGGCGAACCGGCGTCATGTGTCGGCTGCCTCAAGAGGTACTGCTCGTCATCGCAAATCTTGCAGGAGGCACGAGAAATCTTTGGAAAAATCTCCACGGTGAGTTGTGCAGCACAGCATCTGTGTGCGGTCGACAGTCTTTGACTGGGATGCAAAAGCTGACGGGCAGTGCCACTGGTGTGAACGGCTAAATGGCAAGTCCTGAGTGTTGAAAATGCTGGAATTGACAAGAACAACCGAGCCGGCTGAATTCCGTACTCAACCTCTCTGTGGCAACCGGTCGAAGAGCGTTGATAGCATCCCGCTCCGCTTTCGAACCCGCCGCCACATCCTCCAACGGACCCACCTCATGCTCACGCTCACCGGTGCCCAGCAACGCTTCTGCGACGGAGTGAGCCGTCGATCCTTCCTGTCGATTGGCAGCCTCGCACTCGGTGGGCTGACGTTGCCCAACATTCTCCGAGCCGAACAATCGACCGCGAAGAAGTCGTCTCATAAGGCCACGATTCTCGTCTATTTGTCCGGAGGAATTTCCCATCAGGACACGGTGGATTTGAAACCAGAAGCGCCGCTCGAAATTCGCGGCGAGTACTCCCCGATCGAGACCAATGTCACCGGCGTCTTCATCAGCGAGAAGTTGCCGCTGCTTGCGAAGTGCATGGACCGATATTCGATCTTGAGATCGATCGTTGGGCAGCGCGACGAGCATACGAGCTACCAGAATTTGACCGGGCGGCAGATGAATGATGCCGTCCGCGAGCAGGTGCCAAATTTCGGTTCCTTGGTCTCGCAGATTCAAGGTCCGACCAATCCTGTCACGCCGCCGTTCATCGACCTTTTCCCGACGATGCAGCATCGACCTTACAACAGCCAAGGGGCCGGGTATCTCGGTCCGAAGTTCAATCAGATCAAAGCCGATGGCGAAGATCTTGCTAGCATGAAGTTGCGGTTTGTTTCGCCTGACCAATTTTCAAATCGCCGCGAGTTGCTCAAGCAGTTCGACTCGTTCCGCAGTGCGATCGATGCCAATCAGGCCGGAGCGATGGACGAGGCCTATGGCCGCGCGTTCGATGTGCTGACCTCGTCGCGTTTGGTCGATGCCCTCGACATCAGTCGCGAGGATCAATCCGTCCGTGACCGCTATGGCAAGGGATCGCCCAAGCATCAAGGGGACGGTGCTCCCCTTTGGAACGAGCAACTTTTGCAAGCGCGCCGTTTAGTCGAGGCTGGAGTCAGAGTGGTGACCGTGGCCTACGGCTTTTGGGACACGCACGGCAACAACTTCAAGCATCTCAACACGAACTTGCCGACGTTCGATCAAGGGATCTCGGCCCTCATCGAAGACATCTACGCGCGGGGACTTGGTGATGATGTCTCCGTCGTTGTATGGGACGAGTTTGGTCGTACGCCGAAGATCAACGCTCAGGCCGGCCGCGACCATTGGGCTCCGGTCAATAAGGCTTGGTTGGCAGGTGGAGGCATGAAGGTTGGTCAGGTCATCGGTTCGACCGACAAGACTGCCGCGTATGCCGCTGATCGACCGATTCACTATCAGGACATCTTGGCGACGATCTACCACAACATGGGTATCGATCCGCACATGATGGTTCGCGACATGAATGAACGCCCGGTCGTTGTGTTGCCTGAGTCCGCGCGACCGATCAAGGAGTTGGTCGGTTAGAATTGTTACCGCGCCTAGAACCTCGTCACGAGCCTGTCGTCATGTTGCCGCGTCGCTTACGAACTCTTGAAGTCAACTTGAGTGCTAGCTCAACCACCGAGCGAGCGGTGATCCTCGATGAACTCGGACGCATGCATCATCCGTATGTGCTCGATCTGCTTTATCCGCTGGCCAATTCTGACGACCCCGAGATTCGCGCTGCTGCGATCAAAGCCTTCGAAGTCTTCAGTGTGGCGAATCCTAAAGTGGCCATGCGCCATGGCAGCACCTTTATTCGTCATGAGGCGGCTTATGTGCTGGGCCAGTTGAAGTGCCTCGCTGCGGTCGATGAACTCGCGAGAGTGGTCCGCAACGACTCCGACGAAGCATTGCGTCTGGCTTGCGTGCAAGCTCTTAGCACGATTGGTTCGGCACAGGCTGTGCCAGGATTACGTACAGCTCTCAGAGATGCCTCGCTCAAGGTACGACAAGCATCGTTCGAGGGCCTGCGGGCGATCGGTGGCCTTGCCGTTGAGAACGCGGTTGCAGATCTCCTCAGTGACCACGATTGGGAGTTACGACAGAAGGCCCATGCTCTGCTGCAGACAACTGGTTGGATCCCCACTACGCGTCAGCAAAAGGCACTTTGGGGGATCATGAGTGGCCGCTTCGATGATGTCGTCTGTCAAGGCCCGGAAGCGATCGAGCCGCTGCTCATGGCGACCTTACGGATCAACGATCCGGCGGTGCGAAAGTGGTCAGCGACGGCGCTCGCGCGTGTGGGATCACCTGAAGTCAGACGGCGTCTACGCGGCGCTGTCGCGAGCCCGGATCCGGCTATTCGTCTGGCTGCTCAAGAAGCCTTAAATATCTTCGGTGAATCAATAGCTCATCAACCGGTCGAAGAGCGTGTCGAGTCCGCTCAAACACCAGCTCGTCACAGGCAGTCGACCAGCAACATCTTTTCATCCACCACATGGTTCTTGTCATTGATGGGACATCCATGAATCAACCAGCCGTGGTTTGTTTGCACTCTTTCAGCCGTCAGGGACGTTGTGTCTTTGCTGTGGTCGCTGTCCTGTTCTCGATGTCAACTTTCGCCGACGACAAAGCCCAGATCGAGTTCTTTGAAGCCAAGATCCGACCAGTGCTCGTCCAGCGGTGCTACGCGTGCCATTCTGGTGAGGCCGCAAAAAAGGGCAAACTCAAGGCGGCTTTGCAGCTCGATACCCGAGACGGCGTGCTTAAAGGTGGCGAGTCTGGTGTCATTGTTGTGACCGGGAAGCCCGACGACAGCTTGCTGATCAAGTCTCTCAAGCATGCCAGCGACGTCCCGGCGATGCCGCCCAGCGACAAGCTCTCCGAAGCCATTATTGCAGACTTTAGCGAGTGGGTTCGACTCGGATTGCCAGATCCACGTCAGGGCGAAGCGACTGTTGTGAAACGCGGTATGTCACTTGCCGATGGTCGCCGCTTGTGGTCCTTGATTCCGCCACAGCGCGTCCCTGTGCCTCACGTCAAACGGGATGAGTGGCCGCGCACGACGCTTGATCAATTCGTCCTCGCCAAATTGGAGGAACACGCACTCGAGCCCGTTGTCGATGCCGATCGTGAGACGCTGATTCGTCGAGCCTACTTCGATCTCATCGGACTGCCACCCGCACCGGACAAAGTCGCCGCGTTCTTGCAGGACACTTCAGGCGAAGCTTTTGCGAAGGTTGTTGATGAGTTGCTCGCCTCGCCACATTTCGGCGAGCGTTGGGGCCGACATTGGCTCGATGCTGCACGCTATGCCGACAGCAATGGCCGAGATCGCAACGTGCTTTGGTATTACGCCTGGCGCTATCGCGATTGGGTCATTGCTGCCGTTAACGGGGACAAGCCCTACGACCAGTTTGTCCGCGAGCAGATCGCCGGCGACTTGCTTGCTCTGGACGTCACCGGCACTGATGTTGAGTCCGCAACGAAACGAGACAATCTCAAGATTGCGACGGGTTTCCTGGCGCTGGGCGCCAAGGCTCTCGAGGAGCAGAAGCCCGAGATCTTCCGCATGGATGTCGTCGACGAGCAGATTGAAGTGATTGGCCGTTCGATTCTCGGTCTCTCCGTGGGGTGTGCTCGTTGCCATGACCACAAGTTCGATCCCATTCCGACGCGAGACTATTACGCGCTCGCGGGCATCCTGCGGAGCACGCAGCCGCTCTATGGTCACGGCCCGCGTGGTATCAAGGCAACGGCTCATCATCATACCGATTTGATTGCGGTGGGGCCCGATGCGGCAACGCTCGGCGTTAACGGACTGGCTTACTTCGAAAAGCTCAACGAACTGAATCTCATTCAGAATACCGCACGATCAGATCGCTATCGTGTCGTGCGACGAGTCGCGGATTTGAAAAACAGGATCAAAGTTCCGGGGGCTGACGTCACTGCCTTGCAGGCTGACATCGACAAACTGGAAGTCGACATCAAAGAGTGGGACCGCAAGGTCAAGGGCTTCGAGCAAGACTTTCAGTCCGCAATGGATGCACCGCCGCCACTTTCCGGTTTTGCGATGGGGGCTCGCGATCGCGAGAAGCCCGAAGACTGTCGCGTTCACATTCGCGGCGAGACCACGAATCTCGGAGACTTGGTTCCACGCGGCGCGTTGCAGGTTCTCCCGAACTTATTGGCCGAGCTACCGGCCACTCAAAGCGGAAGGCGGCAACTCGCCGATTGGCTCACGGCGAGGGAGAACCCGTTGGCCGCGCGAGTCTTCGTCAATCGCGTTTGGCAACACCTTTTCGGACGCGGCTTCGTCACGACTCCCGACGATTACGGAGTCAACGGTAGTCGACCCTCGCATCCTGAACTGCTCGACGACCTGAGCCTGCGCTTCATGGAGCATGGTTGGTCCTTAAAGACATTGCTGCGAGAGGTTGTCCTTAGCCGTACCTACCAACTCGCCAGCATTCCGCATGAGACCGCGCTGCGGATTGATCCCGAGAATGTGTACTTGTGGCGGATGTCTCCAAAGCGGCTCGCCGTTGAAAGCCTGCGCGATGCGGTATTAGTTGTGTCCGGCCAGCTTGATCCGCGACCACCCACTGGCTCGCAAGCATTTCTTCAAAAGTTCAATCCATACCGCGAGGCGGAGTATCACAACTTCAAACCGATCTTTAATCCGAGCGATATCGAGCAACCATATCGCAGCGTTTATCTGCCAGTTGTCCGTGGAGTCTTGCCGACGATATTCCCTCTGTTTGACTTCGCATCGCCAGACCGCGCGGTCGTTCAACGCGACACCAGTACGGTGCCCTCGCAAGCTTTGTTCTTTCTCAACAACGCGTGGGTGATGGCTCAAGCCGAACACACTGCAAAGTCGTTGCTGACAGATGCCTCTCTAAATGATGCAAATCGAGTGCGAGCCTTGTTTCAACGTGCCTTGGCTCGCCAACCAGCAGTCGACGAGTTGGAAACTGCGTTGAAGTATCTGGGTGTTTCAGAGGAACTCATCATAGAACCGATGATGAAGGCCCCGATACCAACGCCCGAGCAACTCCGGACGGCTCGTTGGAGCAGTTATTGCCAAGCGATTTTCGCCTCGGCGGAGTTCCGGACGATACGTTGACAGGTCCGGTACTTCGCATCGTCAGGGCAAACCGTCTGTTGTGACGAGCAGAGGCATCTCCGGCTGGTTGGAGTCTGGTTGCCGTGTTTACCCCATCGTTGGTGGAGTGACGACGCATGGTCAACATGCTCAGCAGAAAGCTGGAGAATGATCTTCTAGTGTTTGGCTGATTGTTCGATGGAATTGATCATTGCGGCGGCATTTTCTGGGTCGCGTATGTGGTACTGATCACGAGCAACGCTCACAGGGACGATTCATGGCATCGCAGTTTTATGTCGCGGAGAAATTGAAGGCCGGAAGCATCACACTCGAAGGTAGCGAGTATCACCATCTCGCTCGCGTCTTGAGATTACAGGTGAAAGATACCGTGCGGCTGTTCGATGGTACCGGCACGTTTGCCACGGCCGAGATCACAGCCATCTCTCGAACTGCCGCGACACTGAATGTCGGGCAGCCATACGAGGCACCGGTTGACTTGGTCCCTGAGCTAACAGTTGCTGTGGCGCTTCCGAAGCTGCAGCGCTCTGGGTGGCTCATTGAAAAATGTGTGGAGTTGGGTGTCTCGAAGTTTATTCCGCTCACGACCGAGCATGCAGTCGTTCATCCACGCGAGTCAAAGCTCGACAACCTGCGCGAACTGATCATTCAAGCCTCGAAGCAATGCGGTCGTGCCAAGCTGATGCAGATTGCCGACGTCACTCCGTGGAAGGAGTTTGTCACGCATGAATTTGGCAAGCAGCCTGTCGTGGTCGCGCATCCCGGTGGCGCACCCTTCAACGAGTCGCTGATCAAAGAGTTGTGTTCCCAGGCTGGGGCGCAAGGACGTCAAGGTCAACTGCTGCTGGCTGTTGGTCCCGAAGGTGGATTCTCGAGAGATGAAATTACGAATGCGATGACGAGCGGCGGGTCGCTCGTTAGCTTAGGCCCCCGGATTTTGCGCGTAGAGACGGCGGCTGTGGTGATGGCGTCGATCTTTTTAGGTGCTTACCTCGTTAAGTAGTCGGTCCATGCTGTGAAGTTCCGTGGCCGTAGCCAATCACTACGGAGAGTGACGCCAGAGTTGGCGGGGCTCCTCGTCGACGCGGGCGTTTCAAGTACCTCTTGTCATCGGAAGGGATTCCACGATGAAACTTTTGTGGACGAGTCAAGTTTTGCTGGCCGTCGCCGCTGGCTGTGGGCCGACTTACATGGGGCCTCCACCGACGATGCAACCTCCTCCAACGTACTCTGCTCCCCGACCTACACCGGTTTTGCCGCGTCCATCTGTTCCTCCGAATGACTCGACGGCTCGTAGCCTTAGTGAGATTCCTGAAGCGGGGCCTCAGGACGTCTACTTG
>Ga0172376_10002632_pt1 | contig 21744 bp, 18 predicted proteins | sample Lak35m_FD_121114 | JGI IMG/M metagenome (GOLD analysis project Ga0172376, IMG submission 121114) | Freshwater microbial communities from Kabuno Bay, South-Kivu, Congo - kab_092012_35m | ecosystem: Environmental > Aquatic > Freshwater > Lake | place: Democratic Republic of the Congo: South-Kivu... | reverse complement strand
CAGAGGCCACGGTCTATACCCTGGGCAGCACCGCAGACAGCGGCAAGTTCACCTTTCCGCAAGGCTGCGCCAATCACGTAATTCTCGTGACCGAAGGCACCAATGCCGACACTGGCCAACTGTTCAATGGGATGTTGAAGGCACCTGCGGGGGCTACCGTGGTGTCACCGTTGACCACCTTGATGGCAGCGGGCATGACGCAAGACCAGGTGATCACCACTTTGGCCTTGTCACCGGGGTCGGACTTGCTGCACACCGACCCGCTGGCACAAACCGATCTGACCATGTACAAGAAAGCGCTGGCCGTGCAGCAGGTGCTGCAAAAAACGACCGAGTTGGTTGTCGGATTAGGGAACGTGGTCGGCAGCGCGGCAGTGCTGCCCATCTATTCCACCGTCACGGCGGCCTTGGTTGCGGAGCTTCAAAGCGGTAGTGCCACACCTGCACCTTTGATGTCCTCAGATACAGCGATGGACCTGGCGGTCGTTAAATCCGCAGTTTTGCGGGCGGTGCAAAGCATTGCTGCAGCGCCAACGGTCAATGCCGCAGTGAAGACGGCATTGGCAGGCATGAACGCCGCGGCCTTGGCTGAGGTGGCTGGGGCGGGCATTCAGGTGCAGGGGCAAAATTTGCTAGCGGCAGGCAGTACGGGGTTGACCTCAGCGACCACTGCGGCCCAATCCAGCACATATATCACCGATTATGTGAAGAGCGTCGCTGGTCAATTGGTGGGTACGCCGTCGTCCACGGTTGTTAGCAATCTGGGCAATACGCTTGCATCTGATGTGGCTACCGGAAACAACAGCATTGTGGTGGGTGCCACGGACACTGTGCTGGTGTCTTTTGATGAAGCGACTCCAGCATTTTCCGGGATGGGTGCCTATGGCGGTGCGCTGCCGACGACACCCGCTGCGCCGACGGGCGGAAGTGGTAATGCCTTGCAGATTGAAAAGCCTGTTGGTCCGGACACTTGGGGAGGGGTGTACTTCAGTGTTGCGCCGATACCGTTCACGGCAGATCGGAAAAAGATTTCTGCGCGTGTTTATTCCACCCGGGCTGACGCGGTGATCAAGTTCAAAGTCGAGGTTGCTGGCGGTACAAATGTCGAAATAGCCAGTTCGCCCACGGGTCCGGCGAATACCTGGAGTACCGTAACCTGGGACTTCAGTGCGGTAGATATCACCAAGTCCTATACCGTCATTGCCATCACACCAGACCAGTCGGTCGCCACCAGTGGTCAAAGCTACTACATCGACAACATTACCCTGCTGGCGGCACCCACGCCTTCCACCACGGGCGATTACCTTGCGGTGGCCAACGATGCCGTTTCCCTGACAGACCGTGGCGTCACGACACCGGTGTCATTGACGGCCTTCCAGACCAGTCCGGGCGTTTCGGTCAAGTGGCCTTTGTCGTCACCTGCCACATTGAACGTGACCTTGGCGCAAGTCGGCAATTTCACTCTGGCTCCGACGCAGACGTTGAAGGCGGCAGTGCAGATTACCGAGACCGGCACGGGTCAAGGCAAGGTCATGGCGTATATCGACAACGTCAGTGTGTCCAAGAGCGGCAACAACGTCACCATCTCGGTGCCCGCCACAGGGTCGACTGCCAAGGTCTACGGTGTGTCCACCGATGGTGCCAAGAAGGCGGTCATCGACTTCACCAACAGCGTTAAGAATGTCACCAACACTTTGTCTCTGACGGGTGCCAACAGCATCCTGTTTGGTGATATGGTGAACTACGCTATCAATAACGTCAGTAACGACTTCACTGGCATCACCGGGTTGCGGGGTACCTACAAGGTGACCTTGGTAGTCAGTGACCTGCCTCTGAAGAAGGCCGATGGCAGTGCGTTCGCACCGTACACCATCAACGTGCCCACCGCGCTTGATGCCAATGGCGTAGCGACATCCACAGTTCCGGTGACGGGTTATGGCTTGGAAGGCTACATTACGCTGATCGATTGACGCGCAGCAGGCAGTTGCCCGCGCGCTGGTGCTACTGGGGTAACTGAATTGTTCAAAGCCATCTGTCTGTTTTGTGGGTGCGCAGGTCTTTCGGTATCAACGGTTGCTGCCCCACTTGACGTCTTTTTGAGCGCAACGCCAGAAGTGACATCGCCCAAGGGCTACCTTGAAGTGGGTAGCGACCAAATGAACGGTTCGCTGGATGTGTTTCACGTCCGTGAAAGTGATCCACTCACCTCGGGCACCAAAGCGGGTGATTACCGTGGCGCTTACATCACCGGCGGCTTGCGTGTGGGTGAAGGCAAGTGGGTCACCGGCGGATTGTGGCAACGCACCCTGAGCAGCACCTCTGACACATTCAACTACACCAGTTGGCAGTTGTCGGGTCTGTACCGGTTTTCTCAAGGCGACGGCAAGTGGCCAGCGATGGCGATACGGGTGTCCGGCTGGGGAAGTGGTGCTAGCGCCACTGAATCCACCACTGCGGTGGTGGTACCGGGGGCCAGGCTCAATACCGTCAAGGTCACCGAGCCGACGGACCGCCAGTTGCAAGCCGATTGGATAGGGACATGGGCCTTGAGCCCAAGCTCGGATGTCAGTGTGAATGTTGGTGTGGGGCGGACCCAGCTAGCTTATGGAGGGCTCACCGCTACCACCACGCGCAACGGCTGCGATTACAACGTGGTTTTCAACGGTAACAACATTTACGGCACGCTGATTCCCCCTTGCGGTGCCGCCGGGGGGGTGATTCAGCAGTTTTACGACAGCAGCGGCGACTACGGTGTGGACGTGGCCCGCGAAATTGCCTGGCGTGGCACTTTTTTCCAGGGCGGTGTCAACGGACGCTGGCAGCGTGGCCCCTGGACCTTCATGGCGGGTTACCTGTTGCATGTGGTCAAGCGTGAGGCGGTGGACGACATCCTGAACGCCCGAGGCAAAAAGAGCTTTACCCAAAACCACACTATCACCCTGCAAGCCAACTACCAGTTGCGCCCGCAGCTGACCGTGTTTGCCAGAGGTCAACTGAGCAGCAATCTGTTTTTCAATGACATCCCGGTAACTTACAACAGCAGCACAGCTGATCGTTTTGATAGCAAGTACACCCTGTTTACGCTGGGCTTGCGGGCCGCTTTCTAGATAAACTTTGGTGCTGTCATCCGACACTTCGCCGGTTGTAAGCTATAACCGCCCTCATGAACGCAAAACTTCCCACCTTGCAGCGCCACCTCCACCGCGGCTTCACCCTGATCGAGCTGATGGTGGTGCTGCTTATCATCGGCGTGCTGGCGGCACTGATCGTGCCCAACGTACTCAGCCGTGCCGACGACGCGCGCGTGACCGCCGCCAGGACCGACGTTGCCAACCTGATGCAGGCGCTCAAGTTGTACAAGCTTGACAACCAGCGCTACCCGACGGCAGAGCAGGGGCTGCAGGCGCTGCGTGTGAAACCGACCATTGCGCCAGTGCCCGGCAACTGGAAGACCTACCTGGACCAGTTGCCCAATGACCCCTGGGGTACACCCTACGTGTACCTCAACCCTGGGCTCAAGGGTGAGGTTGACGTGATGTCGTATGGGGCCGACGGCCAACCTGGGGGCGAAGGACTCGACGCCGATCTGGGCAGTTGGCAACCTTGAACGCACGGTCTGCGGTTCTTCCACCCGGTTGTCTGGCGCCTGCCACCGGGCGCTTTGCTGCGGGCAGCACTGGATTTACGTTGCTTGAATTGCTGGTGGTGTTGGCCATTGTGGCGGTGGCGGCTGCGGGTGTTGGAATAGCGCTGCGCGACCCAACGCAGGCGCGCCTGGAGCGTGAGGCCCTGCGTCTGGCGGCGTTACTGGAGGCGGCACGCGCGCAGGCGCAGATTCAGGCGCAGGCCGTACGCTGGTATGTGACAGCCGACGGATTTCGTTTTGATCCGCCCTTGACGCAGACCGAACCGGGCGCGCTCACCCGCTGGCTGGACCCGGGCACCCGTGGCCGCGTTGAGGCGAGCCAGGTCGTCGGTGCGACTGAGGTCATGGCGACCCCGGCGACGCCGGTTTCCACCAGAGAAGACAGCGTGGTGCTGGGCCCGGAGGCCATCATCGACCCGCAGACCGTGCTGCTGTACGCGGCCAGCCAACCGCAGCAGCTGTTGCGCCTGAGCACCGATGGGGTGCGGCCCTTTACCGTGCAGCGTGGCGCGCCGTGACGCAGCGTGGCTTTACCCTGGTGGAGGTGCTGGTGGCACTGGGCATTGTGGCGATCGCGCTGGGCGCTGGCCTGCAGGCCAGCGGCGCACTGACCCGCTACGCCCAGCGCCAATCCGACCTGTTGCTGGCGCAGGTGTGTGCCGAGAACGAGTTGGTGCGGTTGCGCTTGCTGCGGCAATTGCCGGGCATAGGCGACAGCCGTGTGGTGTGTGAGCAGGCGGCGCGCAGCTTGACGGTGGATGTAGCCGTGCGCGCCACGCCCAACCCCAACTTTGTCCGGGTCGACGCCAACGTGCAGGATGAGACTCAAACTCCCATCTGGCGCCTGACCACGGTGCTGGGGCGCTATTGATGAAAGAGCATGCTCGGACCACCCCGGCGCTTGGGCTGAGGGTGCCTGCGGGCCAGTCGCTGCGCATCACCGGCGCAGGTCGCGGCGGGTTTACCTTGATCGAGCTGCTGGTGGCCATGGGCCTTATGGCGCTGATGAGCGTGCTGGCCTGGCGTGGTCTGGACGGCATCAGCCGCACCCAGCAAAACCTGCAACAACGCGCAGATGAAGTGATGACACTGCAGGCGGCCTTGACCCAGTGGGGCTTCGACCTGGACGCCATCACCGCGCAGCGCGGTCTGAGCGGACTGGACTGGGACGGACGCGCGGTGCGCCTGGTGCGACGCGCCAGCGCAGCGCCACAGGCGGGGTTACAGGTGGTGGCGTGGGCGCGGCAGGTCGAGGCAGGGCGCGGATACTGGACGCGCTGGCAGTCGCCCCCGGTCGCCACCCGTGCCGAACTGGAACAGGCCTGGAAAATGGCCGCGCAATGGGCGCAGACTGCAACCGCAGCCTCGCCCGGTCACGCGGTGCGTACGGTGGCGTTAGAGCAGTGGCAGATTTTTTATTACAGGCAAAACGCCTGGACCAACCCGCTGTCGGCGGCGGGCACTTCAGTCCACGGTGCGGCGGGTGACGCCGCTGCGCGCGCCGCAGAGGTGCTTCCCGATGGCGTACGCCTGGTGCTGACGCTGACGGCCGGGCCGGCGCTTGGCGGCCCGCTCACGCGCGACTGGGTCCGACCGGTGCTGGGGGCAGGCTCATGACCGGGCGTCAGCGCGGCGCTGCCATCCTGACCGCCATGTTGACGGTGGTGTTGGTGGCAACACTGGCTGCGGGCATGCTGTGGCAGCAGTGGCGCGGGGTGGAGGTCGAGTCGGCCCAGCGCGCCCGGGTACAGGCCGCCTGGGTGCTCTCAGGGGCGTTGGACTGGGCCCGCCTGATCCTGCGTGAGGACGCGCGTGACAGCGCATCGGACCATCTCGCCGAACCGTGGGCGGTGCCGTTGGCGCCAGCGCGCCTGTCCACGTTTCTGGCGGCCGACAAAGGGGTGGCACAGGTGGGTGACGACGCAGACCGTGTCGACCAGGTGTTCCTGTCCGGCCAGATCGACGACTTGCAGGCCCGCTTGAACGTTACGAACCTGACCCGCGCTAACCAGGTGGACGCGCGTAGCCTGGCCGCCTGGCAGCGCCTGTTCAAGCTGCTCAACCTTCCGCCAGACGAGTTGACGGCGCTGACCGATGCGCTGCTGCGGGCTGGTCGCGGGCCAACCAACGAATCAACCGCGCCAGATACCCCGCTGCGGCCGCAGACGGTTGGCGACCTGCGCTGGCTGGGGCTGTCGCCGGACCGTCTGCGTCAGTTGGCACCGTTTATCACGCTGTTGCCGGTACGCACCCCGATCAATCTGAACACGGCGTCGACCGAAGTGTTGCACGCCAGTGTGGCTGGACTGGACCTGGCGCAGGCACGTGCGCTGGTGCAGGCGCGCGCCCTGCAGCCGATGGCCACGGCTGCCGATTTTGATCGTGTGGTCAACAATCCGGCGCTGCGCTTTGAGGCTGGCGCGCATGCGTTTTCGTCCGGCTACTTCCGCGTGACCGGTCAGTTGCGACAAGGCCAATACACGCTGCAAGAAACGTCGGTGCTGCAACGCAATGGTCTGTCGGTGCAGGTTCTGAGCCGCGTGCGCGAGGTCATTACACCGGGCGGGTCGACCCTAAAATGACCGACCGATTTCCATGCCCATGCTGATCATCACCCTGCCCCTGGAGCCCGCCGAACCCTCGGCGCTGCTGGATTGTGTGTGCAGCGTCGATGGTGTCACGGTAGAGCGCCACGTTTGCACCACACTGCCCCTGCTGCCGACGCCAGATCGGCAGACCGAGGTGGTTGCCCTGGTGCCGTTGCGGGCGCTGTCGTGGCACCAGGTGCGACTGCCCGCAGGCAGTTTGCGGCGTACCTTGCGCGGGCAGCACAGCGCCCGTTTGCGCGCCATTCTTGACGGTCTGCTGGAAGACCAGTTGCTGGATGAACCCGCCGCTTTGCATCTTGCGTTGCAGCCGCAGGCTCAGGTGGGGCCGCCGCAATGGGTGGCGGCCTGTGACAGCGCCTGGCTGCGTGCTGCACTGGCGGCACTGACGCAGGCGGGCTATCACGTTACCCGGATCGTGCCGGAGAGTTCACCGCCGGATCTTGCGGATGTGCTCTCTGTCACGGGAGAACCGGATCAGCCCTGGATCGCCGGTTTGCTGTCCCCGCCGGGCATTGCCGGTGCCACGCAGGATGCGGTGGCATTGCCCGACGCCGGGTCTGCCACTCAACTGGTGTCGTGCCCGCTCTCAGCTGCGGCCGTGCGCCTGTTGGCACCCGACGCACCGGTCCTGGCCGAACCCGCTGTAGCCGAGCTGGCCGAACAGTTGCTGAACCGACCCGTCACCTTGCGCCAACGTGGTCAGCGGTTGCTGCAGGCGGCCCAATCGTCGTGGGACCTGGCGCAGTTCGACTTCGTGGGTACTCGGCGCGCGCCCGGGTTGATCGCGCTGGGGCAAGCGGTGCAGGGTTGGTTGAGGGCGCCGCAATGGCGAGCTGCACGCTGGGCGCTGGCACTGCTGGTGCTGGTTCAGCTGGTCGGCCTGAATGCCTGGGCCTGGCGCCAGCACAACCTGTTGCAGACACAACGGCAGGCCATCCGCAGCGTGCTGACACAAACTTTCCCAAAAATTCCGGTCGTGGTGGATGCGCCGCTGCAAATGGTGCGTGAGGTGGCTGCGTTGCAACGCGCAACCGGCAACGACGCCACCGATTTGCCCAGCATTCTTGCAACATTTTCGGCTCTTGCCCCCGTCGGATATACGTTGAATGCTATTGATTATGCTGCACCCGAAGTGCGCCTGAGTGGCTCGCCGATGACGGTATCAGACCAGCAGCGCGTGACCGATGGCTTGGTCACGGCCTACCTGACTGTCGCGTTGCAGGGTGACGTATGGGTGATTCGCCCCAAGGCTGCGCCATGACCTTGTGGACGCACATCCAGCAGCAGTGGCGGGCCAGCAAGCCGCGCGACCGGCGGGCCCTGCTGTTGGCTGCAGTGGTGTTGGGCGTGTTGCTGTTATGGTGGCTGGCGGTGGCACCCGCGCTGCGGGTCTGGCGCAGCGGTGACGCGCAGCGCGTTGCATTGGACGCGCAATACCGTCAGATGGTGACGCTGCAGGCGCGTGCGCGCGCGCTGCAGGCCTTGCCTGTCGTCAGTGCGGCCGATGCCCGCCTGGCGCTGGACGCGTCGCTCAAGCCACTGGGGAGCTCGGCACAAGTGACGCAGCAACCGGGCCGCATCACGGTCACGCTCAAGGGTGCCGCAGCACCGGCACTGGCGCAGTGGTTGGCCTTGCATCAGCACAATCCGGCGCTGGTGCTGCAGGACGTGCATCTCAAACGGGTGGATGCGGCGCATGACAGCTGGGACGGCAGCGTGGTGTTGGCCGCACCGACGCCCTGAACGTACGAATGGTTCGACCGTGATCGCCCATTTACGCCCCGCTTTCAGGCCGTTGACACAACCGCGCAAGACTGGGTTGGGGCGGCGTGTGGGCACTGCGGCACCGTGGGGCTGGGCGGGTGCCGGGGCGGTGCTGGGTCTGCTGCTGGCGCTGGCCTTGTTTGCACCGGCACGCTGGTTGCAGGGGTGGCTGGCACAAGTCAGCGGCGGGCGCGTGCAATTGATGCAACCCAGCGGTACGGTCTGGCACGGCGCGGCCGGGCTGATGCTGACGGGTGGCCCCGGCAGCGCGGATCTGACCACCCTGCCCGGGCGCGTACGCTGGCAGCTGCGGCCGACGCTGGACGCGCAGGGCGCGGCGCTGGAGTTGCGCCTGAGTGCCGACTGTTGCTTGCAGCAGCCGTGGTTGTGGCGGCTGTCGCCGGGTTGGGGCAGTGCCCGGTTAACGGTTGCCGACAGTGTGTCGCACTGGCCGGTGCAACTGCTTGGCGGGCTCGGAACCCCCTGGAACACGGTGGCGCTGCAAGGCCGACTGGCGCTGCGCACGCGCACGCTGGACGTCACCTGGGCGCATGGCCGCACGCAGTGGGGTGGCGCGGCCGAGCTGGACGCGCTGGAGCTGTCGTCGCGCCTGTCCACGCTGCGGCCATTGGGCAGCTACCGGCTGACGCTGGCCGGTGGCACTGGAAGCACACTGACGTTGGCCACCTTGACGGGGGCGTTACACCTGTCCGGGCAGGGGCAGTGGGTTGGTGGGCGGCTGCACTTTGTCGGTGAAGCCAGCAGCGCGCCGGATGCGCAGGCTGCGCTGGCCAACCTGTTGAATATCATCGGGCGGCGCCAGGGCGCGCGTTCTCTCATCACATTGGGTTGAAATTTCATGAATATCCAAGCCTTGGCGGTGCGTTACAACGCTATTGTGTCAATAGCGCTCGGTGCTTTTTTGACGGCGGCTTCTACCGGTTTTCATGCGGATTGTCTGGCGCAAACCACAACCCAACCGCCGGTGCCGACGGTGACACCAACACGCCCCGGCGAACCAATAACGCTCAATTTCCAGGCCGCCGACATCGACGCGGTGGCGCGCACCTTTGCCAGCATCACTGGCGTCAACGTGGTGGTTGACCCACGCGTCAAGGGTACGCTGACCCTGGTCACCGACAAGCCGGTCAGCCGCTCAGTGGCGCTGGGGCAGTTTGTCGCAGCGTTGCGCTTGCAGGGTTACACGTTGGTGGAATCGGCCGGCCTGTACAAGGTGATCCCCGAAGCCGATGCCAAATTGCAAAGCGCTGCCGTGACGGTGGATGCACCCGGCTCCGCTGGCGTTCCCGTCGGCAACCAGATCGCCACCCAGATATACCACTTGAACTTTGAATCGGCCAGCAATCTGGTGGCGGTCTTGCGCCCGCTGATCAGCCCCAACAACACCATCAACGTCAACCCCGGCACCAATGCGCTGGTGATCACCGATTACGCCGACAACCTGCGCCGCCTCGGACGCATCATCGCAGCGCTGGACGTGGCCAACGCCACCGATGTGCAGGTGATTGCGCTGCAACACGCCATCGCCACGGATCTGGCCCCGCTGGTGCTGCGCTTGCTTGGTGCCAGCGCGGCGGGCGCACCGGCCGGGCAGGCCGACAACGCGTTCAAGACGACCTTGGTGGCCGAGCCGCGCGCCAATGCGCTGATTCTGCGCGCGGCCAACCCGGCGCAGCTGGCACTGGTGCGCTCATTGGTGGACAAGCTGGACCAGCCAGCGGGTGGCCCGGCCAATGAGGCAGGCGGCAACATCCACGTGGTGCATCTGAAAAATGCCGACGCGACCCGCCTGGCCGCCACGCTGCGCGCGGCCGTCAGCGCAACGCCGTCTGCGTCACCCACCCCGGGTGCACCCGGCGCAACGGGAGCGGCGGCGACCACTGGCGGCCAGATTCAGGCCGACGTGGCCAGCAATTCGCTCATCATCACGGCGCCTGAGCCCCAATACCGCCAGTTGCGCGCAGTGATCGACAAGCTGGACGCCCGTCGCGCCCAGGTGTTTGTCGAAAGCCTGATTGCCGAGGTCAGCGAAGACAAGGCGGCCGAATTTGGCGTGCAATGGCAAGGGGCACTGGGCAACGCGGGCGATGGTGTGGTTGGCTTGCTGGGTAGCAACTTTGGCACAGGCGGCAAGAACATCGTCAACCTGGCTACCGGCGCTGCGGCCGGCACCGTGGCACCGGCGCGGGGCGTCAATTTCGGTCTGGCGCAGCGCACCAACGGGGTCTATGTGCTGGGCTTTCTGGCGCGTGCGCTGCAAGACAGCGGCAGTGGCAATGTGCTGTCCACGCCGAATCTGCTGACGCTGGACAACGAAGAGGCCAAGATCGTCATCGGGCAAAACGTGCCGTTTGTCACCGGCCAGTTCACCAACACCGGCAGCAACACCACTGGCAGCGTGAATCCGTTTCAGACCATCGAGCGCAAGGACGTCGGTCTGACCTTGCGGGTCAAGCCGCAGATCAGCGAAAACGGCACGGTCAGGCTGGCGATCTACCAGGAGGTCTCCAGCGTGCTGGCCTCGACGGTGAACGCCGCCAATGGCCCGACCACCAATAAGCGCACCATTGAATCGAACGTGCTGGTGGACGATGGTGCCATTGTGGTGTTGGGCGGACTCTTGCAAGACGAATACGCGGGCAACGCCGAAAAGGTGCCCGGTCTGGGCGACGTGCCGCTGCTGGGCAACCTGTTCAAGAGCGAAGCACGCACTCGCAAGAAGACCAATCTGATGGTGTTTCTGCGTCCGGTGGTGGTACGCGATCAACGTCAGTCACAGCAACTGTCACTGGATCGCTACGACCTGATGAGCGCCGACTTGCAGGCCAACCAGCCTAGCCCCAGCAGTGTGGTGCCCATCAACGCAGCGCCAACGCTGCCACCTGCGCCCGGGACGAGCGCGCCGACGCGTGCGACGCAGTAGGGCGTTGTCTGGAACCGTCCATGCGCTATCCCTTGCCTTACGCCTTTGCCCGCACCCACCAGCTGCTGCTGCAGGATGACGGTGGCGCGCTGACCCTGCTGTTGCATCCCCAGTCCAACCTGGGTGCCCTGGGTGAAGTACTGCGCAAGTACCCCGGCAGCGCGTTACTGCTGCACGACGCGCAAGACCTGACGCAACGCATCAGCGCCGCCTACGCTCAGGGCGAATCCAGCGCAGCAGCGGTGGTTAGCGAGGTGGAAAGCGACACCGATCTCAGCCGAATGATGCAAGACCTGCCAGCCATCGAAGACCTGCTGGAAACGGCCGATGACGCGCCCATCATCCGCATGCTCAACGCGCTGTTGACGCAGGCTGCGCGCGACGGTGCCAGTGATATCCACATCGAGCCGTACGAGCGCCACAGCAGCGTGCGTTTTCGGGTGGATGGCACGCTACGCGAGGTGGTGCAACCGCATCGGGCCCTGCACGCGGCACTCATCAGCCGTCTGAAAATCATGGCCGAGCTCGACATTGCCGAACGCCGCCTGCCGCAAGACGGACGCATCAGCTTGCGCATGGGCACGCGCGCGGTGGACGTGCGTGTCAGCACGCTGCCCAGCGCCCACGGCGAACGCGCGGTGCTGCGCCTGCTGGACAAATCCGAAGATCGCTTAAGCCTGGAGGCCCTGGGCATGCAGGGCACGCTGTTGCAGCAGTTTGAGCAACTGGTGGGTCAGCCGCACGGCATCGTGCTGGTGACCGGCCCCACCGGCTCAGGCAAGACCACCACGCTCTACGCTGCGTTGCAGCGGCTGGACGCGGCGCGCAACAACATCATGACGGTGGAAGACCCGATCGAATACGAGTTGGCTGGCGTGGGGCAGACACAGGTCAACCCCAAGATCGAGCTCGACTTTGCCAAGGCGCTGCGCGCCATCCTGCGGCAAGACCCCGACATCATCATGATCGGCGAAATCCGCGACTTTGAAACGGCGCAGATCGCCATCCAGGCCAGCCTGACCGGTCACCTGGTGCTGGCCACGCTGCACACCAACGACGCCGCCAGCGCCATCACCCGACTGACCGACATGGGCGTGGAGCCGTTTCTGCTGAGTTCCAGTTTGCTGGGCGTGCTGGCGCAACGTCTGGTGCGCAAGCTGTGCCCGCACTGCAAGCAGCCTGATGCGGCTTTGGGGTCAGACCCCAATAACGCTGAACCCAAAGCCTCGGCCTATCACCCCCTTGGTTGCGTCCAGTGCGGTCATACCGGCTACAGCGGCCGCAGTGGTGTGTTCGAGCTGTTGGTGGCCAACGACGCCATCCGCGCCCAGATTCACAGCCGTGCCGCAGAAGCCGACATCCGTGCGGCGGCGCAACGCGCCGGCATGGTGCTGATGCGTGACGACGGTGAGCGGCTGGTGCGCGCCGGCATCACCGCGCGTGAAGAGTTGTTGCGCGTGACCCGTGACTAGGCCTGGTCGCCCCGATGCCGGTCTACTCCTTTGAAGCGCTCAGCGCCACCGGTGACACCCGCAAGGGCGTGATCGAGGCCGATTCGGCCAAGGCGGCGCGGACCCAGCTGCGCACGCAGGCTTTGATACCGCTGGTGCTGAGCCCGGTGGGTGTCGCATCAGCTGACGCGGGTTCGGCCGGGTTGCGCGCACGCGTGGGCCGTCGGGTTTTTGGCGCCACGGCGTTGGCCGTCTGGACGCGCCAACTGGCCGGTCTGGTGTCGTCGGGCCTGCCACTGGAGCGCGCTCTGACCAGTTTGTCGGACGAGGCTGAAACGCCCGCCCAGCGCGATCTGGTGGCCATGTTGCGGTCTGATGTCAATGGGGGCACACCATTGGCCAAAGCGCTGTCGCGCCACCCGCGCGAGTTCTCCGACATTTACGTGGCGGTGATCGGCGCAGGTGAACAAAGCGGCCACCTGGCACTGGTGCTGGAGCGCCTGGCCGATGACCTGGAAGAGCAGCAGTCGCTCAAGTCCAAGCTGATCGGCGCGGCGTTGTACCCGGCCATTGTCTCGCTGGTGGCGGTGCTCATCGTGCTGTTTCTGGTGACTTACGTGGTGCCGCAGGTGGCCCACGTTTTTGCCCACAGCAAACAGGCGCTGCCGCTGTTGACGGTGCTCATGATGGCGCTCAGCGCGTTCCTGAGAAGTTATGGCTGGGTGGTGTTGATAGCTATTGTTTTAGGATCATTTGGGCTACGTATGGCGCTGGCCAGAGCTGACTTTCGTCTGCGGTTTGACGCCGCCTGGCTGACGCTTCCGGTGCTGGGGCGTCTGTCACGCAGCTACAACGGCGCGCGCTTTGCCAGCACCTTGGCGATGCTGGCGGGCGCCGGTGTGCCGATCCTCAAGGCGTTGCAGGCGGCGGCTGAAACGCTGTCCAACCAGGCCATGCGCCGCGACGCGCAGGACGCCCTGGTGCTGGTGCGAGAAGGCGCACCCTTGGCGACGGCGCTGGCGCAAAAAAAACGTTTTCCGCCGCTGCTGGCCATGTTTGCACGGCTGGGCGAGCAAACCGGACAGTTGCCCACCATGCTACAGCGTTGCGCCCAGCAAATGAGCACCGAAGTGCAACGCCGCGCCATGCAACTGGCCACTCTGTTGGAGCCGTTGTTGATCGTCGCCATGGGTGCGGTGGTGATGCTGATCGTGCTGGCCGTGCTCCTGCCCATCATCGAGCTCAATCAACTGGTGCGCTAGGCGGCTGCATCCGACGCCATGGCAGCGTGGCGAAGCTGTCAGTTTCTGACAGTTTTCAGAGCGTAGGATGCAGTTGCGGCCCATCATTGGCCGGGTCCGGCCGGGCTGCAACTCAATGTCATTCTGAAATTGGAGCGTTATTGTGAGAATCAGAAAAATATCGTGGGTTATTTTGGGTATGGGGTTGTTGACCCTGGCAGGTTGTGGGGGCGGCGGCGGCGCAAGTGGTGCTGCGCCTGAAACCACTGTCACTGTGGCACCCTCATTGGGCCGTTTCAAAGAAGGCACCAAAGTTCGTCTGCACAAGCTTGATGGCAGCGATCTGGTGAACGGCGTGTTGGGTGCGGATGGCAAATACATCGCCAAATTTTCCGGTCACACTGGCCCGGTGGTGGTTGAGGTTCAAGGGGGCACCGGCGTTACCTACTACGACGAAGGTTCCAAGTCGGACCAGCCGTTCCCAACAGGCAAAAAGTTGCGTGCCGTGATGTCGTCGCCGCTGACTGAGGTCGGCGTGAGCGCCCTGACCAATGCGGCGGTGGTCAAGCTTGAGACAGGCGGTGCGCTGGCAGCCGTCAATGCGACCCAAATCGATGACGCCAATGCCAAGGTGGCGGTGGCTGTGGGCTTGGCCTCGGCCAGCATCCTGCAAGCGCCGACATTGGTTCATGCAGCGACCGGCAACACGCTCAATGTGGCGAACGCGGCTGATAAATATGCACTGGTGTTGGCGGCACTGGCCAAAGCGGCGCCTATGGGAGCGACTGCTGCCGATGTGGCCGATGCGTTTGCACAGGATTTGAAAGACGATCAGCTTGACCAACAAGACGGTTCGGGCACGACGCCGGTGGCGCTGACCAACGCGCCGGCCGCGAGTGACCTCACAACCCAGTACGCCGCTGCCGCCTCCGACCTGGCGGACCAAACCAGCGCAACGGTCATCGCCAGTGCGCCCCTGGCTCCCAGTACCAACGTGGTCGGCGTCAATGCAACGTTGATCTCCCATGTGGGGCTGTCCAAGGCCATGCTCGGTGAACTGCGCAGCACCTGGCAGTCGTTCAGCAACCTGGCCGGCGATGGTTTCCTGGACAGCCAGGCCAGTCGGGCCAATGCTGATCTCAGCGCCAACATCGCACCCAATTTGTTGTTGGTCGGTGACCGAGTTGAGGCGTTGGGTAACACCATTGCGACCTTCAGGGACGCCAAGGCCTACTCCGCAGCCTCTACCTACGGGTTTACCTTGGGTGCGGATCCCACTGGCACCATCACGGGCAATGTGTTGGTGCGTCAATCCGGAAACCTCTTTCTGTCGTGGTGGGGTTATGGCTCGTTTGAATTTTGCTGGACCGACTCCGTCACGCCAGCCAGCGTCACCAAAGTCTCTTGTTCTTATGCAGGCCCTCATGCGGCCGATCAGGTGAACGGCCGCATCAGACTGGTGATATACGAGGTGACCAGCTCAGGTGCCGATAGTTATGCCTATACCGCCACCCGGCGCAACAAGCCGGTACTGACCAGTAGCGCCACCGATCCGGGCGTGAGTATTTTCAACCCCGACTTTTCCGCAGCGAGCACGCCGACAACTGTTCCGCCGGGCAGCGGGACGCTGGTGCAAACCAATGACGCCAGCGGTAAACCGCTTACCTTGAGCGTGAACGGAACCTTGCCGCCTTCGGGGGGTACGCCCGGCGTTCTGGAAACCGGTGTTGACACCATTGCTATTTCGGCGACGCGCTCGCTCCTGTCCGGCAACAACTACCGCTATGCCTTGCAGGGTGCTGTGTCGACGTCCAAGCTGGCCGTAGGTTCGACCACCGCAGTGGACACCAGCAAGACCGTCACACTCAAATTTGATACCGGCAGCTACATTGACGCCGACGAGTCCAACGCCTTTGGTCAAGGTAGCCAAAGTGGTGCGCAACCGCTCGCCGCCAAGCTCATCGGAGTCGCCGAAACGACGCAAACCCGGTTCACCGGAACCATCGACATGGGTGCCATTCAGACGGATGTCAGCGGTTACTCCCGTCTTCCGGCGAATGTCGGTTTCACCGGTGTGGTCGCGGACTTGAGCGCCGGGGGTGCTGGCGCATTCCTGACCGGCCAGATTGAGGCCACCGTGACCGACTACAACCTGTTCAACTCGATGGTGCCTGAGTCGTCTGCCAATTACATGAAGACGACCGCGACATTTACCGGTACGGTGCAAGCCCCCAGTCGGCCTGCGCTGCAGTTGGTGGTGGCGGCTTCGCGAACCGGTTTTGAGACCAATGCGGCTACGCTGACCTACCGCTACGGTAGCACGGTCAACATCACGGGTACGGCAACCTGGAGCACGATTCCTGGTTCGACGCAACAGGTTGTCGTGACCAACCAGGATGGGATTCAGCTGACCTATGACAACACCACCGGACAGGGCACAGTCACGAAGGCTGGGGCCACACTGGCCACCATTGCCAACGGCGTTGTCAATTACACCGACGGTGTGTCGGAGTCGCTGAACTGAGCGACGGTTGTGACCGCCGCAGGCTGTCGGGTGCAGTTGGGGCGCCCGATGGCCTTGCTTTGTCGGTTCAGTCAACCGTGTGCTGAAACATCGAGATGCGACAAAGAAACTGCTGGGCCGTTGCGCTAGGTTTGACGCTGACGGAGTTCGTCTACGCTGACGGGCTGTTGGCCATCGATAACCCGGCCAGGTTGGATGCGCTGACCAAGGCCTACGCTGTCGTTGAAGCCTTTGAAGGCAATGATCAGGTGCCGATGCGTGAGTACGGTGCAAGCTGGCAAGGCAACTACACGCCGCGCAACAGCAACAACATCGGTTTGCTGGCGGCGCGGGTGGAGACGGGGGTGCAATGGCGTGGCTACCGCTGGGGTGCGTTGGTGCGGGCCGACGGTCTGGTTCAGGCTAACCGCGACACCTCGGATGTCACCCGCCAATACCTCACACAAGCCGGTTATGACACAGGACGCAGCTACGTTTTGGACTATAGCGTCAAGGGGTTTGAAGCGCATGGCGCGCGCGTCAGCAAAAGTCTGGCGGTAGCCACGAACAGGCCCTGGAAAGTGCAACTGGGGGTTGGACTGTCTTACTTGCGTGGGTCGCGCCTGAAGCTGGAGACGGTCACGGGTCAACTCATCACGCTCAATGCCAAAGACCTGGGCGCAGCGGCCCAGCGTGACAGCTCGGACACGACGCTGGCAACCGGCGACATGGCGCAATTCAACGCGCCGGGCGGTCGCCCGGGGTCGTTGTCAGGTGCAGGGTATGCGCTTGACGTCGGGTTGGTGGCGCAGCATTCCGACAGTGGTCTGGAGCTGGAACTGGCCGTGGCAGATCTGCTGGGGCGCATTGACTGGACCGATGTGCCCAACAACGTAACGGTTTACAACAATGCAGTCAAGTATTACGACGCCAATGGGTATGCGCAGTTCAACCCGTTGACCACGCGCGTCAGCTCCTATCAGTCCATTCATCAACGGTTGGCTCCCAAGGTCAGGCTGGCGCTCAGCTATCCGGTGGGGCAGGCTCGCCTGCTCGGCGCGGCGGACTTTACCCAGGGGAATTGGTTTGCGCAACTGGCCGTCAGCTACGTCCTCAGCCCGCAATGGTCGCTCAAGACAGAGCTGGACGTGCGCTTTCGAACCGTTGCCGTTGTGATGCAACTCCCCTGGGGTCACGTGGGTCTACGCAGCAGCGCGCTGAATTCCGCCGCCGCCAAGGCCTACGGCGTGACCGCTGGTGTACAGATCCCTTGGTGAGGGGTATTGCCGCGCGCTCAGGCACCGTGCTGGCGCAGCCACAGCCAAGCCCACAGCAGGCCCAGCAGCACCGGCTGGTGCAGCATGTAATAACTCAGACTCCAGCGCCCCAGTCGAGCCAGTGCCGACGGCGCCCAGCGCCAGCGCGCCCATGGCAGCCATCGGTACACCACAATGGCCCACAGCAGCACCCCAAGCCAGGGGAACAGGGGCACGTAATCTTCGGTGACGGGTTTGCGCGTGATCCAGCCCAGAATATTCAGGCCTGGGGCATTGAAGTAGGCAACAAATGTGTCGCCAGCCCAAGTGGAAAGGGCGTATTCAGCTATCCATTTAGAAGCGATAGCGCAAGCGCCAAGTTGCAGCAGCCGGGCGCTGGAGCAACCTGCGGCCCAGCGTGCCAGCGGCAACATCAGCAGCAGGGCGTGCAGCACGCCAAAATAAATCCAGCTGCGTGGAAACATCCACCAGGAGCCAACGCTGACCAAGGCGGCGCAGCCGGCAATCTGCCACCAGCGCCGCCAGAACCGTGCCCAGGTCTGGTGTTGCGCCAGCGCCGCCGCCTGTCCCATGCCTGCGCAGGCCAGAAAGAGGCTGACGATGACAGTGCGCTGCGTCGTCCAGAGCGGGTCTCGGTACACATCCTGCTGCCACAACCCCAGCGTGTGCAGGTCAAATACCAGGTGAAACGCGGTCATCCACAGCATGGCCAGCCCGCGCAGGGCGTCAAGGGTGTCGATGCGTTGGGTGTCCATGGTGGCGCAGTGTACGCATGGTTGCTGTTCAAGCTGATCACTACCCCCCGGATGAGAAGCAAAAACGCGCGCTTGAGCTGATCGCTGCAATCCAACCGTAAACAAAACACGGAGCCCCAAGCCAGGGCGTGTTCATTGGGGAAATGCGCGTTTTTGGGGGGTGGAACTTCAGACTAACGATCAGTTTATATTGGAGTATGATTCCAAAATAAACTACCATGCTACCGAGAACCCTCGCACACACCCTGCAAACCGTCAGTACCCAGTTTCCCGTGGTGCTTGTGACGGGCCCGCGCCAGGTGGGCAAATCCACGCTGCTGGACATGTGCGCTCAGGTGGCTGGGCAGGCGCCGCGCAGTTATGTTACTTTGGACGACTTGAACGCGCGCGCCCTGGCGCAGTCCGACCCCGAGTTGTTTTTGCAAAACTGGCCCGCACCCGCCAACATTGACGAGGTTCAGTATGCCCCAGGGCTGTTTTCTGCCATCAAACTGCGCGTGGACCGGCAACCCGTCAACGGCCAATACTGGTTGACCGGTTCACAAAAGTTTCAACTGATGCGCGGCGTCACTGAAAGTCTGGCCGGACGGGTGGCAGTGCTGGATTTGCTGGGTTTCTCGTACGCCGAGCAAACCCTGCGCGCTACGCTGTCCACGCCTTTCTTGCCGACGCAGACGTGGATTGAGCAGGCACGCCAAGCTGCCGCGCCGTTGGGGCTGCCCGCGCTGTTCGAGCACATATGGCTGGGGTCTTTCCCGCGCCTGGTCGCACAAGGCAAGTCGGCGCGGGACGTGTTTTATCGCTCGTATGTGCAAACCTATTTGCAGCGCGACGTGATGGACGTGTTGCGGGTGTCAGACCAAGCGGCCTTTCACCGTTTTTTAGCCGCTTGTGCCGCGCGCACGGGGCAACTGCTGAATGTTGCGGCGCTGGCGCGCGACGGCGACATCGACCACAAGACCGCGCAAGCCTGGCTGTCGGTGTTGCAAACCTCGGGGCTGGTGCTGCTGCTGCAGCCGTATCACAGCAACCTGACCAAGCGCCTGGTCAAAGCGCCCAAGCTGTACTTTCTGGACACCGGACTGGCCGCCTACCTGACGCGCTGGCCGGACGCCGCCTCTTTGGAAGCGGGCGCCATGTCGGGTGCCATGCTGGAGACCTGGGTGGTGGCAGAAATCGTCAAAAGCTATTGGCACCACGGGCTGGAAGCGCCGCTGTATTTTTACCGTGACACCAACCAACAAGAGATTGATCTGTTGATCGACACGGGCAGCGCGCTGCACCCCGTGGAGATCAAGAAGACAGCCAATCCCTCACATCAGGCCAAAAAATCATTTCCAGTGCTCGCCAAACTCGGCAAACCCGTTGGCGCTGGCGCGGTACTGTGTTTGGTGGAGCGCGATGTTCCTCTGTCGCGTGAGGTGACGGCAATTCCCGTGGCGTATCTTTGACGTACAGGTGGCTCGCCCAGTTCAGTCGCGCGACCCTGTACCCCCCAGCATCTGCACCCCGGCCATGATGCGCGTCACCGTGGTCAGCCCACACAGCGCGGCAAAGCCGTAAGCCAGCGGCACAAACCATGTCGGCCACAGGCACATCAGCGCAAACACCGCGATGGTCTCGACGCTTTCGGTGAGTCCCCCCAGGTAATAAAAGCCCTTGGTTGGGTAGGCGGTGCTGCGCAGACCACGCTTGGCCGCCAGCACGGCAAACGCCAAAAAGCTGCTGGCCGTGCCGACAAAGCTGAAGATCAGCACGGCCGCAGCCAGCGCGTTGCGGGCCGGGTCCAGCAGCGCAAACCCCAGCGGGATTGACGCGTAAAACAAGAAGTCCAGCGCGATGTCCAGAAACGCGCCACGGTCGGTGGGCTGCGTCAACCGCGCCAGTGCGCCGTCCAGCCCGTCAGCCAGTCGATTCAGCGCCATCGCCAACAGCGCCCACAGCGGCTGGTTTAGCGCCAGCAGCGGGAGCGCCAGCGCGCCCAGCGCAAAGCCCAGCCAGGTGACGGTGTCGGCGCGCCAGCCCCGCCGCTGCAACGCTTGAGCCATACGCTGCATTGACCGCTGTACCGCGTGGTTGAAGGCGCGGTCAAGCATGGTTGGCCCCGCTTTGCCAAGTACTCAGGTCGATCACCCGCGCGCCTGGTGGCGCGTCGGCCGCATCGTGCGTGACCAGCAGCGTGGGCAGGCGCTGGCGCGCGATCTGCTCAAACACAAAGCCCCGAAACTGGGCACGCAACGTGGCGTCAAGCTTTGAAAACGGCTCGTCCAGCAGCAGCGCCTGCGGTTGCGCCAGCAGCGCGCGCATCAGGCTCACGCGTGCGCGCTGTCCGCCCGAGAGCGTGGCCGGGTCGCGCTCATGAAACCCGGCCAGACCCACGCCGGCCAAGGTTTGCTCCACCACGGCACGCCGCGCTGCACCTGTGCTGCTCGCGGGTAGCGCAAATGCCAGGTTCTGCCCCACGCTCAGGTGGGCGAAGAGCAGGTCGTCCTGAAACAGGATGCCGATGCCGCGCGCCTCGGTGGGCAGTGCGTCACAGCGGCGCGGGCCCAGCCACAGCGCGCCGCTGGCGCTAAAGGCGGTTGGCAGGTTGCCGATCAGCCAGTTCAGCAACGTGGACTTGCCCGCCCCCGACGCGCCGGTCAGGGTGACCACCTCACCCGCTGCAACACACAGGTTCACGTTGACCAGCAGCGGCGTGGTGCCAAGCGTCAGGTTCAGATGCTCGATGCGCAGCATGTCAGCGCCATCCCAGGCGGTGCCGCGCGGCCCAGCGCGGCCAGCTGCTGGCTAAGGCAAACGCCAGCAGCGGAAGCAGCACCTGCAACAGCGCCTGCACCGCCAGCACGCGCGGGTTGCCGCCCGCGCTCAGGCTCACCGCTTCGGTGGTGACGGTGGCAAACCTGCCCGCACCGACAAACAGCGTGGGCAGGTATTGCGCCACGCTCACCGCAAAGCCCACCGCCCAAGAGGCCAGCAGCGGGCGCAACAACAGCGGCCACTTGACGCGCCAGCACGCCTGCCAGGCGCTGCATCCCAGCGCGCGCGCCGTGGTGGTCAAGCGGTCATCGAAGGCCCGGTAAGGACCCACCAGCGTGAGCAGCGTGTACGGCAGCACCCACAGCGCGTGGCTCCACACCAGACCCGCTACCGACGCATCCAGCTGCGCATGCAGCAGCGCTGCGTACTGCGCAGCCACCAGCGGCAGGGCCGGCACCATCAGCGGCAAATACAACCAGCCGTTGGCCTGCCGGGGGCCGGCCTCCAGCCACAGCAGGATCAGCGCCAGGCAAAGTGTGCTGCAGGTAGCGGCCAGCCACAGCGTGGTCCACATCGGCCCTATATCCGCGCCGTGCCAGCTCGCCCCGGTAAGCGCGGCAGGCCACAGCGCGGGGAAAAACCAGCTCTGCGCCACCGACCACAGCGCCAGCACCGCTACCACCGCGTAGCCCGGCGCGGTCAGCGTCAGTTGCCACGGCCAGCGCGGCGGACGCTCGGGCTGACGTTGACCTTTGGGGTAGCCACGCCCGCGCTGCCCCAGCAGCCAAAGCCCT
>Ga0172376_10002628_pt1 | contig 21766 bp, 19 predicted proteins | sample Lak35m_FD_121114 | JGI IMG/M metagenome (GOLD analysis project Ga0172376, IMG submission 121114) | Freshwater microbial communities from Kabuno Bay, South-Kivu, Congo - kab_092012_35m | ecosystem: Environmental > Aquatic > Freshwater > Lake | place: Democratic Republic of the Congo: South-Kivu... | reverse complement strand
GAAGTGAAGCAGACTCTATCGCAATTAACTCCTCTTCTTTTCCAACACTTGGTAGATCTATCTCCCGATTCTCAGGAGTCAACTCTCAAAAAGGTGTTAAATAAAGCTGCGGGGACCTCTCCCCGCTTGGCTATTTTATTCCCTTAAAAAATCAAGTGAGAGGTGAAGAAGCAAGCAAATTGATTTCAAGTGGCTGATGGAATGCAGAATCTATAAGAGTCGCTTGGGGTCTAAAAAAATAATATTTTTACATTGATCGAAGCAGGTGTGAACCCAAGGGAATTTGTCACATAAGCATTAGATGCAGCAAACTCTTTGGCGATGAAACTTGATACATATTATCTCCGAGCAATGTTTCCTTGAGATCTATGTACCAAGTTTTTTAAAAAATCAATTTACACTTTTTCGCTTTCCAAAAGCGTTCCATCCCTTTTCAAGAAGCTGAGAAAAAGCGCCATTGCCAAAGACATTGGCTCCACTTGCAATCGGATCAAAAATCATATAAAGAGCAGTGATTAAAAGACTCATCTCGGCTGTAAATCCAAAGTGAGATTCTAAAATCGGAAGCATCACAATCATCCCACCACCTGGAATCGCCGCAACTGAAAATTTTGCCATTACAAAGTATAGAGCAAAAATAAAGTAGGTCGCAAAAGAAGGCTCAAGATGGCCAAAGTTTTTCATCACGGCAAATGCAAAAATTGGAATTGCAAAGCAATCGCCAAGAAGATGGGTATTTGCAGTAAGAGCAGGAGCAAGTCTTGCAAGGGCTTTGTTTTTTAGATTTTTTTCAACACCCACCATCGAAAGAGGAAGAGCTGCAGCAGATGACATGCTACTAAATCCAGTGAAGGCTGCAGCCAGCATATTGTTCATGCTAGAGAGGGTTTTTTTTAGATGAAAGTGATTTGCAAAAAGGTAAATCAAGCAAATATAGCTAAAGGCGCAAACTGTCACTAAAGTAAAGATAAGAGAGTAGCTAAGAAAGATCGATTTAAGCATTTTTTCATGGATGATTTTTACTAAAAAGCCAAAGACAAAAAGAGGGACTGCGTGGCTTAACCCTTTTAAAAGGATCTTCACTCCCTGATCAAAAAATGAAAGAACATAAGTGAGTCTTTTTCTTTCTAAAAATGAGGCCAAAATACCAAAAGTCATTCCAGCTAGCATCGCTTTATCATTTGAGATGAGCTTTGGAAGGGTGATATCCCAAAGAGGGATCAGCCCTTTTGTTTGCTCAGGAGCTACTAGGGAAAAATTAAGGTGATATAGAACCCCACCCACTTTATAGCTGATAAGCGTTGAGATTAAATTTGAGAGGCAAAGAGCTCCTAAGATATAGGCCACCATCTTTCCGCCCTCTTTTGCAAGCTCTGCTAAAGTTTTAAAAATGAGCATGAAAATAAGAAAGGGAAGGGTGAAGATAATCAAAGATTTTAAAGAAAGACTGAGCGCAAAGATCCCCTGCTTAAGGGCAAGTGGGATAAAAGCATCTGCTAAAATAAAAAATGCAATAATAAAAAGAAAAATGACTGGCATTTTACGGAACATGATCCTAATACCTTGTTAAGTTTATTGATTAAAAAAAAGAAAAAAATTGGGGGAAATAAAGGTTAACGGCCGGCAAGTGCCGTACACGCTGAGCAATAGGAGGTGGCAAAAAAAAGTGAGGTTTGCACAGCGATAGATGTTCTTGTTAATATAATGATCACTTCATTGTATGAACTACAATTGCAACTTGTCAAGTTAAAGAAAATATTTTCATTTTTTTATTAAGATTTTTTTATAAAATCTTGCCCTTTTTTAATTAAACAACAAAGGAAAACTTATGAAACTTTTACCCCTTGAATGTGTAAAACAATGCTTTGGAACTCAAGTAGAAGTAGATCTTGAAAAGCAGCAGCCTCAAGAGAGCCTATCAACTCTAACAAAAATCTGGAGCATCTCACAAGATACTATGTGTAAAAGATCTGATCTTTGCTCAGGAGCATGGAACTCTCTTCCTTCTTTTTCAAGAGTTGCATAAGTGCAAGATCCAAAATCTAAAAAGGAATAAGTCAATAAAGCTTTATTTAGTTTTAATACTTTTTGTAAAAAAACTGTTTTGCAACCTCTGCTGTCACCATGTAAGTGAGAATCACAAGAAAAATTGCAATCAGAACAATTGGCTCTATTTTTACAAGGCCAAATACCCTGCCAAGTGGAGTCAGCGGGGTGATTAATGTTAAAACATTGACCCCAATTACACTCAAAATTAAAGAAAGAGAAGGGAAGGAATTGAAGGAGGGACGCTCTGTTCTTATGACAAGAAGAACAAGACTTGCTGACATCACAGATTCAATAAACCACCCGGTTCTAAAGGCTTCCACACTTGTTGTAATCGATTTTAAAATCACAAATGTTGTTAGATCAAATACCGAGCTAATTAGCCCAAACACTAGCATAAATCTTTTTATAAAAGATAAATCCCAATTTTGTGGAGAATTTTTCCACTTAGCATCCACTTTATCTGTTGAAATGGTAAATTCAGGAAGATCTGTAAATAGATTTGTCAGTAGAACTTGCTTTGGTAAAAGGGGCAAAAAAGGAAGAAATAAAGAAGAGAGAGCCATGCTAAACATATTCCCAAAATTTGCACTTGTTGCAATAAAAATATATTTTAAGGTGTTCGCGAAAATTTTCCTTCCAACTTCAACACCATCTGCTAAAACTTTTAAGCTACTCTCAAGGAGGATAAAATCGGCTGCTTCTCTTGCAACATTTGTCGCATTTTGCACAGAAATTGAAACGTCTGCTTGCCTCATCGCAGCTGAGTCATTGAGCCCATCTCCCAAAAACCCAACAACTTGTCCTCCTTGCTGAAGGGCCTCAACAATCCTTAATTTATCAAGCGGCGTGATTTCAGCAAAAAGAGACTTCTCTTTCACAAGTGAAATTAAAGCAAGATCCTCTAGATGCTCTAAATCAAGCCCCTTAACCACCTGGGAGTGATTGAGATTGAGCTCTACGCTAATTTGCCGCACAATGTGCTCATTATCCCCACTTTTGAGCAAACGAGCATCTTTTCACAACCTCTGAAAAAGAGCCTTTTATAATTAATTGGGTTTTGCTCTGTTTTTTAGCAAGAAGAGTGACTCTTCTTCTTTCAAAATCAAAAGGAATCTCATCGAGTTTTTCCCAGCTCCCCTTTAAGGCTCCAATCTTTTTTTTAATCGCTTGATCTAAGGGATTGTCATATCCAGCATGTAAAAAAGAGGTGACAGCTGCATACTCAAGAGCCTGTGGGCTAAGTCTTCTGTCAAGGTCGTAAAAGCTACGCAGTGACATCTCACCTGTTGTAAGCGTTCCTGTTTTATCGCAGCATAAAACGCTCATACTCCCAAAGTTTTCAAGGGAGGAAGATTTTTTGATGATCACTTTTTTTTTGGCAAGATCTCTTGCCCCTTTTGCAAGGGTTACAGAAATAATCATTGGAAGAAGCTGCGGCGTAAGTCCTATTCCAAGAGCCAGGGAGAATAAAAATGAGTCGATGACTCCCCTTTTTAAAAAGACGTTCACTGCAAAAATTAAAAAGACTAAGGCAAAAGTTGTTTCAACAAGAAGCCCTTGGAATTTTCTCATCCCCTTTTCAAAGTTTGTCTCAAGCTTTCGCGCTTTTAACCTCTTAGAGATTTTTCCAAGCTCGCTGTTTGATCCAACTGCAAAAACAATCGCTTTTGCAGCCCCTGAAATCACATATGAGCCCATCAAAACGCAGTTATCTCTTTTTTTAGATGAGAGATCAAGCTCTTTGTTAAAAGAGATTTTCTCAGCTGGTAAACTCTCTCCAGTTAGCGCTGCTTGATTGACAAAGAAATGTTCTGATTCAATGATAAGGGCATCAGCTGGCAATACATCCCCAGCCTCTAATAGAAGAAGATCTCCTCTGACAACTTCTTTGGAGCTGATCTCTTTTTTAATTCCCTCTCGAATCACCTTTGATTTCACCTCAACTAGCTTCATGAGCCGATCCATTGCATCAAAGGCTATCTTTTCTTGGATCATGCCAAGAGTTGAGCTTATGAAAATGATAATAAAAATAATTGAGGCATCCATTGGATCTGAAAGAAAAAACGCAAGAAGAGCGCAGGCTAAAAGAAGTAAAATAAGGGGGCTTTTAAACTGATTGAAAAATATCTTAAAAATAGTGAGGCGATCTTCCCCTTTAAGAGCAAACTTCAGTTCTTCAAGCTTTCTTTTTTGGGCCTCTTTTTCTTTTAGTCCCTCAGCCGATGAGCCAAGCTTTGAAAAAAAATTAGAGCTATCCTCCTTTAAGCTTAGATCTTTATTCTCATTCAAGCTGCTCTTTCCTTTCTTCGTTTTTCAAAATAAAAGTCTAAAATAATGAAACACATCCCAGCAACATTGATCAGTCCATAGATAAAAACAGCATCGTCATAAGAGGCTATATAAGATTGCCTTTGGATGTAGTCAATCAGATAGCTTTTTGCTTGATCGATTGCCTCCAAATGATTTGTAGAGTTTTCCTTAAACACCTCAACATACCGGCTCATATAATTTTTATAAGCTGCTGAGGCTTCATTCACCTGCTCTCCAAAGATCAAGGAGTGATAAGCCATTCTTGTTACAATAATTGCGCCAAGAATAGCAGAGCTTATTGCTGTTGTATAGGCTCCAAGGGATTGATTTAACGTCATAGACTTTTCTTGGTTTTCCTCATTTGTGATATCTTGAAGATATAAATCTAGAGCGTAAAGGGCAAACCCAATCGAGCACCCTTTAATCATAAGGATGAGCCCTATATCAAAGCTTGAGCTGATAATGGTGAGCGAATGAGTTAAAAAGCTATCTATAGCCATTAAGCTAATTGCTATAAATGCAATGAGAGTATGAGGGATTTTTTTTAAAGCTTTGATGAATGAAAAGAGCATCCCAGAGGTAAAAATTGATAAGCCATAGATAAAAAGTAAGATCCCAACTCGATCAAACTCATATAAAAAAGCCTTATATAAAAGATCGATTAAATGAATCTGAGGGCCAAAAACAATACTTCGAATCATCACGGCAATAAAGCCTGCAAGAACAAATCTTGGATTTTTAAAGAGTGTAAAATCAAACACCCCATTTGCTTTGAGGGAGCATTTGATAAGATTGTAAAGAGAGTAAAGAGTTAGACCTAGGACTATAAAAGAAAAATCAGAGGTCCACCCAAGAGTATTCCATGCTGCTTTTGCCTGAGAAAAATAGGTTCTTGAGCAAAGAGTAAAAGTAACAAAAAATATAAACCCTCTAAGGTCGAATTCCTTTTTTTGAATCTTGTGAGAAGTAAAGGTTAGTTTTTTTGTAAGATTTGTCAGCGTAAATGCAAACAATCCTTCTAGCAAAAAAACAAGCTTCCAGAAGTAGAGCTTAAAGATGAATCCACAGATTAAGGAGGCAAGTCCAAGATTTAGGAAAAAGAGAAAGACTCCGTAGGATCGAATAAAATTTTTATAGCGCTCATCTACAATTGTTTGAAGCAGTTGAATCGTTAAATTCACAATATAAGACCCGCAAACTCCAGATAAAAATCTGACCAAAGTAAAGAGGACAAAAGACTTGATAAAGAGCGAAGAAAGTGAGAGTAGAGAAATGATTAAAAGGGCCACCTGATAGATTCTTTGATCGCTGAATCTAGCTCTTAGATGAGAAATTGTTGGAATAGCAGCTGCCATTCCAATTAAAAATGCACCAAGAATCCAAGTTCCATAGTTTTGATCTACAGCAAAATAGCCAGTAATTAGATCTGAGGCTAAGCTTGTGCCATATGCCTCAAAGGTCACTGTGAGATTTGCAAAAAGACAAAGTACAAAGAGAAAAATTTTATAAGAGAGAGTCGTTTTTTGTTCTACTTGCTCCATTAGATTCCTTCAATCATCACTTCAGCTGAGATGCCTGGGAAAAGATAAAGGGGTTTCTCTTTTGGCCAATCACTTGGTTTTTTAATTGAGATTCTAATTGGAACTCTTTGCTCAACTTTTGTAAAATTTCCAGTTGCTGTATTTTGAGGAACTAATGTGAATTTAGAAGCTGCAGCTCCATTTAACGAAAAGACCTCTCCATCAAATAGAGTAAGTGGATAAGCGTCGATATGGATTTTCACTTTTGCGCCAAGCTTTACCTTTCGAATTTGTCTCTCTTCAATATTTGCAAGAACCCAGATTTCCTCTAAGTTATAGATGGTAAAAATACTTTGACCTGCTTTGACAACATCTCCAAGCCATGCCCACCTTTTGGTAACAACGCCATCTTGCGCTGCAACAACCAGGTAGTGGGTCAGCTCTGCTTCAATGGTTTCAAGCTCTTTGTTTGCAAGCTCAAGGTTTGCATAGGCAAAATCAAGTTCTGCCTGGGAGGCTAGAAAATCTTTTTCCCTGTGATCATATTCCTCATAGGTGATGATTCTATCTTTTAGGCCAACTACTGCTCTTTCATAGTCATTTTTAAGTTTTAGAAAATGGGCCTCTTTGGCTGCAAGATCCTGCTTTGTGACCTCGATTCTAGCTATCGCCTCTTTTTTTCTTGCTAGGGGAATATCTTGTCGAAGGACTGCAAGAAGCTCCCCTTTTTTAACCACATCCCCCTCATCAACATAGACATTCACAATCTCTTCTACAACGTTGGATGTTGCATCAAGGCTGTAGCCATCGATGGAGGCATCGTTTGTAAAAACGTAGTTAATTTTAAAATAAAAAAACAAAACAAGAGTGAGGACTCCAATTAAGGAGAGTGTGATTTTTAGGGCGAGTTTCCCTTTAGATTTTCTAAGTAAATGTTTTCTTCCATAACTATTTAGAAACATTTTTCTCTTCTAAGTCAGCGCCACTTGCATGTTTGAGGCCAAAGTAGGCTTTAATCAGCTCAAATCTTGCTCTATTTTTTCCATTTAAAGCTTGAATGAACTGATCATAACTTATTTGGCAATCGTAGATGGTAGAATACCCAACATCAAGCTGTTGACTGGTTAAATTAATTGTTTGCTCTGCTAATGCTACATTTGCTTGAGCTGAGATATAATTTGCAACTGATTCTTCAATTTGATAGATTTTTTTTCTCACCTGCTCGTAGGTGATTTGCACTTGCTGCTCATAAACATATTGCTTGGATCTTTTTTCATACTGAGCTTGCTTGACTCTTCTCTCTCTTCCAAGTCCATCAAAGAGAAGCCAGTTAAGCTCAACCCCTGCTCCCCAATACATTTTTTGATTGCCAAAGGAATTAGTTGGAAGGTTTTCAACAGTGGAGGGATTTCCTCCTACATTAAATCTAAAACGAGCTTCTGGAAGATAGGTTCCTTTTGCTTTTTGAACCTCTTTATCTGCAATTTTTACATAATTTTCATGCACCTTTACATTTGGAGTATATTTCATAGCAACCTCTTGCCACTTTGAAATCTCCTCCTTAGAGTAAAGTTTAGACATGACTCTCTCTTCACTTAAGGGATAATGAGGGGTAAAGATTTCATCTTCAAGTGAGGAGGTGTGCTTATTAAATACGACCTGCATTTGACTCAGCTTCTCTTGAATCTCTTTAATTTCTTCTACTGGAATTAAAATCTTAGGAAAAGAAACTTCTATCGAGCCTGGAATATACCCTAAAATATTTACAAGATGATCGATGTCACTTTTTTTCTGACTAATTTGCTCATAGTAGTAAGCTCTCGCATTAGAAATCGCAACTTTACTTTGGTTGACCCCATATAAAATATTGGTCCCAATTTTATAGCTATCTTTTGCTTTAATTGAGAGGCTGTAGAGTAAATCCACTTTTTCTTTTGCAGCAGCAATATTTTCTATATCCAAAATGACTTGATAATAAGAGGTTCTAACCTGATAGAGCACATCGATAATTGCAGCATTTAATAAAAGCTCAAGCTGCTCAACAATAAGTGAGGAAATTTTTACATCGTAGTAGCGATTTGTAGATAAAATTGCCTGAGAGAGAGAGACTTGCGTTTCAAAGGCGCTATACCCCATCGAAACTGTTGAGTATTTCTCAAGACCATACATGACACTCATCGCTTCAACTTTTGGCCACCACTTTGAGAGACTCTCAAGCCTTCCCTCTTTAGCCTTGAAATAAAGTTCTTTTAAAGAGGCTATAACGCGATTATTTTCAATGGCTATCACTTCAGCTTGTTCTATTGTGAGCTGAGATAAAGAGGTTAGCTGATTTTCTAAAGAGAAACAGCTAACAAACATGAAACAAAGAAAAGCTCTAACTAAATAAGATAGCATAATTTATTTATGTGTACACATAATAAACCAATATCAAAAATTAAATTAACCATCAATATTAATTAGATATAATTAAATTAAAGAGCCAAATTAATTTGGCTCTTTAATATTAAAATAAGCTAGAGAAAAGCCTTAATATATCTTGATAGGTCACATAGATAAATAGACCAATTAAAGCTGCGATAAATGGAATTACAAGTTTTTCCATCATCTTTGGAGAGAGTCTTCTTCGTGTAATTTTTTCATACAGAGCAAAGCAAATATGTCCTCCATCTAGCACTGGAAGTGGAAGAAGGTTAAAGACTCCAAGATTTAAGCTAATTGTTGCCATCCAAAAAAGCCCCTCTTTAAAACCAACAGACCATCCGTGATGAATAATTTGGACCATTCCAATCGGACCTGACATCCACTTAGGATGAATTTTTCCCGTTACAAGAGAGCTTAAAGTTCTAAATGTCTCTGCGATCACATCGGTAAATACTGCCCATGGATTTGGATTATATATCACCTCAGCATCTGAAAGAGGAAGACCGAGCACTAATTTACTCTTACTTTTTTCAAGAACCTGTTGTGCTTTTTGTCTTGCATGAGCGTCTTTGATTTTATCCACTTGCTCTTGCTGAGCTAAAAGCTCTTTGGTTAAATAATTTCTCTTCTCTTCAGAGAGTGGAAGATCGCTGAGTAAAATCGGCTCAATTGATTTCAAAGCAACAAACTGGCCAAACCTCCCCTCTTTTTCCCCTGAGGTAATGGCAGAAATTGCATTAGAGAGATCTTTTCCATTTATTGAATCGATAAATCTTTGATTTTGATCTTTGTAGTTTAACGAGCTAAAATCGACCCCTCTTTGAACAATCAGTCTTACCCTCTTTTTTTGGACAGATTTGAAAAAATCATATCCATTTTTTACTTCTCTTCCATCGACTGCTACAATTTTATCTCCCTCTTTTAGCACAGAGGAGATCTCATTTTCATCGTAGACTGTGTGAAGCTGGGCGTCATCTCCAAGATAGGAGATGTGATCTTTAATAAATCCTGATTCAGAAACCTGATAGGGAATAAACTCAAGATCTTTTAATGGACCTTTTAGCGAAGTTTCATGTTGCCAATCTTCAAGCTCTGCTTTTTCAAATTTTTTGAGTCTTAAATCAGAGACCTTGACTCTTGGAACTTTTGTAAGAAAAATTTCAGAGCCTCTTTTTATTGTGAGCATCACTTTTTTTTCATTCACAATTTTATTGAGCTGAGCCATAGAAAAAATCATCTCCCCATTTGCCCAAACGATTCGATCTTTTGACTCAATCCCACTATTTTTAATCGGACTTTTATCCACTCGGAAATCGCTTGATGCATCAGGAGCTGTAAAGATAAGAAGGCTAGCTGGAGCCAAAACTCCAATTGTTTTAAACTCTCCCCCTTTCATGCGAGGATCTACGTAGGGAGTTAAAACATAGTTAAATGGATCAATCTCTTCTTTGATATAATCGATTTTATTTCCAGAGATTGCTAGTGTTTTTTCGTTTGAAACTGCAGCATAAAGAAGATCTTTAAAATCTTTAAACGGTTTTTGATTAAGCGTTAGAATCTGATCTCCTGGCTTCACCCCTTTTTTATAAATCTCAGAAGAGGGGTCTACATATCCTATCAAATTCGTATGTTTTGAAAAGGGCTCTAATTTACCCCCAAGCGTCCAAATCGCTGTAAAAAGAATGAATGCAAAGACGATGTTTACAACAGGTCCCATCACAGCAACTTTGATTCGATCAAAGGGTCCTTTCCCATAAAAGGTATTTTCTAGAGGCTCTTTTGATCCTATTTCCTCTTTTTCTCCAGCTATTTTGACATAACCACCAAAAGGAAGATAACAAAGCTGCCACCTTACATTTTGAAACATCCAAGAGAAAAAAGGTTTTCCAAGTCCAATGCTAAACACCTCAATTTTCATTCCCACTTTTTTGGCCATAAAATAGTGGCCAAGTTCATGAATGAAAATTAAAAATCCTAAACCTAAAAGAGCTAATAAAAAATAGATAAAACTTTCGATCATGTAAGGTAACCTTCCTTCGATTTAGCTAGCATTTCAATTTAAATCTCTAAAGCCTTTGCTCTTGCTTTTTCATCTTCGGCAAATAAAGTCTCAAGGGATGGTTGCATTATTTGACGATAAGAACTTAAAAGTTTTGTCAACTTTTGAGCGATCTCATGCCATAAGATATTTCCATTGAGACATCTATTCACAAGCACTTCATTGGCTGCGTTCATAAAACATGGGGCAGTGCCACCAAGTCTTAAAGCCTCATAAGCTAGATCCAAACATGGAAACTTTTCCCGATCAGGTGGGAAAAAATCACACCGTGAAAACAGCTGAAAATCAAAGGGCTTTACCATCCTTTTAATTCTCTTTGGATAACTAAGAGCATATTGAATTGGTAAAAGCATGGTGTTTTCACTCATCTGAGCAAGTAAAGATCCATCGATAAATTCCACAAAACTGTGAATCAAACTTTGAGGATGAACAACTACATCGATCTTATCAAGAGAAATATTAAATAACCAGTAGGCTTCTATCACCTCAAGCCCTTTGTTCATCATGGTAGAGGAATCAATCGTATTTTTAGGACCCATTTTCCATGTTGGGTGGGAAAGAGCCATTTCAACACTTACCTTTTTAAAATCGATCTCTTTTCTAAAAAAAGGACCTCCAGAAGCTGTAAGAATTAATCTTTCGACCTCTTCATTTTTTTTCCCTTCAAGAATCTGAAAAAGAGCGCTATGCTCTGAGTCAATCGGCAAAACTTTGACATTTTTTTTTCTTGCAAGCTCCATGATAAGCTCACCTGCTGCCACCAAAATCTCTTTATTTGCTAAGGCAAGATCTACATTTGCATGGATTGCAGCAAGCGCAGGCTCAAGACCTATCGCTCCACTCATTGCGCAAACACAAAGATCACATCCTCTCATTGAAGCAATCTCTAAAATCCCCTCAAGACCAGATAGCACCTTCACATTTAATAAAGACTCTTTGGCTTTAAGCTCTTTGGCTTTTTTTTCATCATAAAGAGCGACAACCTCAGGACGAAACTCTTTGATCTGCTGCTCTAAAAGAGTTAAATTGGAGTGAGCAACAAGCGCTTTAATCTTAAATTGATCTTGATGAGCAAAAACAACCTTAAGGGTGTTTTTTCCAATTGATCCAGTCGAGCCTAAGAGGGTAATATTTTTCATGCAAAGCTTTCCTCCTTTTTCTTCTCTTTAGTTTTTTCTTTATAAGAGAGCCTCAGTATTTTCTTTTTTATAAACAGGGCAGATCCCAAGATAGGATAGGAGGCTCCAACGCATGTAGCAGATAAAGCTCCAGTAGATAAAGCCAAATCATATACAGATAGAAGATGCCTTGCAAAAGCAACAGAGAAGATTGTAGAGAAAAAAGAAATTAAAGCGGAGTAGAGAATGATCTTTTTTAACTCACTGGATAAAAGCCTTGCTGCCAGATAGGGCGCGGTTAAAAACACAAGAAATAAAAAGACTCCAACAGATCTAAAAGCTCCAATTGCTGTCATTGATGTTTGAATCATTAAAAGATACTCTAAAAAAACAAGAGAGCAGCCAACAATTTTAGCGAAGGTCTCATCAAAACAAAAAATCTTATAGTCATTAAAAAAGAGAAAAAGAGCCGCTAAGTTAATCAAAGCAATCATAAGACTTAACTTCACATCAATAGAATCTGCAATATCGATATTTCCCATAATAGCTTCCACCCCAAGGTGGACATTTTTTGTAAATAAAGAGACAAGTAAAAGAGCAAGAGCAAATAGAAAAGTAAAGATTAGCCCAACACTTGCTTCTTCATGCAACTTAAAGATCTTTTTGCAACTATTTGTAAGAAAAATAGTGAGAAGAGCTGTAAAAAAAGAAGCCAGAAAGAAAAGCGCTGGATTAAAGGTTAACATCTTTTGCGCAAAGATCCCCTTCATGAGTAAGTAACTTAAAACAATTCCAAGTAAACTTGTATGAGATAATGAATTTGCAAGCATCGCTTTTTTCTTAAGAATTAAAAAGGCTCCTAAAATAGAGCATGAAATGGAGGTAAACATCAATACAAGGATTTGGATCTCATCAGAAACAAGCTCTACTCCTTCCCCTTTTTTAAAAAAAGCTTCAAACACCCTTGAAAAAAGGGTGAAGAAAAAACTGAGAAAATCTTTTCCAAAATAAGGATTCATAAAACCTCCTTAATTGGGATGGGCTGCATATGAGGATCTACTTTTGGATTTAAAAGAAGCTTTGTAAGCTTATCCTCTATCTCTGGCGTAATAATATGTTCAATCAGCTCAGCGCTTTGGTGCACTTTTTCAACTTCACTACTTAAATATTCAATTAAATAAAGCTCCCACAATCTATGAAGACGAACAATGTAGGCTGCCTTTTTCTTTCCATCTTCTGTTAGTCGATACTCAAAAAGCCCCTCTTTTTTAAGATAACCTTGTTTGACAAGTTTAAAAAGAGCAAAAAGGAGGATGGAAAAAGAGGCAAATTGCTTTTTTTTCAGATGGATTAAATGGTAACTTTGGCAGGGCGTTTTCCAAAAAAACTTCAAGATATTTTCAAGAATACAGCTCTTTTGAAACCTCCACTTTCTCATCTGTTTGATGATTGCCCCATTTGAAGGAGCAAATAGCAAAGAAATAAAGGCAACAAGAGTGCTAATCACAATAATTGCAGGTCCAATTGGGACGGAATAGGTGCTCTCTGCCCCATTTTCAAGTAAATAACAAACGATATACCCCAAAAATGCAAAAAGAGCTCCAAAAAGACTTGAGGCTAGCAAAAATGTAGAAAATTTCTTTGTAAATGCTCTTGCAACAACAGAGGGTGCTATCATCATCCCCGTGACAAGAACAACCCCAACAGAGCGTATTCCAATCACAATTGATAGTGTAAGTAAAAAAGAAAAAGTTCCTTTCATGATCCAAGATTTGATTCCAACACTTGAGGAAAAAAGAGGGTCAAAGCAGCTAAACTTAATCGCTCTTTGAAAAATCAGAGCCACTAAAGCAACAAGGAGGGATAAGGCTCCATAAATATAAATATGCGTATCGTGCATGGTTGCAGCTTGCCCGTAAAAAAAGATCTGAAGGTTTTTAAAAAGCATCACATGAGAGTGCTGCATGTAGCTTGCAACCAAAACCCCGATTGCAAGTAAAAAAGATAAAATATAACAAAGGCTCACATCAGCACTTTTTTTCTCTTTTAACATCTTTTCAACAAGAGCTTGAGCTAGTATGGCAAAACCAAAGGCGAAAAGAAGTGGAAGGTAAAACAAAATCAAATCATTTCCACTAAAAAAGAAAAAAGAAGCAAGAAGACCAAAGGCAACACCTGGAAAAGTTGCGTGAGAGAGAGTCTCTGCAACAAGAGACTTTTTTCTTATGAAGGCGATTGCACCAACAAGAGCTGTTGAGATACTCATAAAAAGGGTTGCAATAAGAGGTCCCCTAGATAAAGGATCTGTGAAAAGCTCTAAAAAACTCATAAACTCAGCCCTGATTTTGTTTTTTTAAGCTGAGAGATTACATCACTAAAGATCTCCTCTTTCTTTCCATAAGTTTGGCTGATTTTTTCAGGAGTGAACCATTTTTCTTTTTCTCCACATCCAATTAAGCGGTTATTGAGTAAAATCACCCAATCAAAAATTGATTCAACAGAGTAAAGGTCGTGATGAACGATCACAAGTGTTTTCCCCTTCTCTTTGAGTTTCTTAAAGATGTCAATTAATAAAGCCTCAGTCGCAGCATCCACTGCTGCAAAAGGCTCATCAAGAAGATACAAATCAGCTTGCTGAACTAAGGCTCTTGCGATAAAGACTCTTTGCTGCTGTCCTCCTGAGAGCTCACCGATTTGCCTATTTGCTAAAGATTCTATTTCTAAAAGCTTTAAAGCTTCTATAGCAGCTTCTTTATCACATTTTCTTACCCATTTAAAAAGGCCAAGCTGGTGATATCTTCCCATTAAAACAACTTCAAGAACGGTGATTGGAAACTCCCAATCAATACTTTCTTTTTGAGGGACGTAAGCAATTTTTTTCTTTGCTTTATGAAAGGGAAGAGAAAAGCACTCAACTGTTCCAGAGAGAGGCTTAATTGTTCCTACGATCGATTTTAAAAGGGTGCTCTTACCGGCTCCATTAGGTCCAATGATTGCCACAAGCTTCCCTTTGGGAATCTCAAAACTCACATCGAAAAGAACGGGGTGATCATCATAATAAACATTAAGAAGATCACACTTTAAACTACTTTCCATCGTGATTCCCCATTAAGTTTTCAAAGATGACCCGAGCATTCGACTCCATCATTTTCAAGTAGCTATTGGCCTTAGAATTTTTATCTCCAAGAGCATCAGCATATAAAGACTCAAAAGCAAGCCTTGAAACAATGTCTTGCTCTTTTAAGACTAATACGACCTTATTTAAAGCATCAGCGGATACATTAGACTCTTTGAAAAAGACTTTTACTCCATGATTTTTGGAAAAATCGACAATTTTTTTAATGTCTTTGCTGCTGATTTGACCATCTGGAGCAAGCCCCTCCGGCGCAATCACTCTTTCCATCCAGCTCTCTTTTTCTCTCTCTTGCTCTGTTGCAAGATATCTTTTAGTAAAATAGAAAAAAGAGTCATGGGCTGTGACAAGGTATCTTTGATCTTGAGGAATTTCTTCCATCATTTTGATAATTTTTTTATCAAGCGCCTCAAACTCTTTTTTAAGGTTTAATGCTCTAGTTTCAAACTCATGCTCATACTCTGGAGAGAGCTGGCAGAGTTTTTCTTTAATAAAATCAATTGAAAAAGAGAATAAAGAAAGATCCATCCAGATGTGAGGATCTACTTGTCCTTGATAAAAAATAAGATTTTCACTTTTTTTAAGAGAGACTAAATTCTCCCCTAAACTATAGGAGCGTGAGCTTTTTTCAAGCTGATGCTTTAAGCTTGCTCCATGCTCAAGCTCAAGTCCATTATAAAAAATTAAATCGGCAGAGGAGAGTTTCTCCATATCTCCTTTTACAAGCTCATAGCTATGGGGGTCAAGCTCCCCTTTAATGAGAGGCATTGAAAGAACTCTTTCTCCCCCAATTTCTTTCACTAAGTCTTCAATAATTGCAGTTGTAGAAAGAACCTTGATTTTCTCTGAGGGTTCCATCCATTCCGTTAAGAGGTTTTTTTTAGGCAAAGAAGGTTTAGAGCAGCAAGAGACCAAACAAACAACCAAAACACATAAAATTAGATAAAAGATTTTCTTCATCTACTTTCCTCGCCTATCTTTTTTAGAAGTGTAAAAGGATAAATCCCCTTAGAACATCCAGTAGTAAAAAGGATTCTTAAACCATAGTTGCCAACACTTTTTATTTTGATTGGCTTGACCTTCTCATCCATTTCACTGATCTGTTTGATAAATTTTCCTGTCTTTTCATCCCGGCACTCTGTGCATGGGCAGCTTCTTTGAATATCAAAAGCCCTTAAATAAGAGCGCTCTTTTGTATTCCAAACAATACTAAAGCAGTCGCTATTTTCCTGATAAATCTCATCGATCATTAAAGTTGATTGTTCCATAAAAGATCGACTCGCGTAAAATTTTGAAAGTGAAATTTCTTATCTTTCATTAATATTGAAAAAATATTTTCTCTGATTTTTTCAAAAGCTACAGCTCCAAGTGAAAAGGGAGCCTGCTCGAATAAACTTTCTCCTTGATCTGCACATAAACTAATGTTCTGATCAATTGGAATTTGCCCTAAATACTTTAGACCCTTCTCTTTTGCAAAAGCGACCACATGATCTTTTCCAAATGGGTAAGCCATATCACTTTCACTGACTTTATAATAGCTCATATTCTCAACGATTCCTAAAATCGGCACTTGCATTTTAGAAAACATTTGGTAGGCTTTTTCAACATCTAAAAGAGCCACTTGCTGAGGAGTTGTCACTAAAAGAGCCCCTGAAAGAGTTGCTTGCTGCATAATAGATAATTGAATATCTCCAGTTCCTGGAGGAAAATCAATGATCAAAAAATCGAGCTCTGGCCACTTCACCTCTGTTAAAAACTGCTCAATTAGCTGATTTGCAATTGGAGCTCTAACAATTGTAGCTTCTTTGCCGATTGTAAAATGAGCAAGGGAAACAAAATAGACACCTTTAAATTTAGCTGGGAGAATGTATCCATCTTCCTCATGGACCTCAAGTTCTGCTTGCATCATTTTTCCAAGAGAGGGCCCATATAAATCAGCATCAAGCACTCCAACCCTAGCTCCCACTTCAGCTAAACTAAGAGCCAAGTTTACAGAGACAGAAGACTTACCCACTCCCCCTTTCCCAGCAGCAACAGCTAAAACAAAATTAGTTTTATTTTTTTTCATTATTCAAACTGAAAATAACTTTATAAAAAACATATAAATATAAAAAGAAATGAGGGTGAATGTCAAGGCTCAAGAAATGTTGAAATTATAAATATTCTTTTGAAGAATAAGAGCATTGTTTTTTTTCGAATAAAAACAACAACTTAAAAAAAATTAAATCATAACTTGAAAAAAAAATTAGAAATAAACAAAATAGAGATAAATATTAATGAGAGTTAGTCACTTAAAGTGAAATAATCATAAATAATCAATTTTATTGATTATTTTTTTGAAAAAAATTATTATTAACTTTTTTTGGAAAATAAAAATTTCACTAATAGAAAAAGAAAAATAAAAGCGAACTTTATTTTAATTGAAATAAAAAAGACGTTTTTATATTATTCTTGAAAAATTAAAACTAACAAAAAATTTTTTTCTAAAGGGTAAAAAAGATGAGTACTGCAAATCAAGAAGCTAAGCTACGCGAGTTAAAAGACTTAGAAGGCGTAATTGCAAAAGCAATTAAAAAAGTTAATGGTAGAAAAGAAAACGATCTTTGCAAATACATTCCTGTATCGACTGGAGGGTATATTCACCATTTTACACTAAAAAAAATGAAAACGAAACAGCCACATGAACTTTCATCTATGATTGAAAAGTTTATCATTAATCCTTCAAGACCACACGCTGTTTCTCCAAAGCAAAGAGCTCCTAGAGGATCAAGAAAAAGAAGAGATCACATCACCTTCACAAAAGGTCAACTAGACAAACTTCTTAGCATGGCAAGAGTCTCTGGGGATAAAGAAATGGTTACAATTCTTAGCCCAAAAAAATCTCTTGCAGCTTGCAAAAGAGATTTAATTCAGTCTGTACGTCAAGGCGTTGTAGACCACGAGTGCTGGAATGATTACGTCGAAGCAGCAAACGCACACCAAGCTTTAGCAGCTTCTATCACATCTGAAGCAGCATTATTCTAATTTTTTTTTTAGCGCTTCTGAAATTATTCGAAATAAGACGAAGCGCTTTCTTTCTTTTCACTATCCTCAAAACATTAAAACTAATAATTAAAATTTTATTATTAAAATTTTAGTATAATCACTTCTTTAATCATGTAAAAAGCACCTTTTTTAGTTGATTTAAATCGAAAACCAGTTAAAATGTTTCTTTGTACTTCATGAGATTCTTTGATTCTCGCTAAAACATAAAATTAAGTTTTGCATCCTCGGAATAATAATATAATAACGTAATAAAATAGCCGAGAGCGATTTAAAATATTTATTTGTTAACTGTCTAAAAAATATAGGATACAAAACATGTCGCAAACAAAAACCGCAGAATTTGGAAAGTGGCGTTCAATTTTTTGGCCGATACACAATTTTGAGCTAAAAAAATTGCTGCCGATGCTAGCCTTATTCTTTTTAATTTTATTCAACTATACAGTGTTAAGAGACACTAAAGATACGCTAGTTGTTACAGCATCAGGATCTGGCGCTGAAGCAATTCCGTTTCTAAAAGTGTACGGTGTTCTCCCAGCTGCTGTATTATTCTTAATTGGATACTCGAAACTAAGTAACAAAGTCAGCAAGCAAACTCTTTTCTATGCTACAATTGTTCCATTTATTGTGTTTTTCGGCTTATTCAGCACAGTGTTTTACCCTCTAAGAGATGTATTACACCCAACTGCTTTAGCTGACTCTCTACAAGCGTCTCTTCCAAAAGGACTTTATGGATTAGTTGCTATTTTTAGAAACTGGACATTCTCTCTTTTCTACATTATGTCCGAGCTATGGGGTAGCGTTGCTTTATCTCTTCTATTCTGGGGATTTGCTAACGACACAACTAAAGTTTCTGAATCTAAGCGTTTCTACAGCTTATTTGGAATGGGAGCTAACTTCTCTCTAATTATTGCTGGATGGGCAGTTAAAAAACTCTCTAGCATGAGAAGCTTATACACAGAAGGAACAGATCCATGGCAAGTTTCTTTAAACTGGCTAATGGGTGTAGTTGTTGTTTCTGGTGTTTTAATCATGGGAATTTACTGGTACATCAATAAGTTTGTATTAACAGACCCAAGATTTGCAGCTGCTGCTGATCAAAAGGCTAAGAAGAAAGAGAAGCCAAAACTTTCTATGAAAGAAAGCTTCTTATACCTAGTTAGATCTAAATATATGGGAGCTATTGCTCTTATCGTTATCGCATACGGTGTTTCTATTAACCTTGTTGAAGTAACATGGAAGAGCCAGCTAAAAGCTCAGTTCCCAAACAGTAACGATTACAACGCATTCATGGGATTATTCTCTCAGATTACTGGGATTGTCACTATCTTCATGATGCTATTTGTTGGAAGTAACGTCATCAGAAAACTAGGCTGGACAAAAGCAGCTCTAGCAACTCCATTTGTACTATTAATGACAGGTGGCGCCTTCTTCGGATTCGTCATTTTCAGAGATTCATTATCTGGAATGATTGCTACATTTGGAACAACTCCATTAATGCTAGCTGTTATTTTCGGTATGGCTCAAAACATTATGAGTAAATCTTGTAAGTACTCCCTATTTGACCCAACAAAAGAGATGGCATACATTCCTCTTGACCAGGAGTCAAAAGTTAAAGGAAAAGCTGCGATTGACGTAGTTGCTGCAAGATTTGGTAAGTCTGGTGGATCATTAATCCAACAAGGATTAATCATCACTCTAGGATCTCTTGCTGCTGCAACTCCATACATCGGAGTGGTACTTGGAGTCATTATCCTTCTTTGGATGGCTGCTGCTAAGTCTCTAGGTAGAAAATTTGCTGATCTTACAGAGCAAAAAGAACAAGAAAGACAACAGCAAGAAGCTGCTGCAACTCTTGAGTCTTTATCTAAAGATTCTGCAAACAAGGAAACTGCAGGAGCTTCAGCAACTTAATAAAGTATCTACTTGTTAAGATTGCAAGCCAAAATCCCTTTCTGAAAAGAAAGGGATTTTTTTTTAATTTAATTAGTCTAAATCTTTTAACTTGTCCATATTTGCAAGCTTTGAGGCATTCACAAAAGTTGAGTGGTAAAAGGCCTCATGAAAGCTGATATAATCATCATTTGATTTGAAATAAGGACCTTCATCAATTGAGATATGATTAGAAACAAAAAGAGGAAGCTCAGACTCTCTTAAATCCTTCTCCCCCGTGTAAGCTCCATCAATATAGTGTCCAATGTTTTCAAGAGAGCTTTGATGAATACGCGCTGGAAAAAGTAAGACTGCAAAATTAAACGCCATCTCAATTCGCAACTTTGCGATCTCATATAAGGGCTTATAATTTGCAATATGGATCCCCTTATCTTGTTGAGGTATTGTATAAAGAGGTAAAAGAGCAACTTTAGACGCTAATTCTTCAATTTTATCTTCCAATTTTTTTTTCGATGACTCATATCTAACCATGATTGGAATAAAGTGAAAAATTGGAGCTTTTTTTGGTTTTTCCTTATTTAAGCAATTTAGAGTCTCTTTTTCAAAATAAGCATCGAAATCATGGGCAGTGAGCTTGAAAAAATGCTCTTTAAGGGCTGTTTCATTTAGAGGTTGTAGTTTTTCAAAAAGCTCTTCTTCAAAGTTTTTTTTACGGGTGACAAAAAACCTTACATCTTCTGCCAAAGAGCGAACATTCAAATAAATATGATCTGCAACAGGAAATAAAAGTAAAATTGAAACACCCCTTGAAGCAAGCGAGCCTGTCTTGACAATCACACCAATTAGCAAAGAAAACACAAGAGTTAAAACAATAGCTGCAACGGCTTTAGCCACAACATCGACATAAAAGCGCTCTTTATTAAATAGATCTAAAGGACGAAAAAAATACTCATTGATTTCTTTTGGCGCAGCGGCTGGCTTTTTATCAAGTGATGCGATAAAGCGGGCCGCATTATTTTGAACTTTTGAAGCAAGAGAAGATAAACCAGCTAGGGTTGCTACCACCTTAGTTTTTAAAGCTGCTCTAAATGCATTTGCTGAGTCTTGACATCTTGTCACTGGAAAATTAAAATTTTTTATATTACCTATCACACTTCTCCAACAATTTAAATTTGAGTTGGTTGATTTTATAAAATTAAAAAAAATTATAAAAGAAAAACATTAAAAAAAATTATTTAATTTTTACACGTCTAAAATTATTCAAAAAAGGTCTCTGATTCTTATCGATCACTTGAATTCTTCTCCTATTTAAAATAGACTTATACTTTCATCCTCTACTGGCTTAGGAATTATGTTTAAATACGACAGAAAATTTATTAGAAACTTTTCCATTATTGCGCACATAGATCATGGAAAATCTACAATTGCAGATAGACTTTTAGAACTCACTGGAACCGTGGAACAAAGAGATATGCAAGAGCAGCTTCTTGATGATATGGAGCTGGAAAGGGAAAGAGGAATTACAATTAAAGCCCACCCAGTCACTATGAACTATAAAGCTAAGGATGGACACCCCTATCAAATCAACTTTATCGATACTCCAGGACATGTCGATTTTTCCTACGAAGTCTCAAGATCTCTTGCTGCTTGCGAAGGAGCTCTTCTTGTTGTAGATGCTGTTCAAGGAGTTCAAGCGCAAACTCTTGCAAACGTGCACCTAGCAATCGATCGAAACCTTGAAATCGTTCCTGTCATTAACAAAGTAGATCTTCCTGCTGCAGATCCTGAATCTGTTAAAAAGCAAATCGAAGATGTGATTGGAATCGAAGCCTCCCATGCAGTGCATGCTTCAGCAAAAGTTGGAATCGGGATTGCTGAAATTTTAGAGAGAATCCTAACAGACATTCCAGCTCCCAAAGAGCCAGAAGATGATATCCTTCGCGCTCTTATTTTTGACTCTCACTATGATCCCTATAGAGGCGTTCTTGTTTACGTTAGAGTCGTAAGTGGAGAAATCACTAAAAAAACTTTAATCAAGATGATGGCAACTGATAAAGCCTTTGAAGTGCTTCAAGTTGGAATCTTCACTCCAAATGAAAAACCAGTGGAGTCCTTAAAAGCTGGAGAAGTAGGCTTTTTCAATGCTAACATCAAAAACACAGCTGATGTAAAAATTGAAAAAGCCTACTTCTCCAGCTTTTAAGGACTCCACTGGTTT